>JAAOEI010000025.1_pt1 | contig 49695 bp, 60 predicted proteins | sample 7059261 | NCBI WGS metagenome assembly JAAOEI01 (sample SAMN14008812, study PRJNA610033) | viral metagenome | isolation source: viral particles filtered from seawater | place: China: Hangzhou Bay, Yangshan Deep Water Harbour | collected 2017-10-31 | reverse complement strand
CAGGCTCTGGCCGGGGAAGACCTCAAGCGCATCATGGATCGTTCAGCTAATAGGAGCGAAGCGTAATGCCTATCTACACCGATGTGTTCGGCGGCGCGAACATTTACCCCAGCGAGATTAGTTATAGCTCCGTTGCGCTGACGACGGACATCACCCTCAGCTGGCCGGAGGAAACCTCCACCAACTTGAACCTTGCCACCCGGATCATGGACGTCACGCCGTCCACCGCCGGTTTGAGCATTTTCCTTCCTGATGCTGACAAGACCGGCACCGGTAACACGATCCTGTTCAACAACCGAGGCTCGCAGACCTTCACGGTTCGCAACGCATCGGGTGTTCAAGTGGTTACGGTCGCTCCGGGCACATTGTGGCAGGTCTATCTGACCAACAACTCCACCGCCGCTGGAACTTGGCAGTCACTTCAGTATGGCGCGACGACTTCAATCGCCAACGCCTCGGCACTGGCGGGCACGGGTATCGTCGCCGTGGGCGCACTGCTCAGCCAGTCGGTGCCCGTGACGTCGTTTAACTCGAATTACACAACGACGCTAGCCGACCGTGCTAAGATGTTCAACTGGACGGGCGCTGCGGGTACGCTCACGTTGCCCGCGCCTTCAGTCGTAGCTAATAACTGGTTTATCTACCTGCGCAACTCAGGTAGCGGGGCGATTTCAGCTGATGCTCCAGGTACAACGCTGATCAACGGCGACCCGTTCCTGAGTTTTCAACCCGGCGAGTCTGCCATCATCGCCTGTGACGGCAGTGATTTCTACACTATCGGTTTCGGTCAGTCGGCCACTTTCGCATTTGACTACACCGTCATCGACGTGTCCGGCACTGGCAACTACGTCCTCACCGGAACCGAACTCAACCGGGTGGCATATCGATTCTCCGGGCTTTTGACCGGCAATCGTTACATCATTGTTCCAGCCACGGTTCAGCAGTACTGGGTTGACAACCAGACTACCGGGCCGTACACGTTGACGATTAAAACACCAGCCGGTCTCGGCGTTAGCGTGAACACCGGGCAGAGAGCGATTCTCTACTCTGACGGTACCGATGTGTTGGACGCTGACACGGCAGGCATCTCTATCCCTCTAGACGTCTCTCAGGGTGGTACCGGTGCGACTACTGCAAGTGCGGCGCGTATCAATCTAGGTGGTACATCTGTCGGCATCGGCGTGTTCACCGCCGTAGACGGCGCGGCGGCTTACGCTGCGTTGGGTGCTTTGCCTGCGGGCGTTGTTGACGGCGGGAGTTTCTAATGCCTGACACCACCATCGTCCTCAAGTCTGATCCCGGCATCAAACGGGACGGAACGAAGTTTGAGGGTAACAACTACACCGACGGACAGTGGGTGCGGTGGCAGCGCGCATTGCCGCGTAAGATGGGTGGCTACAAAGCAACGCAGAAATACCTGACTGAAATCAGCCGGGGTTTCTCTAATTTTACGCAGATGAACTATATCTACTGCCACTCCGGCGGTAGCAGCACCCTTGAACGATTCACTATTGACAGCACCGCTAATAGTTCTATTGTCACGTCTCGAACCCCGGTAGCAGCTGCCGCTACCGGCTCGGTCACGCTCACTAGCGGCGCTGCTGGCTCGGTTGATGATATCACGGTTGACGGCGTCTCAATCATGTCCGCGCCGGTGGCATTCACGACTGACCTTGCGACTACGGCAACCGCCGTGGCTGCTAATATCACTGCGCACACGTCTAGCCCGAATTACACAGCGGTTGCTGTCGGTGCCACGATAAACATCACCGCGACGGCGAACGGTTCAGCCTCTAACGGCACTATCGTTGTTGACGTGACAACGATAACGGCTACGACTACTAACATGACCGGCGGTTCTGATGCGCTCATCAGCAACCCGTACAACTTGTGGATGTTTGACTACCAGTATGACTCGTCCACGAACCAGAACTATCTGATGGCGCACGTTGCGCCTAACATGAATTGCATCTGTAACGACCTAGGCGGGCAGATCTTCTTTGGTGAAGTTCTGGGCACCGGGCTGCTCAAGTCGGTCAAGCTGCCCCCGGACGCTAATGCTACCGGCGGTATCGTCTCGCTTCACCCGTACATGTTCTACTACGGCACTGACGGCATCATCGGCTGGTCTGTACCCGGTGAGCCGACTAACCTGACCGACTTTGGCGCAGGCGCAGGGTTGGCCCGCGTTTGGGGTCAGAAAATCATCAAGGGTTTACCCTTGCGCGCCGGTTCAGGCAGCGCCCCTGCTGGTATCTTCTGGGCGTATGACGCGGTCATCCGCGCTACGTTCACGGGCGGCGCGACTGTGTTTCAGTTTGACATCGTAGCCACCGACACCTCAATCATCTCTGAGAACTGCGTCGTTGACTATGACGGCGTGTTTTTCTGGTGCGGTACAGACCGGTTCATGATGTTCAACGGTGTGGTGCGTGAAGTGCCGAACCAGATGAATCTGAACTATTTCTTTGACGGCATCAACAAACGCGAACGCACAAAAGTGTTTGCGTTCAAAGTACCGCGTTACGGCGAGGTCTGGTGGTGCTATCCAAGGGGTGACGCTACTGAGTGTACGCACGCCGTGATTTACAATGTGCGTGAGAACACATGGTATGACACCGAACTGCCCAACCTCGGACGTTCGGCGGGTTCGTTCAACAATTCATTCGCCGCGCCTATCCTAGCCGGTGTTCAGGGTTCCGGTAGCGACTACCGTGTGTGGGTTCATGAGCAGGGTGTTGATGAGATTGACGGCCCGAACATTAATCCGATCCGCTCTTACTTTGAGACCGCCGATCTGTCGTCGCTGGTGCAAGGTAAGAACGAGTACGTGCGTATCACTCGTATTGAGCCGGACTTCGTGCAAAATGGCCCGATGACGGTTCAAATTACAGGTCGAGCTAACGCTCGTGCGCCCGAGGTGTACAGTAGCATCTTCACGTTCGTTGATCCTGAAGACGTTACTGAACCGCAACAGCAGATCGTCATGCTCAAAGAGCAGCGCCGCGAACTACGCGCCCGGTTTGAAAGCAACGCGGTCTACGGTGACTATCAGATGGGTCAGATCATCGGTCATATTTCGACCGGAGACAGGACGGTGCTGGGATGAGCCTTCGCGTTACGCTACCTACCGGTATGTCTCTGCGCGACTGGGCTGACCAGATTGCGCTTGACCTTGATCCGTACGGCGCGTTCGGACGGCTTGACGTTGAAGATCAGTGGCAGAATTGGGCAATGCAGTTCTTGAACAACATGACGTTGCGCGAGAATTTTCCCGTCCCTTACAACTACACTAACTGGCGGGAATGGGCTGAACGGTTTTGTCAGGTGCTGGACTGATGCGGTTCATCGGCTTTGAGCGCGAAGATGACGCAGAGGTTTGGGCACGAGAGATGTTAAAGTTAGACACTGCGCCGGAGTTCTTCCGAGCGATGGCGGCAGTGGATGAAAATGATGAGTTTGTATGCGTGGTAGTGATGACCAACTTTACGGCGCGTAATGTTGACCTCAGTATCGCGATCGACACGAGAAAGGTAAGGCCGCGAGGCACGATTGAAATGTTTAACGGTGTGTTCGGTTTCTTGTTTGATCAGCTGCACGTCGCTCGGGTGACCGGGTTGCTGCGCGGTAAAAATGAGAAGTCCAAGCGTATCAATGAACATTTCGGGTTCAAGTTAGAGGGGGTGATGCGTAAAGCGTTCGCCGATGACGACTTGCACATTTACGGCTTCTTGGCTGAAGACTACCATTCACACGCTTGGCGCAGAGGGTAAAAATGATCAAAGACGCAATATTAGAAATGGCCGCGAGCGATCCCTCGTTTGCCAAGGGTATCGACGCTATCGAGGCGCAACTCGGTGCAACGCCTATCGTTCCGGAAGACCTGGACGAGGCGATTGCGCTGCTCGAGTACGTGCTGCAGAACCCTGACAAATACGAGGAAGTTGTTGAGGCGGCTATCCGCGACGGCATCATTGACGAAGGTATGGTGCCCCCGCAGTACGACCAAGCGTTCATCGTCTCGATGTTGGTCGCCCTTTACGGTCTCCAAGAGCGCACGACGCAGAAGATGGCACGCGGGGGTTTGACCTACGCGGCTCGTCGCTTGCAGACTGGTGGTCAAGGCGGTGATACGGAACTCGTGCACGTCAACCGGCGCGAGGCTGAGATGCTGCGTCGTATGGGTGGGCAGGGTACGATCAACCCGAACACCGGCCTGCGCGAGTACAAACTTTTCAAGAAAATTCTTGGCGCAATATTGCCTATCGCCGCTGCCATTTTCGTTCCTGGCCTCGGCGCAGCTATCGGCGGGGCGCTCGGCGCTTCGGGTGTTGGCGCAAGTATCCTCGGCGGCGCTATCATCGGCGGCGCTTCGTCTGCGTTGACCGGCGGCGACGTGCTGCAAGGTACGTTGATGGGCGGCTTGGGTGGCGGTCTCGGGCAGGCGGTCGGCGGTGCTGCCAACAGCGCGCTCGGCCTCGGCCTCGGTAAAACCGGGCAGGCTGTCCTCGGTAGCGGTCTCGTCGGTGGCGCGGCTGGCGCGGCAACTGGTCAAGGGTTCTTGAGGGGCGTTGGTCAGGGTGTGCTGGGTGGTGCGGTCGGTGAACTGGCTGGCGTGGCCGCAGGGCCGACCGCGTTTCAGCAGGGCGTTAGCGCCGCAGGTCGCACGTTCGGTCAGGGGCTCACGGCGGGTTACGACCCTAAGACTGCGGCAATCAGCGGCGGTCTGTCAGGTCTCGCCACCGGCCTTACTTATAAAAGCCCAGCGGTCAGGCCGTCGGACGCCGTCGTTGATAACATGCAAGGGGGTCAATCTGGGCGTCTGCCGGAAAAGGTTTCTGACAGCCTTCAACCGCGTGGCGATGCCCAGACAGTACGCTTGCCCGACGGCACGATGGCCCCGGTCCCCGGTTCTACCGGCGTCGGTATTGACGGTCGCCCCGGCGCCTATCAGCTGAACACGACGACCGGTAAAATTGAACTCGTGCCGCAACCGGGCAGTTATCAAGTCAACCCGCAAACCGGCACCGTGGAATGGACGGTTAAACAACCTGGATTGTGGGACAGACTTACCGGCAACACCGGCATTCCTGCCACCACTACCGAGCAGCAGGGTCAGGCCGGTGCGCAGTCTTCGAGCGGTATGGGCACCCTCGACAAGTTGGCGCTCGGCGCTACCGCTCTGCAGGCTTTGACTTCAGCCCCGCCAGCGGTTCAAGAGGCCGTGGCGTCGCTCTCCCCTGAGCAGCAAGAGTACTTCAACCGCCCGAGCGTCACTTGGGACTGGACTAAACTACAGCGCGACGCCACTGCCAACAATCTGAGCCTTAGTCAATACATGGCGCGTTATTGGCCGCAGATTTCCGGTGGCGCGTATAATGTTGAAAGTCAAGTCGTCCCCGCGACCGCACCTCCGCCAGGAATGGCGCAAGGTGGCGCATTGAGCGCGGTGGCTCGGTTTGCTCGCGGTGCGGGTACCGGGCGGTCGGATGAGATTGACGCAAAACTGTCAGACGGAGAATACGTGATGGATGCGGAAACGGTCGCGATGCTCGGCGACGGCTCTAGTAAAGCCGGTGCTCAGCGCCTCGATCAAATGCGCAAACAGATCCGCTCACACAAAGGTAAGGCGATGGCTAAAGGTAAATTTAGCCCGAACGCCAAGTCTCCGCTCTCCTACATCAAAGGGGTCGCATAATGGGTAGCTTATTCCAAGGGTCTCCGCTGACCGCCACTTCGTATGCTACGTCTTCTTCGGAAACGCCGAAGTGGATGCAAGATGCGATCTACAATCAGATTCAGGTTGCGCAGAACATTGCCAACGCGCCGTATCAGAGCTACGACCTGCCGACTGTGGCCGAGTTGTCTCCGCTACAGCAGCAAGCGTATGCTAATGTCGTAGCCAACCAAGGTTCCTGGGCACCGGCGATGAGCAAAGCTCAGACCGGTATGGAGGGCTTTAGCACCAAAGGTACTGCCGACCAGCTGCGTCAGGAGCAGGGTCAATACTTGCGCCAAGACCTCGTAGGCAAGAATCTTGACGCGGGTCAGCAGCTGTTCGGTCGTGCCGCCGGTATGGACGTTGTCGGGGCTGCTCAGCCTTACCTGAGCCGCGCCGGTCAGATGGACGCTGTTGGTGCAGCGCAACCCTATTTGAGCCGTGCGGCATCTCAGGACATTGTCGGCGCTGCTCAACCGTACATGTCTCAAGCGGGTCAGACTACGGCTCAGTCGCTTGCTGAACGGGCGCTAACCGCTGCTGACCCTTACCTGCGCGCGTCCGCTCAGAGTGCTGCCTCGCGCGTCGGCGAATACATGTCGCCGTACCAGACCGGCGTGCTTGACGTCATCGCTAAGCAAGGCGCTCGCAACCTGACTGAGAATGTGCTGCCCGGCGTGTCTGATGCGTTCATCAAAGCCGGTCAGTTCGGCTCTAGCCGTATGGGTGAGTTTGGCTCGCGCGCCGTGCGTGACACTCAAGAAGCGATCCTCAGCGCGCAGGCTCAGGCCGCGCAGCAGGGTTACGGTCAGGCGTTGGGCGCTGCTCAAGCCGACCTCGCTCGTCAAGCACAGCTGGCTGGCACTGTGGGCAGCATTAGCGGAGCCGACTTGTCTCGCATACTTTCCGGCGGCGCGCAGTACGGAAATCTCGCTCAAACCGCAGGCCAGCTCACAGGTCAGCAGGCGCAAATGCTTGCTAATCTCGGTCAGACTACCGGCCAACTCACTAGCCAGCAGATGCAGAACCTTGCTAACCTCGGCCAGACTAGTGGGCAGCTTACCGGTCAGCAGATGCAGAATCTCGCGGCGCTCGGTCAGGCCCAGACGTCTGCTGGTCAAGCGCAACAGCAGTTTGGTATAAACGCCGCGCAGGCGGAACAGGCGGCTCGCGCGCAGGACTACCAACGGCAAATAAGCGCCTTACAAGGAATGGCACAGTTAGCCTCTCAAGAACAGCAGATGCGCGCTTCAGATGTTGGTGCTCTTGAGACTGCAGGGCTCGCGCAGCAGACCCAGGCACAAAGACAGTTAGATGCGGCTAGGTCGCAATTTGAAGCCGAACGCATGTATCCTCGTCAACAGATGGATTGGTTAAGTACGCAGATACGCGGTCTCGCGCCGATTACGCCTACGACGCAAACACAAGGCACTACAAGCACGGGACTCAACTACTCCCCGTCGCCGCTTTCGCAATTGGCGTCTGGCTACATGATGTACAAAGGTGCTCAACAGTTAGGCTAACCGGAGAACAGGTAAATGACTTACGAACTTCAAAGGCTAATGAATCAGTACGGTATCTCTACTCCGTCAATGGCTATCTACGCGGGCGCGAAGATTCCTAAACCCCCTTCGGCACCTGTTAAACCGAGTGTGTCGGACAAGAAGAAACAACAACAATACACTACCGATCTTGAGGCGTACAATAAGTCTAAAGCGGATTACGATAAGCAGTCAGCACAACAGGGCGTCGATAAACCGATTTTTGACGCATACGCGGCAGAGTACCGTAACCGTTTACAGAATACGGATCTGTATAACCAACCCCAATTCAGCACAATCGGGGCCTCCGTACCCGCGCTAACGACGTTCTCCCCCGCGCAGCGATCGGCTCTCGGTTTTGGGGGGTACGAACCTCGTGAACCGTTGCCTCTCCCGCCTTCGGTAGAAGGCTGGTCTCCTGAACAGAAGGCCGCAGCCTACAATCAGTATTTAGGGGCTGGCTGGTCTGAGGATAAAATTAAAACCCTCGCGGACAAATACTATGGCCCCCAAAAAGAGTCGGACTGGGAGTATTTGAAACAGTTGGCTGGTACAGCACACCCCCCGGCGGTTCAGGACCCCGTACCGCAGAACAGCTACTCCCCTGAAGGGGTAGGACAAAGCGCTTTAAACAGAGACATACGGGGTGCGCTCTCGGCGTACCCGAATATGCGACCTGAAGCCCTCGCCGAGATGCAGCAGCACTACGGCGTCAGCGACTACGATTTGCGAAACGCTGTCGGTACGGGTGTGAAGCGGGGTGCCCCTCAGTGGAGCGATTTGTTGCGGGCACCTGCTGGTGTTTCCAATACACCGGGTTTGGGAAGCGTCCCCGCTACTCCAGTCTCACCGACAACGCCTCAAAGCAATGTCGTACAAGGGGCTAGTTATCAAGTCTACCCTTTTGACTTTAAGGGTACTGGTCGTGAAAATTACAACAACTACTTTGACTACCTCCGTTACGGGCCTGATTTGCAGGAAGTGCGCGGATACCAAGAAGGAGGGCGGGTTGTCGGTCCTGCGTCTCAAATACCTACAGGGATGCAGATCCCCCAATTCGCCGATTCGTCAGGTACTATACGGCAGGGATTGCAGGAACTTCTCGAACGCTACGGCCCCCAAGATCGCAATTATGCCGAAGAGGTGCAGACGGCTCGGCAGCGTGCTCAAGCCGAAACAAGTGCTTTCGACGACACGCTGAACAAGATGTTGGCCGCGCCGGCGGGGGAGGATCGGGGCTCGAAGGCAGAAATGTACTTTAGACTCGCTGCGGCTTTCGGGACTCCTACACGTTCGGGCATGTTCGGTGAGAATCTAGCACTAGCGGGCGATGCCATGGCCGACACCGCAAGAGACCGTCGTGCGATGGAGCAACAACGCCGTAACACGCTTATCGAAGTACAGAAGTTGAAGATGGATGCCGCCAAAGATGACCTCGCCGCCGTCCGCGCTCTTGAGGCTGAAGCGATGAAAGACCGCCGCGCTATCGCTCAGGAACTCATCAAAGAGTATATCGCCTCGGGCAAGCCGCAGTCTGACGCCGGCAAGCAGGCTATGGACATGGGTCTGCGCACCGGCACGCCGGAGTATCAAGCCAAGGTTCAAGAACTCGCCGAGTTCAATGTTCAACGTCAGATGGCTGGTATCAACAATCAGTTGGCGCAGCTTACACTGGCGCAGGCGAACCTCACGCTGCGTCAACAGCAAGCCGCTCGTCTTTCGCCCACTGAGATTAAGATGCTCAGTGAGGGTGAAGATCTTGTGGCCAGTGGCAAGCAAGCGTTGGCTGACCTTAAGGAAGCCTACCGTTTCAACCCGAACAGCTTGGCGGGCGGTTGGCTTGAGAAAGGCCAGCAGTTCCTGTTTGAAGCCGCTGGCTCGAATGACCCGACGATTGTCAACACCCGCGTCATCAACAACCTGCTGGGCGCTCAAGGTCTGGCTAAGCTGCGTGCGACCTTCGGCGGCAACCCGACTGAAGGCGAACGCGCAATCCTGCTCGAACTTGAAGGTATCGGCTCTAAGACTCGTGAAGAGCGCGCTACGATTGTTCGCCGCGCCTACCGCGTGCTGCAAGACCGCGTGGCCCGTGAGCAACAGCGTGTTGACGCTCTCAAGTCGGGCGCATACCGCGTGACTGAACCCCTGACCACAGGAGAACAATAATGGGTGACACCGCAAACTACTTCCGCGCCGCGCTAGGTCAAGGCCTCGGCATGGGCTGGGGTGATGAGGCTGAGGCATGGCTGCGCTCCAAATTGCCGGGCGGTCAGTCATACGAGGCCGAACGGGATAAGATCAACAAAGAGTACGGTGAGTTTGCTAGACGCAACCCGGTTTCGTCCACCGCCGCCGAACTCGCCGGGGGTGTACTGCCCGTGGCGGCTTCGTTCCTCATCCCCGGTGGTCAGGCGGCTGCTCCAGCGGCTACCGCCCGTACCGCAGGTACGCTGGCGCGTTTAGCTGCTAATCCGTATGTACGCGGCGCGGCGGTCGGTATGGGAACCGGCGCTGTGGCTGGTGCGGGTTCAGCGAAACCTGGCGAACGCGGTCGCGGCGCAGTGGCCGGTGGCACGGTGGGTACTGTTGTCGGTGCTGGCGCACCTGTAGTTATCCGTAGCGCGGGGGCTAGCGGTCGTTGGCTGCGTGATCGGCTCGCTCCGACTGAGGAAACCGTTACCACCCGCGCCACCGGTAAAGTGAATCGCGCACTTGAGGAGGCCGGACTTACACCGGCTGAAGTCGAGGCTCGCGTCGCTGCTGACCGTGCTCGTAATATTCCCGCAACGATTGCTAACGTAGACCCGGCGCTGGTTGACCTCGCCGAAACCGTGGCGCAGCGTAGCGGCCCTAGCGGTCGCCGCGTTGAGCAAACCCTCGGCAGACAGACCGCCGGTACGCGTGAGCGCACTTACGCGCAGACGCGTCAAGCCCTGCAGCCGGGTGATTTCTACGCCGAAGAGCAGGCGCTCGTAGACTCCCTGCGCCGTCGCGCTGATACGCTTTACGACAACGCCTACGCTGTAGGTAGCGTCCGCGACCCGCGTATTACGGCGGCGCTCGAGGATCCGCAATTCAAAGTGTTCTACGACCGGGCGCGTGAGATTGCCGACCGCGAGGCGCTGGCCGCTAAGCTGCGCGGCGAAGACCCCGCCAAGTTCAAACTGGAAGAGATCTACGTCGTAGACCCGGACGGTAACGCTAAGTTGGTCGGGGTGCCTGACGTCCGTACTCTTGACTACATTAAGCGCGGTATCGACGCTACCATTGAACGCGGGTTCAAAGGTGAGGGTATGAGCACGGCTGAGGCCAACTCGCTCAAAGACCTGCGCCGCGTGTTTGTCAACGCGATTGACGAAGCCACGACTGACCCGAAGACCGGTGTTTCACCTTACCGCGCTGCTCGCGCCGAGTACGCCGGTGACATGGAAGTGCTAAACGCGATGCGCACCGGTATGAATGACTTCCGCAAGCTGGATCATGAGGAGGTCATGAAGATGGTCGCCGGTATGAGCGCCGCTGAAAAAGATGCGTTCAAGACCGGCGTGGTGCGTGATATTTACAGCACGATCATGAATCCGTCGAGCAACATCAACGCTGCTCAGCGCGTCATCGGTTCACCTGAAATGGCCGCAAAGCTGCAGCCCCTGTTTGATTCTCCGTCCCAGTTCAGCCTGTTCAAGTCTGCGCTAGAGCGTGAAGCCCAGTTGTTTCAGCAGTCTAACCGTATCCTCGGCGGCGCGGCCACCGGGCGTCGTACGCAGGCTCGCGAGCGGTTTGAGGAAGGCCCGGGCGTCGGTCAGGTCGTGGGTGACGCAATTATGGGCGGGTTCACCGGCTCGCTGACCAACCTCGCGGCTCGTGTTGCCCGCAGCGCAACCATGACTGACGACGTGGCTGATAAGGTCGCCGCGATGCTCATGTCTACTGAACCGGCGGAAGTCGCCGCAGCCGTGAAGCTGCTGGAGGACTACGGCGCTAAAGCCACCCGCTCGGCAGCAAACCTGTCACGCGGCGAAACCGGCGTTATAATGGGTACTGTGAGTTCGGGTCAGCCTGCTCCTCCGGGGCCGGAAGCCAGCCTGCAAACAGACTTGGCGGCTCCCCCGGCGGCTGGTTCTCAAACCGGCCCGGACATCGAAGCTGACATCGCCGCTGAAGCGAAGCGTGGTCAACCGGCTGAAGTACCGGCGGAACCGGCCCGACCACGCAATGTTCCCGGCCCCGCGATGACTGCTCCGGCGACTCCAGCCGGCCCGGACATTGAGGCTGACATTCAAGCCGAGATTGAAGCCGAGCGGCGCGCTCGCCAGGGCAAGCAGTAAAGTCTCCTTCAGCTGCTTCTTAGCAGTTGCCATGTTACCCCGGCCTAGTGCCGGGGTCTTTTTGTTCGGTCTGCATTTTCTCCATCATCACCTCGTTGCGCATACGCCAGATGATGCGTATATGCTCGGCGGCGTCGGTCTGGCCGTCGGCCTCTGCCCGGCGAACCGCCTCGCGGAAGTGCGCCTGCGTTTTGCTCCAATGCAACCCCGGCCCGAGCAAACGGTAAATGTAGGCCCAACTCACAACACACCGCCAGACAACTCGTTCCACGCGTCGTTGAACAAAACGGGGTCGACCCGCTTGCTCAACTCGACGGCGCAGTCAAGTGCGACGTCTAACGTGGTGGTGTTTGCCTGACGGTATGAGTTATCGGTTATCATCTGATCGCACGCGGAGATAGCACCCTTGAGGATGCGCACCTCGCGCACGTCAGCGCCTACGTTCTTGTCACGCTCGGCAGCGGTGATGAACGCGGTAAAGAGAGCCAGCATCAAGCCGAGTATGTCTCGGCACGGTGCGCCCTCTCGTAGCAGGTAGAGTTGGATCTTCTGATCGGTGACAGCTTTGCGTAGGTTCTCCCGCGCCACCGCCCGAGCGATGGGGTTCATTCCTACACTGCGCTTGACGCGCTTAGGCATCAGACCTTTGACCATACATGACGTCGTCCGTGTCGCCCAGACGCCACTTGGCGGTGTTCTCAACATGGTAGTTGCGGGTGGCGACCTTGAAGTCCGGGAACTTCATCTCCTTCGGGTTGAACGCCGGGTCGTAGAACCGACAGCGGTTGTTCGGCTGCAATGCGAACTGGCCGTTGTCAAGCTGGAGCACATTGTAGCTCTTGTGGTCTTCGGCGGTCTCGCTGAATGTGAAATCAGGTATTCTCGGGTCGGGCGAACACGTATCTAAAGTGAAAAGGTACTCTCCGGCATGGAGACGTCCGTCCTTGCCGTAAAACTCGGCTCTTAGCCCTTTGAGTAGGGGCTTGTCGATTACGGTAACGTCGTACGCGAGAGCATCCCAAATTTCGAGCACGTCAAGATCGAGCAACGGTTCCACACCCGGTTGCTTGATTTCGGTGGCCAAAAATGCGCTAATGGGTAGCTTGTCGTACAGCGCGCCGAAAGTCGGCAGGTAGGTTTCAAACCTGAACGCCTGACCACGTATCGCTTTGACACTGCACCAGATACCGTGAATGAGTTCACCGTGGTGCTCGCGATGATCGTACAAGTACTCGGCGCGCACGTAAACTTTGAGCGGGGGGAGGGGGCAAACGAAAGCCATCAGAAGTTCTCGTCGTAAAATTTACGCAGCAGAGGTGCGAGGTCTTTTGCGTCGAACTCGCCGCCTTCGGCTCCGTCGACTTCGCCTATCCAGATCTTGCCGTTGTTAGGCACTCGGCCCGGCGAGATGAACAGATCGCCGATTTGAATGTGCCACGGGCACGCGGGTTCAAAGATTTCCATAGTTATCCTCTCAGGTTTAGTAGTCATCACGTGCGGCCTCGGTCAGTTGTTCAAGAATGCGTTCCTCGTCCGCCGGGGTCATCTTCTTTTCAAGCCACTTGGCGCGGTATCCTTTGCGGTCATACACCTCAAACTCGACGTCAAACCAACCGCCGTAGTAGTCCCAGTCGCTGGGGCAGTTGTGTGCGCTACCGCGCCACGGCTCTTGGTAAGTGCCGCTGACCATCTCTACCTCGCACGGGATACCGCAGATTCTAGTTTCGATTCTCATTTGTAGCGTGCCTCATATAGCCAACGTGCCATAAGCAGCGCCTCGGCCCGATCCGCATGCTTCTTCAGGTTTAACGGGGCGTCGGGGAACATGCGAACCGCGAGCGCCCTGCCCAGTTCTTTGTCGCTGGTCAGTTTAAAGTGCTTTTTCCACTGCGCCGGGGTGACGTAGACGGTCTCAAACCGGCAGGCAGCGATTGCCGACCGGGCGCAACCGAACGAGTCCCCAAGGCTGAAGATTGAAGACGACCCCTGACCGGGCATCGCGTTCACCCGCTCAAGCGCAACGACCACGGCCTCCTCAGCCGGGGCGTGTTGCCTAAGCAGGGTGATGAGCCCAGCGGGGTCGACTTCGTTCTTCACGGCACCGGAACCTTTAGCCACTATCGGCATGTCCAGCACCGCGACGTAGGCACCGTCTTTGAGCACACCTATAGCGCCGCTGAGTCCTGGGTCAATACCGATAGTGATCATATTACAGCGCCTCGTAGTGTTCGCAACCCTTACGCTGTTCGTCTAGCGTGAGGGTGTGCTTGTTGAGTTCGCAGACCCACTTGCCCTCCTGCCCCGGCGTACACATGGTGCACGTGCGGCAGTGGCGTAGCGGTTCGGCTTCTTTGATGCAAACAGCTTTCATGCTGCAGAACTTGCAGCCGAAGCTGGAGCCGTCGTCACTAATACCAGCGGGGCGCAACCGCGCCTCGGTCAGTTTGATGATCTTCGCCTTCAGCTTCTTCTGCTCTGTCTCGTCTTCCCTGATACGCTCAACGTAGAACTGCTCGTCGTCTTTGCACACAGCGACGTAAAGCGCACGAGTAAAACCGCCGAGCGCCATGCTGATTTGCATCTGCGCATAGTGCGTCGGCTTGGCTTCCTGGACGCCCTTCTTGACCAGCGAACTGAAGCTGTTCTTGTTGTGCGTCTTGACCTCGAGCACATGCGGTTTTTCGCTTTCTGGGACATCCTTGACGACGCCGTCCACCTTCGTGATGAAGTGGCCAGACTCGTCAGTGAATTCATACTGACGACCGTCTTCTTGTTTGTCCCAGACCGCGAACCCTGCGCGGCGCAGATCTTCAACAATCCGCGCCTCCTGCAGGTGCCCCGTCTCAAACAGGCGAAGCATGCGTCCCTCGAACTGCTCACGGGCGAACCCGCGCCAGTCGAGCCAGATTTGACGGATGCACTCTTCGCCTATAAAAGACGAGCCAAGCCGCCCGAGGTACAGATCAGGATCTGCTTTCTCTTTCTGAATAGCAGCGTAGATCCGATTGATGATCTGCTGCTCTGGTTTGGGCGGAATGGCTACCATGGCTTAGTCCCAAGGGTTGGCGGATTTAGCAGCCGGGGCAGCGGGTGCGGGTTTGGCAGCGGCCTTGGGAGCCGGTGCGTCTTCCTGCTCAAACAAGAACGCTTTAATGCGGTTGCTATCCGCGTAACCGCCGGTGCCTTTCTCAATCGAGACTGCGGCGCGGAACGGTTTCTCGAGCAACTTGTCGGTGTCGTCGGCTTCCGGCTTCCCGCAGGCTGTAGCCCACGCAACCAGCTGCTGGCGACCGATACGCTGGGCCTTCTCGCTCGGGTTGTTGATGTTGAAGTTCTGCCACAACAGGCGACCGGCATGCTCGCCCTTGACGACCTCGAACTTGACCTTGATGTACGAGCCGTCGCCCTTGCTGGTGGCTTTCTCTTCGGCATCAAGCGCCTTGAGCACGTACTCGCCCTCAGGGATCGGGTCGTAAGAACCACCGGTTGCGCCGGTGTCGGGGGTGACGTCAGAGACGTCGAATCCAAACTTTGCCATGATGATTTCTCCTTAAGGTTTACTTGGCGATGGGGATGAGTTTCTCGAGATTTGCGATTGACATCTCAATCTCGTCGGGACAGTTGTAGCGGTTCTTTGCAGCATAGGCCGGGTTCTCGACGAAATGCAACAGCCGTTCGCCGGTCGTCACGCCGCGCGTCTTCTGGTTGTTGAAACCAGTGTCAGCCTTACGGATGATGACCTTGAACGCGGCAAACGCGATCACATCGGCCCACTCTTGCAACAGAGCGTTACAACGGTTCGGTAGCTTGGGCTGGTAACGATCGTACGGCTCAGTGCGGGGGTCTTCAAACTTGACCACCGCCGCGTGAGCAATGAGTACGACGTTCATACCGCGCTTCAAGCGTAGCACGTCCAACCCCTGCAGGATCTCACGAAACTCCTCAGCGACGAGCATCTGACCTTTGCCATAGGCGAGGTCTTTGGCATCGTGTGACGCCTCTACGTTGCCTACGATGAGCGGCTCAATCAGCCAGTCAACCGAATCAATCACCACGGTCTTGAACTCGTGCTCCTCTTTGATGAGGGTCTTGATGCTCTCAACCACTTCATTGATGTGGGTCGCGCGGGGGAAGCTGGTTACGTCCAGTGAGTCCAAACCGTCTTCGGTGCTAATGAAGATAGGGCTGGGGAACTGGCTGGCCAGCGTTGATTTACCGATACCGTGCCCGCCGTAAATCACGAGGCGGGGTGGTACCGACTGCTTACCCTTACGCAGGGTGTCTTGCCACGAGGGCACTGCTTTCTCTTTTGACATTTTGTTCTCCTTTCTTGGGTTGTGGCAGTTAGTCTTCCGCCGTTTCGAAATCGTCAAAGTCCATACCCATCTGGCCGAAGTCCCAGCGTTGAGGCACGTACTGAAAACTGTCACGATCCCAGCTGAGCACGTTGATGATGTCTTCCTGCTCGCTGGCCACGGCCATACAGACCGAGCACAGCGTCGGGTCGCCAACCATCAGCAGGTAGTCGCCGGGTTGCCAGTCTGTCAACACGCGACGCGCCTTAGCGATCATGCCGGGGGTGTCGTAGGGTTTGCGGGGTTTGCCAAACACGGCGCGCAACTGGCCGTAACGCTTCGCGTCTGACAGGTCTTTGGTGTTGTCGACTTGAACGACGAACACCGTTCGTGTGTTACCTTGTTCCATTTTTGCTCTTCCTAGGGGCTTTGGGTGGTGGGGCTACGAGGGCGTGCTCCTCAGCAGTGAGATAAGCCGAACATCCCACGGCTATAGCGATCTTGATGGCCTCCTTGCGATACCATACGTAGTCAAGATCCGCCGGATGAGTCACTTTGTCAAGCATAGTCATACAGGCCCGAGCGCCCTCGGTCTTTGGAACCTTGTTGCCGTTCTTGACGTATCTGATAGGTTCAAGGTTGGGGTCGTTAGACTGGTACCAGCGCACGACTTTACCGAGGTACGAACCCATCTGCTCCCCGCCGCCAGTGACGTTGCGAGCCGAGATGAAATCACAGAAAGGCGCGGCACTGATCGTTTCTTCAAACGGGGTTCCAGTCGCCAACCACTGACCCACCGCATCAGAGCACACCTGCGCGGTGGGGTTTTTCTTGAGTGAGAGCGGAGCATAAATGCCTTTCACCTTGAGTTGGCGGTCGGGTTTGACCGCAATATAGTTGTTGACGTCTTTCATCGCCAACACCCGGTACGGCGTGAACTCAAACGCGAACCGAGAGACCTCGCCGAATCGGCTCACCACGCGCTGCACCGTCTCGTCTAACTCACGCGGGTAGCGTATAGCGATACCGTCGGTGTTGGCCGAAAGGGTCTCGGCCCCGGCGTGCTCAAGCCACTCAATCAACATGAGCAGTGTGAACTGGCCGGTCAGCGTCACGGCGAGCATCAGGTCAGGTGAGTACAACACCGAGTACTTGCTGGCCAACTTGCCGAACGTACCATTCAAAGAAATCTTGAGCGTTGCGTCCGTGGTCTTATCACCAGAACGCTTGGCATCCAGGCGGCGCTCGTAGATTTTTCTATACTCACGGACGAAGTCAGCGCCCAAGCTGGCAGGTATGAAACCGCACTCGAGAATGATGCTGGGGTAGAAGCTGGCGGCGTCAATATCACACATAACGTGGGTGTCGCCAGCGACGTAGCAAACCTGCTTGTCGTGTACACTATGAATGCCTCCTACGCCGAGTTGGTATTCACCGGTGCCGAACTTGACCGTCTGCTCGCCTAAAAAGTCGGGCAGCTGGACGTGGCCGGTCACGCGGTTCATGTTGAAGGTGTGTTCGGCCACGCGGTCAAGCAGCGCCTGCAACTCGGCGTTCATGAACTTGAGAAACCCCGGCGGCGTGTACCGCACGGTCTTCGGCACCTCGTTGTCTTTGCGCTTGAGACCCATGCTGGTGATGTACGCCTGCTCAGCCATCTGCGAGTCTGACTTGCTACGCATGTCAACCCCGTAACGACGGCTCATCTCAACACGCAAGAGGACCTCTTTCTCTAGCTGGTTCAGCAGTTCGGCGGTCGTCTCAACGTCGTTGTGGCAGTACTCCAACAGCATGGGCTCTTGCTCAACTGAGATCATTGCGTCATGCGCCAGCGGCATGTCCTGCAGCCGGGGCATGTGCATTCGAGCGCCGTAGGCCTTAAGACCCACGAACGACGGCGCGACCTCAATCAAGTCAATATCGTCGACGATAACATCACGCAGGTTGAATTTACGCATTGCTGCCCAGGGCGCAACTCGGTTGGTGATGACGTCGTCGGCGATACGCTTGATTTCAATTTCGGTGCGACCGAGGCAGAACGCCGCGACTACGACGTTGTCAAACGACTTGCTATTGAAGCCGATGAACGTCGCGTCCGGTTGCTGCACGAACCGCATGAGCCGAGCCGGGGCGTCAGGTTCATGACGCCACAGGTCGAACCACTCACCCGACTCTACGTTCTTAGCGCAGAAGAGGGTACGGTTGGGCAGGGTCTCGGTATCAAACACCCAAGTGCTCATCTGTCTTGGTTGACGTATGCGCCGGAGGCTTCGCCAATGTCATCAACGTACATGACTTGACCGGGCGCGGGTTTGCCGCAACGCTCGTCAGCAGCGCGGTTCTCAAGTTCAATCAGCTTCTCAAGGAAGTGCTGCGCTTTCTGCAGGTCTTGCACACCGTTCTTCTCGTGATAACGCTCGACGTATTTGGTGATGCAGCCGACGAAGTAACCGCGACCGTAGAGCCGCCACTGGCGATCCCAGTGCTCCTCGCCGCCCTTCTTGTAGTGGTTGCCGCCAATTTGTTTATCATTCGCACTCATGGCGCATTTCCTCAATCAGGTTGAACAATCTCTTAGCCGAGCCGACCAGCACCATCTGGTGTGCGTAGCTCATGTAGCGGTCGTAAACGGCGCGCATGCGGCGGTTGCCTAGGCTCATCTCACGCAAGCAAAACAGTGCGCCGTGGGCGATGTCCGCCAGCTTGAGAGTGCGGGCATCTTCCGGGTTCAGTTCAGGAAATATGATCCCGACCTCAAGCATGAGGCGGCGCTCAAGTTTGTCAACCTGATCACCGATGCCGTACTCGCGTTTTGCGGGGGAGGGTATGTCGCCGGTCTGGTGCTCAGCGAGGTCGTGAAACAACGCGGCCAGCAAGAGCGGGCGCGAGGCCTCGGGATCAATCATCAGCGCCAAACAAGCAACGCCGTGTGAGTGATGACCGACAGTCTCACGCTGCAGGGTAGTTACCGTGTGGTAACGAACCACCTCGGCACCGGCAAGTATGAAGTCAAGTGTAGGACGCATCAGCAGTTCTCCAGTTAGAAGTTATAAGAGCAATTATAGCCCCGGCATTTCGCAAAAGGCAAGTCATTTTTTGTCCATAGCCTCCCGCAGTTCATTCAGTTCGGCTTCCTGCTCGTTCAGCAGCTTGCGTTTCTCACGACGGTCAATCCATTCAAACACAGCTTTACGCCAGTCTTCAGCGCGGATCTGCTGCGCGTAGTAGCGCCCGTCACCGGCCTTCGCTTTGCGCACCCGGCTGACCATTGCCATCGGCTTGGCCACATACTCAAAGAACGGGTTAGCGTAGTGAATGCGCTCGTTAAACGGGTCTGAGCAGAACATCTCGCACTCGGTGAGGAACAACTTGTACTCGCCGTTCAGCATGAGCGGGGCGGGCCTGACTGAACACAGCGAGTAGTAGTCGTAGTGGTTAGCGTCAGGCGGCATGGTGAGATACTGCTTCGCGTCGTACAGTTCGGTGTACAAGTGGAAATTGTTGCTCACCTGACGATAAACACCGATCCGATGCTTCGTGGCTGCGGCCACGAACTCTTGCAGCACGCTAAAGTGCACCGCGTTCGCGCCGTACGCACCCCACCAGATGTCGTTGCTGCGGTTGAACACCGTCATGTTGAGGCGGTCTTTGCGCACATCAAACACGACCTGCGTGTTGCACGCCTTGTCTTTGGTCTTCTTGAGCAAGTCCGCGCTGTCCCAGATCTGAATCACCGCCTGCCGGGTCGTCGGGTCACGGCGCAACAGCTTGATGACTTCATCCAGCTGATCACGCCCGAAGTGGTTACGCCAGCGGTGGCCGTAAGCCGCATTGAACGCTTTGCCGTCATCGCTGAAGTCACCCATGCGCTTGTTGAACAACGTCAGGAAGCCAACGTCGTTACGCCCCGCGAGCATCCAGATTGACTCCATAAGGTGAAAGATCGGGTTAGCATCCCGCCCGCCGTGAAACAACACCCGCTCCGCCGGGCAGGTGTACACCGTGGTGACCAGTTCCGGGTGCACAATTGCCGGCCCGTTGCGAGTCTGCTCAGGCTCGAGTCCGAGCACTTTGAGTTTCCAGAATATCTCACTGAACGCTTGGTTCACATTACGCACTACAAGTTCCATAGTCAAAACTCCGTTTCAGGTTGGTATGTTGTTTTTGGTTTGCCCTCGCCCAAGACGGTGCGGCAGTACTTGCTGAACTCACACATGCAGTTCTGCACGTCGTGCAGCGTGAGATCATCAATTTCTAACTCATCAACAACCGCGTTGCGGATCTTGACGAGTTCGGCATTGAACCGGTCTTGCGTCCACCCGGCGTTGGGGGCGCGATTGAGCAGGTAGTTCAACCCTCGGCTGCTGCCGGGGCCGATAGGGGCGTAGGTGTTCAGGTCAAGCGCCCAACTCAGCTGCTTGCAGTAAGTCAAGTCAGCGGCGACCTGCCCAGCCATGAACGTGCTGATGCCGAAGCTGCTTGAGAGTTGCGCTACGAACTCTGAAATGCATGGGTGTTCAGCCCAGAGAACGGCATCAATTTCATCGCCGAGACTGAGCGCCGGGGTGATGATGTGCTTGGCGACTGCCAGCGACTTGACCCCGCCGGGATCCATTTTGGTCGGGTACACCATGTACGCGCCCGAGTAAACCTTGTTGCCCTCATTCTTGAACCGCTCAACCGACTCAGAGAACGCTTGCGGCTCAAAGTCGCCCGCTGCTCGGAACAGTATGCCGTCGTCAATCAGGCGCTGTAGTGTCGGGGGCCAGTTGATGAGCCGGGTGATGAGCAAGATGAACCAGAGGTCTTGACGGTCTTCGTTCGGCTTGATGATGTGTTCAATGATCCACCGCGAGACGCGATCGTCACGACGGCGGATGTTGGTGAACTTGTACTTAGCGAGCACCGGGTCTTTGGTGTACGGGCGTTCGCCGCCTCGGTCGCGCACTATGCGTATGACCTCGCGCTCCCAGATGAAGTACAGCAGCGACGGCATAGAGCACACGTTGCTCGCGTTGGGCCTTGAGTAAGGCGCGGTATCACGCATTTTCGTACTCCCTAATGATTTCAAGCAGCGCGGGGTGAGTGTTCTTGTGGTCAATCAGACGCACGTCGTAGCTGCCCTCGTTGCGTAGGTTCTTGTAGCAGTTCACCACCGACTCGAACTTGTCAATCAAGTTTTTCGGGTCGAACTCTTTCTCGTTACCGGCGGCGAGGCGACGGCCTTTGACACGCTCGATGCAGACGTCCTGCGGCGTGTCTAAGAATGCGTACACGTCGCACCCGGTCGGGTGAATGGTCTGCGTCACCTGACCGGCGAGACCGCTCGCTGAGACCAGCGCGCCTTCGTATAGCACGTGGCCTAGGGGGTGCGCCTTCATGATCTTCTCGGCAATCTCTGCCTGTGTCTTGATGGTGTCTGTGCCGCCACAAGTGTTATCGTATTTGCCCACGACAAACGCGGGGGCGGTGATACCGGCCTCGGTGAGGTCGAGTCGGTACCCGGCGATCTTGCCACCGCTCATCAGCGTCTGGGCGGGATAACCGTTCAGGAACTCACGCATGGCGGTGGTCTTGCCCGAGCCAAACGTGCCTGCGATTCTAAGTATGACGTGTTTCATAGGTTCATCCAGATGAGCAGCGCGGCCAACGCGGCGATGCAGGTATAAGTTATGAAGATAAGTTGTCCGGGCGAGCCTCTCATAAGAAGTGCTCCCCACGGTACGGCACCCCGGTGTCCGGGAACAGCGCCGCCTTCTGCTTGAGAGTGAGCGGCTTAGTTTCGCATTCAGCACGCAACCATTCAGGTAGCAGCTGACTACGCATGTCCTTGAACACTTCGGTATACGCCGACTGACCGCGAGCCTCAGCCCATTCAATCCGCTCCCACGCCATATCAGCGTAAACGCCGGGGTAGCGACGACCGAAGAAATGATTCTTGAACGTACATAGGTTGCTCTCAAGCGTGTACCGGCTGACGTGCGGGGTATCAGGGTTGGCCTCGGCAAAGCCGTAGAGGAAATCATTGGCCTCCTCGTTCAGCCAGCTGCACATCTTCTTGAAATTGTCGTAGTTGCCGTCAAACCCGTTGTTGGCGCGCTTGTCCCAGACTAAGTGGTCAAACCCGAGCAGGAACAACATACCGTTGCGGTGCGACTTGCTGCCCGACTTGTCTTCAAACAGCATGTTGTCGCAGTCCGCGCCGAACCCGTTCAAGTACACATACTCCAGGTAGCTGAACGAAGACAACCGGCCAAACGAGTGGTAGCCGTCGCGCACGAGTTTCCAGAGGTCATCATACGACTTGCCGGTGAGCATGTCAACCTGCGAGCCGTGGTTGTCAACCAACACCGCGTAAGTCTTGATCGACTCTACGGTGTCTTTCTTCTGATACCGGCGGTCGGTGTCAAACTGTAGCGTGTCCCACTCGGTGTTGAACCAGTCGGCAAACGCCGTGAGCGCGGCCCCCGCTGGCGGTACTGAAGGGAGCCGGGTAAACAGGCGCAACGACGTGATGGGGTTCTGGGTCATGCCGTTCAGAAATGCGAACCACAACTTCTGTTCATCATCCCACTCGTAACGCCGCGCCAGTTCCGGCATATACAGGTAGACTAAACCGGGCATGATGCCGTACTCAAGGTTCAGGCCGTACAGTTTGTCAAAGTAGGCGTAGCGGGTCTCTTTGGTGCGGTGGTCAGTCATGCTTCAGCCCTCCGGGTGTAGAACGGCTCAATCACTTTGGGGTTGGGCGCGGAGCCTACAACCCAGAACGCGGTGCGGTCATCAAAATCAAACTGGTTGTTCTGCGTGAGCCAGCGCCACATCTTCGCCTCGTAGGTCGGGTGGAAGTTGATGCCGTCATAGTGCTCGCCTTTGAAGTGGTCGGAGTACTTGCTGAACCCGGTGTCGTGCAAACTGTAGTGACGCCATTTGAACGGCAGGTGATCGACGTTCAGCCCCATGTACTGCAACCGGGCGCGCATCCACGGCAGCTTGTCCGGGCCGATGCCGATGGTGAACAGCTCGTCCACGTTCTTCGGGTCACGCAACAGGCCGAGCATCACGCTGGTCAGCGAGTTACAAGACCCGGCGGGCATGATGAGGCGGCGCACGTCGTCAGGAATGTTGCTCAGCTGATTAGCGCCGACCTCGTGGAACTTGCGCACGGCCTCGGGGTCGTACTTGTCATGAGGCACGGTGATGCCGTACTCGACGACCAGTGACTTCTCCTGCGTCAGGTCGGCTACCCGGCGCTGAATGATCGGGTTGTACGGCCCGTTGGCGTACTCAAACTCCGCGCCGAAACCGTAAGCGATGCGCGGGTTCTCATGCCGGAGCACGGTGTCGGGCTTGCTGTACACGATCTGCCGCGCAGGCAAGCCGTAGTGCTGCCCGACGATTGCGCTCATGCTCAGCTGCGGCGACTGAATGCTCGCACCGGTGACGATGTGCGTCTTACCGGGGCGGAACTTGTTCACGTACCAGATCAGCTGACGCATCTTTGAGCCGTTAGGTCCGCCGTAGCCGAGCGGGGCAAAGTAATCGTCACGTTTGAACCAAAGACCCTTGCGGTTCTCCCATGGCGTCAGCGCGCCCAGATAGTTCTCCCACTCGATGACTCGGCGGTCAAGCGAGTGGACAGGAAATACAGTGTTGCTCATTTTGCCCCCGCCACGTTCACAAGCATGTAGGTGCGGTCGTTGATGACGAGGCGCTTCTGCTCGCCCTGCTTAGCGGCGGCGTACAGCTGCGCGGTGAGGCGGTCTTGTTGGCTGCTAGTCATCCAGTCGGGATGCGCGACCCACATTTGGTAGGCATTCTTCCAGGTCTCGCCGGTCTCAAGACAAGTGATCGTGCGATCCAGCTTGAGCGAGGCTTGCATAGCGGGGCGGGTGTTGGCAATATCAGATTTTTGGTTCATGACCTTGACAGTATCGTGAGACATCAGGCTAGAAAATAGCTCAGCGCACCGCTTTTCAGCAGTCTTGCGGTCGCTGAACCGCTTGACCGGCTTGGTGCTGTGCCGGTTATAAAACGACACCAGTTGCGGGGTCGTCATACTTGAAAAGTTTACTGTGTTCATGTGGAATCTCCAAGTTATTCAGTTAGAAAATTGTTCAACGCTCGACGTATTGCGCATACGCTTCGCGAGTCTCGTTGCAGTACTGCGCGGTCTGGTTGTAGTCGGGCCAGTGCCCAGCTTCAACCATGTCGCAATACACCACTGCCTGACGGATCTCGTCTTCCATGTCCATGCGACCGGCGATGCCGGCCAGCGCAATGAAACCGATGAAACCGATGATTACTTTCCAGCGTGCCATGATAAGTGCTCCTCAGATTACCAGCCGAACTTGTCAGCGCAGATAGGGCCGATGCCGCGTGCTACGGAGTCGGGGTTGGTGAGTTCACGGTTGCAGATGCAGCAGTGGCCAGTCATGTGACCGTAAGCCTCGGCTGCGCCGACCGGATCGTTGATGAGGGAGACCACTTGCTGTTCTTGCTCGGTGCCGCACTCGCGGACTTTGAAGAACCGCCCACCCATCACCTTACCCAAGTACTGGCCGTACTCAGTGACGTAAAGAGCGCCGGGGTTTTTGCTGTTCTCGCCAGCAGGCTTGATGACCATCTCGCCCATAGTGATGCGCGGCCACTTCAGGCCGTTGGCCTTGGCGGTGCGGAATGATTCTTCAAGACGAGCCGAATCTACGGTGGGGGCGGCGGCTTCGCGGGCGGTTTTCTCAGCGACCCACTGAGCGCGGCGCTCTTGAGATTGAAGCGTAAGACGGGCAGCGGTTTCCATCTGCCGGTCAGTCAGTGAGCCATACTGCTCGAGCGAAGTCAGCAGCGACTGCGCGAACTCAAAACCGCGACCGGCGGCGCTCACGAGCCACTCGGATACTTCAGGATTGGCAGCATGCCATGCGGTGACTTTAGCGGCGAGCGCCTCAGCTTCACGCTGCTTTGCGCGAGCGGCGGCTTCACGGCCCTTGGCGCGCTCTTCAGGGGAGGTCTTGAACTCTTTGTAGCCGACGCCGTCACACATGGTGCAACGCCCGTCGCCGGTGCAGTCACCGTGGCCGTGCCACCTGCCGTCACCGCCGCACTTAGAGCACGTCTCACGGTAAACGCGACGCAGCGCGGTTCCACCGTCAACGGTACGCGTCATTTTGAAACGCACAGCGTCATCAGGCAGGTCGCCAAAGAGGTCATTCAGGGTGTTAGTTGCGGTCATCGCAGTTCTCCAGTTATTAAGTTATCAAGGTGAAGTATAGGTCAGTCTTTCAAGAAAGTAAAGGGGGTGATTTCCACACCCCCGTTGCGGTCACTTGACGTTGCACAACACGCGCTGGTGCAGGCGCTGAATGTTGTAGCCTCCGGCCAAGATTACGTCTATGGTCACGCGGCGCTCGCCGTTGATGATGAACACACCTTGAAAGCCGTCTTTAGTGTAGGCGACCTTGGCGGACTCGACCTGCTCAACGCCGCTCTTAGCCAACTTAACCGCGATCTTCTCGGTGCGGGCGCGAGCAGTGTTTGCGGCGTTCTTGCGCATGAACGCTTCGATACCGGCGGTGTTGTTCTCAGTGAACACAGCGTACCATGTCTTGCCACCGCAGATGCCGAACATGCGGGGGTACACGCCGCCCCATGCGCCCTTCTTGCGGAGTTCGGCGTACTCTTCAGACTTCTTGAATTCGTTCAGCGCGTCACGACGCTCAAGCGCCCAACGCACGTCGTCATCGGCGATCTTAGCGTCCTGCTCAGCGAAGAAAGTTTCCAGCGAAGCGATGATGTTCTTGATTGCGTCGTTCATGTCAGTTCTCCAGTTATCAGTTATCATGGTCGTTTTGACCATGGAATGAATTATAGCATGAAAGAATTTCAAAAGGCAAGCGTTATTTTTAATGACCATACGTTTTGGTTGGTTTTCACGTTTTCGGTGGGGCGGCGGTACCCACTTGCCTTTTGCGCAAAACGCGGGCATAATGAGAAGCGATAACGTATAACTGGAGAACGTATGCAGCTCAGATCCTACCAACGCGAAGCCACCGACGCCGCTATAGCTGCGCTGGTGCGCGGCCACAACCCGGTGCTACAACTCGCCACCGGAACCGGTAAGTCGCTTATCATTGCCGCGTTAGCGGAACACTACCGCGCTCAGGGCCGTCAGGTTTGGGCGCTCACTCACGTACAACAACTCGTCGGGCAGAACGCTAACACCTACCGACGCTACACCGACGTTGAACCGGCCATAGTCTGCGCCGGTCTTGACCGCAAGGACACCTACGGCGGCGTCACCTTTGGCACCATTCAAAGTGTCATCGGCATGCTGCCCGAACTCAAAGCGCCGGACCTCGTCATCATTGACGAAGCCCACCGCGTGCCGCACAACGAGGGCGAGCCAACGCTCTATGAGACAATCCTGCGCCGTTACCCGGAGGCTGGTCGCGTGGCCATGACCGCTACGCCGTGGCGTATGGACAACGGTATCATCTACGGCGAGGGTGAGCAGTTCTGGTTTGACCGGCTCGCCTACAACTATACGGTGCCCCGCGCTGTTGAGGACGGTTGGCTCTGCCCACTCGTCGGCGTTGAGACCGCTATACAGCTTGACGTGGACGACGTCACGGTGCAGGGCGACTTCACGCAGTCAGAGGTCGAGGAACTGCAAACCGAGAACTGGCTGCACGCCGTGGCTGAGTCGATGACCACACTAGCGGGTAAGCGCAATCACATTGCGGTGTACTGCCCCACGGTGGCCGCTGCTCGGCGAACCGCCGCCATCATCAGCGCGGTCACTGGCTGGAGCACGGACGTGTTGGCTAGCGACTTGAACCCCACAGCGCGTGAAATAGCGGTGGATGACTTTTTCAAAGGCGACACGCGGGTGTTGTGTTCGGTGGATATGATCACCACCGGCTTTGACTTCCCGGCGCTGGACTGCATTGTGTGCCTGAGGCCAACGCTCTCCTCCTCTCTGTGGGTTCAAATTCAAGGCCGAGGCACACGCCTACACGACAGCAAAAAGAACTGCCTCGTGCTTGACTACGCGGGCAACCTCATCAGGCTCGGCGGCGTGGACATGTACGAGACGCACTACCGCGAGCGGGGCATGGTTGAAGTTGAGGCCGTGCCGAGCAAGCCTTACGTCAAGCGCGAACGCAAAGTCTACCCCGGCGTGCGCACCCTCACCCCGATTGACCCCATGACCGGCAAGGAAGTCACCGACGGCTCGGTCATCATCGCTCAGGTGCACGGGGTCAACAGCGTAGCAATGCCCACTCGGCGCAACCCCGCCGCCCCCATACTGCTCGTGCAGTACGCCTGCACCACGCCGGAGGGCGCGAGGATTGACGCCTCCCAGTTCGTGAACACTGAAGCCCCCACCCGCGCCACGCTGGAGTTCTTTGACCGCCGTGCGCTGGCCGTAAACTTACCTTCCCCCGCCCGCTCACTTTCGTGGCAGATGAAAGGCGCTCGTCAACCTCATGCGGTCACGGTGCGCAAGTCAGGACGCTATTGGAATGTGCTTGAGGAGCACTTTGGAGAGACCGCATGAGCAACAAGACGCCCAAGCACATATGGGCCGTAGACGAACAACCCAAACCACTTGACTATGCGCTAGCGTATGCCCGGCTCGGCTGGGCGGTGTTACCCGTGTGGTCAGTGGATGATCACGGTCAATGCCGGTGCGGTCGCCCCAACACTGAGAAGGGTCACAAGGCGGGCAAGCATCCTCAGTCGGAGCTGGTTCCGCACGGTCATCAAGACGCTACGGTTGATGAACAAATCATCAGAGACTGGTGGGCGACTGACCCCGAGGCGGGTATCGGTATTTCGCTCGCTGAGTCAGGGTTGCTGGCGCTGGACATTGATCCACAGAATGGCGGTGTTGAGTCGTTAGCGCAACTTGAAGCTGAACACGGGGTAATGCACTCCGACTGTACGGCAGTGACTCAAGGCGGCGGGGAGCATCGGCTGTTCACCGCTGACGAGGACATGACCTACCCCGGCACGTTGGGTAAAGGGCTTGACCTCAAACATCATGGCTACATCTGCGTCGCCCCGACCCTTGGACCGTCCGGCGACTACAAGTGGGAACAAGGGCGCTCACCGCTGAGTCAAAGCCGTCCGGCAAAACCTTCTCCCTTGCCTCAGCTGATAGCAAGTAAGGCACGACCACCGGTCAATTATAGCCTGACCGAGCGCGGCGGGGTGCCCGTGGCCACAGCGCAGACCTTTGATGATTTACGCTCCGCACTTAAGCACGTGGACGCGGATGACTACACGACGTGGGTCAACGTCGGCATGGTGCTCAAGCCCTACGGCGAGAACGGCTACAAGATCTGGACTGAGTGGTCGGCCACCAGTGACAAGTTCGACGCTGCGGCCCAAAGGCGCAAGTGGGAGCGCGACATTGACCGCCCGCACTCAATCACCTACCGCTCAATTTTCCGGATGGCGATTGACAACGGCTGGGCGGGCAACAACCACGACGTCAACTCCGCAAACCCTACCACCCCCACCGAGCCGGGTGAGCACCCCCTGAGCCTGACCCGGTCGGTCAAGTCGGGCGCGGGTGAGGTCACGGTCTTTGAATACATCTACGATGACTTCATGTCAACGGGGGTTAACGTAGTAGCCGGTGCTCCGGGCGTCGGTAAGACCACTTTGATTGTGCCTATGGCGCTCGCCACTGCGCACCTTTGCCCTCATGACTATTCGCTCAAACCGGCGGTGCGACGCAACGTCATCATCATTACTGAGTCGGTGGTTCAAGTACAAAGAGTAATCTACTCTTTATACTCTTGGGGTTACACCGGGATGGGCGTGTCTGACTTTGATGAGCGGGTGCGGGTTTTGTCGGCACAACGCTTGGACCCGAAAATTGTAGCACAAGTCGCTGATGAGTACAAGGAGTGGACTGTTGAAAATAAGAAGGCTGATGGGTCGGCTCACATGGCGTTGCCGTTGGTGGTGTTTGATACTGCGAACGCAGTATTTGATCTGGAGAACGAAAACGACAACGCGGAAGTCGGGCGGGCGATGGCGTACATAAAGCAGGCGTTCAGCGCCTTCCCCATCGTCATCGTCAGCCACACCGCCAAGGCGCTCGGCTCGGGCGAGTCGGACTACCTGTCACCGCGTGGGGCGTCGGCTTGGACGGGGGACGCGCAGGGCGTGTACACGGTGTTCAAGGACGGCGAGGGCGAGGATGCCCCACGGGTGCTCAAGGCGACCAAGGTCAGGTTCCCCACCGCATTCTCCGAACTCACCTTCGACCTGGTGAGCAACAAAGAGACGCACAAGGACGTGCTGGGCTACGACAAAGAGATCTGGTTCAGCCACTCGGTGGCGCGTCCGCTCAAACCCGGCGAACGCACCCAACTCAAAGAAGATCGCAAAGAACAAAAAGAGCAGGAACAATGGTCGCGCATTTGCGACGACATACTGCAACTTGTACGTAACGACGGCGGCAAGTCGCGGTCTTACTACGAACGCTTGCCCGTGGCACAGGGCGGCGTCAAAGCCAGTCAAGAGCGCAAAGAACGCGCTGTTACCAGTCTTTTGAACGACGGCTCTCTTGAGCGCGTTGAACTTGAGAAACCGCAGGGACGAGCCAACCACTACCTGCGTGTGAATGAGCAAGTGGTTGAGGCCGTCGAACGCGGCAAGTACGGTGTATAACTGAGAAAGGAGAAAGCTGTTATGTTGACTAAAGTATCTGAACACTGGTGGATGCTCCGCTTTGAAACCCCCGAGGAAGGCCGCTACGTCTGGTTCGGCTACACCGAGGGCGAAGTGAAGCAGAAGTTCGCGAGCTGGATGAGCCGCAACAGCATGAGCCGCCTAATACGCCGCTCGCCCGTGACCGGCTCGCGGAGCGAGACCGCCTACGGCTACCGGGGGTGACGCATGAGCAACCTACGACAAGCCGCGCAGCAGGAGCCGGAGGCTGTAGAGCCGATAGCGTGGATGGTTTACACAGATGGCGGGACATCGGCGTATGTCACGGACAACCCGAACGATCTGATCGGCGCGTACCGTGCGCTGCCCCTCTACACCGCACCCTCCCCGCGCAAGGGGGCAGGCATGACGGAACTGAACTCAGACCGCACCGTGGCGGTTGACCGCGAGTACTACTGGCGCGGCATGGAGACCTGCCCCCGTGGCGTAAAGGTGCAGCTGTTGGGCCGGGGCGGAGTAGCAGTTTACGGTCAATACAGAGGCAAAGAAGACTGGTGGATGGCATGGGCTCCGCTGCCGACGCTGCGCCCCGAGGACAAGAAAAAATGGTCAGCGGGAAAGTAATCGTTCGGGTTAATCGTTCGGGTAATCGTTCGAACGATCGCGCCGAACGATCACTCCGAACGATCGCCCCGCGACCTGGCCCGAATCGCTCGATCGTCGGAGGAGAGGGACTGTCGTCCTCTCTCCGTAGCCGATCAGCAGGTTCAGCGAACGAATGCCTTGTGAAACAACAACTTACGCTGGTCGTTCGGTCGTTCGTTCGGGTAATCGTTCGGGTAATCGTTCGGGACGTTTCGTCATTCATCGGCTGGGTTTGCGTAAGTTGTTGTTTTTGTGAGGCAAAAGTAATCGTTCGGTTTGATCGTTCGGATACCCCTCTCGAAGAGACGAACGATTACCGCCGGGGTGGGCGCTTTACGGCTTGGCTTTTACCGGGATGAATGCTATAATGAAAGATATGACAGCACAAAGCAAACCCAAAGGCAAGGTGGGAGCCCCCCGTCGGTACGACCGCGCAGCGGTGGCCGAGCGGGTCTGCGCGGAGCTGAAGCGCGGGCGCTCGCTTGAGTCGATCTGCGCCGAGGACGGCATGCCGCACGTGGGGACTTTCCTGGAGTGGGTCGATCAGGACTCCCCTGCGGGCATAGCGCAGGACTACGCGCACGCGCGCGAAATCGGCTACTCGCTGCTCGCGGAGGAGATCCTCGCCATCGCAGACAAAACCCACGAGTGGGTGACGATTCAGGAGCTAGACCCGGACGGCAAGCCCCTATTTGACGACAAGGGCGAGCCCCGGCTCAAAAAGGTGCTCATGCCCCTGAGCGCGGACGTCATCGCGCACAAGCGCGTTCAGATTGACACGCGCAAGTGGATGCTCGCCAAGATGCTGCCCAAAGTGTACGGCGACAAGGTCACGACCGAGCACACCGGCGCTGACGGCGGCCCGATTGCTATTGCGGCGGTCGACCTGAAGAACCTCAGCGACGAGGAACTTGAAAACATGAATCGCCTGATGATGAAGGCCTCGGGAGGTGGAAAGAAATGAGAGACACCCCGATGAACCGCCTGCGCATGTACTCTTACGGCGAGGCCGAGATGGCAGTCATCCGTTGGGCCGAGGCGCGGAAGATCATACCCAACGCGACGCCCGCGAGCCAGCTGCTCAAGGCGGTGAGCGAGATGGGGGAGTTGTGCGACGCCGAGGGCAAGCGCGACCCCGAGGCCATCAAAGACGCCGTGGGCGACGTGTTGGTCTGCCTCATCAACTACTGCACCCTACGCGACATCACCATCACCGAGTGCTTGGTGGGGGCGTATGAGCAGATCAAAGACCGGCGGGGCACGCTCATGCCCGACGGTACGTTCGTCAAGGAGACCGTAAATGCGCCCGATGCATGAACGCATATTGGACGTGCTGTGGCCGTGGGGCCGCATACGTCGTTTGAAGAACGCGCTGAATCAGGCGCTCACCGATAACGCCGTGCTGCACGACAAACTCAGCAAGACCGAAGAGAAGATTGACAAACTGACAGACCGCGATGAGCGGGGTCGGTTCAAGAAATGACCGCCCCGTTGCTGCTCGATACGGAGTACCCGGACGAGCTACACCGGATCCCGGTGGACGACTTGCGTGAGCATGAGGTGTGCGGGTCGTGTTGGTGTAAGCCCCGGCGTGAGCATCACACCTGCGCCGAGCACGGGTTGCACTTCCTGTGGTACCACCGCGCTCTTGATGGCCGGGACTTTTACGCTGATGGGAGAATACCGCTGCAATGAATGCCCCACTCAACCCTGAAGTCATGCTCGACATGATTCGTCGCGAGAAAGAGCGCCGTGCGGCGTCCGGCTCGCTGTACGGGTTCGTGCGTCAGGCGTGGCCGACCGTTGAGCCAGGAGTACCATTCATCGCCAGCTGGCACATTGAGGAGATCTGCGAGCACCTTGAGGCGGTGACCGCCGGTGAACTGCGCAAGCTGCTCATCAACATCCCCCCGCGCCACTCCAAGTCGACCATCGTCAGCGTCATGTGGCCGATGTGGGAGTGGCTCACCGAGCCGAGCCACAAGTACCTGTGCGCCTCTTACTCCGGCAACCTGTCAATCCGCGACAACCTGAAGGCGCGCCGACTCGTGCAGTCGCCGTGGTACCAGGAGCGGTGGGGGCACATGTTCAAGCTGGCCGGTGACCAGAACGCCAAGCAGCGGTTCGAGAACGACAAGACCGGCTACCGGCTGGCGACCTCAGTCGGCGGCACCGCCACGGGTGAGGGCGGCTCGAGGCTCATCCTTGACGACCCGCACTCCGCGCAGGAAGCCCAGTCCGACGTCATCCGTGAGTCGGCGCTGGAATGGTTTGACGTCGTGTGGTCGACCCGGTTGAACGACCCAAAGAAAGACGCGATGGTCACCATCATGCAGCGTCTGCACGAGAAGGACATCAGCGGCCACATCCTTGAGGACATTGGCGGCTGGGAGCACCTGATGATCCCGGCGGAGTGGGACGGCGTCCGCCGCAAGACCTCGCTCGGCCCGTACGACCCGCGCAAGACCGTGGGCGAACTCATCTGCCCCGAGCGGTTCGGGCCGAAGGAGATCACCGAACTCAAGCGGCTACTCGGCACCTACGGCACCGCCGGTCAGCTGCAGCAAGATCCGCAGCCGACCGAGGGCGGTATCCTCAAGACCAAGTTCTTTCAGATGTGGCCAGCGGACAAGGCGCTGCCGCAGTTTGAGTACATACTGCAGTCGTACGACTGCGCGTTCACCGAGAAGACCAGCGGCGACCCGACGGCCTGCACGGTGTGGGCGGTGTTCACGCACGAGGGCCAGCGCAACGCGATGCTTATCGATGCATGGGACGAGCACCTGTCCTACCCCGACCTGCGCAGCCGTGCCATCAAGGACTGGGGCACTGAGTACGGGGGCACGTCGGTGAAGGATGGAATACGCCGCGCCCGCAAGCCCGACCGTATACTCGTCGAGGCGAAGGCCAGTGGGCAATCATTGCTGCAGGATTTGCGCTTGGCGAAAGTGCCTGCCGTGGGTTATAATCCAGGCATGGCGGACAAGGTCAGCCGCGCTCATCAGGCCGCGCCCACCCTTGAGTTGGGGTTGTTGTGGGTGCCTGAGAGCGGCAAGAACCGGGGCCACGCGGCCAGTTGGGCGGCGGGGTTCCTCAAGCAGCTGGGCAAGTTCCCGGTGGCTGACCATGACGACTACGTGGACACGTTCACTCAGGCGATCATCTACCTGAAGAACGATGGGTGGTTTGAACTGCCGCAGGCCCGTGACCATGACGAGCCGAGGCAATATAAACGAGAGAGGGTGAATCCGTATGCCGTCTAAAGAGAAGCCAGTCTGGGACAAGAAGCGCCCCAAGGGTCTCGGTGAGAGCAAGTCCCTCACCCCTGCCAAGAAAGGCGCAGCCAAGCGCATGGCCGAGGCCGCAGGCCGTCCGTACCCGAACCTCGTCGACAACATGCGCGCCGCAAGGAAGAAGAAATGACCCAGCGCGTCGACAAAGACAGCCTGCCGCTGGACAAACCCCGGCGCACTCCCAGCCACCCGACCAAGTCGCACATCGTGAAGACCAAGGTGGACGGCAAGGAGCGCATCATCCGCTTTGGTGAGCAAGGCGCGAGCACCGCTGGCAAGCCCAAGGCGGGCGAGTCCGAGCGGATGAAGGCCAAGCGCGCCAGCTTCAAAGCGCGTCACGCAAAGAACATCGCCAAGGGCAAGAGCAGCCCTGCATACTGGGCCAACCGCGTCAAGTGGGCCGAGGGCGGCGCTGTTGAGATGAACGAGGGCGGTGCCCCGCCCCGACCCCGTAGCATGATGACCGGACTGCTTGAGCAGATACGCGACTGGCAAACCAAGAGCCGTCCGCAGGCCGCGCCCGCTGCCTCGGTCACGGTGCCGTTGCGTGACGAAGCCGCCCGCATTAGCTACAACCCCGAAAACCCTTTCCACCGCGAGGCGGTGCGCCTGGCCGAGAAGTACAACCTGCCGAGCAATGTCTTTTTGTCGCTCGTCAAGCAAGAGAGCCAGTTCAACCCTACGGCCCGCAGCCCCAAGGGTGCCTACGGTCTGACGCAGTTGATGCCAGGCACCGCGCGTGAACTCGGCGTCAACCCCCGCGACCCGCTGCAGAACCTTGAAGGCGGGGCACGGTACCTGCGCCAGCAGCTTGACACGTTTGGCTCGCTACCGCTCGCGCTCGCCGCCTACAACGCAGGGCCGGGTAACGTGCAAAAGCACGGTGGTATTCCGCCGTTCCGTGAGACCCAGAACTACGTGCGCACCATCCTCAGCGACGCAGGTTTGAAGCCGGGGTTCTCTGAAGGCGGAAAGGTCAGCACCTACAAGCGCCTGACCGACACGCTCAGCAAGATGGTTTCGCTGGACACCCCGCAGGACATGACCGCCGGTGAGACCGTAGCGGACATTGCTGCCGGGTTTGTACCGGGGCTGGGCACCTCGCAGGCCGCACGAGACTTTGAACGCGCCCGGCGCGAGGGCGACAAGTTGGGCATGGGCCTCGCCGGAGCGGGGATGATACCGGTCGTGGGTGGTATGGTTAAGCCGGGCAAGGTTGCGGCCAAGTCTCTGGGCGAGTTAGTTGACCAGTATGTGCGCAAAGTTCGCAAGATGGACGAACTCGGCCCCGCGACCCTTAGTGTTCACAGGGTCGAGGCACCGGCTTCGGCTGAGGTTCCGGGCTGGCACATTACTCAAGATTTGCCCGGCATACTTGAGACCGGCGCTGTGAAGGAACAAAAGATGCTGCAAGGGTTCTACCGTGGCTACGCGGGCGACTACGACGCTGCACGCGCCGCCGCGCAAGACTCGGGCGTGTTCGTTTCCCCGCAACGTGCGGTGGGCGAATACTACGCAACCAAGCGCGCCGCGCAAACCGGGCTCGACCCGCACCTTGAGATGATCCTTGCCGATCCGTTCGCTGGACGCGGCTACGGCCACTCCACCATGGGCACAGGCAAGAAGCCGCCAATGGTCACGCGTGCGCGCGAACTCGCGCCAGAGGACGTTAAGGATCGCACCAAGCTCTATGCCGGTGGCGGCTTGGTGAAGTACAACCCGGCTCATATTGACGCAATCATCAGTGGTATTAACCGACCCGGCTTTGCTGCCGGGGGCGCGGTGTCGGCTTACGACCCGGACGTTGTCAGCGCGCTGGCCAACCAAGTCTTAGAGGGACGCTATGTCTGAACAAATTAACGAGAACGAAGACCAGCTCGAAGGTGAGATGGTAGAACTGCCTGAGGAAGGCATCGAAGTCGAGGACACCGAAGACGGTGGCGCGATCATCCGACTTGAGAACGAAGAGGACGAGCGCAAGAACCTTGCCCACTTTGCCAACATCGTTGACGAGGTCGACCCCGCGCAGCTGAAGGCCGCTGTGCAAGACCTGCTTGAGAAGATCGACCGCGACAAAGAGGCGCGGGAGAAACGCGACAAGCTGTACGAGGAAGGGCTGCGACGCACCGGCCTGGGCGACGACGCCCCCGGCGGGGCGCAGTTCAACGGCGCAAACAAGGTCGTGCACCCGATGCTCGTCGAGGCCTGCGTGGACTTCAGCGCCCGATTCATGAAGGAAGTGTTCCCGCCCGGTGGCCCGGTCAAGAGCAAGGTCTACGGCAACCAAGACAAGAGCAAGATTGAAAAGGCCCAGCGTAAAGCCACGTTCATGAACTGGCAGACCACTGAGCAAATGACCGAGTTCCGAGGCGAACTTGAGCAGCTGAGCACGCAGCTACCGCTCGGCGGCGGGCAATACATGAAGTTCATGTGGAACCCGCAGCACCGTCGGCCCTCCAGCGAGTTCATCCCGATTGATGACGTGTACCTGCCGTTTGCGGCGACGAACTTCTACACCGCCGAGCGCAAGACCCACGTGCAGTACATCACCAAGATGGAGTACGAGAAGCGCGTCAAGTCGGGTATGTACCGCGACGTCGACATCGGTATGCCTGAGGATCCAGAGTTCAGCAAGTCGTCAATCGCCAACGACAAGATTGAGGGCCGCAAAGAAACCAGCTACAACGAAGACGGTCTGCGCACCATCTTTGAAATCTACACGTACCTTGAGTTTGATGACGACGAGATGAGTCCGTACATCCTCAGCGTGGACAAGTCGAGCGGCAAGGCGCTGTCGCTCTACCGCAACTGGGAACCCGAGGACGAGTACCGCAAGGAGCTAGACTGGATTGTGGAGTTCCCGTTCGTGCCTTGGCGCGGCGCGTACCCCATCGGCCTGACGCACATGATTGGCGGGTTGTCGGGTGCAGCCACCGGCGCACTCCGCGCCCTGCTCGACTCGGCGCACATTCAGAACATGCCCACGCTGCTCAAGTTGAAGGGTGGCCCCGGCGGGCAGACCATCAACCTGCAGCCGACCGAAGTCGTTGAGATGGAGGGTGGCGCGCTGATTGACGACGTGCGCAAGCTCGCCATGCCGATGCCCTTCAACCCGCCCAGCGCCGTGCTGTTTCAGCTGCTCGGCTTCCTGGTAGACGCCGGTAAGGGCGTGGTGCAGACCTCGTTTGAGAAACTCAGCGACCAGAACCCCAACCAGCCGGTCGGCACGACCATGGCGCTCATCGAGCAAGGTATGGTGGTGTTCAGCAGCATTCACTCGCGGCTGCACAGCGCGATGGCTCGCTGTTTCAAGATCCTGCACCGCATCAACAGCGCGTACCTGACTGACGAAGACATCGAGGCTCAGGCGGCGGGTATTGAGATTGACCCGTCCGACTTTGACGGCCCACTGGACGTCATCCCGGTCAGCGACCCGGCTATCTTTAGCGAGACCCAACGCTTTGCGCAGGTGCAGGCGATCATGCAGCGGAGCGCGATGATGCCCGGCATGTATGACCCGCGCAAGGTGGAGGAGATGTTCCTGCGCACGCTCAAGGTGCCGGAGGACGAAGTCCTGCAGCCCAAACCGGCGAGCCAGGACATGGATCCGGTCAGCGAGAACGTCGCAGCGGCGATGGGTCGTCCGGTGTACGTCCTGCCGCAGCAAGACCACATCGCGCACATCATGACGCACATGGCGTTCCTCAAGTCGCCGGTCTTCGGTAGCAACCCGGCCATCGTCAAACAATACCTGTACCCGATGGCTAATCACCTCAAAGATCACCTGCTCAACTACTACCTTGTCGAGGCGCACAGCGCCGTTGACCGCGCCGAGCGCGAAGACCTCATCCCGGATGAGGCGAGCGAACAGGTCAAGGTCATCATGCAGGTGCAGCAGTTCATCGAGCAGCAGCTGGCGCAGTTCAGTCAGGAGTTGGCTGGTATTGACGAAGCCGCTCAGCAGTTCAAGCCCCAGCCGCCCATGCCGCCTGACACGAGCCTGCAGGTTGCGCAGATCAACGCCCAACTCAAGGGTCAAGAGATGCAGCAGCGCATCGCGGTCGATCAGGCCCGTATGCAGATGGAAGGCCAGAAGATCCAGAGCCAACAGCAGCTTGAAGCCCAGAAGCTGGCCGCGCAACAACAGGCCCGCAACGAGCAAGCCCAGTTGGAGATGTTCAAAGAGCAGCAGGACAGCATGCGCACGGCGGAAGAGATCGCTTCCCGCGAGCGTATGAACAACGCTGACAACGACACCGCGAAACTGCTTGCCGCAGCCGAGATGGCCACGGGCGAGAAGGTCGCTGTGAGCACCGGCACCGGTATCAACCCCAACCCCTAAAGGAGCACAGCTATGAGCGACAAGCCCACCCCCGGCACCGTCCCAATGACGGGCGCACTGGTAAAGCAGAAGCACCGCATGGCCGCAGGCGAGAAAGTCGACGGGCAGACCCTGCCCCCGGCCCCCAAGCCTGAGAAGAACCAAGCGTGAGCGTTGAAGCCAAACTACTAAACCGCCTCAAGGCAGAACAACAGCAGTTCGCTGTTGACGCCTTGAGACGGCCACAAGATCGCGATGCCTTTGAGTACGGGTATCGTGTTGGGATGGTTGCTGGTTATGAGGCAGCGATCAACGTACTCTTGAAACTTCTAGACGAGGAGAAACATAGTGACAACGACCTCTGAGAACGCTATGGCGGAGGCTTTCCCGGAAGTAGATCCGGGCGTGCAGCCTTTCGGTAGCCGCGTTCTGGTGCAGATTCGAACCCCCAAGACTAAGACGTCCGGCGGTATCATCCTGCACAGCGAATCGCGGGATACGGAAAAGTGGAACACACAGGTGGCCAAGGTCATCAACGTAGGTCCGCTGGCTTTTAAGAACCGCAACACGCAGGAAAGCTGGCCCGAGGGCGACTGGTGCAAACCGGGCGACTTTGTGCGAGTACCCAAGTACGGCGGCGACCGGTGGGAAGTTCCCCTCGGCACGCGCGGAGCAGACGGCATCGGCGAGTCTGCTATGTTTGTGATCTTTAACGACCTTGACATCATCGGGCAGGTAACTGCAGACCCGTTGGCAATCAAGGCATTCATCTGAAAGGAGATGAACGATGGCTGAAGTGTTGAAAGAGACCGACGACAAGGACGAAGAAATCGTCATTGTTGAAGACGAGAGCAAGCTCTCGCAGAACCAGAACAATCAAGACGACGATGACGAACATGATGATGATGATCATGACGACGCCGCCGTCGCCAAGTCTAACGAAGACGAAGAAGACGACTCCGACGACGAACGCGAAGCCATTCGCGAGCGTCGCCGTCTTGAGAAACAAGAGCGCAAGCAGCGCCGCGACGAGGCCATCAAGCGTGATAAGCTGGAATTAGACTTCCTGCGCAAGCGCAATGACGACCTTGAGCGCCGCGTTTCCGCTCAAGAGCAGCGCGCCCACAAGCTCGACCTGAGCGCGTTTGACGCTGAGATTGCCAAGGCGGCTAACGAAGCCGAAATGGCCGACCGCGTCATCGCCAAGGCGGTGGCCGCAGGCAACGGCGAGGACGTGACGCAGGCGATGCGCTACCGCGATCAAGCGTTGGCGCGTATTCAGCAGCTAAACTTCCAAAAGCAACAGGCCGCTCAGCAGCGTCCGCAGCCGCAGCAGATCGACGACATGACAATGCGCTACGCGCAGGAGTTCATCGCCGAGAACCCGTGGTACGACGCCCAAGGCCGTGACGAAGATTCGTCTATCGTCATCGCAATCGATCAGGCTCTAGCTAAAGACGGCTACGACCCGCGCTCGCCCGACTATTGGGACGAGTTGCGTCGCCGTGCCGCGCGCCGGTTGCCTGAGCGGTTTAACCCGAAGGCCAAGCGTAACGCAAACACCGAGGAACGCGGCGAAACCCGCCGTGAGCCGAGGGGTGGCCCTGCGGTGGGATCGGGCCGTGAGCACGCCCCTACCAGCACTCGCAAGGAGATTTACGTCTCCCCCGAGCGCAAGCAGGCGCTGATTGAGGCAGGCGTGTGGGACGATCCCGTGCTGCGCGCCAAGTACGTCAAACGGTATGCCGAGTACGACCGGCAGAACCGTTCCTGATGGGGCTTGCCTTTTTCATTTTTCCACCCTATAATTCAATCAATCAATCAATCGCTGAAAGGAGCGAGCATCATGACCGACGAACGACTAAAGAAATCCGCTGGAGAAGGCCGCGAGAGCAGAGCGATGCAAGATCGCGCTGTGACTGAAAATCGCGAAATTTCCGATGACGAGCGGGTTGAAATGTTCCGTCAGCAGTTTTTCCAGTCCTCTCTACCGGACTTGCCAAAAATTCCCGGCTGGCACATGTGCTGGCTGACGACCACTAACCCGCGTGACTCAATCCATATGCGTATGCGGTTGGGTTATGAACCCGTGAAGCCGGAAGACATTCCCGGCTGGGACTACGCCACGCTGAAAACCGGCGACTGGGCGGGGTTCATCGGTGTGAATGAGATGCTTGCGTTCAAGCTGCCTATTTCTCTTTACGAGAAGTACATGCGTGAGGCGCATCACAACGCACCGTTGCGCGAGGAAGAGAAACTCACCGACACGGCTGAGTTCTTGGAGCAGCAGGCACGCGCATCGAAGTCAAAGCTGCAGATCGGGGAAGGCAATATGGAGATTGGGCAAGACCGTGAGGCCATGTTTGACCTCTCGTGACGCAACCATTTAACCAATTAGGAGCCTACTATGTCTTCGACTAGCGCACCCTTTGGTTTTCGTCCGTCTTACCACAACAGTGGCCAGATGCGCCCGAAAGCCTACACCATCACTAGCACCTATGCGGCCAACATTTTTAGCGGCGACCCCGTTAAGTTGACCGACGCCGGTGTTATCCAGCTCGGTACCAGTGACGGTACGCGCAGCGGCACTACTGACGGCATCACGCTGCTCGGTATCTTTGCCGGTTGCCAGTACCTTGACTCCACCGGCAAACCCACCATCAGCCCCTTCTGGCCCTCGGGCACCACTGGCACGGAAATCGTGGCATGGGTGTACGATGACCCTGAGACGCTGTATGATGTGCAGTACAACAACCCCTCGCCCGGCACTACGGTTCAGACCGCTGTCGGCGAAGAGTGCGATTGGACTGTGGCATCGCCGGGTGGCTCGACCCAAACCGGTCTGAGCAACACCTACCTCACCGCAATTCAGGCGACTTCTGGCCAGTTCCAGATCACCGGTTTTGCATACAACATCAACGACTCTTTGACTGATGCCTATGTGCAGGTTACCGTTCGTCTGAACGAAGCCGCATACAAAGCAGCTGTCAATAGCATTTAAGGAGGGCTTGAATCATGGCTACCCCAATGCGTAGTACTGACTTTCGGTCAGTAGTCGAGCCTATCCTGAATGAAGTGTTCGACGGTGTTTACGATCAGCGTGCCGACGAGTGGAGCATGGTGTTCCGCGAGCAGAAAGGCATTCCGCGCAACTACCACGAAGAACCCGTCCTGTACGGCTTCGGTGCTGCTCCGGAACTGCCTGACGGCATGGCTGTTAGCTACCAGTCCGGTGGCGTGCTGTTCCTGCAGCGTTACCTCTACAAGGTCTACGGTCTGGCGTTCAGCCTGACCAAGGTCCTGGTCGAGGACGGCGATCACATTCGTATCGGTCAGACCTACGCCAAGCACTTGGCTCAGTCGCTGATTGAGACGAAGGAGACGCTGGGCGCTAACATCCTGAACCGTGCTTTCAACGCTGCTTACCCCGGCGGTGATGGCGTGGCTCTGGTGAGCACCTCGCACCCGATCGTGAACGGTACGTTCAGCAACCAGCTGACCACTCCTGCCGCTCTGTCGCAGACCTCCCTTGAGCAGCTGCTCATTCAGATCCGCAACGCTGTTGACAACAACGGCAAGCGTATCCGTCTGACGCCTAAGAAGATCGTTACTGGCCCCAGCAACGTCTTCCAGGCTGAAACGCTGCTCAAGTCTGTCCTGCGTACCGGCACGGCTGACAACGACATCAACCCGGTGAAATCGATGGGTCTGCTGGCTGATGGCCAAGCCAACCTGTCGCGTATCACCTCGACCACCGCTTGGTGGATTCAGACCGACGCCCCCGAAGGTCTGAAGCTGTTGATGCGTCGCGGCCTGGAGAAGTCGATGGAAGGTGACTTCGAAACCGACTCCATGCGTTACAAGGCCACCGAGCGTTATGTGTTCGGCTGGACTGACCCGCGTGGTATCTACGGTACCGCTGGCGTCTAAGGCGCAAGCAATCCCCGCTCGGCCACAAACCGGGCGGGGTTTTTCCGGGGTTTCCCGGTGTGGTAGACAGTCCCGGCTGACGTCATGCAGACTGCCGCACCTTGACTCGCATGAGAGGAATGAAAAATGGCTAATACTACCTTTTCCGGCCCGGTTACGTCGCAGAACGGTTTCATCGGCGCGGTTACGGGCAACATCACCGGCAACGTGACCGGTAACGTCACGGGCGACATCTTCGCTACTAATCAGGCTTTGAGCGGCGCGGGCGCGGTCAACACGACCGACATGCTGACGTCTCTCACAACTACCGGCGCGGCGCAAGCTCTCACGCTGGCTAACGGCACTCTGGGTCAGATGAAAATCATTGTTCACACTGTGGACGGTGGTTCTGCTGTTTTGACTCCTACCACAAAGATCGGCTTCACGACCATCACTTTCACCGGCGTGGGTGAATCGGCTACGCTGATTTACACGGCTCTGGGTTGGGCTATCGTTGCGCTGAACGGCGCTGTCGCGGCTTAATAGAAAGAGGAGGTCAACATGGCTGATGCGGTCACGTCACAAACAATTCTTGACGGTGAGCGACTGTTCATCGGCAAGTTTACCAATATCTCGGACGGTACAGGCGAGACGGCGGTCGTCAAGATTGACGTCTCTGCTCTGAATCCTAACGCGGCGGGGCAAGCCTGCAACGGGGTCAAGATCAACAAGATCTGGGCTCAGACGCAGGGCATGGCGGTTGATATCCTATGGGATGCCACCGCTGATGTGCTCTGCGAGACTATTCCTGAAAATCAGTTCTACCTGATGGATTACTCGTCGTTTGGCGGGTTCCCCAACAACGCGGGTGCTGGTAAGACGGGAGACGTCTCGTTCACCACGGTGGGCGCAGCGGCTGGTGATCGTTACACAATTACGCTCGAATGCATCAAAACCTACGGCTAACGAGGTGGGTGCATGTCGGAAATAATGCTGTGGAACACCGTTCTGTCTCTGCTGATCGGTTTGCTCAGTTGGGTTCTGAAGGAGAAATCCTCCGAACTCAACCGAGTGACTATTTTACTCAACAGGACGCGGGAAGAGGTTGCGAGAGAATATGTTACCAAAGTCGAGGTGCACGCTGACATCAATCGGGTGATGACCCGGCTTGAAGTCTTGGACGCAAAGCTCGACCGGTTGATCGAAGGATACCACTCGGATAGGAGTCAGAAATGAGCAAGTCGTTCAAATATGTATCAGACTTTGAGTTCCCCAGCGAATGCGGGTTCACGGGGTCTGCCGGTAAGACTATGGTAAAAGGTTACGCCCGAGGCGGCGAAACCCGCGCCAAAGATGCAATCCGCAATGAGCGCGAAGAGATGTCGCGCATCAAGCAAGAAACCCGCAGCGAACGCCGCGACGCCGGTGAAGAAATGAGCCGTGTGCGCCGTGAAATGCGCTACGATGAAGCCAAGGTCAAAGGCGCAGCCGCTGGTCGCAAGCAATACCCCACCGACCGTCGCGAGCCGATGCTCGGTATGGCCAAGGGTGGTATGCTGCCAAACCGTGGAAAGCTGGGCGTTATGAACAACAAAAACCCCGGCGAAACCAAAATGCACACCGCACCGCGTCTGCCCGGCCCGAAACTGAATATGGCTAAAGGCGGTATGACCAAGGCTCAAGACGCTAAGGTCGGCAAGGTCATGGGTGAGTTCAAAGCCGGTGAGTTGCATTCCGGCAGCAAAACCGGCCCCGTGGTCAAGAGCCGTAAGCAGGCAGTCGCCATTGCGATGTCTGAAGCCGGCAAGAAAAAGAAGTGACTTGTTCTTTCAGCATTATTGAACTATAATTCACTGAAAAACACCCGAGGGCGTGCTGAACCAGCGGCCAACTCTGATAACCCAACGGAGAAAGCATGGCCTATTCTGGTAATGTGAGCGGCACGACGTTTAACGCACTGAAGGTGGTTGACCACGCCTTCAGGCGTTGTCGCTTGCCCGCTCAGGCCATTACAGCCGAGATGCACAGCTACGCGCTGGACTCGCTGTACCTCATGCTCTCGGAGATGGCCAACATCAAGACTCCGAGTTGGTGTATTGAGAAACTCGTACTACCTATGTACGAGAACCAACCGATTGTCACACTGCCCGCCGGTACGGTTGAGGTCTTGAACCTGAACTACCGCACGCTGCAGCTGTTGAGCGGCGCAGTTACTACTGCCGGTAACTTGTATCAAGTCTCGTTCACCACGCAGACCGTTGTCGACACTGTCGGTATTTTGTGGTCAGGCACTGCAGTGCCGGTGAATTTTCAAGTCAGCACGAACGGCTCTGTCTGGGTAACTGTTGGCTCTTCTGACGCTGTGGCCGGGGCGGGTGAAATCACCTGGACTGACATCAGCGGCGCGCTGGCGTTCCCGTACTTCAGAATTTACACTCAAGACCCGAACGCGGTGTTGAGCTATGAAGCCATCACGCTCGGTAATTTGCCGCAAGAGATCCCCCTCGGGCAGCTGAACCGTGACAGCTACGTCAACCAGAGCAACAAAGTCTTCCCCGGTCGTCCGAGCAACTACTACTTCCAGCGCGACCTGCCTGAGCCGGTGGTTTACCTCTGGCCCGCGCCGTTCTCGGCAGCTGAGCAGGCTCAGTTGGTGCTCTGGCGGCATCGGCAGATCATGGACACTGAGAACCTTCAGCAGGAGGTCGAAGTGCCTCAGCGTTGGCTGCAGGCCATTATTGACGGCCTCGCCAGCAAGGTCGCTGCCGAAACGCCGCAAGTCCCCGCCGAACTCGTCCCGGTGCTTGAACAGCGTTCCGCGATGAGCATGCAGCGCGCGTGGGACGGTGACAACGACGGTTCGCCGATTCAGATCAACCCCGGTATTGCGGCGTACACACGATGAGCAACTCCATCTACCTTGATCCTACTGGTCAACCGACTTACGGTATCGGGATTTGCGGTCGTTGCTCGCGTAAGATGTTCTTGTCTGATTTGCAGCCCGACCCTAACTATCCGGGTCTCATGGTTTGCGAGGCCGACCGCGATCAGTATGATCCTTACCGGCTGGCCCCGCGCCCGCCCGACAAGATCGTTTTGCCGTTCAATCGTCCGGACACCCCCATTAACACTCATCCCGCTGGTTTGATTCAGGAGCAGGGTAATGAGTTCATCATCACAGAAGATGGTGAAGGATATTTGGAGCTATAAATGTCTGACGTACCCAGCAATCTAATACCGACTCGAGTCACGCAGCTTCCGACCGCCCCGGTGGCATCGGAAGACTCGCTGATGATGATCGTTTATCAAGGTAACAACTACCAGATCCGCGTCGGTGACCTGTTGAGCGTGGCCGGGGTTCCGGTGACGCGGCAGGTGATTGCCGGTACCGGTATGACCGGCGGCGGTCAGCTGAGCAGCAACGTCACGCTGAGCATCGCTAACGGCGGCGTGGGTACGACCCAATTAGCGGCGTCCGGCGTTACACCGGGCACCTACGGCGACGCCACTAACATTCCTGTGTTCATTGTTGACGCTACCGGGCGAGTCACGGCGGCGACCACCGTTCCGGCTTCGGGCGGCGGGGGTGTGCCTACAAGCACTCAAGTCATTGCCGGAACCGGCCTGAACGGGGGCGGTGCTCTGACGGGTAACGTCACACTGAATGCGAACCTTTCTAACGCGACTCCGCTCGCTGTTGACACGACTGGCACCGCTGGCGTCTCCAACAATATTGCTCGGGCTGACCATCAACACCCTGCTATTGATCTGGCTGATGACGATCAAGTAGACGGGCTGCTCGGTCTTGACAACGGCGGCACGGCGCGCAGCCTCGTAGCCAATGAGGGCGCAATCGTTTGGTCGGGCGCTGATGGTCTTTACATTGGCCCTGCCGGTGTGGCCGGGCAGGTTTTGCTCTCCGGCGGTATCGGCCAGTACACTTGGGCTGATCAAGTCAACCTAGACGTCGGTCAGGCCGACAACCTGAACGGCGGTGGTGCAAACCAGTTGGCATATCAGACTGCGGCAGACACGACCGGGTTCGTCCCCGCACCCACGGTATCTAACACAGTTTTGTACTGGAACGGTACTAATCTCGTTTGGGGTTCGGTGCCCGGTACGGGTACGGTAGTTTCGGTCGGCCTTGCGCTGCCCTCTGACTTCACGGTCACCGGCTCACCGGTCACAACTAGCGGAACCCTGACGGGCGCGTGGGCTGCGCAGAATCCGAATTTGGTGCTCGCTGGCCCTGCTAGCGGGGCTTCTCCCGGTACTCCGTCGTTCCGCTCGTTGAATAACGCTGACATCCCTTCGGCGTTGTCTGGTAAGACGATCACCGGTAGCACGATTAACAGCACCGTCATCGGCGCGACGACTCCGGCGGCGGGTACGTTCACCACGGTAGACGCTGAGTACGTTGACTTCGCACCGGCGCTTTCGCCGCTGCCGACTGATGCGACTGGTCGCGTATATTACGACAACAGCGACCAATTTAAAACGCTTGCTTTCCAGATGAACGGCTCGGTCGTTCAGCACGTGGGTGAAGAGCAGTTTTTCCGCGTGAAGTGCCAAGGCACGATCACTAAGGGTCAGGTCGTCATGTTTGCCGGCACGCTTGGAGCCTCGGGCGGACTCATCGGCGCGGCGGCTACAGGGTTGCAGCCTTACCAGTCAAATTACATCCTCGGTGTGGCCGATGAGAGCGGCGTCAACAATGACTGGATCTTTGTGACCAGCTTTGGTGAAGTCAAGAACATCAACACCACGGGGGGCGCTGAGGCTTGGACTCAGGGCCAAGTGCTGTATTATGATCCCGCTGTAACTGGTGGTTTGACTAAGAACAAACCGGCAACGCCAAACGCCATCGCGGTCGTAGCGGCGGTGGTTCACGTTGGCACGTCTAACGGTATCTTGTTCGTGCGTCCGACTTTCGGCTCGGTGCTCGGCGGTACGGACGGTAACGTGCAGTTCGGCACGTTGAGCAACGGCGACGTCATCGTATACAACACAGCGACTTCTCGCTGGGAAAACGTCGCCCAGTCGACGCTGTCAGTCAACACAGCGACTAATATCGCTGGTGGTGCCGCAGGATCGATCCCTTATCAGACCGGTGCGGGGGCGACGTCCCTGCTCGCCGCTGGTTCAGGTGTGCTCGTCGGCGGCTCTACGCCGAGCTACAGCACGACCCCAACCCTGACGGGTACGAACTTCACGGGCATTCCGAACGGCGCTCTGAGCAACAGCTCGGTCACCATCGGCTCGACCAGCATTGCGCTCGGTGCGACCTCGTTGACGTTGGCAGGGCTTGATTCAGTCACGCTAACGCAAGACCCGTCCACGGCGCTGCAAGCCGCGACCAAGCAGTACGTTGACACGCTGGTTTCTTCCGGCATCACGTATCACACCCCCGTCAAGTACGAAGTGCCTAACAGCACCGGTAACTTGAACGCGACCTATAACAACGGCACCGCCGGTGTGGGTGCCACGCTGACCAACGCTGGAACTTTGGCGGCATTCACACCTGACGGCATCGTTGCTCAGGCGGGTGACCGTATTCTGATTTACAACCAGACCAACCAGTTTGAAAACGGCGTCTACGAAGTCACTACCGTCGGCGACGGTTCAACGGCTTGGGTGCTCACCCGTACGACTGACGCCGATAGCTACGGCTTGAAAGATCCGAACGCGCTCGGCGAAGGTGACGCATTCTTCATCCAGTCTGGTAACACCGGCGCGGGTGAAACCTACGTCTGCAACACTTCGGGCACGATCACTTTTGGCACGACCGCGATCACCTTTACGCAGGTGTCGTCTTCTCAAGTGTACTCTGCCGGAACCGGGTTAACCCTCACAGGCACGCAGTTCGCGCTAAGTACCCCGGTTTCACCGACCAACGGCGGTACTGGTATCACGGGCTACGCGACTGGTGACTTGGTGTTCGCTAATACGTCGACCTCGCTTGACCGGTTACCTATCGGCGTCTCAAGCCGCATCCTCACGTCTAACGGCACCGCGCCGGTCTGGACTGACCCGGCTAGCGTTACCGTCGGCAGCGCCACTACGGCTACGAGCGCCACTTCGGCGACCACTGCGACGAACTTGGCGGGTGGCTCGGCGGGTACGCTGCCGTATCAGACTGCATCCGGTACGACTGCTATGTTGTCTGCGGGCACCGCTGACTACGTACTTAAGGCTAATGGCGCTGCGGCTCCTAGCTGGGTGGCGCAGTCAACTTTGGCTGTTGGCTCAGCGTCTTCCGCTACAACGGCAACCACGGCGACTAACGTGGCCGGTGGCGCGGCAGGTTCACTGGTTTACCAGACCGGCGCTGCTACCACGGCCACCCTCGCGCTCGGCACGCAAGGCCAAGTGCTGCGTGCGGGAGCAGCCGCGCCTGAGTGGGCCGGTATCGACGGAGGAACATTCTGATGATTAAAGAACTCATTCAGAAAGTATTCCATGCGCGCAACGCGGCGCACATCGAGCACTGGAAAACCGATTCATACGCTCAACACAAAGCCCTCGGACACTATTACGAGGACGTGGTTGAGCAACTTGACAGCTTTATTGAGGCTTATCAAGGTACTTTTGGCATCATCGGTGACGTTGCTGAGCAGGAAAAAGACGTTGCCAAACTCATTCATGATGATATAATTTGGCTGAATGAGAATCGTGCTCAGCTGGCCAAAGGTGTTCCCGCGCTTGAGAACATTCTTGATGAACTCACGGCGTTGCATATGAAAACCCTGTATAAACTCGAGAACCTGAGGTAAAGACTATGGCACAATCTGGATACACACCCATTCAGCTGTACCGCACAACCACTGCGGGTGCAGCGCCCACTGCCGGCAACCTGAATCCCGGTGAGTTGGCAATCAACATTAATGACGCTGACATGGCGCTGTATGCCAAGAACAACAGCGGCACCGTGAAGCGCATCATCAACAACCCCGCCGGGCTGAAGTACCCGACCGCCGACGGCTCCAGCGGCCAAGCCATCACCACCGACGGCTCTGGCAACTTGACGTTTTCCACAATCACCAGCGGTGTCTCCAAAGGCCAGAGCATCGCATTCGCAATGATCTTTGGTCTCTAAGGAGCAAACATGGCTGCACCTAATATTGTCAACGTCACCAGCATCGTCCCGCATTCGGTGTCGATCACGCCGTCCGACACATCGCGCAACGCGCTTGTGACTGCCCCTGCAACGGGCGCATCGCACAAGATCAACCAGATTCTGGTCTCCAACATCGACGGCACCAACGCCGTGAATGCCACGGTTGAACTGCGTCTGGCTGACGGCACCACGTACCGCGCACTGGGGTCAACGATCTCCGTTCCCGCTGATGCGACGTTGGTTTTGCTGGACAAGACCACGATGCTGTACCTGCTCGACACCAGCGTGACGGGCGAACCCAGCACACTTTGGGCCACCAGCGGCACCGCCAGCAAACTGACCTTCACGTGCTCTTACGAGACGATCTCCTGATAGGAGGGCGACATGCCACTGCGTCCTCCTGCCGGTTTTATCCGGCCCGGCTATGACCCGCTGAAAGTCCCGAACGCTCCGACCATTGGCACAGCCACTGGCGGGGATGCTTCTGCGTCTGTTGCTTTCACGGCCCCGACCAATACGGGCGGGTCGGCTATTACTGCTTATTACGCTGTATCTAATCCAGGACAAATTACAGCCACAGCCGCTTCGTCACCAATCACGGTTACAGGGCTATCTAACGGAACAGCTTACACTTTTACTGTATGGGCGTTAAATAGTTACGGGCCGAGTGCGTATAGTTCTGCGACTGGCAGTTTTACGCCGGTCGGCGTCAACGGGTTGTTCGGTGGGGGCAGCACTGGGTCAAACACCAACGTGATCCAATACATCACAATCACTTCGACCGGCAACGCCGCAGATTTTGGTGATTTAACGGCTGCGACAGAAGGGGTGAGTGCGTGTT
>JAAOEI010000024.1_pt1 | contig 50669 bp, 78 predicted proteins | sample 7059261 | NCBI WGS metagenome assembly JAAOEI01 (sample SAMN14008812, study PRJNA610033) | viral metagenome | isolation source: viral particles filtered from seawater | place: China: Hangzhou Bay, Yangshan Deep Water Harbour | collected 2017-10-31 | reverse complement strand
CCTGGGCGCTTGGCGCTTCCTTACTCATCCTTCCCCTCCAGCTTCTCCACCCGCCGCCCGAGTCGCTTGATCTCCTCGGGGTAGAACTCCCACCTGTAATCGGAGGAAGGCTCCCCCTTCGCGCTACAGTTGATGATGCCCACCTCGACTAGCGCGTCGATGAGCTGATCCAGCTTCACTTCCAGGTCCGTCACGCGCCCGGAAAGCTGGGCTACATGCCCGTCGTAGTACACGTCCTTAGTCCACCGGCTCATCCTTCCACCTCCACTGTCGACACCGGCTCGCAGTCGCGGATGTCCACGTTCGTTACCACCGCGCACCCGCCGAGCAGGAAGCAGGCTGCTAAAGCTGCTAAAAGCCTCATCTACACCGATCCCCCAGTTCGTGATTGCATGCGGGGAGCCGGCAGAAGTCGCACTGCTCCAACCACCCCGTATCCACGTATTGATCCGGGTGTTTCGGGTTGCACGAACAGCGCTCCCCGGTGACACCACAGACGCAGGCGCGGCACAGTTCCTCGTCGGTCATGCGGTGGTGGGCGGGGTTCGGGTACCGTGGCGGTGCAGTCGGGTCATGTATCTCAGCACACCCGTCCGCCCCGATCCGGCAGGTGTTGCGAAAACAATCGACATCGGGGCACACCCAGTGCGCCTGAGCCTCCCCGCACCCGCCGAGCAGAAGCGCCAGCCCCGCGAGGAAGAACACCCACGCGAACGCCGTTACGAAAGCCTGGAGCGCGCGGCGGTTCACCACACGCACTCCTCGCGCATCCCCATCATCAACTGCGCGTGCGCCAGGGAATCCGTGATCGTGAGCTTGTCGTCGCAGGTGTAGTCGTGCGGGCGGGTAGGGCGGTGCACCTGGTAGGGCGGGTCGCATTGGATCGTGGGCACCAGCGTGCCGTCACCCTGTACGATCGTCCCGTCGAACGCGTAAACCGCGTGCATGTACCAGCGAAGCCGCGGATCAGCCCAGTCGGCCTCCACCGCCGGGGGCACGGCCCAGCGCACCACCGTGCCGTCGCGCGTGACGTCCTCTACGTTGAGCGTCAGCTTGGGGCTGGAGGTATCCACCTCGCCCGTGGCCTGGTCCACCACCTCGAAGCTCAGGAAGTAGCTCGAAACCGTCGTGTCGTCGTTCCAGCAAAGCTCCGCCGCGTTGGCGAAACCCGCCGCAGCCAGCGTCACAACCACCGCCCAGATCACCCTCATCATCCGCATCATCGTCTCCTTCATGCCCGCACCCCGCCCAGGAAGGCCAAGTGCGGCTCTCGTCCAGTCAGCCGAACCGGGCCGTGGGGGCAGACCGCCCCGTACTTGCGGTCCGTGAACTCCCACTCCCTGTAAAGAACCGGCCAGCGGCGCAGGAGCCATGCAGGGGCAAACCGCTCCTTGAGGTGTTGCCACCAGTCGCGCGGCCACTTGTGGCAGAAGCGGATCTCCTGGCCCTCAATCGCCGCGAGGTACGCGGAGAAAGAGGCGGTTACGTGTGCCGCGCAGTAGTTGGCGACGAACTCGGCCCCCATGTCCTCGACAAACTCGTCCGTGATCGCGTGCGACAGGCTGCACCGCACCTTTTCGAGGATTACCTCCTCTACGGCCCTCCTCACGCCCGCACCCCCGGCGCCTTCGGGCACTCGGCCGTATGCACGCCCATCTTCACCAACTTCGGCGGACAAGCGCATTTGGCCGATCCGTTGGCCGATCCGTTCTGCAAGGGGAGGGGGGCTTCACGCGTTGTAGCCACAGGCTCCCCGCAAGCCGCGTTCAGAACCTCACGCGCCCACGCACTGAAGTTCCCCCCAGCCGCCGCATCCCACGACGCCGCCTCCGCCTCCGTGCACCTAACCCGCTTCGTAACCGACTTCGCCAAACCTTCGCCCCGTGCTAAAATCAACAGTACCCCGACCCACGCCGGCTGTCCGCTGCAATTAAGCATGCCACTGTGGCTACACTGGGCTGTGGCTACGTATCACGCTGTAGCTACGAACCGGCTAATCCTGCTGGTTTGTAGCTACGTTCTGTGGCTACGGTTTAGGGGTTGTGGCTACGTTCTGTGGCTACGGTTTAGGGGTTGTAGCTACGGCTTTGTAGCTACGGGGGGCGCTTTGTCTGAGCCGGTTCCAAAGAGGGGTATGCAGCAGCACCAAGCCCCCGCCAGGGGGTGTTCGCGCCTGGCCGCTCGGTTGCCTGCCTGGCAGCCTGCGCACCCTGCCTACCAGCACTCACCAGCCCTCACCCTGCCTGCCTCTACCCTTGCCACGCGTGGCTAGCGTCGGGGGCTAAGTCAATGAAACCAGGGGCTTAGGGCACATCGGCTAGGCTAGCCAGCGTCGGTGCCTGCTGCTTTGGGTGGCTAGTAGCGGGGGGCTGGACTATCCACAGCACCAGCTACGCACCACGCCACACGCCACACGCCACACGCACCAGCTACGCACCACGCCACACGCCACACGCACCAGCTACACGCACCACGCACCACGCACCAGCTACACGCAGCCACGCCACACGCAGCCCTCAGCCGCCCGGCTGCTAGCTGCTAGCTGATAAGCTGCGCGGCGAGCAGGCAGCCCAGGCAGATGCCGCTAGCTAGCCCTGCCAGGAATACGAGCTCGCTAGTGCCGTGTGCGGCGGGATCGCGGGGGGCGGCGGGTGTTGGGTCGGATCGGCGGGATTCGGCGGAATTGGCCCTGTGAGGCCCTGTAGCGGCGCCTGGCGGCTTATTCGCCACTTATTCGTCCGTCGGGGTTACGTCGATCGCGGGGGCCACGCCCATGTCGCGCAGCTTGTCGATGCACGCGCGGGCGATGTCTGCGAGCTCGGCGTCGGATGCCGTCTCGTACTGGTGCCGCACGATCATACCCGGCTCGCCATTCTGCCTGGCCTGCTTGTCGTCCAGCACCCCGTACGTCACCGCGGCGCGATCCAGCTTCATGTCGCGCCAATCCTCATCCGTGGCATCCGCTATGCGGTCCAGCGCGCGAGCCTTGGCTTGTGCCAGCTTCACCGGCTCCACGGCCTTGGCCTGCTCGAGGAATGCACGCGGGGCTATGGCCTCGCCCGCCTTCCAGCGCTTGGCCACGCGCCCGACCGTCGAGCGGTCAACGCCGGTGGCAACGGCCGTGGCCGACCAGCTCACGCCCTGCTCGAGGTAGGCCACGATAAGCGCGTGCCGGTAGGCCATGGCAGCCTGGTGCACCGTGAGCCCGTTCTCGTCCTTCTTCCTGCTCGCCATGCCACCACCATATAAGCGCGAGGGGCTGTGGTGGCGCGGGCGTCACACAAGGACACTATCTTGTTGGTAGCAGTTGACAGCCACGACGCTGTCATGCCATTATGAATCATGGCCGGAGACACTGGCCAGCAAGGGAGAACGCGAGATGCACAAGGTAATGCGCAACGTGACCACGCTATTCGACGTCGAGAAGGCGGAAAAGCTCGTCGAGCAGTTGAACGGCGGCGACGACGATTGGACCTACCGGGTCGATCGACTGGCCGAACCCATGGACAAGGCTGCCATTGCAGTGTTCGACGAAAATGGCGAGTTCATCGACTGGATGGGTTCGCCCGCCTAGCCAACGCGCCTAGCGCCACGGCTGACCCGGCCGGCTCCCGTTCAATCGGGGCCGGCTTGAGGTCGTAGAAGCCCACAACGGGCACGGGAGGAGCGATATGTACACACTGACACTGACCGACGAGGAATATGCCACGTTGTCGTGGGCAACGGGGCGCGGATACTTCCCGGCCGAGACCTTCAACGCGATGGATTGCGACGACGAGACCGAAGACGGGCAGACGAACTATCGCATCCCGGAGCACGCCGCCTGGGCGGTCACGGACATGCGAGAGGACGACCCGCACGCCCTCTACACCTGCATAGGCGGTTCGCTACTTCGCAAGCTGATCGCGCTTGAGGAATCCATTGTCTGAATCCCCACACCCCACCGACCCGCGACCCACCCCGTACCGGCTACAAGCTGGTCGGGGTTGGGGTCGTAGAAGGCGCGGCGGATTCACGCCGGCAGGAGGGGAACGGCGGCCCCACGACCGCCGCAACGAGAACGGCCCGACGAGCTGGTGACACAGCGCCGTCGGGCCTGACCACAGCACCTACACAGGAGGTAGGCACGATGACTGACCCAACTGTAACAACAAAAATCTACGTGGCAAGCCTTGCGGACTACAACGCCGGCCGGCTGCATGGCGTTTGGATCAACGTGGACGGCGGCGTTACCGATGCCGACGACATTCAGCAGGCCGTTGCGGAGATGCTGCGCAAGTCCAAGCACCCGAACGTACGCGTCGAGTGCCCCGAATGTGAGGGCGACGCGGAAGGCTGCGAGGCATGCCACGCTATTGGCACGGTGCCGAGCGCAGAGGAGTGGGCAATCCACGACCACGAGGGGTTTGGCGGCATGGTCGGTGAATACTCCACGTTCGAGGAGGTGGCCACGCACGCCAAGATGATCGACAAGCACGGCGCGGCGTGGACGGCCTATGTCTCTTGGACTTGCGAGTCGTGCCCGGACGAGGACGGCTTCGAAGATGCCTACAACGGTGAGTGGGATAGCCGCGAGGACTTCGCACGCCACATGGCCGACGAGTGTCTGGACATCCCCGAATCGATGGCCAGCTACTTCGACTACGAGGCATTCGCGCGGGATCTGTTCATGGATTACGCCGACATCGACAACCCGGAAGGCGGGATCTTCGTCTTCCGCTCGCGCTAGGGGGGGCTGCGTAATGGCTACAATCACACTCCCATCATCCCTGCAAGACGACGATTTGCAGGACTCATCCACGCATCGGGCGGCGGCGGCGCTGCTGCGCATCTGGGGCTGCCAAACATCCATGGAGCACCAGCAGGACAAGGCGCGGCGGGCTGCGCGGCGCGAGCGCACGCGGCGCATCTGCGAGGGGGGGCAGCGATGAGGGCGGCGGCGCTGACGGTGGCGTTCACGCTGTGCCTCTCGCTGGTCGCGGGGCTATTCGCCTACGTGGCCAGCGGCGCGGCGTTCGCGGATAGCTGTGCGCAGAGCGCGGCGGAGATGGCCGTGTTGCGCAGCGTGATCGAGGGGGCAGGGCGATGAGCGGTGTTTCGCTGATACTGCGCGAGCGCGGTTCGCTGACGCAACTGGTGCTGTTCGAGGACCGCACGGGCAAGCGGTGGAGCTGTAGCCGCGACGGGCTGTGGACGCCGGACGCCGGGGTCATTACCCTGGTCAGTGAAGTGAACTTCGGAGAGCCGGTCACAGCCGGCGAGGAGGTGAAGACGTGAGGCAGCGAATAAGCGACAAGATGCTGGAGCAGGCCGTGCAGGGCACGCTGTACGTGAACGACACGGGCGCGGTGCGCCTCGGCCTGGACCTGCAAGACGCCCGCGCCGAAAACAAGCGGCTTCGGGAGGCGCTGGAGCGGCTTGTCGGCACCATGGTGTACCCCCTGGACACGGCGGGCAACGTCAACCAGCTACGCACAGCCGAGGGCGACGTGATAGCAGCCGTCATCTCGGCGCAAGAACTGCTGCGCGAGGGCGACGCATGAGCATTACAATCTACGAATCGACGAAAAAGGGCGTGCCCCACGGGCTGGACGCGGAGAACCTGCAACGGCGGATCGAGGGTAAGCCCCTAATCAATCAGCGCGTGGTGGTGCGCGCAGGAGGTAAACAACGTGGATAGATGCGCCTACGACGGATGCGAGAAGTATCCCACCCCCGGCTCCGAGTTCTGCGCCAGTTGCGCGCAGTACCCGGGCAGCGGGACGACGACGGATGACGGCGGCGAGCAGGACAGCGACAAGGACAACCCGCCGAAGCTGACGGCCGCCGAGAAGCGGAAGAAGCGCGAGCAGGAGTTCATGCGCGAGTTCAACAAGGCCGTGATCGAGGCGGCCAAGGCGGGTGTGCCGGACAAGCTGCACCGCGACATCCGGCTCGGCGCGGCCACGTTCGCGGATCTACTGGCCGGGGAGTACGTGCCCGACGCCGAGGCGCGCAAGGCGTACCGCACGGCGCGGCGGGTGTTCGCCCTGTACAAGCGCAAGAAGGTGGCCAGCCATGACGGCTAAACGACAAGGCTGGATGGTCTATCTGCCCGCCGACATCAGGCCGCTCGTACAGTCCACGATGAAGCACGGCGAGACGTTCGGCGGGAAAATCGCGGAGCTTGTGCGTAAGCAGCTAGAAGGCGACAGCCAGTGACAGCACGGCGGCCCAGGCCAGGGGGCCGCTCGTCACCTCGCCAGCTTACGCTCTATCCTGTCTGCCAGCTTATCGGCGGCCCTCTCCACAATCTGATCGAGCACGGTGCCCGGTAGATCGAGCACGGCGCCGGGGATCGCCTCGGGCTGACGCTCAACCACGGCGGCGCCGTTGGCCTTTGCGGCTATGGCCCGCTTGCGCTTGGCGTCCGCTTTGGCCGCAATCCGCCGGCAGTGCGTGCACACCTTACCCGGCTTGCCCGCCTTCGGGCCTTGCTTGAGGGTCGGAAATTCGGCCAGCGTCTTAGCGTGGCCGCACGTCGAGCATACTCTGTTTTTCGCCATGGCCGGAGTGTACAAGGCGCGGCGGAAAAATCTAGGGTCTGTAAGGAAACAACTGACCGGCGGGTCAGGACCTACCGTGGCGTCGGCGTCCGTGGTTGACGGGGCGGAACTCCTCCTCAAGCTCAAGCGCAGTGGCGGCGGGGACATGCGGCAACAGCCACCCCGCGATCGTGCTCTCGCGACGGCCATACTTCAGCGCCAGCGACCGCACACTGAGCCCGTTCATGAACTCCGCGGCCATGCGCCTGCGCTCGTCACGATTAAGGATAGCCGGGCGGCGGCGGATGCCCTTACGCTCCAAGAGCTTGAGCACGGCAACGTGGCTAACCCCGTACTCCTCGGAGAGGGTGAGGGAGTTCTCGCCGGCTATGTAGCGTCGGCCGATCTGGCTGCGCTGTTCCTCTGTTAGTCGTTTCCTCAATGATTCCGCCTAGTTACATTTCCATATGATATGTTTTCGGACCCTGGGCGCGACTCTGCGGCTTCACGTCCTCTATGATATCTTATCGGGCGTTCGCCTCGGCCTTTTTACGCTTACGGCGCTCGCGTCGCCTCTGCGCCAGCAGCTCCTTATTGGCCGCCTTCCACGCCCTGATCTCAGCCCTGCGCTCCTCGATGTTATTGGCGTAGTCCTCCCGCCTTCGCCTGTTCGTCTCATCCCTCCCGCGGTCCCTGGATTGCCGACTACATACTGTGCAGCGCAACCACTCCCTCTGCCCGGCCTTGTTCACGACCCAGTCCGGCTCATGGTCTGGGTGCTTCTTCGCATGCCCGGTTTCTCGATGGATCGCCTTGTGCTCCGCGTCCGTAACCGCCGCCAGGTGGCTAACCTTCACGCACGCGCGTACCTCGCAGATGTGGTGGATATGGTAGCCTTCCGGCACGGGCTGGCCGTGTTCCCGCTCCCACGCGAGGCGATGCGCGAGTGCTATCTCGTACTTGCGGCCCGGCCCACTACGGGGAACATCCAGGGCGCCGTACCCCTGTTCGTTTAGGCGCCCTGTAAAAATCTCGCATTCATCACTCATCGCACATTCCGCAGTAGGCCGTACAGATCGGCCAAGCACATCACCCCGTCAACGACCAGCAGCGGCCACAGCTCCATGCGCAGGGCGTACACGCACCACAGCGCGGAGCCGGCGAACGCGGCGGCGAATCCGGGGACCATGCGGCGGTGCGCCAGTAGTACGCGGCTGGCTAGGATCGCGGCGGTGCCCGCCCATGCTATGGCGTCAGTCATTGGACGCCTCGAGCATGAGCTCGCCCAGGAATTGCGCGGCGATCGGCACGACGGCGTTGCCTAGTCCCCTAAGTCGGTCCACCCGGCCGGGAAACCCATCAACCACTCGACCCACAGAGGGCTCAGGTTCCCAGTCGAACCATTGACCGCGTTCACGCGATCGGGCAGGAAGTGATTGCACGCCGGGCGCGTGGATGATCCGTTCGGGTCGATGCCCCCCTTCCAGTCGTTCGCCCTCGGCGACGGCCACATCTTCACCGCCGCCTCGAGCCCTACCTGAACCTTCTTGCCCTTGTGGTACGCCGTTGTCTCGCGGATGTCGTCGCAATGCGTGATCGACCTCCCCCCGTTCGGCACGTTCGGTGTCGGCCACAAGTTGCGCCTGGCCATCGTCTCGAGGCTCGGCCGCACCTTCGCGCCTGGCGACGAGCTCTGGTTCGTCCCGTGCCCCGTGCTCGGCGTGGGCAACGATGAAGACTCGCTCTCGTCGGTGCTGGGCATCGAAGGCACAAGCCGGAAGTGCGACCGTCCAGACGGCGTAGCCGAGAGCTTCCAGGTCAGAAAGACAATCGTCGAGTTGAAGCGTGACGATCCCAGGCACATTCTCGCCAAGCACCCAAGTGGGCCGCGCTTCGGCAATAACGCGAACCATTTCCGGCCAGAGGAAGCGGTCATCTTCCTTGCCTCGGCGCTTCCCGGCTTGGGAAAATGGCTGGCAAGGGAATCCTCCGGTAACAAGGTCAACTGACCCGGCAGCGGGGCGGAAGGTTCGCACGTCGTCGTGTCGGGGGACTTCGGGCCAGTGCTTGGCGAGGACGCGGCGGCACCACGGGTCGCTTTCGACTTGCGCGACACACTTCCAGCCCGCCCGCTCGAGGCCGAGGTCGAGCCCCCCGATCCCGCTGAATAGGCTGATGAACGTCGGTCCTTCATTCACAGCAGGTCCCGATCACATACACCGGGCAGTCCGGGTTCAGGCACAGCGTCTTGCCGAGCCGGTACTCGGCGGGCTGGTTGCAGTTGGGGCAGTTCATTCGTTCTCCGCTCTTGCCAGTTCCCCGCGTCGGATGCCGTCGTTGTCGAGTAGCGCGGCGGCGCGGGCGAAGACCGGGCAGCGCCACGGCTCACCCTTGGGGTTTGCGGCGGAAAGCATCTCCCGCACTAGCTCGCGCAGCTCGGTGTTGATGGAGCCTAGAGCCTCAAGCTGGCGGTCGTAGTCGGCCCGCTCCGGGGCCAGGTGTTCGTCGAAGTGAGCGGCGAGTAGCTGGCTCCACTCCTGCGTGGAACGCATTTCCTGGGTAAAGATCGTGGCGAACCACTTCTCCGCCGCATCCACGGCCGCCTTGCTTGGCTTACTCATCCGTCGAGCCCTCCACGATCTCGCGCGCCCACTCCTGGTGGCAATCACACCGGCACGGAGGCAGCGGGGCCGTGCAATCCACGGCGCTCCCCATGTAGCAGTCCTCGCAGGTCATATCTTCACCCCCTCCTTCCGCTCCATGTTCCACACGGCGAGTAGCCGCAGCGCGCGGTCGTGACCGGATGCGATGCCGTTTATCGCGAGCAAGTCCTCGGCGAGCTGCACGTCTTTCGGCTTCTTCGGCGGCCCCGAGGGGCCCGGGGGCAGCACGCCCCCAGGAGCCCCACCCATCAGGGAGCATCCCGCCGCAATCGCGCCACGACTCGGCGCGCTATCGACTCCTCGTACACCTCCAGGTACTCCGCGAACCTCTGCGTCCCTGGATCGACACCCAGCGCCCCCAGTTGCTTCACCCAGTCGCGCACCACGAAGGACACCACCGCGTCGACCCTGGCGTCGGGGCGCCTGTCCTCGCCGAACACATCGCTCCTCGAGGCCATCAGTCGATTCCCTGGCGCCCTTCGTAGTACCAGTTGAAGTCGCACGACAGCTCGACATCGCCGCCAACGGCGCGATCCAGGCACGCCAGGCAGTCGGTCGCCAGCACCCGGTAGTCGCCCGTCAGGTCGCCGCACCACCCGCACGCCGGCTGCGGCTTCGGCGCGCACCCGCAAAGCGTCGTGCTCGTCGTGCTCGTGCTCGACGTACTGGTGGTCGTGGTGCTGGCCGGGTAGCATTTCTCGTCGCAGTACCCCTGGCAGAACTCGACCGACCAGGCGTTAGCCAGCGGCGGGTGATTGCCCTGCCGGCACTCGCTGAAGCACTTACCCCAGCACGAATTGCCCGGCGTCTCGTAGCTGTCCGAATCTGAGTCGCCCGCCCGGGCCACCGCCGCCAACAGGCACAGCGCGAACACCGCGATCAACACCAGCCCCACTCGTTCCTCTCTCTGTCCTTCCATTACTCACCCTCCTCGCGCCGAATCAGTTGCTCGGCGAGCTCCTTCAGTTTGTCCCAACCATGCTCGTCACAGAGCTCGAGCATGAACTTCGCCTCCCCCGCCGTGATCGCCTCGCTCATTGCGCGGCCTCCACGATCGGGGAGCCCTTCTCCGCCGCCCACCCCCTCGCGGCCTCGACTTGCGCCGCGAGGCCGGTGAACGTCACGCCGATAGCCATCGCCGCGAGCAGCACCAGCGTGTACGGCAACGTACGGTCGCCCCACCTGAAGATCCCCATACCGCCGACCAGGGCGGCCACTCCTATCCACTGCCATACAGTCATCCCCTCACCTCCCCAGCCCGAAGTGACGCACGAACCAGCCGGGCTCGCTCGTGCCGTTCTGTGGCGTCATCAGCTTGATAAGCTCGTCGCGCACCGCGGTGGCCACGATCTCCTCGAGCCGCGTCGGGTCGAGGCCAACGGTCGGCGCGGGGGGCGCGGGGGGCGCGGGGGCCGGCACCGGCACCGGGACCGGCGGCTTGGCCTTGGCCGTCTCGACCGCCGTGCGCTTCACTTCCTGCGCATCAGCGCGCGTAAAGCGCACGTAGCCGTCATGGAAGGACTCGCCCAGGCGAACCACGCGCCCCTTCTTCTCGAGCATGCTGAGCATGCGCACGGCAACGTGCGTGGCCTTGTAGCCACGCGACTTGGCGATCTCGGCTGGCGTCGGGTAGCGGCCGAGCGCTATCCGCAGCTTGCCGATCGTGATGTTGACGCCGTGCTCCTTCGGCGTGAGCTTGGTTGAGAGGATCAGCTCCCAGTCGCACTCGGGCGCGGCGTCGATCTCGGTAAGCACCGGCTCGCACGTCTCGATCGGCAGCGGCGCCGGCGGCAGCACCTCCGGGGCACGCACCTCGTCCAGGATCAGGCGCCTGATGAAGTCCTGCCCCCGCACCTTGTCCTGCGCGGCAAGGCGCAGCATCTCGTCATGGTCGCGCGGCTCCAGCTCCACCACGACCCCCCTCTTCCCGTTCGTCCCGTTCATCTTCCTACCTCCTCATGAAGCCTCGGCGACTACTGCGCCGAGCGCTGTTGCTATTTGATTGACCACGCCGGCCGGGTCGCGCTTGACCATGCTCGGCGTGAACCTGAGAACGAGCCATCCCAGCAGTACGGCTGTGTTGTATTTCTCGGCATCTTTCTCGAACGCTGCGCCGCGGGTGTGCCGGCCCCCGACCCAGTTGCCGCCCTCGATCTCGACGGCGACCTTGCGCTCGAGCCAGGCGAAGTCGAAGCGCCACCGGCGCGGCGGGGCGAACCGATGCTCGCGCACCGGCTCGAACCCCGCCGGCCCCAGCCGCCTCCACACCACCTCGAAGTCATCCTCCGCCTGACTCATTCCACCACCTCGTAGTTGCCCGCCGCGTTCTCGCCGCGGCCGATGTTCCTGGTCGTCGCGGACTTGCGCCTGCATGCGTCGCAGAGCACCACCTTGGTGCCGGCTGCCGGCGGGCGACCCTGGTCGACCTGCACTGACCAGCCCCTAACCGCCGAGTCGCGAAGGTCATCCATGAACGTCGGCCCCCCGCCATCGAACACCGAGCTGCACCGCTCCTCGTCGTTCCACGCGTTGCGCACGTAGTTCTGGCAGCGCAGACGCAATCGCCGGCTATCGCGCATTGGCGAGCATCTCCTTCACCTTGGCCGCGGACGTGCCGATCAGGTCGAAGAACCGGCCCATCACCTCGCGCCAGTGCCAGCCCGGGACCGCGCGCGTCACCATCGAGTGGTGCTTGCGGCACAGCCAGATGACGTTGGCGGCGTCCATTACGGGGCCACCGGCGCCGCGCGGGATGATGTGGTGGCACTCCCCGCCGCCGCTGTTGATCTCGGTGGACTGGCACACCCGGCAGCGGTAGCGGTCGCGCTGCCCGACCTCCCAGCAGAGGTCCACGTAGGGGCCTTTGTCGTGCTCGGAGCGCGCCATGTCGGCGGCCCACGCGGTGAGCTCGACGTGCGCCAGGGCCACGATCAGCTCGAACACGTCAAGCCTTTCCGCCTTTAATGAGCGCCGTTGATCGCTTGCGACGTATAAGTACAGACGCGCGAGTGCAGAGGCTTCCAGAAACTTGTCCACGAGCCCGTCGCGTTCGTCGGGCAGCTTGAACGTCTTCCAGTTCTCGTCTTGAGAACTCCTCGAACGAGATTTCTCCGCTGCAATCTCGGCCGATATACTCGACGCACATGAGCGCCCAGTCGCGGGCTCGCTCGGCGTTGCAGAGGTATCCGTGGCGGGTGAGGTAATCACAGCATTGCTCCAGGCTAAAAGGGTGCTCGCCGTCGTCGACCAGGAACCACCACATCGCGTCGTGGAATGCCTCGAAGTCGTGGCGGGACCGAAAGGGGTCAGTAAGTGTCGTCGTGATGATCGGCCACATAAGGTCGGTGACTGACTGGGCCAGCACGGCGAGTCGAAGGTTGTAGTCGAAGCCCTTCTCGGGCTCCGGCTCGAATTGTTCGGGCAAGACCTCACCGGCCAGACCCTTGCCGCGGCTTGACACCCGGCGGTGTAGGTAACGGGCAGCTTTCTGCTTCATGCACTTCTCTCGTGATGCCCGTCACTAGATCGGTTGTTCGCGTCATCTCGCGGATCTCCACCGCGCGGTTGAAAAACTCGTGCTCGGCGGCGTTGCAGCGCATGAGCACCTTGCCGCCGCGGTACTTGAGGTACAGTTCCCTCACGAGCTCGGCGGCCTCATCGTGGATCTCGCACAGCTTCTTCGCCTGGCGGTTGCCGTCGAGCATGTCGCCCCCGCTGGCCGCAGCCACGTAGGCATTGGTCAGGTACTCGGCGCGCGGCCTGGCCTGGTCGAGCCACTTCTCGAGCTTGCCGATCCCTTCCCACTTCTCATGGAGCGCCTGGTTGCGGTGCGCCAGCGCAGCCACGTCCTGCATCGCCGCCTGCACGTCGATACCAACGTCGGCCTCGAGCATGCGCAGCGCATCGCCAAGCCGCACGCCCTCGGCCTCGGCCAGGAAGTCGATCGCGTCGCCGCTGGCGCCACAGCTAAAGCAGTGGAAGCGCTGACCGTTGACGACCATGGCGCTGCGGTTGGATCCGCCGTGCAGCGGGCAGTTGGCACGCCCGGCGCGGATGTCCGTGTATCGGCCCACCACCGCGTCGCAGCGTATGCGGTCCTTCACCGCCTGCGCACGCTCTGAGAACTCGGGGAGCATGGCGCTTACGCGGCCCTCGTGATGTGGTCGATCTGGGCTTCGATCCACTCGGGCTTGACCTGCCGCGCGGGGCCGAGCTCGAAGACCAGCGCCGGGGTCGTGTCGCCAGGGAAGAACGTCTCGTGGATGACGCGGTCGCCTTCCAGACGTGTCACCTCGCGCACCTCCTCGCCTGGGAAGATACATACGGCTACGCCATCGACGACGTACTCGAGGTTGCCGTCTCGTTTTCGGATGATTGGGTTCATGCTGCCTCCTTCAGGAGCGCCGGGCCTACCGGCAGCCCCTTGGTGATTTGGTAGAATCGCAGGACGCACTTGTATGCCTCCCACGCTTGGATCATTTCGTCCGCGGTGTACTCGTGGACGTAAATGAGGGTCGGGTCCTCGCGGTCCAGGTACAGGTTGAATCCGATCGTGTCGCGCAGGCTGCCGCCCTGGCCGAAGATGTTGGCGGCAACCTGCATGGGCTCGGTGCTGTACGGCGTGAGCCGGCCGATGTACTTGTTGCCCCTGTCGCGCTTGGACTTGGCCTCCTCGACGTCGGCGGCGGTGAACGAGCGCGACTTGATGTCGCCCGCCTTACGAAGGAACTGGGTTCCGCGCCACAAGAGGTCCGTCTTGCCGCCGACGCGGTAGTCGTGATTGACCCAGACCTCCTCCGCGCCCCAGCCCGGGAAGTCGCCGTCGAGCTCGGGCAGTACCGTGTCGACGTACGCCGAGAGCAGCCCGTCGTAAGGTGGCTCCTCGCCGCGGATGGCGCACTCGATGACCGCGTGGATCATCGATCCGCGCTTGCTGGCCTCGTCCAGCGCCTCGGCCATGCGTCGCTGCGCCGCGCGGCAGATGCCCTCGTCGGATAACTCCATGACGCCCTCGTCCACGATCTCCTGGATATGACGGGCGAGCTCGCGCTGCTTCCAGTCATCGAGCTCCGGCTTGGGCACGAAGTTGAGGGGCCCGGTGCAGCCGACGTACAGGCCGAGCTTGCGGGCGTGTCGGGCGTCGGGGGTTACGGGCTGCCCCTTGGCCCCCTCGACCGTCTCCGCCCAGTACCCGTCCGGGTGGTAGAAATGCGCGTTTTCCTTGACTGGCATCGCCCTTACCTCAGAACGGTCGCGACGTGGTGCTGGCGTTTGAAGCACGCCTTCATGCTACGAACTGCCCCATACCGACTAGGCCGGCGAGAAGCGGCGCGAGCCAGGCGAACGGAATTTCGTCCTCGCCGGCGGATTCCTCGAACCCCTCGGGCGCGGGGTCGCCAAGGTCATCAGGGATGCCGTCGCTGCCCTGCTCGGGCTGCCCAGGCTGCGCCTTGACGGGCTCGCTCTCGTCCAGGCCGATCGTCACGCCGTATGCGGCTTCCTGGATGAACAGGGTTGACCACCGGGAGTTGATCGCGGCCATGATGGCGTCGTCGCTGACCTCTTTGAGCCCGTGGCGGGCCTGGGAGACCATCGCCCGCGCGATGTCGTTGAGCTCGTCCATGCGCTCGAACGACATGCCCTTGGGGCGCTTCTTTTTCGGCGAGAACGTGTCGCTGGTGTCGTGCCCGTTGGCCACCGCCGCCCCCGCCTTGCCGCCGGCCAGCGCGTCGATGTCCTCGGCGCCGGCTTCGGCGAGCTCGGAGCTCCCCTCGTAGTCGTCGTCGGGCGTAAACGAGCGCTTGCCCTTCTGGAAGACGAACTTCTTACCCCCGCGGCGAAGGTCGAACGTCTTGCCGTTGGGCGTGAAGTAGAAGTCGTTGCCCGGCTCGACGACGACCTCCTCACCCTCGTCGTTGGTCGGCTTGGAGTTGAACTCGATCAGGTGCTTGTTGCCGGCGTCGTCCTCGGCGACGAACTTCCAGCCGATCATGGTGCCGTACTGCTTGTGCTTCCACGGCTCGCGCTCCACGCAGTTGCCGAGCGTTACATGGACCTGTTTTCCCGTTTTCAACGTCATCTTCCTCACCTCCTGCTGTCCTGAGGCCCGAACGAGTGGTTCGTAGCCTCGTGAATCATCCGCTCGTGTCCGGGACACAAGATGCTGCGCAGCGTCACCGACTCGTGAGCGCAGAGTCGACACGTCGCGATAAGCTGCGCTCGATCGGAACTCTGCGACTCCTCCGCGCACTCCCGGCACAGCACGCCCCGGCTTTGCCCTTTTCTGATTGGTTCCTCGCACTCTGGGCAGATGCCCTCCATCTGAATCTCGCGTTCGTTCATGGCCTCCGATGTTAGCCACTCGCCCACATGGCTGTCAATAACTACCATGCAAATAAATACCACCGAATCTTTATGTGGCGGGGGGTCGGGGCAAGGTTGGGCTGCGGGGAGGACGACGGTGACGGGCAGTCTCGTCGCCTCCCCAGCCGCGCCAGGAGAAGGGGACGCGGCGTCGCAGCCTAGGCTTTGTGTTAGGTATGCGTGCGCAGTACCTAGACTCGGCCGCACGCAAGTGTGCGATGCCGTACCCGTAATTGTCCGGCGATTAACGTGTCGAACCGTAATCCACGGGCGGAACCTGGGCGTTTCTCGAGACGCTCCGTAACCGCTGGGTCTAACGCTCATTTTACGGGCGTTTTGCACTGGGCTGACGCTCATTATGCGGGTGTTTTGCACTGGTCTGCGCGCGGGCTTCATAGGTCAGCTTCCAGAGTACGGCACGATTTCGCCTGCGCGCTACCACGACCTACACGCGGGGCGCAAAAAAATAGCCGTGCCCCACCAGCGGGGGTCGGCTATTTAATCGGGGGTGTCGTACGGGTACGATGCCCCCCCGTAGGGGTGGCCCCTTACGACCTAGGCTGGCGTGCCAGTCAGTTTCGACCAGGGGCTTTAGGCGCAAGTGAGTAGATGAAACTCTAATGGCTCCCATCGCTGGGAGGCGAGACGATGGACAACCGGGACAGAATCCTAAACGCGGCGATCAGCACGTTCGCGCGCCGTGGCTGGGCATCCACCACGATGGCCGACGTGGCTCGCGAGGCGGGTAAGAGCCGGGCGCTGATCGGCTACCACTTCAAGAACAAGGACGCGCTGCTCATGGCGTGCCTGGAGGTGGTGCTCAACCGGCTCGAGCGCTTCGTGACGCACGGCCTGCGCGACTGGGACGGGTCGTGTCTCCACGCGGCCGAGCTCAGCCTTGGCTCGATATGCAGGTGGGCGGTCGACGATCCTTGCCACGTCATGCTCTACACGCAGTACACCCTGATGGGCGAGCGGCTCGACGGCTTCGACTACGATGAAGTCTACCAGCGCCGGCTCGGCAGGGTCTTCCGCGTGGCACGCGAGGCATTCGCGGAGGAGTACGGGACGGAGGGCGTGGCCGCGCATCGGCTGTCCCAGGTTCATCTAATCGGAGCGCTCTCCTTCTCGGCGCTGACCACCCCCCACCTGCAACGCATGACCGGCCAGGACTTGACGATTTTCGACGACGTCTACGTCGAGAGCATGACGCAAGCAGCCATGAGCGGTCTTTACATCTTGCTGGAGAAGACCAGATGCAGCGACAGAGAAAATTCACCCTCGGCGCGTTCAACCGATTCGGATTCGGACGAGGAGCCGGAGCCAAGAGGCTTGACGACGCGATTGAGTTTTGGGAGGAAGGCCACGGCGTTGACACCCCTCGCGTTACGAAAGTTCGGATCTCGCAACTAAAAACGGTGAGGCGCATCCTGGGTAACGTGCGCCTGGACGTCATCTCCCAGGCACACATCCGAAAGATCCAGCGGGTGCTGCTCGGCGAGGACGACACGATCCGGGTCGACCGCCCGCGCAAGCACGGGTATATCAACGCGCTGACGCACTCGACGCTGCGCGACGCGCTGATCGACATGGGCGTGGAGTTCCCGGCCCAGCTCTTCAAGCACAGCCGCCGCTCGCATCGCTCCTCGCGGCTGCCCAAGCAGCAGTGCAACACGACCGACTACTGGACGCTCGAGGAGCGCGACCTGATTATCGGCTCGGCCAAGGTCAGTTGGGAACGGCCGTACCTGGCCTACCTCAAGTTCGCCTTCTTCACGGGGGCGCGCATCGAGGAAATCCTGGCGCTGCGCGAGCGGGACGTGAACATGGACCGGGGGACGTGCCGGATCGCCGGCAAGGGCTACCGGCTGCGCGAGATTGGGTTGTCGAAGCTGGCGATGGGGGTACTGGTGACGCTCCCTTTTCGCGGGCCCGACTACCCCCTGTTCAAATCCCCAGAGCGCGGGCGGCGCATCAACCAGAAGTCCTACCTGGTGGTCGAGCCGCACCACCTGCGCGAGCTGCGCCTGGCGGCCAGGACCGGGCCTCAGGCCCAGGTCATCAGGGCCCTCACTGGAGGCGCAGGCTCGGTCGCTGAGGCCGCCGAGGCACTCGGCATACACCGCAACACCCTGCGGGATCGTTTCGAGCGTGTGGCCGTGAGGGCACGCCTGGACCTGTCCCCCAGCGACGTCCTGCGCCACCGGGTCAAGGAATCCGTCACGCAGGACACCCCGCCGCCGTCGGACCGACCGATCTCGCTGCCAAACTTCCGGCACCGAGTGTGGCGCCCGCTGATCCGGGGCCTGGCAGACCGGGTGCCTCAGTACCCGCTGCGCTGCACGCGCCACACTTGGGCCTTCGCGATGATCGACCAGGGCTGGAAGGCGCGCGACGTGGCGCGCTACATGGGCAACTCCGAGCAGATGGTGCAGGAGCGGTACGTGAAGCTACGAGACCAGCTCTCGCCCGCGCAGGTCGACGAGGCGTTGCGCTACGACGACGAGCCGGTGCTGACGGTGGTTAGGTAGCCTTGCGAGCGCGGCGGTAGGAGTGGTGAGCATCCATCCGCTTCTTCGCGCGCTTGCGTCGCTCGCCCCGGGCCTTCTCGAGCTTGGACTCCCAACCCTTAGTCCGGCCCGGGAAGTAAGTTGTCCACTCGGGGCGGGCGGCAACCTCCTCCATGAAGCTGTCCAGGTCGCGGCGCCGAACCCGGATGATCTGCCGACGCGTCTCCTCGCCGGGTTTCTTGTACGCCTTTAGGTGCCCGGCCCAGATGGTGCGGTACACGGTCGCCGTGGACAGGTCGAGCGCCTCGACGATGTCCTCGACCGTGAGCCACTCCATATCCTTACTACAGGACTCGCAACGTGCCATCCGCACAGTATCCGGCACGGTTCTTGCCGGGTCAATAGGAGACGGCACAGTCAGTGCCGGTGCCGCCAAGCGCGATGCACCTGGCCTCCAGCTCGATCATGGTGTCGAGGTAGTTCTCCAGCGACACGCAGGCGGTCTCGCAGCGCGTACCATCTTCGTTACAGTCCACCAGCTTAGGCAGCTCAGCTCGGTAGGTCGACTCGTACTCGGGCCTTATTGCGCTCGTCGTGCAGGCGCTTGCGAAGCTGAGCGCGACGAGCAGGGCTGCCCTTGTGGCGCTCGGCGCGAAGCGCGGCTTGGAGCGCCGGGACTCTCGCTGCATCATCATCCTTCCTCTCCGACTGCCTCTGCGTGTAGAACCACGCCACGAGCCCCGTGACGATCGTGGCCAGCGCCGTGCCCAGCCACCCCATTACCGATCCAGCCTGAACAGGCGTCGCAGCCCGGGGATGATCCAGTAGTGCAGCAGCGAGAGCATCTAGCAGCAGAACAGGGCGCAGTGCGCGGCGCAGACCACCGCGGCGATGAGGGCCACCACCAGGTAGGCGCGCACCTGGTCAGCCACCGAAGGCCCCCAGGATCTCCCTCACCAGGGCCACGAGGCCGCCCACGGCCAGCAGCACGCTGCCGATCCGGTCTTTGACCTCCTCGACCTTGAGCGGGTTGAGAATGTCGAGAACCTTTTGCAAAACTTCCATCACTCGCTGTCCTCCGCGGAGAGCCTGCCTTCTATTCGCCCGAGGGCTCGCAGGATCTCGCTCGTCGTCTGAATCTGCACTTGCTTGTCGTCCTGGTACTCGCGGCGCCACTCGGCTTGCTGGGACTTCAAGTCCTCGTACCGCTCCGTGGCCTGCTGCTGCTGCGCGGCTTGCGCCTCGCGCTGTTGCGCCACGGCCTGGCGCACGTCGATATAGTCGACGGCGAACCACGAAAGGATCGGCAGGACCAGGACCAGCAGGGTTTTCTTCATGGCTCCCGGCCAGGATAGGCCCCCTGCCCTACCGGGTCGCTCCATGTCACACGCGCAGCTCGAAATGGGGGAGATCCTTGAACGAACGCCACAGGCCGCCCCAGCGGATCTTGACGTCGTGCTTTATGGCGGCGGAGAAGATGTGCGTGGCCATCAGGTAGAACCGGCACGGGTCGTCCCAGTCGATCGGCCACGGCGCGATGTCGACGGCGGAGCTGGGCTCGGCGTTGTGCTTGGAGTTGGGAAACCTCACCTTGGAGCGCCCCATGTCGACGGCCAAGTTCTGGGCGTGCTCGCCCCGGTAGCCGCACAGCACGGTGAAGTCGGTATGCTGGATGGCGTCGTTCAGTACGCGCTGGATGTCGGGGTGGCATGTGGCCAGCCGGTCGCGGCTGCGTTTGGAGAATCTGGGCATCAGACGAGTACCTGCTTCTCGGGGGGCTTGATCGAGTTGGTCCCCCGCAGCCACTTCCCACAGTTTCGGCATTGGAAGCGGGCGTACACCCTAGTTGCTGTGGTTTCCGTGCCCCGCCGCTGCACATTCGCGCTCCCACAGTTCCGGCACACCGGCCGGTCGTCGTCGCTGTACAGGGCTGCGTTGGGGTGGGATGGGATCCAGGGCAGGAGCTCGTCGTAGACCTTCTCGAGCAGGGTGACGTCGCCGCGGTTGTAGCGCTCCATCATCCGCCACGCCTTCTCGTCGCCGGACATGCAGCGCGTCCACAGCTCGTAGCCGATATGCTTTACCTTCTGGCCGACGCCGAGCACGCGCGCGAGGTAGTCCAGCTTGTTCGATGGGAACCGGAACTGCTTGCGCGCCACGGGCAGCAAGTCGATTTCCTTGTACGGCGCCGGGGGCTTTAGCCCGAGCTTGAGGAACTCCTTGTTGAGCGTGGGCATGTCGAACTTCTTGCCGTTGTAGTGCACGACGGCGTCCGCCTCGTTGATGAGCCCGTGAATCCCCTTAATCATCGCCCGCTCGGCGCTCTGGTGCAGGGAGTCGAAGTAGACCTTACGCTCCCCCCTCCACTTGGCGGCCCAGCACATCGTGTAGCCGGGCTCGACCAGGGCGTCGAGGTTGATGTTCTGCTTCCACAGCCCCCACACGTAGGCCAGGTTAGGAGCCGTCTCGATGTCCAGGAACAGCAGCCGCACTACTCGCCCACACCACCCATCCTCCCGACGATCTCACGAATTTGCTCGCCGGTCTGCTTGGAATCTACGCCGATGATTTCGCAGACCAGGTCCGGGTTGTCGCGGATGACTTCGTACAGCATCGAGCCGATCGCGTTGCACACGCCTTCCTCGAGCTTCCCGGTGTCGTCGTGAGAGAGGAATACGTCGGACAGCGCCCCCCAGACCAGGAAGTAATGCGTGATCTCGTGGCACAGCGTGCGCAGCCCGCCGGCGCCAAGCGCGTCGTGGCGAACTTCGATCAGCCCGTCGTGGGAGGTGAACAGCCCGTCGCAGTGCTCGCTCTCGTCGCCAAGCTCATCGGGGTGGACGTACCTGACCTGCACCTTGTCGCCACGTAGCCGCAGCGACGAAATCCGTTCGGGCATGCCGAACAGCTTCGCCCCCCTCGAGCCGAGCCGCGCACCTCGTCACACGCGATTGACGCGGTAAGTCACGCCTTTCACGCGCGCATGGTATATAGGGACGCGTGCGCGGGTACGCGCGTGCGCGGATAGACTTTAGGTAGTAACTAGTAGCTAGGTACGAACTGGTAGCGGATTGAAAAAACACCGAGACGACAAGGCTACGGATTCTCCACCCCCGTCCCCCCACGCATCCACCCCGCCAGGGCATCCTACGTAGAAATACGTACTCTCGAAGATCAACGTCCTCCCGCTCCCCGCCCAGACAGATACCGCGGATGGACCGTCGTCTTGAAGATAGAAAGGGCCGCTAAGCACTTGACAACCCGGGAGAAACGATACTTGGCACGGTCGGTGCAAGTGCGGGCTGGCATGGATCGTGTATATCGCCGAGAAGGCCCCTAGAACGCCGCCTAAGCGACGATCGCGACCGGGTCCGACCCTTGGCCCCAACCGGGGGCACGGGCGCTTAAATCCCACTCCTAGGGCCGTTAAGGACAAAACCGCCCCGTAGTCAGGGTTTACCCTGATCTTGCCGAACCTTCGTCTTCGTGATATTTTTGCCACCAGGATGGTGAGTGCACAGGCAGCACTGCGAGCTCGGCGGCGCGAGGTAATGCCGGACGTGGTCGCCTACCCGGTCGAGGAGCCGGTAAACCACGCCTTCACGGAGCGGACCCGCACGGTTTGCGGGTTGCGGCTGCCGGCCGGCTTGGTGCAGTCGGCGTTCAACCCGTCCTCGCGGCGCTGCCCGGATTGCGAGGAGCACATCCGGTGGTCCCTGATCGAAGCGGCTCGAGCACGCAAACAATACCAAGCGGGGTGATATGGATGAGAACGGTGGTGGTGGTGGCGTTGTTGGCCGTGTTGAGCCCAAGTGCCGGGGCCCAGATCCGGTGCAAGCAATCGTTGGTGAACCCCCGGCACTTCGACTGCGGGCCGAAGTATCCGCAACCGTACACGTTCGAGATCCCGACCACCCCGCCTGTCATCGTACCCCCACCACCGCCGAGGGCTTACGCCCCACCACCTCGCCCCGAGCCTCGCTCCCGAACACTTAGCCGCCTCAACCGCCAAGCCGGCATGCCTCCCCTGCCCGGAGGGTCTACCGACTACTCGGGCCTCGACTACACAAACGGCGTCTGGACCTACCGGGGTCGAACCTGGGACGGGCGACGCTGGCGCTAGCGGGCGCGGCTTCGGGATTCGGTGCGGCGCTCGACCCCCCTAGCAAACGGAGAACTCACCAGCCGGCGGGGGTCCGGCACCCCGTCCTCCGCAATCTCCGCGGCCCCCTTGTAGGCGTTGATAACCGCGCCTAGCGGAAGTCCCTTTAGGATCGCAAATGCCTTGAGCGCGGCGAGCGTCGCCTCCCCGATTTCCCCATCCAACGCCTCCCCCGTCATGCGCTTAATTGACTCCAGCGCCTCAAGCTGGGGGATGGTTATTTCGGAATCGCCGGAGCCGATTGCCTTGCCGGCGAACTCGGCAAGCGACTCCAGGTCGAAGTCGAGATTCCCCTCCAAGGCATTCTGATCTACGTAGAGCAGCAGCGGATCAAGCACCAGCGAAGCGCCGGGTAACGTGGAGGAAGCGAGCCTTGCCCCGGACACCGCCATGTCCTTCGGTAACGTGGTTACGAGATCCTCGGGCTCGTCTAGGTCGGAGCCGAAGCCATGGTCGATGAGCGCCAGGATCGTTGCGGGCAAAATGCCGCTCAACATAACAGCCACGGCCTGATCCACCTTGCTAATCCGCCCCTTCTTAGCTAGCCGAGCGAAGCGAATCCACTGGTTCAAGTTCTGGTTGGGTTGGTTGGTGAAGATGGTCGCCAGCTTGAGCATCTCGCCGCTGCGGAAGATTTGCGGCAAGTCCTTGCGGGCACCCTGCGGCTGGGTACGTAGAATCACCTCATTGGCGACCTTGATCGCTTGCTGCTCGGTAAAGCCCCGGGCCTTCATGTCCCGCAGCATCGCGATCCCCTGGCTCACCACCGCGCCTCGATCCGCCCCCTTAATGAACTTGAGCGAGAACTCCTGGGCGGTCTTGATCTTGTCGTCGAACTGGTTCCCCTCGACGTCGAGCTTGTGGTTCTGCATGAACCGCTCGAACTCGTCGACGTCACGGTCCCAGGTGCGGTTGCGAACCGACGACAGTTTCTGATCCGCTTCCGCCTCCATCTCGGCGCGAATCCTCGGGTTGGCCCAGTACTGAAACCATAGCTTCGGCATTCCGCTGGCCCGTCCGCCGAACGCGAGCCTGTACTCGGCCATGGCGTTGAGCAACGAGATCGGCTGCTTTGCAACGGTCGTTAGTTTGAACCCAAGGGCGAAGGGTACGAACTGCCTGCGGCCGGCCTGCATGATGTCCTCGCCGAAACTCGCCTTGCCGCCACCGAACTGAGTAACGTCCTCCAGCAGATTGGTCAGGAAGTCTACGCCGTCGAAGTTGGTAACGCCCCCCTTCGTGCCAGCCCGCCTATTGCGGGAGCCGAAGACTTGCTTGAGCATCCCCTGCACCTCGGGGTCTTTGACGAACTTCCCCACGTCCTCGGCGAACTTGGCGTAGGCGATGTAGTGCTCCGCCTGACTGGTCTGGCGGCGGAACAACTCAATGGAGTCGACCAGGATCGGCTCCTTCGCGAAGCGCTTCCTCTCCTTCTTGAACCATTCGGGAAGTCGCGTGTCGGCGCGCTCGGGCGTCGCGGTAGTGGTGGGGTCGAATAGGACCAGATCGCTGGCGTCCAGGTCCCCCGACCCCATATGCGGAATATAGAAGTCCTCGAACTTAAACGGGATGCCGTCCACTTCCTCCGAGACCGCAGCCACCCGCGGACCCTGCGCGTCCCAATGCTCGCGCAGGAACCCGACCCATGCCCGCTCCGTCGTATCGAGGCTGGCAACCACCTCCGCGATCTCGGACTCGCTGAGCTTACCCAGCGCGTCCTTGTTCGAGTTGAACATGCCGCCGTGGAGTAGTTTGAAACGCCCGGATTCGTTCTGGCTGTGCGCCGCAATCCCCGCGCGCTCAGAGCCGGTAAGGTCCAAGCGGTCCCCGATCCGTACGGTGCGACGCAGCGCCTTGGCCAACCCGGGGCGCCCACCTACGCTGTCGACAAACTCCGTGAAGCGGCCGATCATGGCCTGGAAGTTCTCGGAGAAGGCGTTGGAGGCATCGTCGAACCCGTCAGAGATGTAGCGATGCCACGGCCCGTCGATGTTGTCGTCGTCCAGGATCGCGAAGAACTCCGTGCGGCGCTGTAAGGTACTGGTAAACGACGTAAAGGCGCCCCTGGCGCGTCTCTGCGCAGCCTCGCGATCACCTGGCGAGATTCCGTCGACCACCGCCTGCATCTCCGCCTTGGCCGCAGGGTAGGCACGCTTGTCGCGGGCGGCCTTCAGCTTGTTCTTCAGCCGCCCGAGCTTGATGAGGCGCCCGATCGTGTCGGCCACCTGGCGGATCTCCTCCACCTTCATCTCGCCAATCGGCTTTTTCTCAAGGCGCTCCAGCGTCTCCTGATCCAGCGCCACCTCCCGACCGGCCGCCCTCTCCGTGGCGACGAACTCAGCCAAGCCCGTGAGCTTGGCCACCGCAGGCTTGGTCTTCGCGGTCGGGTCGATCTGCGACTGGATACGCTTGATGCGCTTCTGGTACTCGACGTCAATATCTACCGGCGGAGACGTAGTAATCCGCTTCACCAGCCGATTGAACTCGCGGGACGCCTTCTGCCGTAGCCGCTGGTCCTTGCGCCCCTGGACACGGCCGGCCCGCGCCGCCTTCTCCTGCGCCTTGAAGAACCGCCTGTTGAGCGCGGAGACACTCTCCTGGGCCAGCTCGGAGACCTTGTACTGACCCGTGACGAATCGGACCAGGTTCTTAACCGAACGCGGCGAGCCGTCCTTGCTGGCCTCCTGGAGGATGCCCAGGCGTGCCTTGACGCCAGCTTCGCCCAGGGCGGCGGGGCCTTCGGGGGTTGCTGCGGAGGTGTCAGTGGGTGCCTTGGCAGTCACGGTGTCAGTGTCGTCGGCGCCTTCTTCCGCCGGAGCCTCGACCCCTTCATTCAGGAACGCAACGTCTTCGTCACTTACCGACTGCCCCGACTGAAGATCCTCCGCCTCGACGGCGTCGAAATCCTCCTCGACCGGCGAGGTCTCGCGGAAGTCCAAGTCCTCCGGCGCCACCTCCGGCTCTGCCGCAGGCTCCGGCGCTGCCGCTTGCTGCTCGGGCGCTTCGTCGATTGTGTCGGCGAACATCCCGCCGCCCTCGTCGCCACCGCCATCGGTCTCGGCGCGCGCCTGGCGCCTGCCCCTGGCCGTGGCCCTGGCAGCGCCGATCGTAGCGGGGCCCTCGAAGATCCCCTCACCCACCAGCGCCTCCGGCACGCCGGCACCTAACGGGCGGTCCGGGTCGAACGAGCCGCGCGCAACGGCGTTCTGCGCAACCGTGTCGGCCACGCCGATACCCTCTTGGGCGGCTAGCTGACCAAGTGCGTTGCCGAGCGTGGTCTTGAAGGGACGCAGGAAGCTGGCGGGGACTGAGGTGGCGTTTATGCCGGCGGCCAGCAGTGCGGAGCTACTGGCGGCGTCCACCGCCTCCTCGTGCTCAAGCCCCGCCCTGCGAGCATCCAGGTAGGTCTGGCCAAGCTGCTGAAGGCCGGCCATCGAGCCGCCGCCAAGCGCTGCGCCAACGCCAGCACCGACCGGGCCACCCACCGTGCCTCCGGCCGCGCCGCCAGCGATCACGCCGCCGAGGAACGGGGAGGAGCCGACCACGAGAGACCCCAGGAAGTCGCCGAGGAACTCCGGGTCGGTGAATCTGTCGAGAAAGCCCTTCTGCGCAAGCTCGTCGCGCAGCGCGCGCGACTCCGTGTCCGTCTCCAGGTCGACATCCTGGCCCGAGGCCAAGTCGCCCACCGCGCCCGCGGACTCCTTGAGCCCGATCGCCTCGCGTACCGCAGCGTTGAGGAACGCGCCGAAGAAGCCACGCTTTTGCTGCGCCTGCGTCTCGAAATCGTCCTGCGCAATGCGAACGTCGATTTCGTTGCCCTGCCCGTCCCGCACCGTGGGTGGATTGCGAGGGTCGACGGGCTGTGCGCGTAGGATCCGATCCAGCTCGTCGGGATCGATCTCCTCGGAGTCCTCGTCGTCTATGGTATCGGCGAACATCCCGCCCGGCGGAGGCGAAGACCCGGGCCCGAGCGGGTTCAGCTCGCTGTCAATGGTGTCGTCGAAGAAGCCCACTTAGCGCTGGCGTCGTCGTCGGCGCGGAGATGCGACCCGCTTGGCACGCTCCACCTCGGCCTTGATGTCCTCAATCACGGGGTCGTCGCTACGGAGCCCGACCTCCTCCATCGCCCTGCCCAACTCCGCCGCGAACTCGGGCGACCCGGGACGCAAGCCGAACTCCCCGCCGCTCTCTGCCCACAGGCTAGCCGCGCGCTGAATATGGGCACGTACCTGGGTGAGGATCTCCCGCTCGGACTCGGGGTGCAGCTTGTCGTTCTTGTCGTGGAAGCCGTCCAGGCCCTCGCGATCCAGGAAGTCGTCGTTGATTCGGAACCGGCTGCCGGTCAGCTTCAGCGATTCGTCGATGACCGCCTTGCGATGCGTTGACTTACCGAACCTCGCCGCCGGCTCTGCGGCCTGCTCAGCCGTGTCGAGAAGGGCCTTGCCGTCATCGCCCAGATCCGCGCGAGAATCCTCACCGAACGCATGTCGCGCCGCCTGGTCGCGCGCATCGGCGCGGTCGGTGGAGGTGGGCTGCGGAGGGGCGCTCCCCTCATCGGGCCCCTTGCCGCGTGCGGTGCCGGCGGCCTTTTGCCGAGCCGTGCGCTTGGGGATCTTGAGGCCCAGCTCGCGCTCCTTCTGGTCAGTCTCCGCACGATCAAGCTCGCGCTGCTTCTGTATCTCGATCTCGCGTTCCCGCTGGGCCTGAAGCGCCGCCAGGCGCCTCCCCTCCGGGGACCGGGCAAGCCTCTCGTCGGCCTCCGCGTCGGTGAACAGTTGCTCCCTTCTCAACGCCTCGCGCTGAAGGTCGATAACCGCGTGGATCTCCTCGATGCACTCATCCAGGGTCGCCCCGCGCTTGCTCCCGTCCACCGCGCACTTGTTCATCGCCTTGACGGTGTCCTCGACGATCTTCGTGGCCTTATCCGGGTTCTGCGCGAACGCCTGATCGGCCTTCCCTTCGTCCTCGAACAAGCCGTTGCTAACGCCAGCGGCGCGACATGCCTTAGCCTTCTCCGGGCCCGGCGGGAGCACCTCGCATAGCCGGCCGAGGCGCGTGGCCTCCTTGCCCTTCTCCTCGACCTCCGCCTGCTGCTGCTGATGCTGGAACTGCCGGTCCAGCTCGGCCTGCTCAGCCTGGAATATCTGGTCCGCCCGGTCCTGCTGCCGGTCGGCGCGGTCCTGGTTGCGCTGCTCGAAGATGGTATCGCGGAAATCCGTCATGCCCTGCCGGGCAAGCTCCGCCGTATTGGCTTGAAACAGTCCCATTACCGCCTCCCGAATCGCTGCTCAATCGCGTTGATGGACGTCCCCGGGGCGCCCTGCGCGGCGGGTTGCTGCTGCCGATTGAACAAGCCGCTAAGCGCTAGCCCCTGGAGTCCTGAGTTGATGCCGCCGAATAGACCCTCAGCCTGATGGCCGGCGGCGGAGCGATTACCGAACGCTTGAAGCTCAGCGGCATTCAGGCGCGAGTTGAACAGGTCGTTCGCGTTCCCCGCTGCCGTCACTCCCTGCTGGGTGCCAAGCTGCGCAAGCTGGAGGTTGTTGCTGAACAGCCGGTCCTGGTTGCCGCGTAGCGTCTTTAGCGCGAGCTGCCCCTTGAGGAAGCCCGAGGAGCCGGCGCGTTCGTTGCCCGTCAGCGCCAGGTCCGCGTTGAGCAGCCGGAACACGCTGCGCAAGTCCTCGCGGGTGCGCACGAACGGGTTGAAGTTGGCCGACTGCGTAGCGCGGTCGAATGCGCGCATACCGCGGCGAGCCAGGGGCAGCGAAATCTGCTCGAACTGCCGCCGCTGCAACTCCTCGATCGACGTGCCGATCTCCCCGGCCACACGCGCCTGCTTCTTCGCCGCGTCCGACTGGATCTTCGCCGCAATCGCGGAGCCGATGATCGTGCCTATCGCGCCAGCCATTACAGCGCCCCTTCCCAAATCGTCTGAGTTACGTCCATGTCCTTCCTAGTCGCCTTCGATAGTAGTGCCGCCATGTGCTCGCCGTTGGCCGTCACCTGCGCGACGCCAAGACCGACGGCGTGCGCGACGTACGCGCCGACCAGCTCGCTCCCCACCCCGGCACCCCGGTAAGCCGGCTGCACCCACAGGTGCCTGCCCATGAGCCGGGTCTGCGCCCCTGCCGGCTCGTAGCACAACGCGCCGTCCACGAATCCCACCACCTCGCCGTCCACCTCGGCTACGAACGAAACCATCGTGCCGGAGCCGTAAAGAGCCGCCGTCGCCTCGGCCCAGCCGTCCGCGTCCGCGCTGAGCCCCTCGTCGGTGACGAAGCGCTCCCAGAACCCAGCCAGAATGCCGAGGTCGCGTATGCGGAACGGGCGCACGACAAGCTCAGGGGCGTATATAGTGGCGGCTTCCATCTACGGCACCCTCGATGCGTTGCCGCTGTTGCCGGGCCAGACCTCGTACGCGCCGATGTCAGGAGCCGTGCCCCGGGGCCGAATCGTCGTGCTCAGAACGTCGAACGTAGTGGCCGTGGTGGAGGCATTGACCGCCGGGGACTGCGCGCTAGGCACGCCGTCAGTCAAGTCCGCGGCGTCGTTTATGCTGGTGGAGTCCTGGCTCTGCCCGCTCTTCCATGCGGCGAAGGTCGCGTACGTACAGGTGCCCGAGCACGAGCCGTTGTCAATCACCCGAGCGGCGAACGTCTGGGTCGTGTCGTAGAGGTTGTTGGTGAAGGTCACGCCCGCGCTAGTGGCGTCGGACGCACTCGACCCGATGTCGATGACGCGATCGTCCAATTCGCCGGCGCAGATGTTGTTCGTGAAGGTAAAGCCGGTCGTGGGGTTCGATGCGGAACCGTTGGTGCTCTGTACGTCCAGGCACGCATCGGTGCTGTCACCCCCGACAAACGTCGAGTTCTTGATCGTGCAATTCGTACAGGCATTGACCTGAATCATGGGCCCCGACTGGCCCGCGCCGTGGACAACGAGGAGGCCGTCGATGGTCGCGCTGACGTCCAGGGCGTCGTTCGCCACTGCGTCCTGCGTGCCTATGTGCAAGTCCCTAGTGTCAGTAGAGCCGCCCCATGTCTTAGTAGCGGGATCCGTGCACCGGATGCGCCTGGCGATGCTATTGGTCGTATTGAGCAACTGAATGCAGCCGGTCGACTTGGTGGCCGTGCTATCCTCGAAGGTGATCCCGCTCACCTGCGCGTTCCCGTCGTCGCATGTGCCCTCCGCATCGAACGGTGGATGCAGGTCCGCCCCGAGCACGGTCATGTCCGTAAAGGTCGCGTCCTTCGCGCCGAGATGTACCCTGACCCCGCCGCGCCCGGAGTACCGAGACTCCACCCAGTCGAAGTCCGCCCCGGACGAGTAGTTGGTGTCGGCCCCGGCGCAGGTGCCTAGGATGTCGATGTTAGGGGCCGTGCATCCGTTGAGGTCGCACTTGGTACGCCCGTTGAAGTTGAATATGATCGGCGCGGCTTCTGTGCCCCTGACGATCGTATCGTCCGAATCCCCTATGGAAATTCCGCGGTTCTTGAAGCCCTGGATCACCCAAGGGCCATCTATCCTGACGTCGTTCGCGCTATTGAGGTCGAAGCCGTGCTCCGTGGAGCTGCCCGCCTCGAAAATCCGGTGGGTACTCGGGTCCGTGCCGTCCGTTCTGAGATAGACGCCCCGGTTGCCGATCGTGGCGTCCTGCTTATAGAAGAACTCCCAAGGCTCGTCTATGCTGGTCTCGTCCTCGGCGCAGGCAGTGCCGGTTGAGTCGGGGGTGGCGACATCGCACCCCACCCACTTCGCAGGAAAGCCCGCCAGCGTCCCCGGGACGCCGTCGATCCACAGCCAGTTGTCCCACCAGTTACTTCCGGTCGAAATCCCCGTCGACCCGGAATTAAACCAGCAGTCGTTGGCGCTGCTGCAAGTGGCAACGGTCCACAGACTGCTATCGACCTCGGTCCAGCCCTCCAGGTAACACCTGTTGGCTACGGTCCCAGTGCAGGTAATCGTGGAGTCGTTGTCCGCCGTGCCGTTAAGTACCATCTCGTTGGTGTAGATGCCGGGCGCTACGAGTAGCGTGTCCGCGCCGGCCCCGAATGCGTCCGCGGCCTCCTGGATCGTGTCGCAGGGGTCGCCCGAGTCGCACGTCGCGCAGCTATCGGAGGACGTGCAGCAGGTGTTGTCGGCGTCCGTGGCGGACGCATCAAGGCACAAGGTGGCCGCCCACGCCGGCTGGGCCAGCAGGATGAAGGCAAGAAATGCGAGGAGTCTCATTCATCGCCCTTATGGAGCCGCGGCATTACAGGACGGGAGCGTGCACCCACCGCACGAGCCGCAATCGGCATTGCTGCTACAGTCCAGGCCGTCGCCGCTGCACGACCCGCCCTCGCAGGTGGACGTATTGCGCCCGGTGTTGATGTAGTTCGCCGGGGTGGTCGGGTCGCACCTGCAAAGGTTGCCCCTCACGCCGCAACTGCACACGCGGCAGATCTCGGCGGCCGTCAGGAGGTCGTCGATCGCCCAGCACTCGTCCAGGTTGCCGTCCCAGGAGTTAAAGCCGGAGTCGCCGCCTATGCCGAAATCGTACGCAGTGCTGGGCGCGTCAACCGAGTTGGTCTCGTGAGAGTTTACCTGCGCACCGTTTAGGTACACGTAGAGGTCGTTGCCTGACCAGTCCACCGCGCACGCCGTGTGATTCCATTCGTTCAACTCGATCGAATCCGTCGCGCTCAGGCGGTTCGTGTTGTCGGTGGCGTCGCCTATCCTGCACCGGAAGTTGTCCGTGCTAGACTCCCTGTCCATCGCGATCCCGTCATCCTGTGCCCCGTTGTTGTTGCGGAGCATGAATATATCGTTCGTATCCGCGGTGGGGTACGCCCAGCATCCAATCGTTATCGACGCGAATCCGCTGGACTGTAGCTCGTTACAGGTGGCGGCAACGCACTCTAGCTGCTCCGAGGCGTCCTCATCGAATTGCGCCGAGGCCGACCCCTCGCGGATCAGCGAGGTGCTTTGCGTCACGGTGTTCTTGTCCGTCATGTCGCAATCAGACCCAGATGCGCAGCTACCCGCAGAGCAAGTTCGCGTACCGCTGGACTCTTCGAGATGCCATACGCAGACGAAGCTGGGGCCCCAGTCGGTCGGGGCGACCCCCTGTGCCGTGCCGTGCGTAGCGACGAATATAGTCGCCGTGGCTGGGCCCACCATGACGAGGCCGATCAGGGCCCCGATCGCAACCCTAGTCAGACAGGTCTTTAGTGTACTCAACCTTCGCCCCTACCATGTGCAACGTCGCCACCGCGGTGGTAGTCGTCGCGGCATCCATCGTGCCCTTGAAGAACATCGTGTCCCCGGCCGCGCACGTTCCGTCGCAGGTAATGGCGGCGGTGGTGGCGTGCTCGATGTCGTTCGCGGTGGTGAACGTCACGGAGTTCTCGACCGCCGTCCCGAACGTCGAGTTCATCGCGTCCGAGTCGCCGCGGCATGCGCATGCGATGTCCCAGCTAATGACGTTCGTATCGGCGGCGGTCTGGATGTACTGCATCTCAACCGTCACCGTGCCGCCGTCGTAGCTGTCGGGCATGGCCGGGATATTGAAGTCGAAGACGCTGGCGGCGTTGTCGGTGCAGATGACCGTGAACAGCTTCGCGCCGCTGTTGATCGTTACCTCCGTGGGCAGTGCGCACTGAGTGCCGTCCACTGACCATGCGCCCGCCTGGACCGGGATGCTCGCTACGTGTCTGCCCCCGACAATCTTCGCCGCAGAGCCATCCCCGACGTAGACGCTGGTCGCATCCTCCTCCCAGCAGGCTTGCCCCTCGGCCGTAGCCGTGGTGCAATCGGTGGCGTGACCGGGCAGGATGAGGCCCTCCGTGGCGTCGGTGACGTTGGCACCGAAGTCCATGAGGAATGCGTCGGCGAACGTGAGCGTCGCCGCCATGTCGGTCGCGGTCAGCGTGGCGTCGAGCACCTCGGTGGAGTCGACCGAGCCGGCGGGCAGGACCACCTCCGCGGTGCCAGTGCCGTCGGTCGTCAGCGTGACGCTGGCGTTGTCCGCGCAGCCGAGCGTGATGCCGCCGTCCCCGTCGATGGTGAAGCAGGTAGTCATAGACCCGGCTCGCTGGGAGTCGATGGTTACGTCGCATTCCTCGATGTCAGCCGTGGTCGTGGTGCAGTTGGCGCAGATTTGGGCGTTGTCGTCGGTGTCGGCCGTGTCGGAGTCCCCGAAGGTGCGGCACGGGGCAGCCACGCGCGGCATGGTCATGCCGCTGGTCGTGAAGACGAAGTCGTCAGTGCCGTCGTCGTCCACGTCGATGCCGAAGGTGGCGGAGCCGTCGTAGCTCATCAGCCCGTCCACATCGCACACGCCGTCGTCGTAGATGTTATGCACGCAGCGGCGCATCCAGCTCGGGATTCGCTCGGCCTGCACGTTCGAACAAAAAGCGAAAGTCAGGAGCAAAAAAAGGGGCAGTACGCGGCGCATTACACGTCCTCCGAAACCATGATGACTAGCTCCAGGTCCGTGACGTTGTTGGCGCCGCCGGTCTCAGTGACCTTGAACTCGTAGGCCGGCGCGTCCACCAGGGACACGAGCATCGCGTTCCAGAGCAGCGTCGTGTTCGCGAACTCCCCGTCCGCAGCCGACGTGCCGAGGTTCACGTAGTCCGACCACGTCGTGCCGTCGTCCCACGAGGCGCGATAGGCGAACGTGAGCGAGACGGTCCCCGCCTGCGTCGGAAGCCAAGCCAGCGTGGCCGGGCCCCCGTGCACGCCGTTGGTGACTTTCCCCGTCGTGATACTCGTCGACAGCGTGATCGTGCCGTCCGTGATGAGCGTCTTGCTCGAAACGTAGTTTGCCATGGGTCTATTCCTCTACCTTTTGGTCCCCAGTCGCGCCGCTTGTGACACGCTCGGTGATCTCCTCGAGCGCGGCCTGGATCTGCTTGTGCTCGGCCAGGGTGCCCCGGTACTGAGCGCACGCCGCCTCGACGATCTTCAGGCTGCGCTGTATGCCGGTATCCACCTGTCCGTCCCGTTCACTTCCACCCGGATCATCTCCTCCAGCGTCCACGCTGCGGAGTGGGGAGCCGCCACGGTGGAGGCCGATGTGTCCCCGTTGGGCTCGGTGGAGATGTTGTTATCCGACCCGGTGTTGGCCGTGGACGTACCCTGGAAGTCCACGAACGCCACGTCCGCGTCGTTCTGGTCGATCGTGAGCGCCTGTATCGCCGCCGTGGCCGAGGTCTCTATCTCCAGCGGCGCGTCCGGCGCTGCCGTGCCGATACCCAGGCGGTTGTTCGTGTCGTCGAAGAACAGGGACGCGTTGTCGTCGCTTATCAAGCCGTCGGTGCCGGCGAATACCACCGAGCCGGCCGTCAGCGTGGAGACTTGTACGCTCCCCACCACGTCCAGTTCTACCGCTGGGGTGTTGGTGCCAATCCCCAGCCGGTCGTTCGTGTTGTCCCAGAACAGGTTGGCGTTGTCCTCGGTGGCCTTTTCCGAGTCGGAGAACAGGATCGAGCCGTCCGTGAACCCGTCCAGGACCTCGTTGAACTGAAGGCCCCCTGCCCCATCGGGCCGGAATACCTGCGTGGAGGTCGTGTTGGCGGTCTTCAGGTTCTCTACGTTGTCGACGTTCTCGGCGTCGAGCGTGCCCTGGTCGTTGTGGCTGTCCCCGTACACATGCCGGTGCAGGTCCATCAGGTATTGGAACGACTGGTCGCCGATGACGCCGTTAAGCTCCAGGGGCGGGATGTGGAAGTCCGGTCGGGGCATTCCCTACGCCCCCATCGTCCGGGCAGTCACGGCCATCTCGGAGACGATAAACTTGGTCGGCGCGTGCTGGATGATCTCGAACTCCATCTCCCGGCCCGTGCCCAGGTTGCGCATCTGCACGTAAGGATTGGTCGACCCCTGCCGCTCTAGCGTGAAGGTACGCGACCTCCACGTCCCCCGGTCCATGCGCCACCGGAACAGCATCGTGCTTGAAAGCGGCGAGTCGGCGTCCTCGCCACGCACCAGGCGCAGCAACACGCGATTGACTCGCGCGGCCCGCCCCGACTCGTCCAGCTTCACAGTCGCGCGGCGGTACATGCGGATCGGCGTGCCGGCGTCGCTGGTGTGCTCCTGGCCCCACTCGTAGACCTTCCCGGTCGGGTGATAATCCCCGACGAGCATCTGGCCCTTGTGGTACATCGCCGAGGCGATGGGCATGCGGTCCCAGTCGCCTATCCACGCGTTGTCCTCGCTGAAGTGGTTCTTGTCGTAGTCGAACCGGAAGCAGCGCCCGTGGGTCGGGAAGAACCAGCGGATGCAGTCCTCAGTGGGGAAGTCCAAGCCGTAGCAGTCCATCGTCTGCGTCATGTCGTCCAGGCGCCGCCGGATGGCGCCGGAGATGGGCTGCGGCGTGGTGCCGTTGAGCAGGTAGAAGTCCCCGTCGTCGCCGAACCAGAACAAGCCGCCGTTGGCCTCCACTACGGAGTGGCCAGCCAGGGTGCCGCGATGGATGACGAAGGAGCGGGAGAACGTGGTCTGGCCGCCCGTGTTGTCCCAGACCTCGATCTTGCTGTCCTTGAAGAAGAAGAGCCGCTGGGAGAACACCCGGAAGTGGCGGATCTCCTGGCCGTCCCCTTCTGTGTTCGTGAAGTCGATGTCGGTCCACGAGTTGTGGTTGCCCACGCCGGACCACTTGAACTCCGTGGGGTGATAGCCGGCGGCGATGACCCGCGAGTTGAGAACGTCCGCCCACCGGATGCCGTAGCCGGCCGTGGCTATCGTGCCGACGCCGTCCGAGGAGACCGTGTGTAGGTCGCCCCCGGCGGCGACGATTACCACGTCGTCGTGGTTTGCGTACGAGGGGCGCTCGGTGCCCGTGATCTTGTCGTCGAACAGCTTGGCTACCGGGCCGAGCTTGTAGACGTGCCCGGAGGCGTGAATGGCGAATCCGCCGTGCTGGGGGATCAGGGCAGTCACCCTGGAGTCGATGCCGGAGTCGGCGGTCTCGGAGTACCCCGGGCGGCTCCGCCAGTGCAGCGCGTCGGTAACGCGTGCGTTACGGATCTCCGTCTCCAGGGGAAACATATTCTCGGCGGGGTCCAGGTCCGTGAACGGGGCCCCACCCATCGCCACGTTCCGGGTCTCACCGAGGATGGGCATTAACCGATGTTGCCCTTGAGAACCCTAACGCGCCATGTGCCGCTGGCCAGGTCGACCGTGGCGGTGGACTCGTTCTGCACGCGGATCTCGACGGTGTTGGCCGCCTGCACGTAGCCCGTAACGCTGATGTCCTGGAGGTCGTAGGGGGCCGAGACGAGCACGTAGTCGCCCAACGCGGCGCCAGTGACCGTTACCTGCTTGGTCTCCCCTGCCCCGTCAGCCAGGCTGGCCGGGTCGAACGTAACGGTCGCCGACAGGCCCGAAGCGCTCCACGCGCTGTTGACGTAATCGTAGAAAATCCACTCGCCGATGGTCTGATCGAAATACTCGATCGTGGAGTCGCAACGCGTCGGGTCCAGCCCGGAGGGGTTGCCGGAGCCGTCCGGGCGCGAGTCGGTCTTGCCCATCGTCTCGTACGGCGTTACCTGGCAGATGGTCGTGTTGTTCGGCGTGGCCGAGATGTTGGCGATCTGCTTACCGGAGGTCGAGGAGCCGGCGAAGTAGGGCCGCACGATAGTCGTCTTCGACTCGCACTCGATCAGGTTGATGATCGACGTGGTCGTGCCGGCGTTGATCCACGGGTCGATCAGCTCGGTGGCCGAGCCGTTGTTGCGGAACGCGCGGGCAGTACCCGCCGGGCACGTAATGAGGAGCCGCTCGAAGCGATTGACGCCCGCCGCCGACTCGATGTCCACATGGGCCTCCCCCGCCGCGCCGGCCAGGGTGATGTCGCAAAACGAGTTGCGGTCCCCGTCCACCATCTTGATCGTGAACGACTTGGAACTGCCGAGGGTGTCCTCCCAGATGCAGCGGTCGAATTTGTTCTGCGTCGGGGAGGTGAACGACACGATGCCCTCGCCCGGCAGCGTGGAGTCAGCGTCGAAGTAGACGTTGGCCGTGTCCGCCTTGCGGCAGTTCACCTCGACGAAGCCACAGTTTCCGACGCCGTTGAGCACCTTCAGGTTGTACTCGGGGCAACGCGCCAGCCGCATCGCCTCGAACAGCGTGTTCTGCGTGGAGTCGGCGATGAAGTTCGCCTTCGTGGCATCCACCGAGCGGATATTCGAGAAGCGGTGGTTGGAGCCGCCCGTGGTCATAATGCCGACCGGGGCTCGATTGTCCCCCTCGACGTTGAAGCCCTCGAATATCGAGACCGTGTCGGAACTGTTGAGCCCGTTGAAGAACAGCACCGGCGCGTCGAATGTGTGCGACTCCGAGGTGAACGTCGCCGGGAAGCCCGCCAGGGCCTTAAACGACGAAATCGCGCCGTACCCGTATACGGACACCGACGTGGGGATCTCGATCGGGGAGCTGACGCCGTACGTGCCGGGCGGGATGAGCAGCGCCGTTCCGTTGGTCTCCGCAGCCGTGACGGCCGTGGTAATCGCCGCCGTGTCGTCAGCAACGCCGTCCCCTACCCCGTCGATAACCTCCATCCCCGTGGTGAACGTCGAGGTGATGTTCGTGAACGACTTCCCGTTGCTCATGTAGATGCCCGACAGGGTGGAGGCCCCGTCGTGCAGTGCGAACATCTGCCACTTGTTGCGCGACCCGGCTGCCGGCAACGTCGTTCCGTTTGAGCCCTCCCAGATCATGCCCACGTCGTGGGTCAGCCGGACGTTGTCCAGGTCTTGTAGCTGCACTCCGTCGGCGGTAGTGACCTGGAGTCGGTAATCCCCGTCGCCATAGAGCTTGACGAAGCCGCTGGAGTCGGCGGTAACGCGCTGCACGGCGGATGCCTTCAGGGCGTCCAGGTACACGTCCTTGCCTGTAGAGGTGCCCGCCTCAAACGAGTTGACGATGAACCCGGGGCAATCGGGGAGGCTCAGTACCCAAATCTGCGCGCGGCCTTCAGCGGACATCTAGCAATCCCTCTCGTCGTCGCCCCATGACGTGGTCGCGGCGGCGGAGCCGGTAGTCCAATCGTCCGGGCAGAAGCGTTCCCGCGAGGGCGTGCCGGGCATGGCGGCAAACACCGACTGCTGGTTCATCAGGCCGAACATCTTGGTGCGGCGGCTGGTCTCCAGGAGCGAGAACTCGACGCCAATGAACCAGTGCTCCCTGTCGGGGAAGCTCTTGTCGGACCACGTAATCGGGGACGTGAAGACCTGGTCCGAGATGCCCAGAGGCGCGCGCTTGCGACGCATCGGCGCGTCGTGGCGCATGAAGTGCAAGCTCATCGCGTTATGGCGTCCCGCAGGCGCATACGCGCCTCATGCTCCTCGATCTTCTTCAAGAACGGCGTGCACCCATGCGCGTCGCAGTAATCCGCACACGGCGTGCAAATAGCCGCGTCGCACTTTCGGCAGTGGCCACCAGCATCAACGGGAAGCTCGGGATCAGAGCTGCGCCAATTACGAACGCCGTTACAGTGCACACACGTATACGTGTCAGCTTCGCGCAGAACGCCTGGGCCCGTGATGGTCGCGTAGCCCGATTTGGGCAGCAGCCGCACCGTTTAGGGCTCGTAGTGCAGGAAGGTCGCTTCGCACAGGGCCGTGCCGCCGGAGACGACATCGAAGTACAGGCCCAGCCCGGCATTAGCCGTTGCCGCAGCGACGATTCCCAGCTCGGGGAGCGTCTGCCATCGGTACGTGTTCTGCTGGTGAATGCTGAAACTCAGGCACTCGGTCGCCGACGTGTACGTGGGCGCGGCGGTATGGTTTGACCGGCCCGATGCGAGCGCGGCGGAGTCGACCGGGTCCAGCGGTTCCGGCGTCACCGTCGTCGCGGTGCCCACCGCCGTGAAGCGGCTGATCTTCATGTTGAACGCCTGGTCGGCGGGTGTGGCCGCAGATCCGAACGTGATGTCGTACAGGTGGGGCTTGACGTTGGCCGCTGAGACCAGCCCCAGAATCGAGGAATCCGCCTGCCCCGATCCCGCCGTTGAGGGCGCGTTCTGGCTGGCAACTATCGCATAACGTCTCACTATCTTCTCTCCTAGAGGCCGAAGCCCTCGAACTGTCCGTAGTCTGGTTGGTCGCGGCGGATTTGCGCTATGAGCGCCGCCTGCCACTTCTCCACGAAACGCGTCGCGAAGCGGGTCTCGTCGTCGGCGTCTTCGTATGCGTAGCGCTGGATGCCGAGCGTCAAGAGGTGCTGCCACCGCGTATAGAGGTCGGTCCAACGCGAGTCGCTGCGGGCGATCTTGGCCGGGTCCGCGTAGTAGCGCAGCTTCAGACCGTACGTCTTGTCTAGCGGGCGGTCGAACAGCAGCTCGCTGTTGAAGATGCCGACGTCCTGGGGCTCCCCGACCTCGCGGGCGATGAACTGCTCATCGAGCGTGCGCACGTACTCGAAGAATACGCGCTGCTCGTCGTCCACGATCAGGTACGTGTCACCGCTCAGCGGCGTCTTGCTGGTGTCGAACGACGTCGCCGTGGTGACGACCTTCGTGGTCGAGTTGTAGTCGACGATCTGCCGGTACTGCCCCTTGGCGGTGCCGGCGGTAATGAGAACGTGGCGTCCCTCGGCATCTGCGACGGAAATATCCTCGTCCGAGGCCAGGGTAACGGACGCGGAATCACCCGACACGACAGTGTCGGTGTGTGTGCCATCAAGGATCGCCACGCTCAGGCGATGGTCGTAGTCGTCGGGCAGCGCGTACCGGCTCTGGTTGATAACGCCGATCGCGTAGGCAGTGGTCTCGAAGGGCTTGAGCACCCCGTATCCGGTCGCACGAGCGCTGGTGACGATCTCGTTCACCAACTCGCCGAGCCAGATGTTCTCCGCGCGGTTGAGCAGCTCCGCGTCTGGATCGGAAAACCCAGCGCGGCGAAGCCCCTCCTTGACGATAGACACCGCCGTGGGGGTTGTCGGGCTCGTGCTAATTGCCGAAGCCCTCCACGATGACGAGCATGTTCTCGCTTGCCCCTATCGTCGTGGTCTGGAGCAGGATGTCGCTGGGGGCCGTGCCGGGGTCGATCATACCGTCGGTGTGGCGCACGTCGATCTCCGTGCACAGGACGTCCCCGTCCGCGCTGCGGATCAGCGATAGGATCTGGTGGTCCGTGGTGTCGTCCCACTCCAGAATCATCTCAGCCGATGCGTCGCTGGTGCACAGCTTGACGTAGGTGACGCGGAAGTCGTTCGAGAAGCTCTCCGCGGAGACGTCGAAGACGACTTTCTCCGCCGAGTTGGCGTAGTTCGTGCCGTCAGTGGCGGCGGACCATACCATCGTGACGCGCGAGCCGTTGGTGATCGTGTGCTCGGTCCAGGTGTTCGCCGCATGCGCGAGGCTGGGGATCAGGAGGAACGCCAGGGGGATGAGTATTCTAGCTAGAATGGTCACGAGTCTGCCGGCCCTCCCGAGACAACGGCGCCGTCACCGTCGTAGACTATCCACGTCTGCTTGACCTCCCCTGTCCGGGGTTCAACAGGTCGCTCACTGCGAGTCCGACGAGGAAGATCAAAGCGGCCGGGACTATCAAGATCATCACGGTGTACAAGCAGACCTTTCTGAGCACCGTATAGACCCACAGCCACTTCGGATGCATAAACGGTATCCCCTGACTCGGTCGTCACGAGATGATCCCCGAGCTTGATGACGTTGCGCGGGCGGGTGCGAGCCACGACTACTTCGCGTCCTTGAGCCGCACGCTCATGGAGAACGAGAAGCGATCCGCAGCCGAAGGCGATGGCACCGTGAGGAGGATGTCCCCCGTGCCGTCCCCTACCCCGCCGTCGCTCTCGTCGACCGCGTCCAGATGCACGACGCCGCCGTGCTGCGCCGGGCCCGAGCTCGCGATCGTCACCTGCGGCGCGCGGTCCCACTCCAGGAACGCCAGCGTGCCGCCGGCCATCGAGCCCCACTTGACCCACTCCACCTTGGTACGTGCGCACGTAGCGCCCGAGGCGGTCTTCAACTCGGAGATGTCTAGGAGCGTCTCGTCGGTGAGCGCCGTCTGGTCCGAGGTGAAGTCGCAGTCCACGCGGAAGATCACCCGCCGCAGCCCGACATTGCCGAACGTCGGCGAGTCCTGGTGGTTCGGCGGGTGGATGTAGCTTATCGTGACCCTGGAGTCAGCCATTGCCGGCTCCTAACGGGCCTTTGCCGCCAATACGTAGTCCCACGAGATGGTCTCGGAGGCGGCGGCGCCGTTACGCATGGCCAGCGTGACCGACATCTCCGTGGAGGGCATCGCCACCGTCGTGGTGCCGACCAGGCTCTCGTCTACGTAGTACGACAGCGTCTCGACGCCGTCCCAGTAGAAGCCGAGCGTGGTCGCGTTGGTGCTTGCGGTGCCGACTCCCGTGTCGTCCAGGAGCGCGGCGGAGCCGGAGCGGACGGTGAAGTCGATGTTCGTGTCGCCGTCGTCCTTGCGGAAGTACACGCCGTTGGCCGACGCGGAGCCAATGATGTTCGTATTCGTCACCGACAGGCCCGCGACCCATTCGAGCTGCGTAGCCTCACTGGCGGTATACTTGCACTTGAACCAGAGCTTCTTGCCGGCGACCAGCGTGAAGGACTCTTCCTGGCTCTGGATGATGATGTCGTCGTCGTCGGTCGTGTCCGTGGTGAACAGGAGCGCGCCGCCATCGGTGTCCGGGCTCGTGATCGTGCCGCCCGTGTCGATGGTCGCGACCCAGTTGCCAACGGTGGCGGTGCCGTCGTACTCGTCGAAGTCGTCGAAGTAGACGTGGACCGAGGTGGGGTCCGGGAGCGGGAACGCGGCCAGCGTGCCGCCCTGAGCGGCGTTCGTGACGCCGTTCGTGAATCTCTTGGGGGTTGCCATCTGATACTCCTTGAAGCGCCGTTAGGCGCCCCGACCCGTATTGGCCGGGGCGCTTCGCGGAGTTTCGTTGTCGTTAGGTCGCGGTGCCGAAGATGACGGCTCTGGTGCCGTCGTCGTCCACTCCGTAGTTCTCGTACACGCCCAGCGCGCCAGGCGTGTTGATCCAGGTGGTCTGCCCGGACGTCGCCAGCCGGCACATATTGCCGACCACCCATCCGGTAGCCGCCGCGAAACCCTCGATGTTCACATCCACCGCGTTGGCGTTCTCCAGCCGGCACCCCTCGATGAGGAGGTCGGTCGGAGCCGCCGTGCAGTCGATGTTCGCAAGCGAGAAGTCACCCTCGGACACGCAGTTCTTGATGACGCAGTGGTCCTGCGCCGCCAGGCTGATCCAGCAGGTGTTCCCCGCTGTCGCTGTACCTTTGTTGGTACAGTTGATGATCGTCATGTCCGACGCTGCCGCCACGCCCGCGATCCAGATCAGCGAGTTCTTCGTCGTCAGGTCGTTGAAGTCACAACCGTCCATGGTGAAGTTGGCGGCGTTGACGTCGATCCCTGCCGCCAGGGCGTCGATGTCGCACTCGAAGATGCAGTTCTTGACCGTGATGTTCGCTGCATCGACGTCGATGTCCGCCGTCGTCGCCGTGTCCAGCGTGAACGTGGGGCGATCGCTGCCGTTTCCGAGGCCAACGATGGTGATGCCCGCGACGTCGAGGTCGAGGGCGCCAGCGCTGGAGATGCTCTCGGTATGGCCAGGCTTGATGAAGATAAAATCGCCGTTGTTCGCCGTGCACTTGCCAACAGCGTAGTCGAGCGTCGCGAACGGATCCGCCCGCGAGCCCTCGTAGCCGTTAGACCCCGCACCGCTATCAACCCAGAAGGTGTTGCCAGCGATAGGGGTGCTATCGTTGGCAAGCCCGGCGATTACGGTTGGTCCTCTACCGATGCCAGACATCCGTCAGCTCCCCTGGTTCCCGTACAGGTGGAAAGGCACTTCCCATCCGCTTGAGAACCTGAAGTCCACCTTGTGCCGAACCGCGTTGTTGGCGAACACGTTGTCGCGACCGTTGCGCGGGCGACGACGCCAGAAGGTGTCCAGCGTGTGTCCGTTGCCCTGGAGGAACCAAGCGTCCGTATCGGTCAGATACGGGTACTCGACGACCTCCAGGCGCCGGCTGTTGGCCGGGTTGATCGCGTTGTTCGCGTTCTCGGGAACCTGCGAGGAGCCGAACAGCTTCTCGGCGTCCCAGATGTTCGCGGTGTGCGTGATGAGCCGCGCCGGGCTGGAGCGGATCTTCTTGCCGCGGTGGTCGGTCCACGCCGCCATATCCACGAGCGCCTGCTCGTAGCTGGTGCTCGACAGATCCGCATGCGCGGTCGTCGGGATATTCGAGAACGTGCCGCCGCCCTGCAAGAGGTGGGCGTTGGAGAACAGTTCCAGGCCGTCGCCGCCCGTGAAGTTGGAGTCGAAGCCGTTGTTGAAATGGTTCGCGTGAACCGTCTCGACGGTCTCGATAACCGACTGCGCGAGCTGCTGCGGGAACATCTGGACCTTCCCGTACTGGTCGTCCTCGATCATGATCTCGGAGACCTCGAACGCCAGAGCGTACTCGACCGGCGTGAAGGTCACGTCGAATGCCTGCATCGGGTCGTCGAACGCCACGTTGGCGTGCTCCGTACGAACCGGCACGAGGCCGAATCCAGTGACCTCCGAGATGTTCTCGTCGGGCTTGGTGGACGTCATCTGGTGGAACAAGCGGGTGTAGATGGGATCCCACCGCTCGTATACCGTCTCGTCGATGATCCGCTGAAACCCATCGGTCAGCAGATCGGCCATTTGTGGTGTAAGAAGTGCCATTTACCCGGCCCCCTTAGCCAGCCGCCGCCGCGTGGGCGAACTTGACGAACTTGACGCGCACCTTGCAGTTCACAAGGCTGATGTCGTTGTCGACGTTGTTGGTCAGCGTGTCGACGATGCGAACCTGCGCGTCGTCGGTGCTGGACATGATTTCGTGCTTGGACGTGAGCCGGTCGGTGTCGCCGGTCGTGACCGAGATGTCGACCTCGGTGCCCACGTCGGCCTGGGTCATGGTGCCGGCGGTGTACGAGGACTCCTCGGCCTGGACCTCCCAGGTCGTGCCGTTCAGGTCGTCCCAGACCAGAACCGTGGCGTCGTCGGTGCCGTCGTGATACTCGGCGCAGATGCCGATGATGTCGGTATCGGCGTCCGTGATGGGAAGAATCTTCCCACTTGCCATCTTGAGGGCGTCCCCGATGTAGCACTTCGTAGTGCCACCGACGTAACTGTTCGTTACGAGCGGGCCGCCGCTGTCGGTGCGCGGTGCGTAAAAGCCGCGCGGGCGATCTGTGTTTGCCATTGTGGCCTCCTAGAAACTCTAAATTCGTGCTGTCCGAGCGCGGTGTTTAGAGCCCTTGGAAGGCCGCGGAGGGCGCGGGGTTGTTTTAGTCGTGACCCGGAAACGACGCGTCTATTCGCCTAGACGAGCGGCAATACTACGCAGTGTGCATCACGCGAGGGAGGGCGGCGATGCGTGTATCACGCCCCCCTCCCCCGCGCTCCACTACTCCCCCGCCTCGCGCTGAGCGCGTCGGTAGGCCTGCTTCTGGATTTCTCCCTTGCCGAACCACCCGGCGCGGGGCTTGCGCATCATGCTGGCGTCCCCCTTGTTCTCGAACCCGAGGCGCTGCGCCGCGTCCTCCATGTCCGGGGTCTGCGCCTCGGTGAGCAGGGCCAGGTACTCGTCCTTCTCCTGGCGCTGCTGAAGCGGCTGGCGGAGCAACACGAGGTTATCCACCCATATCTGGTCCGGGTTGGTGCCCGTGCCCGTGCCGGCGTGGTACTGAGCCACCCCTACCCCGAGCTTGCGGCGCGACGCGAATGTATAGTTGCGCCCGAGCTTCTCCTGCACCTTGTCGTCGCGGCTCCAGGTGTAGTACCCGGTCGGATCCTTCGGGTGCCGGCCGTTCTCCATGCCCACGACGGCGAGCTTGTCGCGCTTGAAGAGCTTGTTACCTTTTTGTACGAGCCACGACTTGTTGCCGCGCTTCTTCGGCTCGGCGGCGATGGCCTCGGCCACCTCGTCCTCGTGACGCGCCTTGGCCGCGCGTAGCTCGTCGATCTCGGCGGAGTAGATCGAACCCTCCGTCTCCTCGGCGGGCTGCGCGGCTGGTGCCGGCTCCCCTGCCCCTTCCTTCTTCATCTGCTTTCGCTCCTCGGCCGCTCGCATGCGGCAAATATCCGCACAGAACTTGGCCTTGCTCTTCTGCCGTTTTTCGGGAATCAGGTCCCCGCAACGCGCGCAGTCCGTCGCCATTTTCTATCTCCCCCGCTCGCTGCGGATCTTCTCGATGTCCTCAGCTTTTACGCGCTCGCCGAACACTTCTTTGAGCAGTTTCGCCTCGTCCCCGCTCAACTTCGTCTGCCCGTTGCCGCGCGACCGTGACGAAGTCGATCCGGTTGCGACCGTTGACGCGTCGCGTTCTCGCGCCAAAAGCTCGCGCTCTTCGAGCACGCCTGCGTTGTCCTGTTTCCAAAATTCGAGCGCGATGTTGTAGAACTCCGCGGGCGGATTTGTCGAGGATTGGATCTTCGCGCGGCTGTGTTCGTAATCAGGATGCGACACGATTACGTCCTCGTACGTTTTCCGAAGTTCGACGAAACTGGGCAGATTGTCGCTCCCGTCGTGCTTCGATTGCTCTTGGGCCAGGAGCGTATTCGTTTGGAAGTTTTGCATCTCCTGACGCAATTCCTGACGAATTTCGTCTCGCTCCTGCTGCATTCTCGCCTGCCAGTACGCGTCCCTTTCTTCCGGGGTTGCGTTCTCGTCGAGCACGAAGTCGGTCGATTCCTTCTCCGTTTTGAGTCCGGCGACGGCCTCTTTTAGTTCGCGGAGTTCCTCCTCCCGCTGCCGATCTCGTGCGGCAAGTACCTCCGCTTTTCGCTCAGCATCGCGACGTTGTCGCGTGAGTTGCGCGATTCTTTTTTCCAAACCCGACGGAGAAGCGTCGTCATCTTGTTCAGGAACTTCGTCAGTCCCCTCCCCTTTTTCTTCCGCAACCTCGTCAGGCTTTGCCTCAACCGCTTCTTCTTTTGAATCGACACTTCGATCGGCATCGACGTTTTCCTCGGCGTTTTCCTCAACGGCTTCCGGCAAAAAGTTCGCCGCTTCCGCTTTCTCTTCCGCGCTAGGTTCGAGCAATGACATGACGCGTTAGGCCTCCTCTTCCAGAACGCAAACGACGTCGTCTTCGTCCATCATTCGACATTCTTTGTAACCGTCCAGGCGATCCGGCACCCAATCGCCGGCGTATCTTCCGAACAGAATCCGATGACCTTTTTGCAGATTGAAGTCCGCATTCATCACGTTGCCCACGGCGATGATCGTGCCGGTCATGGCTTGCCGCTCGTAGTTTTCCGCAACATTATCGGGGATTTGGATCAGGCCGCCGCCCTGGTACAGCTTCCCGTCTTCGCCGCGCGTGACGCCGTCCTCGAAAATTTCGTCGTCACACTTGACGATTATTCTACAGCCTAACGGGCGCAGTACTGTCGACACTTTCCTCAACCTCCTCACCAAACTGCTCGCGAATAAATTTCGCGGGCCACTCCAAAAGATCCTGCAACCCACGCGATCTTCCGAGAAATAGCGCGGCCTTGTGCGCATCGTTTTGCGCAAAAACCATCGCGAATGCGTCCTCGAAATGATCGCGTGCCGATTCGGTATGCTCCATAAAGCAGCGCGTGACCGGATCGTTTTTCCACGAAAGTATCTCGTCTTTTGAAACCACTAGACCAACCGTCCTCCTACATCAGGGGCCGGGGGAGGGGAGGGAACCTGCCCATTCCCGGCGCCGTTTCCGCCACCTTGTACGCTCTGCGCGAGCAATTCCTGTTGCTCGGCGAGCTGCTGTTCTGACAAAGCCTGCTGCCGATGTCGCGTCATGTGCCGCTCGATTCGTGCCACAACCGCTTCGTCTTCCGTGCCGAGAAGTGAAGCGTGTTCGGTCAAATGCTGCGCGTGATCCTCGCCGGTTTTGGGCGAAATTTCTTCGCCATCGATCATCGCTTGGTTTTCTTCGTGCGGAGGAATTGGCGGGTCGGGGAGGGGAGGGAGGAACCGATGCAGATCCTTTTTGCCCATCGACGTCATGAAATCTTGCGTGAACTTCATCAAGAGGGGAGGGTCGGCTGGAGCGCCGGTTTGCGGATTCGGGAGCCCAATCAGGGGATGCTGCATCGCAAGTTGCATCAACTGAAGCGCCTCGTCGCGTCGCTGTTCCGTGCTCGAAAAATCCGGGTTGGAGGTGATTTTCAGATGGAAGTTCTTGTCGAAATCCTTCCGAAACGCTTCGCGGAACGGTGCGTTTTCTGTCGAGCCGAGCACCTTGTACTGCTTCTTTTCTGGCAGATGGATGCTGTTCAGCTCGAAAAAAAGTCGCAGCTCGCGATCCTGCGCGCGAAAAACTCGATTCGAGTACACCTTCAACCTGGAGAAGGAACGTGACGACCTTTGGCTCTCTCCGCGCACGGTTGGCTCGCGAACCCCGCGCTGAACTCGGCCCTGAATCGAATCGTTGTTGGCGCTAATGTCCTGCCCAAATTCCTTCAGAAACATCATCATCTGCGGCAGATTTTGATCGAGTCCGGGGAACTTCGTGAGCAAAACCTGGGTGACGTCGTCGATCTCCACGGAGCTGCCGGGCTCCACTTTGATCTTCCTGCCGCGCAGCCCGGAGCCCTTGCCGTGGAATACGAACGGGTTGTTCGCGATCCGGCCGGCGTCGATGTACTGGTTCATCACCGCGTTGTAGGCGAGGTTGATCGGCTTCAGGAAGTGTCCGAAACCGTACGAGTAGAACTTCTCGCCGGGGATGAAGTGGTAGTCCACGAAGAAGGAGCCTATCTTCTTCGGGTGCTTGACGAGGCGCAGCAGGGTGCCCTCATGGGTGAAAGTGGCGATCCACTTCTCCCACGACTCGTGGCCGGGGATCATGTCCCTGGAGGCCCAGAAGTGCATCTCGTAGACCGTGTTGGGGACTTGCTCGTCCTCGGAGGGGTGGTGCCCCTGGCGGTCGTCTTCGGACTTTTTTGACGGGTTGGGCTGGCTCTCCTCGCCGTCTATGGCGGCGGACACCTTGTCGGCGTTGACGTACATGCCGGCGTCCTCAAGCCGCTCGATCTCGTCGAGGTGCTGCTCGAAGCGATGCGTGATCCGCCGGGCGTCCTTCAGGGACCGCGTATCGTCGGGGACGATCACGTCCAGGGCCGAGATGAACACCGAGTGGATCCGGTCCTCGTCCTGGTCGTACCAGGCCTTCTTGAACGCCGTGCCGGTGATCGCCAGGTGGGGCAGGAGCTTGTCGTACTCGCCCTCGTACTCACCCTCCATTTCGTAGAGGATCTGCCAATCCATGATGCCCTTGACCCGCTCGGAGCGGCGGACGTCGTTGGCCTCGGTGGGAATGGCCTCCACGCGGTCGGGGCCCTCGAACATGGCCGAGGCGGTCAGGCCGGCCCAGTTGTTGACCGCCGAGGCGATCATGGGCACGCAGATGTTGGAGGCGTCTTGCCAGGGGAGCTTACGAGCCGGCGGATCCAGCGCCCACAGCTTGTACGCCTCGTCCTGCCGACTTTCCCATTCCGCGCGGGATTCCAGGTCACGATCGACCCAGTGCAGGAGCTTCTGCACCAGGTCGGTCTGCTGCTCGTCGGAGAGGGTAGGGGCGATGTTCTGTGCCATCTAGCGCTTCTTCTTTCGGGTGCCGGCGCGCTTGCGGACCTTGCCGCCGCGGATCACCTTCGTGGCGGCGCGGACACGCTTGATCTGTTCGCCCGTGGACTGCCCCTCGCCGGGGCCGGTCTTCTTCTTGGTAGAGAGCGGCTTCTTCGCGGATTCCTTACCTACGACGGCCGTTATCATCTGACTCAAGGTGCCCTTTCTGTCGGGGTTCTTCTTCTTGGCGTTTTCGAGTCGTTTCTTCGCTTTCTCGAAACGCTCTTGGGGTGCCTTCTTTTTCTTCTTGGTTGCCATATCCTTAATATCCCGCGCTGAAGTCGCTGGTGTAGACGTCGCCCTGGGCCTCGAACATGGCCGGATCGATCGGGCGGGGCTCGTCAGCGATGATTCGGTGGAGGTTCTCGATGAAGTGGTCGTCCTTGTCTCGAGGAACCTGTTTTTCGGTCTTGTACTGGCCCGTGCGCGTCGTCCAGTCGTCCCAGATGTACTGGCCGAGCTCGTCGTGGATGCCGGGCAGGTCGTCGCAGAAGAAGAGGGTAGGGTAGATGCCCTCCTCGGGGCTGTAGCGCAGGTGCTCCTTCGTCATGGCGATGCACCCGTCGCGGTTCTTGGAGCCGTTGACGGTGTAGATCCCCGCGTCGCAGAACACGTCCCACATGGACCGGCCGTCCACGGGGTTTTTGATCTTCGCGGATGGGTCGATCAGCCGGCGGATCCGGTCTGAGTGCACGCGCAGGAAGTTGCGCTCGTAGTTGAGGATCTGCTTGGCGAACTCGGCGACGTTGTTGTTACCCTCGGGCGCCCGCAGCTCGCCGACGACGATCAAGCGCTCATCGGGCCGCGCGACGACCCAAACGGCGTGATGGGGCGTTCTTGGGTGCGGATCGATCGCCATCGTGACGCCCCAGTCGTGTGGAATGAGGAATCGCCCGTCCGGGCCTTTCTCGAGCAGCTTTTCGCGCGGCTGACGATAGATGTGGCTGTTTCTTACGTACAGATCGTAAACGAGCCCCTGGAGGTGGAAAAACTCGCCGCGAAGGCGCGTTCGCTTCTCGTTTTCGTCCAGATTGCGCGCGAAGTCGTCAACGCCGGCTTGAGAGAGCCCAAAGCCGACGTTGTCCTGCGTATAGAAGACGTAGACGCTCACATCCTCGCGCTTGACGATCTTTTGGTGTATCCAGGGCTCCCTCAGCGGCGTCATCGCGCAGATCGTCACGCCCATGCGGTCGACAAGGCCGCGCTGGACGGGGATCCAGATGGAGTAGGGCATCGGCTCGTCAAACCAGACGACATCGAAGTCAGTACTCTCGAATAGCGCCGGATCCTGGTCATAACTCTGGAAGTGGAGCTGGCTGCCGTTCCTGAGCTCGATGAAGGTCGTAACGCCCTGCTGATTCTTCTTGGTGCCCTTGATTTCGGCTGCCGGAAGCGACCCCGGCACCGTTTCGCCGGTTTCCTCGATGAATCCACCGAGCATTTTCGGCACGAGCACCTTCTTGACCTGCTCGTTGAACGATTCGCCGACGCATAGGATCTTTTGAGGCCCTTTTCGGCCCGTCAGGTAGTCCGGGTCGTCCTCGGGGAGCCATAATCGGGCGCCGAGGGCGAACGCGGCGACCTCCTTGGAGCAAAACTCGCTCTTGCCGCTGCGGTTGCCGCCGAATACGACCCGTATTCGGGCCTTATCGCGGTGCGCGGCGTCCTGCTTGGCGTGCGGGGCCCAGTAGCGGATGGATTCCTCGCGGCGACGCCTGTCCATGAGGCCCGTGACCTCGGAAAGGGTGCTGAGAAGCCCTGCGCTATCGAGATTGTCGAGGCTTGCTGTCTGCACTAGCCGCTGAGGCGCTCCCGGGTGCGATAGAGCGCGCTGATCGACCCCACCAGCACGTCCTCGTAGCTCGAGAACTGGCCGCTCTGCCGTCTGCGCAACTCGCCCAGCAGGATCATCAACTCCGCGACGTGGTCCTTGCAGTCCTCGCGCACCGACTCGAGCAACTCGTCGGCGCTAGTGTCGCCGTTTTTCGCGTTGGACAGGACGAGCGTGTCACACGCGGCACAATCGGCTAGGTCGCGCAGCCAAACCGAGAGGACCATGCCGTCCAGCGCCGCGCGCGCCTCCCACTTCGCCTTCTGAGTCGGGGAGCAGCGGATGTGGATGACCTCGGAGCGGGTCTCCTCAGTCATCATCGTCATCGGCGCAATACCCGACCTCCCAGCCACGGAAGATCGCCCACTCGAAGAATCGACAGAGCGTGTTGGTCTGGTCGAACGTCATGTCTGACATGCGAATCTCGGCCGGTCCGTCGTGGAACTCGACGACGCAGACCACGCGCGCGATCTTGTCCGCTTCGCGACGCAGGTAATCCAGCACCAGGGCAGGGGACTTGTGACCCCCCGGGAAGGCGTGAACCTCGGCCAGGTCGGGCTTCTTCAAGCGCAGTCCCGAAGCCCTTCGTAGTCGTCGAGCAGCTTGCCGAGCACTTCGGCGACTTCCTGGATCTTCTCCAGCTCCTCGCACCAGTCCTCGCTCTCGGGGATGCGCTCCAAGGCGTCCTTTCCAGCTCGACACCAGAACTCCAAGTCGTCGCGCAGAATATCCGCGTTTCTCATGTCTCGTCCGTCTCCTCGTTCACTACCAGGAGGCGCTTGAGTACCGGCAGGACTTCGCGTTCGAGGGTGTGGATCTCACCCTCCCAGGAGATGCATTTCGGGGCGCACGTCAACGCGCGGATGCCGTGCTCGCACCAGAACTCCAACTCCTCCTGCTGCCCCTCGTTAAGGCTCATTTACCCACTACCTCCTCGTAGTTTTCGTAGAGGGCATGGGCGCGCTTGAGGGCGTCTT
>JAAOEI010000023.1_pt1 | contig 51153 bp, 58 predicted proteins | sample 7059261 | NCBI WGS metagenome assembly JAAOEI01 (sample SAMN14008812, study PRJNA610033) | viral metagenome | isolation source: viral particles filtered from seawater | place: China: Hangzhou Bay, Yangshan Deep Water Harbour | collected 2017-10-31 | reverse complement strand
CGCCAGCCCCGCAGTACGGCGGCGTGCGTCCTGCTACGTCCGGCAGCGCGCCGTCCGCCGCGATGCAAACGCCCGTGCATAATATGTATACAACAGGAGGTTATACGGGCAGTGCGCCCAGTCTAACAAATTCAAGGTACGCCTACTCACCGACGAACTTCGGTTATCAGGGTAGCTCGCAGTCTAGTATGTATAACCCAACTTTTGCGCAAAATCTGGCGATGCTACCACGACGCAACGCAGGCGGTTCGCCAGGCAGCCAAGGTAAATAAGTGAGGCGTGTATGGCAGGCGGTCGGGGTAACACAACGACGAGAAATGAAATTCCTGATGAACTAAAGCCTCTCATAACATCAACAGCGAATCAACTCATCTCTGGCCAATTCGGCATGCCTATTGGGCAGTTTATGTGGCATCAACCAACGCAAGTTGCTGGGTTAACGCCATGGGAACAGCACAATCTTAAACAGATAAATCGCTATGGGCTCAATTCCGGACCGAATCCATATGAAAGCGAGGGCATGACCGCTGTGCGTGACGCTGCTGACGTGGCGTATTATAATCAGATCGGTTTACAAAATGAGGGAGACGCGCGCGCATTAAATCGCATCAATAGCATGCAAGATGTGCAAGCGCAAAATATTGGCTTATTCAATGATTTTGATCGCCAAGGTCAAGCAGTCACGCAGCAAATTTTAAATCTTGCGAATCAAAATCCATATTCGCCTAGAACAGACGCTGACATGCTACAAGCGCTCAGTCAAGCAAACATACTAGCAGGCTTCAATCCTAAAGACTTGACAGATCTTGAGGTCGAATCGCTTACCAATTCGCGTGACATGTATAGGCGTAGCGGAACAACATTTGACGATTTATCAACTTATGAAAAAGAAGCGTTAGGTCAACTTAGTAGACTAGGCGCGCAAAATCAAAGAGAGCTGGCTTCACTATACGAACCTGATGTCGAAGCGCGCCGCGTGCTCGGGCAGTTCACTGAAGGCGAACTTGGGCAGTCGCCTGCAACGCAAGCTGCTATGGCAGCGTATGAGCGCACTATTGTGCCGCAGCTTGAATCCCGCTTAGCGCTTCGCGGCATGGCAAACTCAGGAGCCGCAGCAGAGGCGTTTGCTAATGCGCAATCTGAGGCATTAGTGCCGATGCTTCAGCAAGAACTGCAGCAACGTCAAGCCGCAGCGCCTATGCTCATGTCATTAGCAGAAGCGCAAAGTGGACGCGAACGTGGCGACTTAGCGAGGCAAATGCAAGCTGGTTTGCAGATTGCCGGAGCAACAAGTGAAGCTGGCGCTCGTGTGTCGGATCGACAACGCGACGACTTGATGCGCGCATTAACGCTTGGCGGGCAGTTCAATAACCAAATTGCTGGGCTGGGTGGTTTATTCGCGGATCGAGAACGCGCTGACCTTGCTCAACGATTTGGCGCAAACACTCAAATGGCGCAACAATATCAAAGTGTTAGCGATATGCTCTCCGATCGCGACCGCCAATATCGCGCACAGCAATTGGCGGCTTATGGGATGGGTGCGGACCAACTCTATAATCTAGGCGGCAGTTTCGCTACGCGCGAACAAGCTAATCAAGCAGCGAATTTACAAGCAGCGTTAGCGAATCAAGGCGTAAATTTACAAGCAGCGGGACAGCTATTTGGCTATGGGTCTAGCATCGCCGACCGTGAAGCGGGTAATCGCGATGCGCGTGTTGCAGCGCTACAAAACATGGCGCAATACTTTGGAGGCATAGGCAACCAAATCGAAACGCGCGACTTTGATCAGAGTATGCAAGCATTGCAAGCTTCTAGTTTGCCGCGCGACATCCAAAATCAGCAATATCTGGCTGAGGCAGACGAGCGTGCGCGACGCCAAGCGCTAGCTGAGCAACTCTTACTTGCCCCCATTAGTAGCGGCGTGCTTACCAGCGGCATCGGTCAAACCGTCAATGCGCGCCAGAGCGGCTTAATTCCGGGCGCGTATAAATAAGGAGTCGTATTGTGGTGGCTTGGTTCTGGCCCGCAGTTTCTGCAATCATTAGCGGCGGCGCAAGCGCTGCTGGTAGTTTTAAAGGCCCAACGGCGCAACCTGGACGCGCGGAACCTGGCGGCATGCGCAAGAACATGGAAATGATGCGCCCCCAGGCGTCTAAGATGCTGCAACAAATGGCGCAAATGAAAGCAGACGCCGACGCAGGCGGGCCGCTAACCAGTATGCAAGGCGCGCCTGCGCAAGCCGGACAAGCAACACCAGGCCAAGGCTTGCAGGGCGCTATGCAGCCTAGCGGCGGCGCTGGCGGCGCAATGTCAGTTACTGCGCCGCCAAACAATCAAACGATCGCAATGCAACCCGTAAATCCTAATGCGCCGCCCGGCTCCATCAATCCCGGCTCCGGGCCTCCTGCTAACCCAAGCGGCGCAGTTAGCGCCAGTCATGTTAGTCGTCCTACATCTGCTAGCAGCAGCGGCGCGAGTGGGTCGAGCGCCGCTAGTAACGCAGCAGGCATTGCGAGCGCTCTAGCGTCGCTGGCTGGCAATGTGCGAGGGCAATCCGCCAATGCGCCAGGAATTAATTTAGAAACGACGAGCGGCTTACAACCCTCCATATCGGCGCGCGGCGGGCAGAAGGATATCAGGCAACTCATGCAACTTCTGGCGCAGCAACAGGGACGCGGCGGAAGACGGAGACGATAGAGATGGATAGTCGTCCATCGGTAACCCATGATGGGCACCCAGCGCGAAAAAACACCGACGGTTCCTTTTCAACCGAGGTGAGCATTACTGTTATGGACCCACGACTGAATAATGGACGTCCGACTAATATCCCATCATTATGGAAAGGCGTCGAGGTTGATGAAGACACAGCCGTACAAAATGCTCTAGCTTCGGGACGACGTTTTACTTCATTTGACTCAATCGAAGCTGCAATAAATGCCGCACGCGCCCGCTCAGCGCAAAAAGGCGCATAACTTGAAACTTTTACGCCTACACCTGCCATGGAAATTTCGAGATTACTTCGGGCGCTTGCTGAGGCGCGCCGGTAACCCGCAAAAGGACGATAGAGATGGCGGAACGCCTTCCTTATACGCAACCTACCAATTCATGGGTCGACATTCTGCGTCAAGCCGCGCTAGTGAGCGGCGCAGGACTATCGAAGCTGCGCCCCGTTAAAGGTATGGGCGGCCTCTCGACACCTGACTATGCGCCGCTTGGCGCGCTGCTTTCGGGTGTTGGCGCGCTTATTGGCGAAGGGCAGAAACGACGGCGGGAGAACACAGTACAGTCAATAGCAACTCAAATTGGACTTGGCGAACTTGAGCTTGCACAGGGGCAGCGCCAGCTTGCAGAACGCGGCTACTTTACACCTGACGCAGATCAGAGGTTACGCGACATCGCAACAAAATCGCAGCTAGATAAGATCAGTCAACCGACCCTTGCTTACTTAGCTGGACAGCAAAGGCCTGGCATGCCTACAGAATCTCCAGGTTTGTCGCCTGTCGCACAGGAGATGCGCCAGTTGCCGCCTGGCGTACTAGGGCCGCCGCAAGCCCCGGGGCCGTCAGACGTCGCAGGGCCGCCGCGCGCGCCCATCTCAAGCGCAGCGCCATTTTTGCGTCCGACGTCGCAAGTTGATGACGCTTCATCACGGATCAACCGTCTTGTGTTAGGAGAAGATGGTTCTGGCGATGTTGGCGGGGTAACGCAATTGGCGTTGGCGCTCGGGCCGCAAGCCGGAAACCTAGCGCTTGGCATGATTGGCCAGCAACAGGCGCGCAAAGACGCGATGGCGCAAGCTGAGCGGGATCGACTCAAGTTTGAGCGTGAAAAAGCGCGAGAAGCTGCACTAGGAGCGGCGTTAGGGGCTCGTATGGAAGGCGCGCCTATTCAAGTTGTACGCCAGTTAGCCCTAGAAGCGAAAAAACTAGGCGCGTCACTTCAAGATGTACGTCAAGTCGCAGACCCTTCTTCTATGTTTGACGAAGCTACGTTGTATTACGCATCTTACCTTTCTAATAAAGATCCCATGACGATCGATTGGTGGGGGACAGATAAAAATTTAGGCGTGGAAATTGAAAATCTCAAACAACTAAGAAAGGATGAAAATTGGTTAAGGCTACGTCAACTCAATATGGAAATGGAACAGGATTTCCGTCGTAACTCTCCGGTATCTGATCTCAAAAGCGGTACTGTTTATATCGATATGGTCACAGGCGTTACCGACCCTTTAGGCGGGCAGTCACTCAATGAAATGCAAGCACAAAATGAGATGGGCACTCATAGGTGGGTTGGTCTTACGCCAAACGACGCTGAAAAATATCGAGGATTAAAACGCGCCGATGTGCTACTTGACCAATTAATCGCTCTTTCAAAAGGCGGTAAAATTACCGATCCTTGGGTAGCTTCATTATTAAATGTCCCAGTTGGTACGGTTATGCCTGGACTCTATCTTGACGCTCCGGATACAGAACAAGAAGCCAATTTTATAAATTGGATGGCGAGCACATATAATCGCGTTAAAGAAAGTACTAAGGTTCAACTTTCAATGTGGGGACAAGCATTTAAGAGTGATAGACAACGTCGCGCCTTTAATGCCATTTTATCTGTTATGGCTCCTCTTATTGTAAAAGGACCGGCTGGCGATTCAGGCGCTGTTACGGATGATGCTACTAGGCAAGTCATAGACGGTTTTCCGACTGTCGTGCCAGACATATTTAAGGGCAAATTTATAGATACGTTGCCCCAAGCTGATCTAATGTTTGACGGTTATCGCGCATCTATTCATAATAATCTTGCGATCTTGGAAGGGCGCGCTACGATTAAAGGAGGTATCACACCGGGGTTAAACAAAGCGCGAGAAAAAGGTGAGGCAAGCAACCCAGCTAGTGCAAATTTAGGACGTCCTAAATTAACAACGGCTAAAGACTGGAAAAATAGAAAAGACACCGCAACGATGCAGGTAGTACTTGGGTCACAAGGCGCGCCATCGCCAGGCGCGCCATCGCCAGGCGCGCCACCACCGGCTAAGACAGGAGAAGAACGCGAAATTAATTCCATGACGATTGGGCGCGAAAATTTCATGAAGAGTATGGGACTTAAATAATGGCTGAACTATTACAAAATCCCAGTGTAACCAATCAAACGCAAGACCACCCACGCAGACAGGAGGCGATCGATTTCGTTCAAAATCAAATGCAACAGCTAGATGAGTGGCGTTTCCGCGCGCGACATTCTACTCATTTAGCCCCTGACGAACTACAGTCATTTAAGGAGCGCATCGAGTATGAAAATCAGCAAATTCTCGATATGAAAGATCAGCTTATCAACGCGGGTATTGTTAGCAACATGGGCGACTTCATAAGCGCTTCCTCTGAAAGCGCACCAGAGACTATCGAACCGCTTGCGTTTATCGCTTCAATGGGCGCAGGCCCTGCGCTTACCTCTCTATTAATGCGTGGCGCAGGGGGCGCAATGCGGCAGGGCGTCTTACCGACGATTGGGCGCGCCGTCGACGCGCTTAGCGCGCAAGCTGGCCAGCATAAGGGCGGCGAAGGCATAATGGGCGCGTCGATCATGGAACAAGTTGCGCAAATTCCGATTTCGCGTATGCCAGGCGGCCTGTGGGGCAAACACATGCTGCGCTACATCGCAGAACCTCTTGCTGTTGGCGCGGGCGCAGCGACAGGCGACGCGCTTGAACGCTTAGCGCGCGGCAAAGACACATCAGAAGAGCGATTTATTACAGAAGGTTCGAAAAGTCTGGCGCTACCAGCGCTAACCTCTACTTTAAAAATCGCAGGAACTACGCTGACAACCGCTGCGCGTCACTCAGGCGGAGGCGGCGTGATCAAAGAGCACCACGTCGCCAATGAAATGCGGCAACGCATGCCAAGGCTCTTTAAAGCGCCTGGTTCAGAAGCTACAGCAGCAGCTTACCATGAAATGCGAAATAGCGGCGCTGTGCTACCTGCATATCAGTTTAGCAACCACATTTCACAATATATTGATGAACTAAACCCTGATCAACGAAGTCTTATTCTACGAGCGCTCAACAGCACAACGCCTCCACTCACAGTGAGAAAAGAACTGCCTGGCGTACAAGCAGAAAAATTCGGTTCTCGCATTTTTGAGGAGTTTAAACCAAAAGAAGGCGCAGTACGTGAGATCTTCCGTCAAAGATCGGTGCCTTTTCGTTCAATGCCGGCTACCAACCTAAATCGTAACGTTGTTAGTGAAGAAACGAGATGGACGGAAGAGGGTCTGCGTCGCATACAAACGATTCGAGAAGAAGTAACAGACCCGGCGCTCTTTCCTCGCGACATGTCCATCGGCGAACTGGACGCCTGGCGTCAGCATGTGCGAGATGCAATGCGAGGCACAGAGGATGGGGGGTTGCAAGATCTGCTTTATGGCTTAAACGACGCAATCACGAAACACATTTCACGCAGCCTTAACGATCCTAATATTTTACGCACAAATCCGAACGTTAAACTGTCAAACCGAGAAATTGCAGAAAAATTGGCAGCGGCGCAATTAGGCCACAGTTTGAATGTGTCAGAAAATCTTGCGACAGACTTGATGTATCAACCCAGCATTACACGTTACCGAGATGACATTAAAGGACAAATACTGGAAATCAATCTTGGCGGATTGCGTTCGCAGTTAGGTATACCATCACCCGAAGAGATTAAAGCTGGAGTTACGCTCTGGCGTCCGCAAGGCAAAATTGCAACGGAGTTCGTTGAACGTTTAAAACGTATTAATGGTGGACAAGAGGGCCTTATGTCACTCATGCAAACGCTCGAAGCTGCGCATATCCCTATCATTAAAAAAGAACTACAACGGGAGCAGGGTGTAGTTGGCTCACCCATGAGTTGGATGGCGCGCGCCATTTTAAGTGGTCCTGGTCGTCGTGTTCTTCAAGAAGAGATTATCAAAAATGCCGGTTATGTCACCAATCGCTCGGCAACTCGCATTGCTAATGAAGGTCGACGCGGCCTTGATCAGATGTTACGTCCGGGCGGCGATCCAGAACAAGAAGATGCAAGTTCAAGTGTTTTTAATTTTTTGAAACAATACTCGCCGTTTTAAGGAGAACAAGCCATGCTACGACTCATTTCTGATACTAATGACGGAACTATTGGGGAGTTCACAAAATTAAAGATTAGGCAGGGAGGTGAAATAGAATACAGTATTGCCTTGTTTAAAGATAAGCAAGGCAACATAACTGATATGTTAATTTTGTCTGATGATGAGCCTACAACAACCCCGTCGTCACCATCACACTGGCAGTCCCTGTTTGCGCGATTACGCGAAAGTTGCGCACATTTGCTGCGCCATATATATCCAATGGGGGCGCGCCAACAGCAAGAGCGTGACCTACCGTAGCAGTCGGATTGCCGCCATCCAGACGGTAACGCACAGCGTTATCCTCGACTGTGACGCGCGCAAAGGTGCAATCGACGCTGCTACGCACACGAATGTTTTCACTTATGCCGATTGCTGAGGCAGCAGGCGCGAGTTCTTCAAATGCGACAGCAGCAAAAAAAGCAGACTGATCCATTATTCAGGAGCCTCTATTTGCACAGTGATAGTCGCGTTTCCGTATACGGCAATGATGCGAAGTTGATCAAGATTGGTATGCCCAAATAAGTCAAACGTCGCATAATTACCAGCGTACAGACCCAAACCATTAATGCCTGCTGTGGGCGCTTCTCCGTCATAGCGGTAGCGTATATCGTCGCCAACAATCGTAATACGCGCCTTGGTTGCTAAAATGCTGTTGGCGATCGTTGTAATACCTACTGCTGTTCCCGTGTCCACAGGAATTGTTTGAATCGTTCCAATGGCGCGATGGACTGTATTAATATCTGTCATTATTTATAGCCTGGGCCGTATCGTAAATCCTGCATAACTTGAATCGTATTCAAGCCATCCTGTACCCCAATCAAGAGGCAGCTCTATATCAGGTATCGATGTTCTGTTTTTCTGCACACGCGCAAACTTCTCTGGCGTGATCGCGTTTAACCATCTATATGCAGCAATAACCTTGTTTAACCTGTTCCCGTACTTTGCTCGATTTCCGTTTTCGCCTGTTACTTGATCAGGGTGCGACTTTTTTACTTTTGCGCGGTACTTCTGCTTAATCAAAAGTTTAAAATCTTCTATTGTATTACATAAATTAAGATCCTGTACTGAGATATCTAATGTGCGAGCGCGCTTTCTTAATTCCAGCCACTGTGGTGCGATTAAATTACTGGGCGTTTTTTGTCTAGACGTCGTGGAGAGCGATGTAGTCGTTATCGTAGTAGACGCCGCCATTTAGTCCCTCCAAATCTAATACCTGCTCCAGTTGACCGAAGCGTGAGGCGTCTGCCGCCATCATGCGTTCAAGCGCTAACTGATAACGCGCCTCGTGAAATTGAGCGATTTGTAACCACTTCATATCGCCAGTCTTTGACGCCAGCGCCGAACAGGCGTCCACCATAACCCGGTGCTCGATAATCGGCGCAGGCGCGATCGACCGATCAATACTGTCAACGAGTGTCGTATGCCCAATCAAATAGTCGACGCTGTAGTGCTCAGATACGGTCGTAATCGGCCACAACTCGATGAGCTTTTCGCCTGTTGCTTTAATGCCTGCGGGAGCCCAGTGGCGAGCGCGGTCGCTCGTCTCTTGCCGCGACGGATCGCTCAAATCAAACTCGTAAGTTGTTTTCTTGGTAAGCGGCGCATCGCCGTGATTAATCTGTTGCACAATGTCAACGTTTGCCGGTAGTGCGTAATAGCGCTGAAAGAGTTCATACGTCCCATTTGTGATCGTCGCGCCCGGCCACGCTTGCGCTAGCAGCACCTTCTCTTCGGAGTGCTGCGCCGTTACAAAAACTTGCGCCGTTCCTGACTCAGCGATGACCTGAAAGTTATCAAGGTTCGTGTGACCGCTAAGCGGCAATGACGAACCGTTGAGAATGAGCGTCCCAATTGACGGTGTCGGCGTTGTAACGCCATCAATCGTATAGCGAATATTGTCTCCCAAAATCGTAATAACGGCGCTAGTCGCCTGCACGCCGCCAAACGTTGTTACAATGCCTTGCGCTGTAACGTTGTCGACCGTATACTCCGCCGAGTTGAGCGGCGTCGCAAACAGCTCAATATCCGCAATCTCAATCGGCATGGCGTTTGATGTTGCGCCACCCAGACGCACATGGCGGCCAATGTCGGCCTGCGTAAAAGCTGTACCCACTCCAATGAGTTGCGTCGCGCCGGATGCGATGCTTACCGTGCCGCCTGACGCCAACGCATGCGACGCAATATTGAGATGCCGCTGTCGGTAAGACCACTCACCGGATTCTACTTCCTCATGATGCGCCCGATTGATCAACACATCAATATCAGCGTCGCTGATATGGTGATTGGTTAAGACGCTAATACGTGAACGCATCAAGCCGAGCGTACTCATTTAGCGTGGCCCTCTTTATGCGTATGCGTATAACTCGTCCGTATTAACTCTCGCAGTTGCGTCATTTCACCACGAATGGCGCGAAGTTCATTCTGCAGGCCATCTAATGTGCGGTCAACACTTTCGAATTGTTGACGAATGAGTTTGCGATCCTCAATATAAGGCGATTGTGTATGCACAATTTCTTTCATCTCTGTGCGTACTTTTGTTGCGATTTCTTCGTGATGCGACTCGCCACCAAGAAATCGCGCGCCCATCCCCGCTGCTCCGCCAAGCAAAAGCATTAATGCCCAACTCACAATTTTCTTTTGCGCGTCATCGAATGGAGCCACGAGGCGTTTCCTTAACCCGGCTCGTTAGTAGCCTTCAGCTTCAACAGCGATATTCGACACAGACGCCGCACTGTGCGCAATAAGCACGCCATCAGCAACGGCGTCATAATCAGCATAACGCGCTGTTAACACGCCAGTTGATTTGACAAAATCAAATACATAGCCGCCCGTTGGTTCAGCTCGAAATGAGTCGAGTTGCGTCAGCCCGAGCGGCGCCGCTGTAATCGTCTCGCTGCCGGTCGTGATAGCCATGACTGCCGTGACCTTGCGCTTCGCGCCCGCTGTGTTATGTTCGACATTGGAGAACGAGACTGCCATTAGAGTTCTCCTTACACCACATCACGCGCCCGCAGGAGCGTGAAAACGAAGGGCATTTTACCAGGATGCGTGGACTCAATTGTGCCTGGCGAGTAACCTACAACTTTTTCCATCGTCGCCGCTTGAACATCCACGAGCTGGCCAGTTGCGGCAGTGATAATGTTTGCGCCTGCGGCGACAGGAGCGGCAGTAAATTTCATTTGCGGATGAAAACCATCCACCACAACCCATCCGAAATAACCCGCCGAAATGCCATCAAGTCCGATTACGCCGCCTACGACGTCGCGCGCTACGGCATTCGCGCCGCCTTGAATGACGTGCCAGCCGTTAGGCGGTGTTAAGATACGGCAGTCAATATCAGCAACAGACGCCACAGAAAAGGGCCGCGTCGATTGAATGTTAATATCTGTCGTGGTGTTAGATGTGATGACGCCGGTTTCACCTTCCGGCGCAGCGCCTGCTGACGTATCATTACCCTCGACGATGATAAGCTTGCCAACATGAGCATTCGCTGTAAGACCCGTTGTCGTGATTTTGGTTGCTGAAGCCAACACGCCAGCCGTGAACGTCACATCTACAGCTTTAACTGCGACGTCACCCAAAACAAGCGCAGTCGCGCCGCTATTTTTGACGTACTGCACGAACTTCATTCCAAAGTCGTCGACGTAGAATCCCATCACGCCAGGACGCGCGCGTTGCACAGCATCATTGGCGTTGAGGTCCGCCTGCGACAACGCCAGGAGATTACCGAGATTGTGATACATCTGAGTTAATGCCGTCATATGCCCAAACTCCTATATGAGGGACATAAACAGACCGTTATAGTCAGTTAGGTGATGTTTTCAATCCGCGTCTGGTAACGCGGGCCGGTGCACACAAGGTTAGAATACTGGATGTACTGCCCGGCGCTGGCATCAGTGAGATGTAAATCAAAGGGGCCGCGCAAGTACATCTCTTTGCCTTTCTGGCAGCGCCATTCGAGAAAATCCGTATTTAAGATGTACATCTCTCCCGCAGGACAGTGCTGATCCACCACTACCGGCACGCCGGAAATCTCGACTGTTTTAAAGCCGACGCGGCGCATATCCTCAGCGGTGTTACGCTCCGATGTTTGCGAAATCGTCCAGATTTTGTCAAAAATGGCTTGCGTCGTGATAATTAAATCGGGCGTATCGCGGCCAAACGTCGCCGAACCGATGGCGCTTTGCACCATAGCATTATTATATGGCCCGCCTGCTGTGTTGACGACGCTCTTAATCGCCGCGCCAGGCCCAGTCGCGCTACGCACAATCCCGCCATACGTCCCGGTATCGTTGATGGCGATTTTAAGCCCGTCGATGTCTTTGCTATTATTGCCGCTGCCGTCGCCGTAAAGTTGATAACCGATTTTATTGAGCAGCGAACGCTTGGCATTGTCTTTCACCGACATGGCGAAATCGATGACTTTTGACGCGCCGCGGTTGACCGCCACATCAAGACCGTCAAGGCTAAACTCGGCCCGATTACGCTTCCAGCGAAGACGCATAGCCGTCATAAATTCTTTGAAATTTGCTCCGAATGGATCACCCTTACCGTATGACCCGCCGTCCATTTCATCATAGACGAAGTTCGAACGAATTTCTTCGCCGCCCTCGCTCGTAACTTTATCCTTACTCATCAAACGCACCAACAGGGCGTTCGAGACAAAAAAAGCGTCGATCAGCTCTTTTCGGGCTTCTTGCAACGTTGTGGTTACAATGTCATTGATCTGCCGATCATCCAACGGCAATGCCATATTTAACTCCTATTGCGCATCGCCCACTTAACGATACAATCGCTAATCCGGGATAAAATGCGCTGGGGTAAGTCCAGTAGACGAGCCCCCATTAAGGAGGCGGTCTCGAACGGTTTGCGCGATAATTGAGTTGCTTGTCGGTTTATAGTTCTCATCGCGACGAAACGGCGTAAAAAAGTCTGATCCTCCGTCAGTTATCGAAGCGAGTTCTTTGTTACGCTGTTCCTGCTCCCATGTCGCCATGCGCTTTTGAAACTGCTCTTCAGCTAGCCGTTTAATCTCCGCATCGCGCGCGCCGCTACGTTCATGAATACGCTGCGCTGCAAGAGCCATTAGCTGTTCCGTCGGCGCTTGCGCTAAGTCAGCCGTTGTTTGCAGCAACTCCCGCGCGTCTAAAGCTGGATTCTGTTTCTGTTGCTCAAGCATAGCGCGAAAAACATCAAACTGATTACGCATTGTTGCCGTTTCAGCTTGCATCTCTTGCCGCAAAGCTTGCAATGCCTGTTGATAGTATTGCTGAGCTTGACGCTCAAGTTGCTGCGCTACATGAGCATTTAACCTCTGAGCTTGTTCCGTCGATGACAAGTAATCCCACTGACTGGTCCAATCATCACCGGACTGCTGTTGAGACGGCGGCGACTGCATATTTTGTTGAGCCTGGAGTTGTTGTAAATACTGAGCATACTGCTGATTTTGATTGTACGCGTTAATGTACGCCTCTTTAACTTGATCATAGCCGCCATAACGCTGCGCGTCCTCATAGGCGCGCATAGCAGGCGCAGTCTGCGCTTCATAATCAGCAAATTGTTTAGCAATATCTGCGGCGCTCATGCCTTGAAAACGTTCGGGCAGTTCGCTGCTTGCATCGGAGCCAGTCGGGTCGGTCCCGTTTCCCGCGCCAAAATCTTGGGCGTTCTGTGGTTCGGCCATATAGGTATCCTTTCTGCTCAACGTTGCTAAAAAATAATAGTACTTCTATTATTTTTTTTTAATCAAAAAAAAACTAATACCGCATCTTGCTGCCAGGCATCGACATCATTTGCGACGCTTTACCTGTTGGCAACGCATCGTCTTGATCCGCGCCAGTCAAGACGCCTAAAGCTTTTCGCACCATCGGCGCTAAGCGTGGATTCAATTCAGCCGCTTGACGAAGCTGCATCATACCTTGTTCAAACAAAGGAGCAGCCAACATCGCGGTTTGCTCTGAATCCCGCGCGCCCATCGTATCAGCGATCTGCTTCGTTAACCGTTTTTTGTCCATTGCTTCCGTCACCCCCGCTATATCGGGCGGCGGCCTGTATGCTCGATCTTGCGACGGCATTTACATAATTCCTCCTAAACTACTTTAAGTTCTCTAGTTAACGTTACGAGGCTCACAATTCACTCACAGCGTAGCTCAGCGTTAAACATTTGTCAAGATTATCACATCATCGGCATAGGCAGCGCGCCCTGTTGTTGCATCGCCATCATAGGCGCTGGCCCTTGTTGCTGTTGTTGCATCATCGCCTGACGTCGCCGTTGCAAGTCAAGCGCGGCAAGCTGCTCAAACGGCCCCGGCTGCATAGCGCGCTCCTGCGGACTAGGAGGCGGCGGCTTCGGCTTGAAATACTCATACGCCTCAATCAACTTTGGCAGCGCCTGACTAAGCATCTGCAATTGTTTCGGGTCATACCTGCGCAACAATTCACCTAACGGCGGCAATGGCGACTCTTGTTGCTGCGGCAACGATTGCATCATAGGCGTCATAATGTTTTTTCACCTCGTACAGAAGGACGATATCGATTTTCCTCGTCCCGCATAATACGAAAAACCATAGGCGCATTATGCACAGCTGTATGTAATAATTCAGTAAACCATAAGCGCGTAACAGTCAATGCGCTATCTCGATGTTGTTTAACATCTTCTGCCATCTCGTCAAAAGGTGCAGCTAAAGCGGCTTGCCATCCTACATTATGTACACGTAAAGCCTGCGATAAATATTGAGAAAAAATTGGTGTCTTCTCTAAACGATTACCTCGAATAAGTTCCCTTGCTTTTTCTTCACCCTCTTTAATAATTTGAAGAATTTCTTCAATCATCGTTGGATATAAAATTGAAGCAGGAATCATAAAAAAATGCTTATACCCTGCTTTTTCCATCTGCCTTTTATGTGGATGTTCCCAAACTTGTACTAATTGTAGTACGTTCATTTTTATCTCCTACGTAATACGAAATTCCACATTTTGTAATGTTAACATTTGGGTATCAGATACAACACGGTCCGATCCTAAATCCCATCCTATGTATACCTCACGAGCAGAAACAGGCGTATTATCGTCGGTTAACGCACAGTATCTCGCTGCTCCCGAAGATGGGAGATTACCACCCTGTGCTGTCCAAACTATATCTTTAACTTGGGCATAAGCGAAGTCGCCTGGTTCATCAACCGTAATAACATCAAAATCGGTGCCGCCCGGCGTCAACTGAAACCCACCATCTGCATAACCATTACCTATGGCGACTTGCGTTACATCAGCAACTGTGTTTATATCAACACCTACCGCAGTTGCTGACGTTAGTAATATCATGTACAGGTTTGTTTCAGCAGCAACACCGCCTACCCAAACAAGAAGCATCTGTTCTTTACCGTTATTTGTCCATGCCATTCACTACTCCTTAATGACCAACGGCTTCAAATTGATAGAGAGTTCCATCGCCGCCTGTTGTAAAGACGACATTACCAGAATCAAACTCGAACTGATATGCGCTGCCTGTCGGATGTAAGAAAAAATCATCAATGCGCGCAAGCCCAATTTGGCGCGGCGTGATTAAACCACTGCCCGGCGAAAGCTCTACATACCCTGTAATCCGCCACTTGTGGCCGACGTGCGTTCGCTGCAATTGTGACACAGCCAGAACTGTTGATGCAAGTAAGCCGCCCAAAACCGTTGGATTGACCGTCGCAGCTAGCACCTCAACTGGTATCGGCGCAATGTCAAGATTACCCAAAAAGACCGCCGGGTCGACTGTTGAACTTATCGCTGCTTCCGGGTTAGGCGTCACCGTTACATTTGATCCTGCGATATTTACAGTCGGGTCGACCGTTGAAGACGCCACTGCTTCGACGTTAGGCGCGACCGTCAAGCTGCCTAGAATGACGGTCGGGTCGACCGTTGAGGACGCTGCCGCTTCAACGCTGGGCGCAACCGTCAAGCTGCCTAAAATGACTGCCGGATCGACCGTTGAAGCCAGGACTGCTTCGGCGTTAGGCGCGATCGTCAAGCTGGTAAGCATGACTGTTGGGTCAACCGTTGAGGACGCCCCTGCTTCAGCGCTGGGCGCGATCATCAAGCTGCCTAGGATGACTGTCGGATCGACTGTCGAAGACACGACTGCTTCAGCGCTAGGCGTAACCGTAATATTACCACTCTCATCAACTGTCGGATCAACCGTTGAAGACGTTGCCGCTTCGGCGTTAGGCGTAATCGTCAAGCTGCCTAAGATGACAGTCGGGTCAACTATCGAAGACGCCGCTGCCTCGGCGGTAGGCGCGACCGACAAACTACCAAGAATGACCAGCGGGTCGACTATCGAAGACGCAGCCGCTTCAGCAGTCGGCGCTACAGTTACATTGCCGCCGCCCTGTACGGTCGGATCGACCGTTGAAGACGCCGCTGCTTCGGCGTTAGGCGCGACTGTCAAATCGCCCAGCTCGATCATCGGGTCGACTATTAAGGACACAGCCGCCTCGACAGTCGGCGTGACTATCAAATCACCCAACTCGATCATCGGATCAATTGTTGAAGACACGGCTACTTCAGCAGTCGGCGCTACAATAACTGATCCTGTAATTGTAATCACTGGATCGACTGTCGAAGACGCTGCTGTTTCGACGCTAGGCGTCGCCACCAAACTGCTAAGAATGACCGTCGGGTCGACTAACGAAGACACCACTACTTCAGCGTTAGGCGCAACCACCAAACTGCTTAAGCTGACTGTCGGATCAACTGTTGAAGCCGCTACTGCTTCAGCGTTAGGCGCGACTGCCAAGCTGCCAAGGATGACCGTTGGATCGGCTGTTGAGGACGCAACCGCCTCGGCGGTAGGCGTGACTGTGATATCACCACCCCCGCCAGTAGCGTAAATACGACGGCGTTTTACAAATGGCGCATATGGAATTTCATAAAGAATGTGGACTTCTTCAGCGCTTAAAGCTCGATTATAAATTAAAACATCATCAATCAAACCATCAAAATTGCGATTATTGTCTGTTCCTGCTCCACCTGTACTTTGTCCGCTATTGCCAATTAAAAGAGGATATGTTGTTGAGCGAATTGATGATGTTTGACTTTTAGACGCTGAAAAAACGCCATCAATAAAAACTCGCATAAGCGTGCGATCATAAGTGCCGCAGACGTGATACCAGCGATTCAAATCAGGGACGACCCCAGTACTTACACTGTCTGACGAAGAAGAGCCAACCCCTATGTTAAAAGTTACTCCTAGTGTTGCCGGATACATCTGTAATCTATAATTTGTATTGGCAGTAGCTCCACCATGGTACTTGCATATAATCTTTCTTCCACTCGCATTGCTCGAATACAAACAAGCACGGGCTACTAATGATATATGATTCGTTAGTTCAAGTTCAGATGATGATGCTATCTCAACAGCATCATCTACCGGATTAAATTCTATTCCATTACGACCAAATCCCGATTTCCACGCAGCTCCGTTTAGTAAGGAGCCTGGGTTGCCATTTAAAGAGAAGTCATAAACTGAATTTCCACTACCAACCATCCCAAATGGATAGGCCGCCACCAATCCGCGCCATAATTGCGGGTACTGTGACTCTAATGCAGAACGCGCATACCCCTGCTGAACAGATGGGAGTCTGCGACCCCTGATCATGCCACCGTCTCCGTGATCGGAATCAGATGCACCGACATCTGAATGGCGTCGGTATCTAATGCAACAGACAACCCATTACGCACCACCAGTATCCCATACTGTAATACCGGCGCAAAAATCCCAACCTCCCCAACATGCACATCTGCATCCGCGCCAAACACCAAATGGCCTACTCTCACCAATTGACCCACCACCTCATCCGCATCCGTCGCCGCCGCGCCATACCCTACCCATGCAGCATCCGAACCGCTCAAGTTACCCGGATTCGCATTCGCCGCTGTCGCGCTATTCGAAAATCCGAGAAAGAACTCCACCACCTCGCCAGCCGTCGGAGCTGACACCGGCTCTATCGCCGCCCGCATCATCCATTCCCGCGCCCGTGATGACCCAAAATCAAACTTTGCCGACTGACGATACGCCCCCGCCCCCAAAGACGTCAAATCAATCTGATTCGTATCCGCATCCGTGGGCGCTACACCCGCCGTCGGGTTATGATCCGTCGCATCACCTAGGACAATAATCGTCCCATTGCCAATCGTTATACTCGCCATTTCTACACCAAATTCGCAGCGAGAGCATCAATCGATGCATTTACATTCGTTTGGAGCATACTATCGCTCGCCCCTAAAATCCCAGCCTGCGATACAGCCGCATTTGCCGCCACCGCTACCCCAAACATCTCCCGCGACGTTGCATCCGGAGCCGACAACATCTTGACCATCCACTTCAGCCGCTGATCATGTCCCGTCGGTGACCACGGACCTCCCGTGTCTCCACCAGACGCGATCGTCTGCGCCGCCACCAGGCATGCCACACGAACCTTCTCTCGAAGCTCCTGCGCACCTGTAACACTTTCCGTTAATATCGCATTCAACTCCGCATACGTTGCCATCATAACCCCCTACGGTAGTATAATTTGAAGTATGCTCATATTTTCATCTTCGCCCCTTACATAGCGCGTCGCACCGACGCTTGAGTAGCCTGATCTTCACCGCCGCCCTTCGCCATCGCCAGCGCTGCCCCCTCACGTAACGCGCGCTCAATCTCCTCTTCTGGGTTTGAGTAACCCAAATCACGCAGCACTTGCGTCGGACTAATCAATCCCTTCTCCGCCAATTGGCCATGCAGCATGGCGCGAGCGGCGCGCACAGACGCAAGAGAGGAGCCCGGCGTTATCTTAAACAAAAACTGCTCCCAAGCGCGCTCTTGCGCTTCTCGCTGCATGTCCGCCATAGGTCGTGTCATGCGCTGGGCTTCCATATCCTCCATGACGCGCTGACTTGTTGCTTGTTCGATCTCATGCAATAAGGTCTCGCGTTCGAACTCGAATGTTTCCCATTCCTGCGTCGGCCCCAAAAAGGCCAAGGTGCGATCACGTGTATAGAATTGAAAAATAGCAGCCACCCAACGCTGGCCGAGCCGTTCAAGCCCCAACTCAATACGCCTGGACGTAGCGCGTAAAATCGTCTCTGCCGCCTGCTGCAATCCTTCCAACTGGCCCTCCGAGCGCACCTCAACACGTCCTTGCGTCGACACCGTTGTATCAGCCAAACCAGAGAGTTCATCCATAAGCGCCATCGCCATCTCAACGAACCCCAGCATATGCGGCGGCATAGGCGGCGGCGCTTCTCGCGTCACACTACGTCCCGGTAACTTCTCAATGAGCACAGCGCCGATGTTAGAAAGCCTCTGTTTTGTGGTCGGCTTTAACGCATTTTGATCCGCAGTCACCCAGGTATTGCCCGTAAGAATTGTATTGGAAACAAAAAGATGACCGACGCGGTTTACTGCATTTTGCATGCGCTTGAGCCCTTGAACTTCTGACTGTCCCCATGGATGATCTGGGTCGGGCGTGGCGTCGATGAGTACGTAAGGCCATCGCCTATGAAAGTAGGGGTTAGGCTCATCTTTGAGAATAACATCACCGGCTCGAATAACGCGCCTGCCTGCCGGATATCGAGGTCGACTATCGTCGCCAAGCGTAGGATCATGAAACCAATACTCTTTAACAATGGCGCGTGGAATCGCTTCCGCCACGGCTGCGTGATTATACCCGCCGCCAGGAAACATGCGCTCAATACGAGCGTCAACTGACTGCTCACTCTCTTTTTCAATCGCGTCCGCCGAAACGAGCAAGCCAAACGCAGGCCATCGTTTACGAATTTCCCAAAGCGTCATCACAGAGGACGTCCACTGAAATGCCGCTTTATCGGAGTCCTGAGCGCGCCGAATCGCAGGGTCCATGTGAAAAAATCGCGGATCGACGATGCTTGGCACGATATCCCCTGCGCCGTGATCTGCTTGAGGGTCATAACAGAGATGCAAAACACCGCAACCGAAAACTTCAAGATGATACGCCAGGTCTGAGAGAACGGCCTGCATACCGTACTCGTCCCATCCCGCCTCAATCGTTTTTTGCAGCACCTGAGCGGTTGTCATAAGTTTTTCGCGCCGCGACGTGACCATAAGCTGCGGCTTCATCTCTGTCAATTTCGCCGCTTTGCGCTGCACGATATTAGCGATTTTATTCGCCATGAAAAGCGGTTCGCGATTGCGCACAGTCCATTGTTGTCCTCGATACCACGCTAAATTCGAACCCCAATTGCTGCGCAGCGTCTTCTCAACTGAGACGGATTCTTGTTCTAATCGATCTAAAAATTGCAGCATGCGCCGTTCATCTTGGGTAGGTTTTGGCGCGTCGCCGCTTAATGCGATATTTCGTTCTTCCGCCATAGCTAGTTCGCCTCTAAAATCATCATAAATGGCGAGCCCACTTGCCCTAGCCCAATATCATCAAACAGGACCGATGTATGATTCGCTCGAAAACCGACAACCGTGTTACTACAATCGTATGTCGTTTCACCTACTACTACGTCCACTTGACTATAGCCTGCGCCACCATCATTAAAATACAATCGAATCGTTCCACCTGGCTCTACACGCACACCAACAGCGTCGCCATTTGCAAATTCAATGCTCTGATATGCAGTTCCAATATTACTTTCCGCCGCATCAGTTACTTCACAAAGCTGCACAATATCATTAGCTGCTGTCGCCCGTCGAAGCCGAACGCAATAGCCGTCAAAACTAACGCTGCCAAGTCCGACAGCTTGTCCGCAGAAATACGCATAGTAGTTTGTATCTGAATTTAGTGTTGCCATAGCAGGCAAAGTAAAATAGAAATCAAACTTTCCTGTCACGGTATTCGTAATATAGCAATCATCAGTTCCCGATGCGCCCGCTAGTGCGCTCCCGTCACATTGACATTCACCTGTGCCTGTCAAGCCGTTCGTCCAAATTCCTGCAATAGGATTTTCTGTTCGATTGCACTGCTCAACAACAGGCGCAGCAGGAAATGTCTGCGCTAACCCTGCATTTGCGCAGAAGAGTAACCAAGAAATAAAAAGACAAAAACTCTTCACTAGTTACTCCAAGTATTGTATGAAAAATAAACGTCCAGCCAACGCCAATGTAAATTCGCTACATTTGTCTCTGTTGTGCCAGTAGCGTCAATCTGATAACGAATCCAGACTGTATCACTAGGTGAGCAGCCCGTTACAGTTAACGCTGTAATAGGCGTGACTACATTGTCATCGTCTACATAACCAGTATTCGATAAATCGAGCGTCGTTTCGCTACCGTAAGCCACAGCAGCTAACGTCTCACTATCACCGATGCACACCATAGCGATATCCGCAGCAACGACGCCGTTACGCGCCCCTGAGTGCCCGCCCCGTAGACGGATAGATAAGTTCGTCTCATCCCAGGCCGGATCAGCAGGCAATTCGCACACAATTGTTGAGGTGTCCGCATCCGTCATCGTTACGGTCCACCGATAGGTGCGATCGCCAATGGCGATGTCGGTATTATGCGAGGCGTCCGTTACTTCGCACATGGACAATGGCACGCTCTTAACTCTGCGTTCCAGTAGATCCGCGCCTAACGTTACGACGCCTGTATCGCTGATTGTCAAACAGTCGACGCCGTCGCATACAAGCTTAAAATTTTTACTTGTCGCAATCGAAATAACTTGGTCAATTGGCGAACCGCTGACTTCGCACTCAATTGTTGGGCCGCTCGCCCCGACATAGATGTAACATTTATCTGTTCCGTCCCCCACAACAAAGGCGTTTGCCTTACTATTCGCCCCGTCAATCTCTTTACCACTATCGAAGGCGTTATCCAGCGTTACTGTTCCGCCAACTGCGCCGCACGCCCATACGTCTGTCGTCTCATTCCAAATTGGCGCTTCGCCGTTGGCGCAACCCCGAATAAGCGTTACAGCGCCGCTGACAATCTCTAAGCCGCTAGCGCTACTCGTCGTTGCGCTGTCGCCATCAGAGCCTGTCGCAAGAATGGCGAGCAGAGAATTTGTGACGCACGTCCACACATCAGACGTCTCATCCCAATTTAAAATATCGCCATCCGAGCAGCCACGAATGAGCGTCACTAATCCGCCAATAAGTTCTAGGCCGCTATCACTACTCGTCGTCGAGCTGTCGCCGTCTGCGCCTGACGTTAATAGATTCAAAATACTACTCGTCGCGCCTATCGCTACGCCAACATTTGACGAGTTGCCGCAATACTGCGTTGCATCGCTGAGCAAACAACAGCGCCTAAAGCTTAATGCCGTGGGCGGCGTTGGGTCCGTCGGGCATAGCGGTAACGTTCCGGGCGGAAAAACTGACGACACTGGTTGAGCGCTCGATAAGCGCGGTAGAAGACACAAGGCGAGCAAAATCAGCACAGAAGCACCGAAGACGTCAAGTCGACCACGCCACTTCATGCGTTTACTGTCTCCATTTCTTCTTTACGCCGCCGATGATATTCGCGTCCGCATTCCGCATTCAAGCATACGGGAGGCTGCCCCGGATAACTCATGCGGTATGCTACGCTGCAAACCTCACACTCCCGCATCTCAGGCGACCACGTCACAATATCAAATAAGTCTTGACGCGGCACCGCCATATGCAGCCGATGAAAGAGAACATAGGAGCACATACTGGCAATTGTCGTTGCAGCGTCAAAGCCCCGCTCCTGCTGAATTAATCCTATCAAGAGTTTATAATCAGGGTCAAGTCCAGAGAGAAACTCAATAAAACGCTCGCCGCAACCATTGAGATCGTGACCATGCGCGACCTCTTCTTCCTGCGCTTCAACTTCGTGCAGATCGCTGAGCATTTCTATAAACTGACGCACAAAGTAGCCGCGCCGGTTAGCGCGCTCATTGGCGTCGCGAGATGACGCTTCCTGGTTATGCGCTTTCATGAACCGCGTGAAGTCGGCAGGCGTCATAGCAAGGTCGAGCGCGCTCAATGTTTCACACAGTTGTCTGACGCTAATCCAGTCTAGCTTTAATTCTCGGGCGATAGCAAGACACGTCTCTACCATAGTTCGCGTATCATATTTTAACTCAGCCACTACAATCCTCCCTCTAACATACTCGCTAAGTCAGCGAGCGGATCATCATCTTGCTCCAGGGAAGCAAAATCGAAGTTGTCCCTCATGTTGCGCTGCACGTAATTACGCAGCGCCGCCTCACGATCGACTCCTTGCGGCTCCGGAACGTCAAAATCCAACCCGGGGCGCTCGTCGTCGCCAATCACAATTGAGATCATAAACGCCATCACCGTATCGTCGTGATAACCGGGCGGCGCGCTATATCCGATAAGACCCTTATCGGTGACGTATTTTGTGAACGTCGTCATCTCTTGCCAAAGCACAGGCGAGCGAATCTCAACGCGTTCGTTAACGATATAGTGTCGAAGCGTGGTCACCAGAAAGTTTTTTGACGTGTTGTTTGTCGTCCAACCCGTCTTGCGCGTCAATTTCTCTTCCGCTTCGCCGCGCCTTCGCTGAATGTACAAATTTGGATAGCCCAGCGTATGCAATTGCTTATTCGTAGAGACGCCCAGGCCCGTAACCTCTACACCGATCTGCGCAATGTTATACAGAAAACCGATGTCGTAGGCAACCTGCGCTAAAGCGATCGGATCAATACGCGCGCGCCACTCCGCAACCTGCTTGCGCGTGCGCCGATGCGTCACTGAGCACACGGCCCAGTCTTGGTCGTCATCTTCCTCGCCCGAAGCGACGTCAACCCCAATATCATACTGTTCGCCTGGAAGCGGCATCTCCCAGATCGAAAAAACGCCTGCAGGATTATCTTGAAGTTGACTATTCGGCAAAATATCGCACAGGCGCATAGGTGGGCGCTTTTGTTGCTGTAAGTAGCCGTAGAGACGCCGGCGATCGAAGACGCTCGCCGTCATATCGATCCAAGCATCTTCCGCCACTTCCGGGTATTCCTGCTTCATCAACTCGTGCGCCATATCGTCGTCGCCCATGTCGACAAGCTTAAAGCGATACCATTTGATCTGCTCAGGCGTCAGACCGAAGCGGTCCACACGCTGCCGCTCCTCCAGAGTCAAGACAAGATGCTCACCCGGCGCGAGCGGCATGCTATAGTCATCTGAGAGATACCAGGGGATGAAAAGAAATTGATACGGCGATGATTGATCTTTCTGCGCCTGTTCGCAGCGTTCGCGAAACCATGCGCCCGTAGGAAACGCCGTCGACTCGATAATGACAACCGTATTCGCCGCATTAGGGATCGCTTGACTCATATTCGTCCACAAGTCGCGCGCGTAAGGATACTTTGCCGCCTCGGAGAGCTGCACAAACTGGAGCGTATGACCAGTGCCCGAAAGGGCAGTACGCGCAGTCTGCCCATGAAGCGTCGATCCTTGCCGCCGCTGATTATGCTTATTCGGCGAAGCAGGATCGCACAATTCCAGCCCTCCTGCCGGGCGCGCATACGTGCGCGGCTGATAATTAGGCGGCATGTTGTCGTGAAAGCGCTTCACCATATCCATAATATGCGTGCTCGTATCATCGTCCTGCGCAAAAATCATGCCGTGTGTGTGCGGCGTAAGCGCCGCCATGCGATAACCCCACCCTGACGCCCACGTTGAGCCGCCCGGTTGGCGATGTTTGAGCAAACATAGCCTCACCCACCCATCGCGAGCAAGTTGCGCCTCAGCGACGCGGTTCATCTCGATCTGTGCGCGATTAAGCCTAAACGGAATAAGGCCGCCGCCTTCCCCCGGATTCTTAGGCGCAACCTTGAAGAGCGTCTCGGCGCAGTACGCAAAATCTCTACGCAGGCGCTCTAGATGCAAACCCGCAGCAATTTGCGAAGGCGTGTACTTGGAAAAGAGCTGCTTAGGGTCCATAAGAACTAATCCTCTGCGTCGTCCGGCGCCTGGTCAAACTGACGAATAACGGCGTTAAGCGAGTTGATCATTTCTACGTCCGCCGTATCGCGCTCGGGCGCAAGTTCCCAAAAGTCCGGCAGATGATTGACGTCATCGTATAAGTTCGCCACCGCGTTATGATCCTGATCCGGGTCATATTCGCGGTAGCTCAGCCGTGTTTCCGCATCGTCAGGCAGCGGCTCAGGGGCAGGATGAGCAGATGGATTAGCGGCGTACGCCAGCCATTCCGCTTGCCTGTCATAGAGCTGCGCAAGTTGCATGCGTCGAACGCGCTCACGCACAGCGAAGAGAGCTATGCAGATGAGCGCGGCGCATGAGACGCACAGAGCGATAAGTAAAAGCGCATTAATGTGCATTGACGCAAACTTCTAAGCTGTGATGTCGGTAATAGCTGCGCGCTTACTTGGCGCACAGAGCGCGGGCGACCCACCAAATTCTTGAAACAAGTCAAACCAAATCATGCGTCGCCCTCCTGCTGATTTGTGATGTCGCGATATGCTGCGGGCAGCGTTCTGGTTTTGGTCTCGGACTCCGAAGCGGTAGAGTGGACTTGCTTTTCCAAAGCGCGCGCTAGATCGGCAAGCTGCTGCGAAGGCGTCTGGCTAAAATCAGGAATCGCCTCATGACTGTGCCTATGATAGTGCATGTGCAACTCGCCCGCTCCTGCGGGATGCGAAGGATACTGATCCGCAGCAGGATCGCGTTTGGCCGACCCTTGCTCTCTCACTTGCGAAAGGTGCCACATGCGCATGAGGTCGCCAAGCGCAAGGCGGCGATACTCGACCTTTTCTGGCTCTGACTCGGCAATATCTTTCTCTAGGGCGCGCATCCAGCTTACGACGCGTCGATCCGCATATGATGCGCCCGACTCCCCAGGACGCACAGTCAAAACCGTGTGGCGCTCGACTGCTTGCGGATCGGCTTTCTGTTCTTCAGGCGACGGGTAGGGCGCAAGCATAGCGGCTAAAAGGGCGCGCGTCTCTTCCGGCGTTAACTGGTCAGGCTGCGCTGGTGTGGGCGCGCGATAGAGTGACGGCGTGAGCGTAACATCATCCTGTTGTGAAAGCTGCTCATCATTTGTAGGCGTCATGCGTGTAAGACTCCAAATCAAAAAGACTGAGTTGCACAGGCGCGGGGCGCTTCGGCTCTAGCAGACGTCGCAAAGGAGCGCCTATCAGAAGCCGCTCCTTACGTTGCGCTTTGGCTTTGACTCGGTCTTGTAGAAGTTTAACGCCTTGCGTTACGCGGTCAAATTCAGGAGGCAACTCCTGCGCAACCGTCACCTTAATATCGCCGGAAAGCTGCGCAGCGTGAATAAGTTCCTCAAGCGTCAAACGTCTACGCGCCCCGTCCGTTGGCGCGGCGTCCCACCGTCTAATAAGAAATTCCTCAAGGTAGACGCGCGGGATGAAGTATTTGTTTCCGTGCGCATACTTCTTCGTCGCCGGGTCGATAAAACCAAATGGGCGACGCACAGCGGTGAGCTTTCCTTGCTTAATCCATCCTCGCACAGTTCGAGGGGCGACGCCGAATAGCGTCGCAATCGATTCAACATCAAACCACTCCATGTCGCCCTCCTTGTTGAGAGCATAGCGCAGGAGTTGTTTTTTGTCTATGTTAGATAAGCAGGAGATGGGGCTAAGGGGGCGGCAAAAAAATTACGGGCGGTTTGTCAGACCGCCCGTTTGGCTAGAGGCAGATGATGAGCCAAACAACACCGAAGCGATGACCGAAGGGAGGAGACTAGGAGACCAGATGACATACGCACTTACATAGAAGGAAAGGATGAACTATTACACCAAGCCCTGGGTCACGCGCAGGCAGGCAAAGCCGAGCGGAACCCGGAGCCAGCGGACACAACTTCAATATAATCTATGCAAATGAGAATGTCAAGCCTATTTAGGTTTTATGCCTTTTTATATGCTCTTTCCGTTCTCTGGGTTTTTATAGGGTTGCTCAGCTCTCTGGGTTTTGTGGATTTTGTGTGTGGTAGGGAAGGCCGTAAGGCCCCCGCCCCGCCCCCCGGCCCCCCCTATGCCCTTTTTATAAGTATTTAGCTACATAGTTATGTACTTATATTTTACGCAGCGCGTCAAAAAAAGACGACAAGCGATATAGACAAATATCTATGTCTCTATATCTGCCGCCGGCGCATGATTTCATGAAAGCATGAAAGGATGATTTCATGAAATGCTGAGAACACGAAATAACGAAATAAAGATTTCTTGAAATAAAGAAAGATCTCTTGAAATAAATATGCTGCCCCTGTCTGAGGCGGTATCAATGACCCTTGAAGTATTGCACACCCGGCTTGTTTTGTGGGGAAGAGTCTGTATTGTGGCGTTTTAGATAAATGGGGACTTTTCGAACGATTCAAACGCAGTTTTTTTTCGGGCGTGGGCGAACGGAAAAAGTAGAGGGGTCAATAGGAAGATTGAAATTGCCCAGCTAGTCGTAAAAACGCCTCCTAGCCAGGCCAGCGCCGTCTTTCGGCCAGAGTTCGAAATGACCGCGCCGGCAAAAAAATGAACGCGCCGGCAAAATAATCCTTGACTGAACTTAGACTATAGACTATAATCAATACAGTTAGAGGCGAGGAAGTCAAACCCGAACACAGGAGACGGCAATGAAAACCCAGGCGACACTAAAAGAAGAAGCGATCGATCGGGCCTACGCTCAAGCGCTGAGCAAAATAGACGAGCAGCATCGCAGCAGGCTAGAGCGCGGTCTAGCGATCTTGCGTAACAATGAAGTCGTCATGCGCAACAATGGCGCAGCCGACATTCACGGTTACGCAGTCACAGGCAAAACCTGCACATGCCCAGACTTTACTTATGGTAAGGCTGCCGGCCTGTGCAAGCATATTGCAGCCTTCGGCTTGTTTCACCGAAGCCGACAACAACTGCAACATCTGCAACGTCGCGAAGGCTACTTCTGTGAAATGGCGCTGCGCCAATTAGCAGATAACCGCACACGCTATCAATTTGGGCAGACCTACGACGCACTAGACCACTGCACGGGCGAGGCTGTAAGCTACTACGCGGCGTTAACTAACTAAGCAAGGAGGGATAGGCCACGAATGAGCGGCACTTACCTCATGCCGCTCAAGCAACCTTAGACTACTGGATCGCCGGCTCTCAAAAAGAACGCACAGTTAAACGCGCGCAGCAGTTGGCTGTTTTGATGTGTGAGCAGTACAATGCTAACGGGGAGGCGCGCGACTGGTATACCGACGCTGTTGTTGAGACAGCCAAAAAAATAGAAGCTAAATAACCAATTCAAGGAGATGTCTATGGTGCTCTATTATGAGCTACAGCAGAGACGATGGAATGCCGACGTTGGGTGGTGGTACGCTGGAGTAGGGCGCTACAAGACCGAAGCAGAGGCTAAGCAGCGCCTCCAAGCGTACTATCACGCATTCGGTTCTGAAGCTAACCTATTACGCATTGTGCCCATTGAAGCGCCCAATAAAATAACCGACTTATTCTCAGCCGAGCAGCTTGAGTTGCTACGCGCAGCGTTGGGGGTCTCGCTGCAACATCTCATCGATGATCGGGAAGAGCTGGCGAGCGAACCTGGGGTATTCTTACAAGAGCTTGATTTTATTGCCGCTAGGATCGCACAGGTCGAAGATTTGATCGATATGCTCGATATCTGAGTTCCTTAAAGTAGTACTTAAATAGTGCTCATTTGAGCACTTTTCATTTGATCTAATATATAGCTACTTAGCTAATTAAGTATATAACTAAACCCTTATACCCAATAAAAGGACTGGCCAAATCGCCTCCCGCCGCCTAACCGTTTTTGCCAGCCGGGTTAGTACGACCTACGACAGCCCCAAAGGTTTTGAACATAGACTGAAAAAAACGAATCCCATTCTGTGCGAAAAATCAATAACTTAGACATCCTACTCAAAAAACAAAACCGAGCAAACCGGACTCGCCTATTTTTTCCTCTATTTTTCTGTTGACAGAACTTAGAATATAGACTATAGTCTATATACATGAAGAGTAGTTAACCAAAGGCGGCCACTGAGAGGGAGACAAGACCATGAACAAAATAACAACTAGACAAATCACGACTGCGCTAGATAACGAAGTCTGGCGTTCGACGCAACACTATACGCACATGGAGAGACGTGTTAGCAACTTTGACCTGGAAACTGATAACGATAAGTAAGGAGTTCCCACAATGAACCTGACAGGCTATGATGGCCAGAGCTACGCCAAAGGCGACCGTGTTGAATTACATCCGTCCAGCGCTGGGCGCTTGCGCCTGCCTACGCCGTGCTACGGGCGTGTGCGAGGCGTATCCTTCACATGGCGCGACAATGTGCGCGTCGAGCTGGATGAGCGCCCTGGCCTAACCTTTGGCGGGCCGCAAGACTACTTCCGCAAGGCGTAAGCAAGCAACGAACAAGAGGAATCTAGCCATGACGCCTGATGAAATTAGAGCCTTACGCCTCGCTGATCCCAACGCCGCTCTTAATCTAAGTAGGGCAGACCTGCAGGAGGCGAACCTGCGTAGGGCGAACCTGCGCAGGGCGGACCTGCGTAGGGCGAACCTGTGCGGGGCGAACCTGAGTGAGGCGACCCTGTACGGGGTGGACCTGCGGGGGGCAGACCTGCAGGGGGCGGACCTGTACGGGGCGGGCCTGTACGGGGCGGACCTGAGTAGGGCAGACCTGCGTAAGGCGAACCTGCATGAGGCAGACCTGCAGGGGGCGGACCTGCGCAGGGCGACCCTGTACGGGGCGGATCTGCAGGGGGCGAACCTGCAGGGGGCGGACCTGTACGGGGCGGATCTGCAGGGGGCGAGCCTGCAGGGGGCGGACCTGCGCAGGGCGACCCTGTACGGAGCGACCCTGTACGGAGCGAACCTGCAGGGGGCGAACCTGTACGAGACGAACCTGTACGGGGCAGACCTGCAGGGGGCGAACCTGCGCAGGGCGACCCTGTGCGGGGCAGACCTGCAGGGGGCGAACCTGCGCAGGGCGGACCTGCGTAAGGCGAACCTGCAGGGGGCGAACCTGCCTCATTTTCAAATCCCCGAAGGAAGCCTCATCGTATGGGGAAAAAAAAATAAAATACTCGTTCAGCTACGTATCCCTAGCAATGCAAAACGCACAGCGTGTCTAATCAACCGCAAATGTCGCGCCGCGTTTGCTGACGTCGTTGCCGTTCACAACCTAGAACGCAGCGTTACGGTACAAAATAGCTACGGCTTAACCACCTACACCAAAGGTGAGCGCGTCTATCCGCATGCCTACGACGATGATATCCGCATCGACTGCGCGCCGGGCATTCACTTTTTCCTAACCCGGTCTGAAGCCGAGGAGTGGTAACCTAAGCATGACGCTTGAACAGGCGATGAGAGATCAAATTACCCGTATTTTTGGCGAGGACTGCGCTAGAGCCGTTTTCGCCGCATACCCGACGCATCGCACAGGCGAAAGAGAGACGTCGCTTGACGTCAATCCTACAACGTCAGAGCAGCGTAAACGCGCAGAGGGGGAATATCATGACGTATACCGTTGAATTCTACGACGAGACCGATACGAAGAACCCAAGAACTACGAGGTCGTACCTATGTCGAATTACGGCGCTAAGGAAGGCGCGCAGTTGGGTGCAGTGGCGCAGTCTTAACAACTCAACGCGCAACGAAGCCGCGCGCTACACGACGCATAAAGCAAGCAAAGCTTTTCGGCCTTTCACGCGATACCAGAGTGTCAAAGAACGAAAGCTATTCGCTCTGGTGTATCAAGATTCAAAGCCCGAGTCGAAACCTAAGCCGGCTTGCCCGGTAAGCTACTATGACCTTGGCGTTAACATTCAGGGCAAGCCCGCTACCGCGCCAACCCTTGCACAGGCGTGGACGCTTAACCAGACGCTCAAGGTTGCCGGACCTATCTACTACGTGCGCGCATAACGCACAGCGCTGGATCACGTGACGCACAGGCGAGGCGAACTTACCCACTTTCGCCTCGCCTCTTACCCACTTTTTTGCACAGCGGAGAGCGCACAGCTTGTGCGCTTCTTTCGTTGCGCGCCTGCCCCAATTACCCACAAACCCTTTAAAAAGGGGGACTTTTTGCCTTACGCCGCCTTTTTTTAACTGGCCAGCCGGATTAGGACGCACCGAAAAATCGCGTATTTTTTCTTCGCTTCTTTCCAACTAAGTTGTTGATTTATCGTAGTTTACCTCAACGTCTTAGCCGTTACCCACTTTTTTCTGAGACTTATCTTCTTGATTAATGGGAAGTTACGACGTTTTTTCCTCGATTTTACCCACTTTACCCACCACTTACCCACTTTTTTTTTGTTCTAAGCTATTGATTTTTTAGGTTGTTACCCAGATACCCACACATTACGAGGTTTTTTTTGCATAGGAAAATTTTTTTGGGCCCTATTACATAGGAAAAACTGGGTAGTGGTCCTACTTTTAATATCGATTTGTAATAAAATATCGATAATCGATACTCATCTAACCCCAGCGGGGAGTCTATTTTTGATGATAACGAGCTCTGATTTGCGACACTGGCGGACGCAAGTTGCGCGTTGCAAACCCGCGCCCTCTCCCTGTGCGCAACGGCGAATTCAGCCGGCAGCATCAAGACTCAAACGCCAATAGCGGCGCTTAACCAGCGCGCCGCTCTGCGCATCGACCACCTGAAAGCGTGTGCGCTGCGCCCCCAGCGTGTGCAGCGTCGCCTGTAAGCCGTCCAGCGCCACGCCTGTGCGCATAGCAATGATATAGGCGCGGAGCCGATCTAGGTTGACGTATAGCGTCCCGTCGTCGGGTTCATGAACCAGGGGCTCGCCTGTGCGCACAAGGTCGGCATTAGGTTTCTCACCCACAGCAAAAGAAGTGGCCTGCGTCGCGTAGACGGCAAGCAGTCCCCGCAGCGCCTCTCTGTGCGACGCGTCCGGCATCTCCTCGTACTCGCGCAGCGCGGCTAGGCACTTGAGAAATTTTTGCCACTGCGTCGCTTTTAGCGTGGGGAAGGGCTCGCCTGTATGCTCTTGCGCAATATCTTGCCAGGCGTCTTGAGACCTCGCTGCTCGCGATGTGGGCAGCACGGCGGATTCGCCATTAGCGAGTAAAACTGCGTAGGATGCGGGTGAGCGCCCGCACTGCGTATAACGCTCAATGCGCAAGCCGATCAGGGTTTGTATAAGGTTTTTTATCAAGGGCTTGTCATTGGCATCGAGGGTGTCGGCGTTGTCGAGATCAGCGAGCGCCTGCTGACGCCTAGATGTCTCGCGGAGCGCGAAAATGGTGCGCTGGTAGTAGTCCAGGCGCGATGTCTTATCAAGGCCATTCTCCCGCCTGTGCGTGATGAGTAGGTTACAGATTTCCTGGTCGCTCCAACCGGCGCGCTCTGCGAAGCGGCCAATTGACATATCATAATTGCTGGGTGAGCGCTCGCCGCTCTCGCGTCCCCACGTTTTCGTATCCTGTTTGTGCGCCCAAGCATTCCGGAATGTTGGGTTTTCCCAAAGCTCTCGAAATTTCTGACTAGGGGGTTCGGCGTCGGAGTTGACTACAAGATTAATACCTTTCCAGGTTCGCGGCGCGCCAGGTTCGAGCGCGCGATGCTCGGCTTTAATAGGTAGGGCTGCCTCTTGATGAGCATAGGTTCGGTAGATTTCATCAATGGCGTCTTGGTCATCTAAGATGGAGTTTTCGTTGCTGATGGCGTAGGTTAAAGCGTTACCTGTGATCGTGAAGTATCGTCTACGATCATAAGCCTCAATGCCGAGCTGGTTGTTATTCATCCCCTTCTCGCCGGGCCAGCGCGCTCGGCAGATGATATGCAGGCCCTTACCGGAAGGCGACGTTTCAGCGTAGCAGCTTAGTGAGCCGTGACGATTGAATGCATCAAGCACGTTCCAGGCGAAGTCCGTTAGGGTGTCGTTTTCATCGTAGCACTTATCGAGATCGATGCCGCAATAGGGGTCATCAGGCGAGAAAACGAAACCAAGGCCCCAAGGCGCGCTTCGGGGGGCGCGGCGGTTGCGTTGGTTCATGATGTGAAGCGCTGCGTCAAATGAGGACCATGTGTTCGGATCTGCGCTCGACGCGTGCGCTAGCGTTGAGGGGTTATAGGGCATCTTCGTAATTTTGTCGCCGCGCTTCTCGGGTCGCCACAGCACCCATTGAGGAAGCGCTTTGAGTTCGGCGGGAACGGCGGCGTACGGATCGGTCATGTCTGGGTCTCCTTTATAAGGTAGGGTGAAGGCGCGGCGCGTTTCTTTATTGTACGACGTTATCGAAGGTCGCGTCTGATAAGTTGGCGATCCACGTGCAGGCGCGCTCGAGTTCGATGAGCGTTTCCAGCGTGGGATTCATTTGGCGGGGGTAGGCGCGCGCAAACCCTTCCAGCGTCGGGCGTTTGATGCGCACATGCGCTAGGGCGTCATCCCAATCTTTGACGTTGTTCATTAGCGTCTCGCGCATCTCCGCGCACAATAGCTCAATCGTTGTCTGAGGGGCAAAAACGGCGTCCATTAAAAATCTCCTAAAATTTACGTTGACATTAGATTGAACATGGACTATAGTCTATATCATAACGGTTGGGGTTGTCAATGAGGAAATGGGAGAAGACTTTGATGGAGCAACTAAGAACAGCAGCAGACATCGCCGCATGGCGTGCTGCGCATCCAGGGCAGCGTGTAGTTTTGAGCGGGGCGAACCTGAGCGAGGCGAACCTGCGCAGGGCGATCCTGCAGGGGGCGGACCTGCGCGGGGCGAACCTGCGCGGGGCGAGCCTAAGCGAGGCGGACCTGAGCGAGGCGAGCCTGCGCTGGGCGGACCTGCGCGGGGCGGACTTGAGCGAGGCGGACCTGCGCAGGGCGATCCTGCAGGGGGCGGACCTGCGCGGGGCGAACCTGCGCTGGGCGGACCTGCGTGGGGCGAGTCTAAGCAAGGCGGACTTGAGCGAGGCGGACTTGAGCGAGGCGGACTTGAGCGAGGCGGACCTGCGCGGGGCGAACCTGCGCGGGGCGGTTGCTGTGGATGCGGAAGGTATATTTTTTTTGAATTTCTTTGACCCTCGCGGGTATCAAGCTTATGCGCAAGTGCGTCAACATGAAGTTTGGATTGGTTCAGGTTGTCGATTTTTTTCGGTAAGCGCCGCTTTGAACCATTGGGGCAGCGCATATAAAGGAGATCGCGCCATTGGTCAGCGGTACGTAGCGGCCATTCGAGCGCTGGAGACAAATCAAGATTTTATTCAGTGGCGTATATTGGCTTTGCAGGCGGAACGGGAGGGTAGCGAATGAAAGAGAACGTAAAAACAAAACCGGCGCAGATCGTCTACGGACGTCCGCGCAATGGCATGCGTTGGGTTTATCTGCGCGCAGGGGCGCTAGGGAGGGGACGCGTCATTCAACGTGTCAGAGAGTGGGGCTGGTCAACAGAGTCGCGGCAATGTACTCATGCTTTGTTATACGCTACCGCGACTCGCGAAGGCTTCCATATTGTTGAGGAGGACGTCGAGTGATGTGCACCCAAACAAGATGTAAACGAGAGGCGGCTCCTGGCAAAAAAACGTGCCAACATCACCTAGATCAGCATAAACAATGCCGGAAACAAATATACTACACGTACGCAACCAGAAAATTGTGCGTAGAGGGTTGCGGTAGCTACGCACTACCAGACAGAGTTCGTTGTGATGCGTGTCGCATCAAAACAAATAGGCGACAGCGGGTAGCGCGCGCTGCTAAGAAGAGGGGCTTTACTGTATGAAATGTAATGGCAAGGAAAATCGCTGCGAAAATGAGGCGCGCCCTGAGCGTAAATTATGCCAGTCCTGTGCTGCGCAAATGGGTCAAGCGAATGGTCGATATTATGCGCGTCGAAAAGAGCTAGGGTTGTGTGTTAATGGTTGCGGCGCATTTGTAGAAATCGGTCACGTGTTGTGCTTATCTTGTCGAACTAGACGCGCAGCGCGCGCCAAGGAGCGGTACGCTGCGAAAATAGCAAAATCAGCGAGAACGTTGACGTGATTCGTATTTTGGATGATCGTAAGCAGAAAATGTATCGCATCCCGATTGAGGACGTGAATACGTCTGAAGCTAAGCGCCTCATGGCGGACATCGCGGCGTTGCCTGCGGCGTCGCGTGTTTGGTCGACGGCGGAACGTGAGTGGCAGATTAATTACACGCAAAAACGGGGCGTGCGGGCGATTTATATGCGGCACAGGCCGGTCGAGTCGGGTATTCAAGTCGCGCCTGATTTTTCCAGGCCGCTCAAGCCGCAACAGGCGGCGGCGCTGCGGTTTTGCCAGGCGGAGCCGAGTGCGTTGCTGGACATGTATATGTCCACAGGCAAGACGCGCACAGCGATTGAGCTGATTCCGCTCAAACAGGCGGCGCGAATTTTCATTGTTTGCCCAACGGCGGCCATGAGCGTGTGGCGTGATCAGATTCCCGAATGGGCGGCGTATCGGTATGGGCTGCTGGTGTTGGCGCGAGGCATGCCGATTAAAAAGCGGGCAGCGGAGCTGGAGCGCTTCTTAGAGCAGGACGCAAGTGCAGAGAGACCGCTTATTGCAGTGTGCAATTACGAAGCGGCGTGGCGCGAGCCGTTGAATCGAGTAATCGAAGCGGGGGTGTGGGACATGATTATAGCTGATGAGTGCCACCGCTTAGGCTCTCCTGGTTCGAAAGTCAGTCGCTTTTTTGGTAAGCTGGCAGTCAACGCTCCGTTTCGTTATGGGCTGAGCGGCACGCCGCTGCGCACGTCAATCTTGGATGCGTATGCGCTGTATCGCTTTCTACATCCGATGCTTTTTGGACGCAATTATAGTCACTTTCAGCGTGAGTACGCAGAAATCGATCACGTGACGCGGCGCGTCATAGCGTATAAGAATATCGATCAGTTTCGGGAGCGCTATAATATTATACGCTTTCATGCTGGGCGCGAGACGCTTCAAATTGATGAGCCGCTAATGAATCTTCTGCCTGTGCGTTTGACGCGGTCGACATGGATGACCTATAAGGATGTCGAGCGCGACTTTTATGCGGAGCTGGAGTCGGGCGGCGTGATTGACGCGCCCAATGTGTTGGTTAAATATTTGCGTTTGCAACAACTTGAGAGTGAGTTCGTCACGCTCGATGATGGGTCGCTGGCGAGACTAACGAGCGGAGCGACAGCTAAGCAGCAGGTATTGCGGGATTTTCTAGAAGATTTCGCAAAAGATGAGAAGCTCGTTATTTTTACGAGGTTTCAACTTGAAACGACGATGGCGTTAGAGGAAGTGAAACGATCCGAGCGTCGCGTCTTTCAATTGACCGGGGCGCGTAAAGAGCTAGCCGAGTGGGGTGTCGATCCAACAGGCGCGGTGCTGGTGGTAAGTTTAGGCGCTGGCGCAGAAGGCATTGATTTGACAGCGGCGACTTACGCTATATTCTGGTCGCTGTCTTATAAGCTAACAGAGTTTGAGCAAGCGGTGTCGCGCGTCAATCGAATTAATCAGCGCCAAGCGCCAGTCATTTATGTGATGACTCCTGAAGGGCCGAGTGGGGAAATCAGCATCGGACGTAAGGTGTATCAAGCGCACATAGCTAAGCGTTCTTTGCTGGATGAATTAACGCAACAGAAGAAGGATACAGTTAATGCTGCAAATAATGATTATTGATGTGGATGGCGATCTACATTCGATGTTGCCAGGCGATGCGCTGAGTGTCGTTGAAGCGTACGGCGTCGACGGCGTGAGCGCCTGGCGGCTTGTGCTGTCGGAACGCACAGAGGATTGGGATCGTATCTTGGCGGAAGAGAGTGGCGCGCACGAAGAGGAGAGAAAAATACGTTCGCTGTGCAACTATGCGTTGGATAGGCTAAAGGCGATCGCCTTGCTAGAAAGGAAGGACGGGTTGGCGATCATCGATCTACGTGATTTTGGCGACTAATTTGGCGACTAAAGACAAAAAGGGTAAAGCAAATGGCGACTAAAGCAGTGGCGAAAAAAGAAGAAACTGGTGTGGCGGCGGGATCGATTGCGGAATGGGCGGTGGCGCAGTATCTCCCGGAGGAAATTCGAGAGCTGCTTGATGTGGAAGGCGGCGAACCTTTCGGTCCGCGCGACTTGGAGATTATCAAAATCCCCTCCGGTGGCGCAACGATATGGGATATCCCGACCCTAGAGGGTCGGGACGGAGCCAAGTCGTTTGACGCGGTGATTCTATACTATCACAACTCGCGTAAGTGCTGGACTGCGCCGTACGGTCAGGGCGTGCCTGGTCCGCCTGACTGCGAGTCGTTCGATGGATTAACCGGCGTGGGTTCGCCCGGCGGCGGATGCCAGGGGTGCGTTTATAATAGGCGGCGGCAAAGTCGTGACGATGTGGTGTGCGCGCCAAGGAAGAATGTGTTCCTGCTCATGTCTGAGCTGGCGCTGCCCGTGCTCATCGATTTGCCGGTGACGTCGTTAGCGCCTTGGGATAAATACATAAGGGAGTTGCGTAACCGCATGCAACTTCCCTGGAGAGTTATTACGAAATTCGAGCTGACAAGCGCGCGCGCTCTGACAGGCAATGAGCCCTACGCTAAGCTAGAGTTATCCAAGGTAGCGAACATTCCCAAAGAACAACAAATGATGATTAATGATTATCGTGAAGCGTTCAAGGCGACGATTGAGGCGACTTACGCTACGCGCAAGCAGATTCACCGGGAGTTGACGCAGGGCGCAGGCGGCGCGCAGCAGCAACTGTGGGACGTGACGCCTTCAGCGGCGGATGATGACGACTTGCCTGAGCTGGGAGACGGCGACCTGCCGCCGACAGACGCGCAACTAGATTACATAGCGAGTCGCCTAAGCACAAAGGAGAAGTTAAGTGACGAAGAAGTGCAAATGCGTCTCGACGCGATCGAGACGCAGCGCGATGCGTCAGAGGCGATTGAGGCGCTGAAATAACGAAACGTGCGCTGCTCGTAGCAGCGCATGCCGGGGGTCCGCGAATGACCCTTTAGGGTCGTCAACTATACGTGGACTCCTGGGCGCTGCCCTGGTTGATCTGTAGCAGTATCAATCAGGGCGCGAGGGGGAGGGGCCGCGCGTTATCTGCATCGCCTAAGCGCGCGGCCCTGAAGATGCGAGGAGAGAAAGGCTGCGATCGAGTGCGTCGAGTGTGCGCCTAAGCTGAGGAGACTAAGCGTGGAACTTCATACGATCACCGGCCCGCCTGGGACGGGTAAAACCACGACGGTAGCGACGCGCATTGCGGCGCACATTGAAGAGGGGGTGAGCCGCGACAAGATTCTGGTGGCGAGTTTGACTAGAGCGGCGGCGCAGGAAGCGGCCCGCGTCGCGCCGCTCTCCAGTCGTCAAGTGGGCACCTGGCACGCCTTCGCCTATCACGCCTTAGGCGAGCCCCAACTTACCGAGGCGCACATCAAAGACTGGAATGCGTCATGCGCGCCTGCGTGGCGGCTCAGCGGCGAAGCGAACGGAAGCGGCGAAGGGCCGTATCTGCGGGCGCAGGACTGCGCTACGGGCGACCGTCTCATGCTGACGTATAGTCGTTTGCGCTCGGCCTGCGTTGATCGCCAAGGCGGGGGTTGGCCACTTGAACTGCAACGCTTCGCCGCTGCGTGGGATGATTGGAAGGCGCAGTGCGGCTATGCTGATTTTAATGATATCGTTGAGCGCGCCTGCGACCTAGATGCGGCGCCGGGACGTCCTGACATCATTTACTGTGACGAGGCGCAAGATTTGAGCTTAGCTGAGGCGCGCCTCATTGAGCGCTGGAGCCGGAGTGTCGACCTGCTGTGTTTAGCTGGTGATGATCATCAGGCGATCTACGGGTGGCGCGGCTCAGATCCCATCGCTGTGCGCGACGTGTGGGCGAGTATGGATGGTGTGGCGCACAGACGCCACGACAATCTTGAACAGTCCTACCGAGTATCCCGCGCTGTGCATAACGTGGCGATGCGGCAAATGCGACGCTGCCAACTTCTCAGGCCCGTGGAGTACGCGCCGCGTGATGAGCTGGGTGATGCGGCGCGCGCGCCTAGCATGTCGCCAGCGGGCCATTTGGCGGTGAAACATGGGCTGCGTCACGCCAACGAGGGTGAGACGGTGATGTTTATTGCGTCATGCGGTTACATGCTCAAAGCCGTCATGCAGGCGCTTACAACGCTTGGCGAAGTTTGGCATAACCCGTGGCGACCGGCGGCGCGCGCCTGGAATCCTATGCAAGCCTCTAAGGGCGTCAGCTTTTACGAGCGCTGCCTCGCATTTATGCGGCCACGCGCTGACATCTTTGGCGAAGAGGCGCGCTTCTGGACGGTGGAAGATCTGCAGGCGTGGGTTTCGCCTTTGCCTGTCAAGGGCATTTTGAAGCCCAACGCTAAAACGCAAATTAGCAGCTTACCGAAGAATACGCCGGCGGAGACCGTTGCGCAACGTATGCGTGACTGGTTTGAATCCGAGGCGTTAATCTGGATTACGGTGTGTAATCTACGTTGGTATTTGCACAGCATGTCGTCAGGTAAACAAACAACAGCGTCGCATATTCTCAAGGCGCTGGTCGAGCATCGCGGCGAGACGTTGGTGGCGCAAGCGCCGCGCGTGGTGGTAGGCACAGTGCACAGCCTCAAGGGCGCGGAGGCGGATGTTGTTTACGTCTGTCCGGATATCTCATCGGCTGCTATGCGCGCCGCTACCGATCCACGCATCAAAGAAGAACTCTTGCGTGTTTTCTATGTGGCTATTACGCGGGCGCGCCGGGCGCTCTACCTGTGCGCTCCTAGCAGTAATATGTTTATGGCGATTTAGTTGAGGAAGGAGACTGATCTGTGATACGTCAAGTTCATAAGTTGAGCATGAACGAGGCTCTTTCTATAATTGGTAACGCTGTTATACGTGAGCTAGGAATAAAGGAGGGTGAATTTAAGGTTACGCGGCTTGCATTTAATCGTGGGTTTGAAGTAGAGGTAACCCAAAAGACGCCTCAAGAGATAGTCAAAAAAAAGAGGATGACTTAGTATGCTAAGACCTAGCCTAATTTTAACAACGTTGCTATTTCTCTTCGTATCGCCGCTTCTGTGCGGCGCGGTCACCGTGACGACGAAGGCGCAATTCCTAGCGGAGTTGCCGCTTACGCCGGGTAAGACAATTACGATAACGGATCAGACGATTACAGGGGCGGGCGACTGGGGGCCGGTGACGATTACAGGGGACTGCACCCAGGCGCAGCCTTGCGTTATCAAGGCGCAAACGCCGCTCGGTGTTGTTTTTCAAGGGCAGGATGCGGGTAACTTCTGCTTGAACGGCGCGTGGTATACGTTTACGGGTTTTCGTTGGACGGGGCAGACCGGGTTTGGCAGTTACTCGACTAATGGCGGTTGCACAGATGCTGCGTTGATCTCCTTTGATGGCGCGCAGAATGTCACTGTAGATGGCATACGCATTGATAATATCTCAGGCGGCGGCACGCCTATCAACTGGATGGAATTTAATGGCGGACGGTCAACATTAAACAACACCTGGTCAAATTCCACAGTGTCAAATTGGACGCAAAACGCCAGTGCGGCGATTTACATCTATGCTCGCGATGATCGCGGTTTTCCGTCTGGGATTGCAATTACAGACGTGTTGCTTGAAGATCGCACAGTGACAGATCCGACGTCGCTTAATAAGTATTGGTTACGCGTAGGCAATGGACAAAATTCATTAGGGCATCCTACTAATGTGGTCATTACGCGATTGACAGTACGTCGAGATACGACGTCCGGTAATGCGCATGATACGTTCCATATGAAAACGGATAATCTTATTCTTCAGGATAGCGTATTTGATCAAACTGCTCGTATTAAAAATAGGCAAGGCTCTGGTTGGATTATACGACGTAATAAATTTATTAATCCTGTCGAGACTGATCATCTACATATGTATAATTTTGGGCACACGATAGCTAATAATTTATTTTATACTAATACAGCCAGGCAGCGTGGTTTAACGCTAGGCAAAGGCCACGGGCTGACAACTGGTAATGATTATGTCGCCTTTAATGACAGTATTGTTATCAATAATACGTTTGATGGTTATACGGTAGCGGCGATTGACGCAACGCGTAATAGCGTAGGCAACAATCAAGGAACGACGACAGTCTTTCCACAAGACATCACATTTCATAATAATGTGGTGCGTCAGCAAAGCAGCACAATGTTTCTCGGTCCTGCCGGTTGCGCGATTTTTACAGCAGTAGGGTACAACGCGCGCAACGGGGGAGCAGCAGCAGGTTGTATGGCGTCAGGATCGAATAATGTCGATGCGAATCCGCAGTGGACAAACCCAGCGGGAGGCGACTATTCGCTGCAAGGCGGTTCGCCACTTGTTAATGCGGGCACCGCAGTGGGCGGCACAACGGAGGATAATGTAGACATTTTAAACACAACTCGTGTTGCGCCAATCGACATTGGCGCGTACGAGTTTGGCGGCGTCGTAGAACCGCCTCCTAGCGGCAATACGTGGTATGTCGATCCATCTTGCACAGTGTCTGGTGACGGCTCAGGAGAGACTTGCGATACGGCGACGGGGCCTTACGTATCGCTGGAAGAGGCGCTAGAGAGCTGTGCGGGCATGCAGGCGGGCGACATTCTTTTTTTGAAAAGTCCGAATACGGCGAAACCAAGTAATGGCAGTCAATACGACTCTAATGCGCATCACGATAAAAGCGTCAATATTGATGTTGCGGACGCATGCTCAGGCATCATTGTGCAAAATGCGTCAAATTCATGGCCAACACTAGACGGGACGCGGGATATTAATGCGGCGGGTTGTGTTTGGACATCTATTGGCGGCGGCGTTTATGAAGGACAGACGGGTAGTTGCGGCGCGGGCACCGCTCCGGCGCATCCGTTTCGCGCCTGGTACGATCTCGGCGGCGGTGAGTTAACGTTAGATTTTATTCATTCTACGCAGACTTGCACAACGGGGTTGGCGGAAGGGAAAATGAGCTACAACCCAATAACATTTGACTCGTGTGTGCATCTGGCGGGCGGCGCAGATCCAAACGGGGCAGTTTACTTTCGCATTCCAGACACCAGTGGAACACTTCTGCGCTTTGAAACGAATAGCGCAGACAATATCACATTTCGTCGAAATCCGGATGGCACAGGCGGCGTGGTATTTTCACGATTTCGTGATGATATGATTACCTACGATCCGTCAAAAAACACAGACCACAAGTTTAGTATTATCACTTTTGAAGACGCGGGTAGTTCATTTATTCGCGCAGTAGGGACGCCAGGGGATGGCAATATAGTGATCACAAATAACACGTTCACCCGCGCCTGCGAGGGCGGTATTCTGCTACACGGCGATACGGGCGTTGTAACGCTTAGCGGTAATACACTCAGCGAGATCGGCCCTGCTCCCCTGTGTGAACAGTGCAATGGCGTCGGCGATGGCTGCTTGCCAAACTACAATGAAGACCCGGCTGCGATCTCTCTTAATAATCAGACCGCGATTGATGACACAGATAATATCCGTACGGAAAATAACATTATCTTTAATGGCGGCGGCGGCTACCGAGGCATCGGCCATGGTATTCGATCGCTTGATGCGACACATGCTAACATCATCAACGCTAATAACATCTATGATGGAACGGCGGCGAATGGTTATAACGCCATTTCGTTTATCAACTGCCCGGTCAGTCCCTGCCACGACCATATTCGTGTTACGAACAACCGATTAGAGGATGTTGATGTAGGGTTTTATATTGACTTTGACACCGCCGTTGCGCAAACCAATTGCCGCAGTTTTATTTACGGCAATACGGTGTTCAACGCCTCAACGCATGCGCTTTTTCAAGATAGCGGCCCAAATGCGGGTTGCGAGTTCTGGGTAAAAGATAATTTATTTGTGAGCGCAGACGGCGATGGCGTTGCGCTGGTGAATATTCCCGCGTCAACCAATTTGCTAGAGTCGGCTTTTACGTCGAACGGGTTTGAATGCTCGCACGCCAACTGCTCCGCCGCAACGATCGCAACACTGCAAGGCGTCAATCATCAGCGCGAGGGTGATTGCACGCCTGCAACAAACTGCGTTGAGGACTACGGGACGAACAACCGCTACCTATCGCCCAGTAATGTGCAAGCGACGACGTTACAAGTGACGTCTGGCGGCGAAGGTATTGATGCAGGAGAAGAGTTATCGTTCTTACCAACTGATTACGTAACGACAGTTAGGCCGTTTGGCTGCTGTTCAGATATGGGCGCATTTGAATTTGCCGGAGGAGCGCCCACTACGAATCTAACGCAGCGCTCGTTTCGCATGTCCGGCGCGTTGGCGATCAATGACAGCGCCGAAGCGCTTGCGCCTGAAGGCGTCGACCTGGCCTCCTATATTAACGGGCGCTGGAATATGACAATTAGCGTTACAGGCGACTCGGGCATTCAAATGCACAGTCGTGATTTTGTTCTGCGCTACGAGTACTGCAATCCAACTTGCGGTGGGTATGTCGTCATTACGACGGACTGCGCTAGCAATCCGACCTGTTTGCTTGATAATCCCGCTCGCGCTAACGGCGCAGCAATCGCGAGCGCGCTACTCGCATTAGACGGTCGCACATTCAGCACGCAATCTGTCTATTTAGACGGTGAGCCGGAGGAAGGCGGCGAGGCGGTTGAGGTCGCTATGACGGCTAACAAGCAATGGGAGGGCACATGGGCTGTGCGTGTCGGCGACACCGCAGCAACTGGCGGGATTCTTCGGTACCGCGTCTATGATGTGAGTGGTTCCCCGCTTAATGTCTACTTGGCGGAACCTGAAGTGGAAATCGGCTCTGGGCGTTTTATCCGCTCAGGCGGAAGGAGACAATAATGACAACACTCGAACATGTCCGCAATGAACTCGCGCGCATTTATGAAGAACTGCGTATCGCGGGAGAGCGCGGTCACTACGATGAGGCTAAGGTTTTGGCGGTAGGTGTGCATATTCAGCAGCTCATTCACACAGTACGCGAGGCGCTTGAAGAGGACTGCGCAGCATGACAACGCAAGCGGATATTGATGCAACGATGCAGCTATTACGCAAGCACGGCTGGCACTATGAGACGGTGCAGGGCGCGCGCGTCTTGGTGAGCGGTTCAAAGAATCGGCGCTTGTGCACGGTCTGCGGCGTGTGGCGGTTCAAGCGGCAATTCAAGAGAGCTCGCACCGTGTGCGATCCGTGTTGTGATGATCGGGTTATGGCGTCTAAGGCGAAAAACAAATGAGTGACGAAGCAATCGAGATTGGCAGTTCAAATGACTTTAATGTCGCAGTGAAGCCTAGCCAACGTAAGCGCAGACCTGAGCTTAATAAAGGCGCGTTTCATCAACGCATGCTAGCGAAGCGATTAGAGCGCGACATTGTTAAAGACATCATGGATTACCTAGAATCGATTGGCTGCGCGCCTATCAAAAATCACGGGTCGACCTATAGCAAGCGCGGGCGTCCTGACATTGAGGTTGATATAGCGTTTGAAGGCTTGCCGTTCGCGGTGCCTTTCTACATCGAGGTGAAACGTCACCGCGACCTAGAGCCGACGCCGCAGCAGCGGGCGCGTATTAAGGCGCACATGGAACGCGGCGGCGTCGCTTTTGTTGCGGCGGACGCCATGACCGTTCGGGAAGCGATTGCAATGACGCGGGCGCACATTGAAAACTGGCTACGGAGAGACGAAGTTTGCTAGTGTTTCTCACGAGCGTGGGGATGAACTGATCAGGAGCTAGAAGGAGAGTCTGAGTGAGCACCATTATACGAGCGATGGGCTGCGCCGGGTCGGGCGCGGCGGCGTTGACGATCGGTTGCGCATCGATTATGTGGACATCAGGTATGACTGGTCATCACTGCGCCTTTCCAATTGAATTGCCTCATTGGGGCATGCTGCCTGAGCTGGCATGCTCAGGCTGCGGCGCAAAACCAGACGGCGAGCTGCGCATGCGTGAGCATTTGGCGACGTGGCTGCACGAGGTTGATGTTTCAAATACACCACTGGGTCAGTGGCGTAGCACGTCGTGTTGCATCATAGTAAGTGAGGAGAGCTGACATGAACTACATTGATACGTTAATGCAGGTGGCGCGAGGCGAACAAGATGCAAGCGCGCCTGGGGTGCAATTAGCGGCGCAAGCTGAGCGGGCGCGGCGTATGACGCAGCGTGTTGTCCTGCCGTACATCCCCAATTGTCCGCCTAAGATAGCTTTTATTGGCGAGTGCGTGGGGCCGGATGAGCTGCGCGACGGTAAGCCCTTTGCCGGGCGCGTTGAACAGGAGCTGCGACGCTGGTGCGTTGCAGCGGGCGTCAACCTTGACGATTGCTACCTGGATAACGTCTACCCGTTTGAGAGGGCGGACGACTTGAGTGCGGCGGAGAAAGAAGATGCGCGCGAGGCGTGCGTTGAGCGCGTCGTGATGGCGTGTCTTCAGTCAAGCGCACTCCTCGTCCCGCTTGGCGAAGAGGCGCTAACCGCATTTGAATCGCGCTATGCAGGCATTTTAAAATATCGAGGCAGCATACTAACGCTTCGAGGTATGCGCGCCATGCCGATGCTCAACCCTGCCTCTGTGCTACGCAAGACGCAGTGGCGCAGACGCTGTTTGCTGGACATGCAAGAAGTAGCGCGTATCGCGCGCGAGGGCTGGCATGTCCAGCAATTTGATCATACTTTGGTGTGGGTTGACCAGGAAGAAGAACAGACGAATAAAAAATTACAAAAGCATATTGAAATACTAGCGAATTTGTCTGCCCGTCCAGAAGAAGCTGAGGTATTGATGGCTATTGATATCGAAACAGCGGCGCTGGATGGTCGAATAACCTGCATCGGTTTTAGCTCATGCGAGTTTATAAGTAAGACGTACCAATGGCCGCATAATAGTGACACAAGCCTGCGCGCACAGCTCATTCGCGAACTCGTCAAAGCGCTGTGCGAGTCGCCTTGCCGCAAAGTGTTGCATAATGGTTTATACGACGCCTGGTGGCTCAAACGCTACGCAGGTATCAATGTAGTGAATTGGCAAGTCGATACGATGGGCATGGCGCAGGTTGTCTGTCCGACGGATAACATCTCCTTGGAGTATTTGACGTCACTGCTCCCTGAGCGGCCCATTCCTTATTATAAAGATGAGGGTAAAGATCACTTCGGTCATGCGCCCAAAGACGAAACGGGCTGGCGACAGCTTATGACGTATTGTGGGCGTGACGCGATCGCGACCTTGCGCGTCTACAGTATGCTAAATGATCGGTTCGATGCGGCGCAGATGTGGGACGTTTATTACGATAACTACCCATCTAAGTTTGCGCCTATGCTCGATTTGATGCTTGAAGGCGTTGATGTAGATGCGGAGGCGCAGGCGCAAGCACGCGAGTTTTTCTTGCGTGAATCGCGCACAGCGCGGGATGCTCTGACGCCGTACAATGGGGGTGAGCCGCTCTTTACGTTGACGACGCAGCGAGATAAGAGAGTATGGAGCGCGCTTCAAGCGCAAGGCCGCTTTTACGTGGTGAATAACATAGGTATTCCCAAAACAACACACACGTATTACTCTGAAGCAGAGATCAACAAAGCTTTAGCTGCAATCGATGCTAAAATCGTATCGCATGCCAAGTTAAAGACGCTACTCTACGACAAGCTAAATTTGCCGCTACAAACAAAAAAGCGGGTGAATAAAGAAGAGACGCCCACGAGTGATAACTTGACATTGCGTAAACTCATGCTAGAGCATCCTGATAATCTGCAGGCGCAAGAGGTGTTACGCTTAGCAATTCAAGCTGGGAAGCAACATAAGTTGGCGGAGTTCTGCTACGAGAACAAACTTGACGTTGATGGACGCTTCCGCTTCTCTCTCAAGTTTACACCCGAAACCGGACGTTTTGCGTCGAGTAAAGCGCCGAACGGGCGAGGGGGTAATTCACAAAATCAACCACACATTAAAGAGATACGGTCGCTGTTTTTACCAGACCCCGGTCACGTCATTCTCAAAATTGACATGAGTCAGATCGAATCGCGTATTTGTTTTCTCTATACTCGCGACCCAGAACTTGTGCGGTTGGCGCAGCTACGTTCGACAGAGTGGGATGGACATTCTGAAAATGCCGTGACATTGGGCTTAGTCGATTCGCCAATTGGCGTGCCCTATGCGCAGCGGCAACTCGCTAAGAAGGTTGTCCACGGCGCACAGCGCAATATGCAAGCAGAGACGTTACAGGATAACCTGCTCAAAGACTCGGACGTCGAAAAAGAAGTCGTGCTGCCGTCGCTCGAGGAGTGCGCAGAACTGCTCGAATCATATCACAGGCGCTACCCCGCTATACGTGAGTCGTTCTTCGAAGAGACTCGGCGTAAGATGCAAACCGGTCGGTGGCTCACCAACTCATGGGGGCGGCGCTGGGGTCTGCCATATGAAGATCTAGACGAAGAAGCGATGCGGCGCGCCTTCTCATTCTTGCTTCAGAGTGAGGCGGCGGACCTAATCAATCGGCAGGGTTTCGTTCCGATGTGGCACTGGTTGCGTTACGTAAAAACTGATTCACGCATTTTGTTGCATATTCACGATGAGCTGGTATTTTCTTGTCCGGCTGATCAAGTTTGGTCAATTGCAGAACAGGTGCGTTGGTATATCGAAGAACCGCACAGGATTTGCGATGTCGACTTTTCTGCGCCAATCGAGTACGGCGTTGGCTCGTCGTGGGCCGTATCGAAGGAGTGGAAGGAGCTGCCATCTCGTGATGAGATGGTCGCTTATGCGCAAGACTGCGTGAGGAGGTGAAATATGGGACTGTCTGATCACATAACGGTTACGATAGATGAAATTCGCGTAGTAGATCAACGGGAGGTATTACAATGGCCGCGAAGACAAGGGCGATCATGGCTATCATGGATGCAATGGGCGCAACAGCCAGCGCAACAGGCGGCGCTGCTTAGGCAACTGGAAGGAGTTCATACTATGGCAGGCAGTCCAATGTGGAAGTCTGGTCTGGGTGGAAGTTCAGGTAGTCGTGTAGGACACGCGGATTATTTTGCTCGAGCGATGCAACAGGCGCAAAGACTTGAAACGCCGCCTGAAGACGCGCCGCCCGGTTATCTCGACGAAGCAGAGGATTTAGGCGACAATATCATCGAGGAGGGCATTGAGGAAGCGAAGGTGTTCGTGCGTGCGTTCTTACGCGACGTCGGCGGCAGCGATTCGATGGAAGATGATTACGAAGTTGGCGACATCTAAGAAAGGGAAATTATGAAAGGTCCGCCCATACCGCTAGCTGTGCCGATTAGAGGCGCTATTCGCAACACGCCGCCTCATCGCGTCCCACCAGACGCCGTTGTTGACGGGCAGAATATGCTGGTGACGCTTGATGGCAAATACGGTTGTCGTCCAGGCTACGCAGCTTATGGCGCACAGGGGGGGCTCCTTGAGGCTCCGCGCGGCGGCATTTTTTTTCGCGACCCGGCGCAGACAAGTCGAATCGTGGTGGGCGGCCCCACAGCGTGGGCGACTTACGACGTCACGACAGACGCCTGGGTTGATATCACCCCAGCAGGCGATCCACTCAGCGGCGGCATTGATGACCCTGTGCGGTTTACGACATTTGCGCAAGCAGGCGCGGTCTGGGTTGTTGGCGCAAATGACACCAATCGGCTCAAACGCTGGGAGCCTACGCTAGCAGAGTATGTAGATATTGCCGCCGCGCCGATTGCGCGCGACCTAACAACGCTCGCCAACCGTATTGTAACGGTCAATACGATTGAGTCTGACGTTCGTCAGCAGGCGCGTATTCGTTGGTCATCAGCAGTGGACGCCACATCATGGCCTGCTTTGAGTTTTAACGATCTTGATGCGGGGGGCGACCCGAATATCGGTATTGAGCCGCTTACCCGGTTTTCGGCAGTCATCTATCGAGAGCGAAGCATTTGGATCCTGCACGCGCAAGATGGCGGTGACGCGACGGCGTTTGCGCCGGAGCGCGTTAGCTCAGATACCGATGGCCCGGTGAGCCCCGCCGCTATCGTGCGCAGCCGTAGGGCGCACTATTATTTTGGGCGCGACAATAAAGTATATCGGTTCGACGGCGTTGAGCCCGTTGTGATTTCGACGCCTATTGACGGGCTGCTTAATGAAATTATCTCGCCCGCGTACTGGGATAAAATGCACGGCGTTTATTACACAAGACGCCGCGAAATTTGGTGGTGGGTTGTGCGGCGCGGCGAGACAGAGCCGCGCTCTGCTTTCGTCTACAATATCGACGCACAGCGATGGGAGGTGGAGCAGCGCTTTTCAATTGGCGTCACAGCGAGCGTCCGCGCCGAAGACAACCGAGCTGGATCGTGGGCGGCGGACCCTAACCCGTGGGAATCTGACACCACCACGTGGGAACAGGAGACAGGCGAACCCTATCTAGTTATTATGCTGGGCGCAGACACTGGACGCGTTCATGCCTTCGGCGACGCTAATGCCGACGACGGCGCAGCAATTAATTTTTCGTGGCGACTTCCTCTCGCCTACCGAGGCGAGGTGGCGCGTCTCATCGCAGAGCGTGTCGAGAGTTTTTTTGAACCCGTTACAACAAATACGTCAAGTGTGACAGTGAACGTCTACGGCGTAGCGCAGCCAGGCAGCGCGCCTGTGCTCCAATATAGCGGCGCAGTTAACGTCGCCAGTCTATCACGTCTCGTCAACTCAATGGGCGATACAGCATTCGATACTAGCAACTATTCACCTGGGTTGCAGGTTGAATATTCAGGTTCAACATCGAATCATAAACTGCTACGCTGGAGCGGCGGCACACTCTCAGCTTACGAGGAGGTAGATGGCTAAATGCCGCTCATTAACACTACAACAATATTACCTGTAACAAGCAATTTTATTGAGCTATTGGGCCGCTTACGTCGAACGATCGAGGAAGCGACTTCTGCTGTAGGTAGCTTAGCATCTCCGAGCGCTATGCTTCAACGCGACGCAGCAGAAGTTTTTGACGTCGTGCTTGAGGTTTTTAATCGACAACACGACGAGAATCAGCAACTGCGCACAGTGCTTGAGCATGCTATTACGGCGCTCAACCAGCGTATCAATCAACGCGCTGCTGTAGGGCTGATCGTGGAGCGCCCGCCTGAGCCGCAAGATGGTATGCTATATTTAAGCACAGATGAGACGCCCGAAAAACTCTACGTAGCAGCGTCGGGCGTATGGCATACAATCAATACTGACTAGTGAGGTAATCAAGTATGGCGCTACCCCAAACGCTTGCGCCGGGCACGCCGCTTAATAGCGATCCAAAAAGTGAGGGCGCGGAGCAGATTCGCAATTTAAAGCAATTTATTGCAGACGTGTTTGGCGTTCCGTCGAATACGCCAATCACAGCAGCGCCCTTTGCTATTACAGCAAGCGGCGCAGTAAAATTTGGCGACGCTGGATATGCGCCAAACCCCACTTATGATAATTTAGTCATAGGCGCTCCAACAGGAACTATCGGCTTATCATTCTTAAATGGCGAACCAACGGGCGCCGCAGGTATTGTGTGGGGAAGACCAGGGCAGACAACATCAGGCGCATTAACATACACGCACAGTGATTTGCATCTGCGTTTAATAGCTGAGCGTGAAATTCGGTTTAACCGCGTTAGTTATAATCACGGCATGACAAGCCTGGCGGATACAAGCACCGTGCTGGCGTTTAATCGTGATGGCGCAGTTAATGGCGAAATTTACGGTTATGGTTTGGGTGGCGTAGGACTCGAATTACAGGGAATCTCGGCGTCTCCTGACATATCCCACGGCGCAAGCTCGTCTGGCGCTATTACGCTGACCGGGCGAAAGAAATCAGGAACAACTGATGCGGCGCTTACTGGCGATGATCATGTTGTCGTTATGACGCGAGGCGACCTAACGAATGCAACGCACATTTTTGACGCTAGCGGCGATATCCACCTAGACGGCGTTTCAAATGATAATGTTTACGACGCTTACAATGACGCGATGCTTCTCGCCGTGGCGCGCGCCTCGCTCATGCCTGACTGCGATTATAAGGCGGCGCTGTCTGATTGGACCGCAGCATACGCGCCTGTGCTTGCGCAGGCTGGCATTATTACCTACAATGATGATGGACATCACTTTATCTCCTTGAAAGGTATAACGTTTTTAATGATTGATGCGATTCGGCAGTTGAACGAGCGCATAGAGGAGAGACGATGGTCGCGACGAATTTGTCGAAGGCTCAACAGTTTCGCGAGACCGTTGAGGCGACTATTGCCCAGCTTGAAGATTGCATCCAAGATCGACAGCGTGTAATTGAGCGAGAACAGTGGCGGCAACAACAGGATGTGCAAGCGTTAGCGTATGAACGTGGAAAACTTGACGCACTTGGCAGTTTATTGACGCTGGATGTAGGAGAATCGCATGGCGACGCGACGGGGGAAGCGGGGGAGGCGACGGTCGAAAAACTTAAATCACTTGACGATCGTTCGCAACGAACTCGCGTCGTTGGACAAGATTTTGGAGCCCGCATCGGAAACGGAAAAGTTTAGTTTCCTCCGCCTCGACGCAGCGTCTCCCGCTTTTCCTTTATTGTGGCTTCAATTCGCTGCGCGCGCGCGTAAGCTGTGGTCGCAAGCTGCGCCGTACATGCCCGCAGCCGAAATCCTAACACACTGGCATGTGCGTGTTACGGAAGCGCCTGACACACTACCTGTGTGGCTTTTTATGGATGGTGACCGCGTTATCGGTCATTGTGTTTGCGAAGCTGAAATTTATTATGGCGCGCCATTTATTACGGTGCACCAGTTGGCGGTTGATGATTCTCGTGCGACGCGTCTCTATAAAAAAGAAGGCATAGCCCAACTTTTAGCCTGGGTCGAAAAACTCAATAAAGTATTAGCGGAGTCGACTCCCGACGGCGCACAGCCGAGACGCTTTGAAGCGCTTCGTTTTTTGACGCCGCGCACAGTGCGAGCGTGGCGCGCCTGGTTACCTTTTGATCTGGAGCTAGAAGAACGTATGTTGACGTTTGTACTACCGACAAAGGAAGGAGATTAACATGGCCGGCAGCCCGACAATGGGGGGTACGCCAAACCAATCGGCGCAGTTTACGCCAGCCCCGCAGTACGGCGGCGTGCGTCC
>JAAOEI010000022.1_pt1 | contig 51174 bp, 50 predicted proteins | sample 7059261 | NCBI WGS metagenome assembly JAAOEI01 (sample SAMN14008812, study PRJNA610033) | viral metagenome | isolation source: viral particles filtered from seawater | place: China: Hangzhou Bay, Yangshan Deep Water Harbour | collected 2017-10-31 | reverse complement strand
TAGCGCGAAATGGAACACCGTCGCCGCGAAAGGTGATACTGGCGCTACCGGCGCCACCGGCGCTACCGGAGCGACGGGCGCCACCGGCGCGACAGGCGCGACTGGTCCTACTGGCGCCACCGGACCACAAGGAGATCCCGGTGAAATATCTGGAACGCCCACCACTTCGGTTGACAACTCAATAGCGCGCTGGGACGGCACAGGTGGCAACGCTATTGACGATACAGCCGCCTGGACAATCGACGACAGCGATGTGATGACGGCCGGCGGAAATTTGGTGATGGCCGATTACACGATTCAGCGGGTCAACCTCAAAGACTACGGCGAAATTACCAACGCCATCGGCTCCACTGGCGGTGGCACTCAGGACATTGATCTGACGCTAGGCAACTCCGTCAGTGCAACAGTGGATACCAGTGCTAACACCTTCACGTTTAGCAACCCAACTGCCAGCGACGAACAGTGCGGATTTGTTCTGTATCTGACCGACGGGAATACGCAAACGGTGAATTGGCCGTCGAGCGTTAAATGGAGCGGCGGGACGGCACCAACACTTTCTGCCCTGGATATTATTGTTTTCACGACGATTGACGGTGGCACCAATTGGTATGGCGCTGTCGTCGGGCAGTCTTGGGCTTAACCAATGACAGGCTTTAGAAATATGCTGCAAGGCGCTGCCGGTGCTGCTGGCGGCGGTTACTCGGTTGATAACAGCATGGTGCTGGATGATGGCAGTAGTCAGTATCTGTCCGGGCCAGCATTGAGTAGCGGCTCAGAGCGGATAGGGACATACTCATTTTGGACTAAGCGAGGCAATCTAGGTACTCAGCAAGAGATTTATACGCAGTACCGCACATCTTCTAGTAACATGGCTTTTCGTGTCAGATTTCTGAGCGGAGACACGTTAGATATTGTCTGTGAAAATGATGCCGGTAGCGTTATTTTAAGGCGTACCACAACGCAAGTTTTTCGTGATCCTCATGCTTTTTTGCACGTACACATTCAAGTCAACGGCAACCAAACTGATGACACTTGCTGCACTTTGACAATCAACGGATCAGCAGTCTCCGACTTCTCAACAAAAACAAACTTATCTTCTGGCACCGACTTAAATCTTTTCACTTCATCTAAGTCTGCGTTCATTGGCTCGACGCCCGGCCCTGCCGGTTATTACGACGGTTACTTTTCTGAGTTTGTTGCTATCGACGGCGGCAATGCAGCGGCCACCAGCTTCGGCGAATACGACACCAACGGCGTTTGGCGTCCGATAGATGTCACTGACGTTGCTACAGATCGTGATCAGATTCCTGCTCTAACGAGCAACTCTGCGCCAAGTCCGTATGCAGTTACGGCATCCAGCGAAGACGGTGCGGGGTCCGAAGGATATCGGATGTTTGCCAACGGTTCGAGTAGCTGGAGAACCACAAGCGGTGCCGGTGGTGTTGCCGACATTGTTATTGATGTCGGGTCTGCAAATGCTTTTGCTGCGACAAGTTTAGTTCTTACTGGTACAGGCGATGCAGCTACCAGATGTCCGACGAATTTTACATTTGAAGGCTCAAATACGGGAAGTTTTTCTGGTGAAGAAACCGTTTTATACACCGGATCAAGTTTAAGCTGGTCAGCTTCTGAAACTAAAACTTTTACATTTTCCAACACCACGAGCTTTAGATACTACAAGCTAGATGTAACCAGCACTTCTGGCGGCACTTATGTCGAAATTGACGAAGGTGAAATTCGCAAAGAAGTCACCGGAGATTTTGGCACCAACGGGTTCTACATGCCGTTTACGGATAGCACGAACTTAGGCGCAGACGGCAACTATGCAGACACCGCCTATACGTCAGTCAACTTTGATGGCACTAACGATTATCTGACAAGAGGTGGTGCATTAACTGGATTGTCTGATGGAGATGCGGGTAGCACGTCTTTTTGGTTTAAATTCAATGGCGGTGATGGAAGTGATGTTTCTATTTTTACAGATAATGCTGGGCATATTCATATTAGAAGAGGCAGTGATAATAAAATTAGAATGCTGATGCATACTAGCGGTGCATCAGAATTGGTTGATATTCAAACATCCAGCACTTATATCGCTGACGGGAACTGGCATCATTGTATGGCTAGTTGGAACACAACGTCTGATACTCAACATTTATATATCGACGGTGTAGACCAGCTATCAGTAAATAACTCCACCACTGGAACTATTGATTATACTCAAACAGACTATGCTGTTGGCGCTCGAACTAGCGGTACAAATAAAATAAATTCTGATTTAGCAGAATTTTATTTTACTAACGAATACATCGATCTTTCGTCTTCTGCCAATCGTGATAAATTTTTTAATTCAACAACTGGTGAACCTGTAGATGTTGGCTCTGATGGGTCCACACCTACCGGCACAGCAGCGGTAGTTTATTTGTCCGGTGCCACCTCTACTTGGCATACCAATGATGGTTCTGGTGGTGGCTTTACTGAGAACGGCGCATTAACTGACGGTGCGGCGGTGCGGCCAGTGAATGCCAACGACTTCAACACCTCCGGCTCACCCACGCAGAGCAGTTCCACGCCGACGAAGGTGTGCTGCAATTTCTCCCCTCTGATAGTTTCTGATTTGTCGTTTACACTTTCCGAAGGAAATCGAAAAGTGGTGGTGAGTAATGACAGTGTTGTACGGGGTTCCATGGCGCTACCTACGTCTGGAAAATACTATTTTGAAGTCGAATGCGTGAACGACAACACATATGGGCTGGTTGGCTTCATGAGAGCAGATAAAGTCTATGATAAAGTTACTTCCGGCAGGGCGTCCCAAACAGCCGGTCTTGGCGGTTACGATTGGGAGGATTCTGCTGGTCTTTTCCGAAGAGAAACGACCACAGCATACACTGGCAGTACTTGGACAACCGGCGACATACTTGGGTTTTATATTGACTATGACAATGACGCTATCTGGGCATCGAAGAATGGCACATTAGAGAACGGCGCAAGTCAATCTGAGGTAGAAGCTGGCACAACAACAAATGCGATCTGGACAGGAACATTGGCAACTGATGGGTCTGTCGTTCCATATGTTGGATGTAATGGCGGAAGTAACATGACCTTTAAAATTAATTGTGGTCAAGAACCCTTCAACACTTCGCTTTATGCTGGATATAGTGATTTATCTTCTACGAGTTTTTACACTAACGCTGCCCCAGCCATCGAAGACCCAGGCGAACATTTCCAAATGGAGTTAGTTCCGCATGACGGGAGCAGCACGGCATTCACTTTAAACTGGAATGCTGACACCTACGATACGCTGTTCTGGCTTAAAAATAGGGATGCCAGCGAGGAAGGTTACATCATTGACGGGGTACGGGGTTACGATAAGTACAACCGACTTAGTGATACCTCTGCCGTAGGAACGAGCAGCACTATAATATCAGTCAGCGGCACGACGATTACGCTTGGATCGACTTTGGCTAGCAATAATTACGTTGTGCATTGCTGGAAGATGGGTTTGGCGGCAAGCCGTGACACAGACAACTCTGACGGTACTATCACCGGGACAAGCAATGGACTGGTAATTTCCGCAAACACCACTGCACGGCAATCCATCATAACATGGACCGGCACTGGTTCAGGTGGAACAATCGGACACGGGCTTGGCGTAAAACCGCAGTGGTACTTCGGGCGAAATTATCAAGACTCAGGAAATGAATGGAGAGCCTACCACCAATTTGCAAACGCCAGCCCAGCAAGCGGCTATCTTCGCGTCGATTACACGACTACTTTCAGTCCAGATACAACAACTTTCAATAACACAAACCCCGACGCAGATACGATATCTGTCGGCTCGTCAGGGCATGTAAACCAGTCTGGTAAAACATGCGTGATGTATATTTTTTCCGGCGTCGCAGACTATTCTGATTTTGGGACTTATGAAGGAACAGGCTCAAGCTCAAGTTCTCCTTTAGTACTAACAAATCTCGAACCAAATTATATTATGTTTAAGAACATTGATGCCTCCGCTCAATGGGCGATATACGACAATCAGCGTGACCCATATAACGCTGCGGATAAAATGTTATTTGCTGATAGTCCCGGAAGTGAAAATGTAGGTAATGTCATAGATTGGTTGGCAAATGGAGTGAAAATCAGAGGAACATCTGCTGCCTACAATGCGTCTAATACTTATGTCTACGTTGCCTTCGGCCAGCCATTCGCCGGGTCCAGCCCTGCAACCGCACGATAGGAGAAAAAAATGTATGTGATCGAAAATTCAGAACATCAGATCGTAGCCGATGGCAAAGGTCGGCAGATGTTCAAGTCCCTGGCTGTGGTCTTTCGCCCGGACGGCGGTCAGACCACCCGTGCAAAGGTAGACGAGCAACTGCACGACGAACAAGGGCGGAGCTTGTTCATTCGACAAGTTCTTGAGCCGGTCGAAGGCGACGGACCCGTTAATCTTGGCTACGGTTCCCTAGAGTACTCAGACGGTTCGTGGAAACGTCCCAAAAAAGTCGGTCCTAAAAAGCCAGACCCTGCGCCGGGGGACGATGACTACGACTATGCGTCATTGCGTCGGCGGGACTACCCCACGATTGAAGATCAACTTGACGCTCAGTTTCACGATGCCAAGGATGGTACGACGACTTGGCAGGAAAGTATTCAAGCGGTCAAAGACAAATGGCCCAAGCCAGTTGTTGCTGAAGAACCTGTTGCTGAAGAGACTGTTGCTGAAGAGGCAGTAGCTGAAGAGGCTCCCGCTGAAGAGCCGGTGGTAGACGAGACGCCCTGATGGCGAAGGCGACCACGAACGTAAAAGTCTACCGGAAGAAAGTTAAGCGCCGGACGAAGCCGCCTGGGCTTCGGCACCGAAAAAAGCTCGGCCCCAAATCATCACTCCGCACAGCCGCCGCCTTGGCGGCTTTTTTATTACCCGCTTCGGCTGCTGGCCAAATCTGCGTGCAGGGCCAATATGAAAAATATTTGAAGGACCAGCACGGCGAAATGCCGGTTGCTCGCGGTCTTACAGAGTCTGGGTCTTTGATGATTATTTTTGCGAACGAGAAGACTGGTTCGTGGACACTGTCGTTCATCCCGCCTCACGCACCTGACACCTCTTGCGTCGGCGCGACCGGCTCGGCATTTGAGATTGTAAAAAATAAAAAAGGTAAGGCACTGTGATGGAGTTTGGACTTAGAGATTTGCTGACGATCCTCACGGTCGTGGGCGGTGGTTACGCTACCGTGCGAGTCATCGAAACAAAGCTGGCGCGTTTGATCAGCGATGTAAAAGAACTTCGAGCTACGATCAAAGAGATCTTCCAGGCGCTCGATGAGCTGCAAGAAGGACGCGGCGTTATCGAAAGTCAGGTCTCAACCTTCAAAACAATTCTGTCCCCATCTAATTTGGACAAAGCGTCGAGGGAGATTTCAGACGTTCAAGCCCGCCTGACGGTGGCCGAAGATCGGCTTAGTTCACTTGCCAAGCTCCACAATGGGCGCCACCCGGTGATCGAAAGATGAAAGAACGAATTGCCGTAGATGCCGCTGTTGCGTTCCCGGCGTTGACGTTGCCGTGGTGGCTGCAACTTATTGAAAGTTGGATGCACTTTGGCGTGGTTGCGGTCACGCTGGTCATTGTTATCTACCGGTTGCGAATTGTAATGCGCGAATGGAGGGGGAAGTAATGCTCGGACTTGTAGACAGCGTTGTCGGAGTCGCTTGCCATCGACAGTCGCACAAAGGAGCGCATCCTGGGGTGCGCCGACTAACCTCCACAACAAATCAGGTACAGCATGCCAACGAAGAAACCCAACGATTTCGATCGGGCTGGGAAGACTGGCTCGAACGCGTTTCACGAGAACGACCCAAGAGTGCAAGAGGCTGTCGACGCATATGAAGAACACGGCTCGCAGAGGAAAGCGGCGGCAGAGCTCGGCGTCCCGAGACAGACATTCATCACTAGGCTGAAGCACGGGCAGAAGTTCGGATACCGCCCGAACGCAGCTAAAGATGTCGAGCTCCCCGTCTTCCCGGACGACGACATCCCGGCCGAGGACATTCTGGACCATATGGAGAAGCGGTTCGAGCAGCGGCTCGAGCATGACAACGCTCTCAACTGGTTCGAGATCAAGATCAACGACCCGAAACCGATGGGTCTCACGTTCGTCGGCGACCCGCACCTGGGGTCGAACGGGTGTAACATCCCGTTGCTGAGATCCGACGTCGAGATCATGTCGAGCACGCCGGGCGTCCGAGCTGTGAACTTAGGCGACACGGCTGACAACTGGTCGTACGGATACCTCATCAAGCTGTACGCCGAGAACGATGTCAGCCGGCAAACGGAACGGCGCCTTGCGCGCTGGTTCCTGGAGGACGCCGGAATACCCTGGCTGGTCTGGCTGATGGGTAACCACGATGCGATGGCCGAGGGGTTCGGCATCTACCTGAAGACCCTAAACGCCAAGCGGATCCCAATGGTCGACTGGCGCGCCAAGTTCAAGTTGATCTTCCCAAACGGCCGCGAGGTCAAGGTCGACGCCGCGCACAACCACAAAGGCACGTCGATATACAACCCGCTGCACGGACAGAAACGCGCGGCGCTTTGGAACGAGGACGCCGACATCACCGTCGCTGGTCATCACCATAACTGGGCACTGACCCAGGAGGAGTTGGAAGACGGCCGCGTCGTGCAGCTCGCTCGAGCTCGAGGATACAAGTGGCTCGATGACCACGCCACGACCAACGGGTTCACACGTAAGAACCACGGCGCCTCGATCATGTTCATTATCAACCCCGAGGCGGAATCGGAAACCGATTTCATACAGCCCTACGCAAACCTGAAGCGTGGTGCTGACTACCTTACCTACCTACGCGAAGGAGAATAACCATGCTGACATTACTCGGTTCGCTGCTCGGGTTTGGGTCCTCGTTCCTGCCCAAGGTCCTGGACTTCTGGCAGGATAAATCGGACAAGGCCCACGAGCTCGAGATGCTGAAGGCCCAGGCGGAGATCCAGCTCGATCAGACCGCCATCGAGGCCAACATCCGCGAGGTCGAGGCGATCCATAAGGAACACGCCAGCACGACCCGTAAAGCATCCCAGTTCTTCATCAACCTATCGAGCTCTGTGCGGCCGGTCGTCACGTACCTGTTCGTCATCGAGTGGTGCATCATCACGTACGCGATCGCGTTCCTGCTGCTGAAGCAAGAGGGCATCACCATCGAGGCCCTTCAGTCCATCCTGGACGACGACTTTATGGCAATCTTCGCCAGCATCATTTCCTTCTGGTTCGGTGACCGGGCTATCCGCCGGCGCGAGGGGAAGGCATGATCAATGATGCAGGGCTGGAGATCATCACGCATTTCGAGGGGTTTCGTGCAGAGCCCTATCTCGACACTCTTGCTTATCCTGCTGTGTGGACTGTGGGCTACGGCTCTACCCGTGGCCGCGATGGTCGACCTGTCCATGAGTATACGCTGCCGGTTACGGAAGAGACTGCAAAAGATCTTCTCCGTCGAGATACTGAACATGCCGAAAGGTTCATTACTCGACTGATCAGGGTGCCGCTGAACGAAAACGAGCTCTCCGCTCTGATCTCGTTCACCTACAATCTAGGCGTCGGCAACCTGCAAAAATCCGTACTTCGTATGAAACTGAACCGCTCTGATCGTATCGGAGCGGCGGACGAGTTCCCCAAGTGGCGGCGTGCCGGGGGGCGGATACTGCGCGGTCTGGTGCGGCGACGGGCAGCGGAACGAGAACTGTTTCTTGCGCCAGCCTAGAAGCCACACGGTCATAGAGATCGTCGTGGATCTGGGTGTTGGGTACGTCCTCTCGTGGGGTGTGTCGATGCTAATGCTCGTGCCGCTGGGCATCGGGTCCATCGCTGGCGAGCCGGTCGGCGTCACCGTCGCGCTGATCTCACTTGTCTACGTCGTCGTCTCATTCATCCGCAAATACATAATCCGCCGCTGTTACGAGAGGTTCTTCCGATGCGACGACTGATAACACGGACGCGCTGGTGCTTTCGGGGCTGGTGGTGTCGAAGTTCGCTTCCGCAGTGAAAACATTTCCGATCGCTCCTGGCCCACAGCCGGTAGATTGCACCGCAACTGGCGTTGGTGCAAATGAATTGGAGTTTGTGCCACTCTTTCATAAGGTCCTCGGTTCAATTGAACGTGTGACCCCTGTCCTGAGAATAGCTAAGTCATTGAAAAGAATGGTGGGCGCGACAGGGATTGAACCTGTGACCCCTGCCGTGTGAAGACGACCTTCCCACAACATACTGTAGCTGTTTGCACCATATACGCCACGGTGTTGTGTATTTACGCAATATACGCCACCTGCGTCCGGTTCGAACGGTTCAATTGAACCAGGGACCACTGTCTAAACCTCCAGCGCAGCGGCCGCGCCGCGTAAATACGTGGGCGAATACCGCGCGTAAACCCGCTCAGTGATCCGTGAATCCGAGTGCCCGAGATACTGAGCGATCTCTGACATCGGCACGCCCGCCTCCGCCATCCATACAGCGGCCGTATGCCGCAGGACGTGAGGCGACACCCCGTCCAGGCCAGCCCACGCGGCCGTCCTGGCGAATGCTTTCTTAATAGATCCTACCCGGCCGCCAGCGTACTCGATTACGTACGGCGAGACCGCGGCCTCCCTGGCTGCCGTAAGCGCGGCGCGAGCGACGTCCGTCATCGGTACAGTCGCCCGCCCCTTCCGCCGCGCCTCCCCCGAGGACAGCCTTATAACCCCCTTATCAAAATCGACTTGGCTCCAGGTCAGCTCCAGCAGAGCTGACGCGCGTGCTGCTGTCTGCAAGGACAGCGTAATGAATAACGCGACGTGGGGGCTGCGTGCTGCGTCCTGGAGCGCCTTGTATTCCGCCCGGTTCAGGTGCCGGGTCCTGGGTGGCGGCGTAGGCGGCAGCTCTATCACGGCCGGCGAGTTCGGGTCGTGCCATTTGAGCGCCGTGCCCAGCGTCGAGAGCTCTTTTCTGATCGTGCCGTCGGATCTACCGACCTGCCGGCGTAGCGCGACGTACTGCCGGCTCAGATCTCGGGTCACCTGATCGGGCCTTAGATCCTGGAACGTCTCTCTGAGCGCCTTCCAGGCGTCGCGCAGCCGCTGAGGGTCCGCGACAACGGCGTCTCTATCTGTCAGATATGCCTCAACAATCTGTCCCACGGTGTCCCTCGGTGTCTCTTCCTGTCTCTTCAGATCCTCTAGTCGCCGGACCGCGACGCCACGATCGTCAGTCCTGAGCGAGATCCGCCTTGTGGCGCCGCCTTCTGACCAAGCTGCTGCCCACTTTCCTCTGTATTTGACGAGCCGCATTCGTACCTATTGACCTCCTGGTGCGTTATCCTTATGAGCTTGCCGATACGGAAGCAGGACAGTGCTCCCTTGTCAACGAGATTGCGGACGTGCGCCGCTGAACAGCTCCAGCGTTCGGCCAGTGTTTCAGGCGAATACGGTTTCAAGATTTCCACTCGATCGTTGGCGGTTTATTCTTCTCACGCCAATCCCATATATACCACGCGTAGTTATGCCTCGGAGAGGGCCCCTTTTCGGGGAACCATCTCGGGCGTTTTGTGAGCACCAATTTCTTGCTGAAGGCGGGGTGTCTGAACGCATCCTCGCGCTTCTTGGCGGTGTCAAAATCGTTCCTGAATAGCAGGGCCAGGACGTCAGGCCCGCCCGGCGCCGAGCAGAAAAACATCGCGTGGCGCATGAACGCGTCCGCGTGTTTGTACGGCGGATTGGTGATGATGGCACCGCACTTTCGTGGGTGCGCCATCGTCAACAGGAAGTTCATCCGCTGTATATTGTCGGCTTGTGGTGCAATGTCGTGAGCGACGAAGCGCAACCCTCGGTCTTCGAAGACCTTGAGTATCGCTCCGTCGCCCGCCGCCGGCTCCCACAGGAGGCGGGATGTCGGCAGCTCGACGTTATCCAATAGGATCTCGGTGACCCAGGCCGGTGTCGGGTAGAAGTCGTTCTCTGCCCGCTCGTATCCGCTCTCCCCTACGGGCATATAACTATCCCTCGTTGCAGCAACATTTTGTTGCAGAGCTGAACATAGCTCTGCCGGTATTTCCACCAGTGTGTGACGACCTCGGTCGCCTCTGCCAAATGTGCTTTTGTCATCGGTCAGCAACTCCCCATACCGCCGGGGTTGCCGAAATTGTTCAACCACCGCAAGAGACCGGCACGGTCAGTCGGGATGTCATACCTCTCTACAGCGTGGCACCTTAAATCCTCATCCCTCTCCATCTTTAGTTTTTCCTTTTCCGCGTCTCTGCGGTTGGTGAACCAGCGGCAATCATTGAACTCGAACGAAAACTCCGCCATCGCCTGAACTTTATAAAATATCATCTTCTATCTCCGTCAACTTCGCTAGGGCGGCCTCCCGAGGGAGACCACAACGCTCCAGGTAATTCAGTGCGGAGCTGTTGTGGATCTCCCCCTTCGTATAAGCCGCCAATATCCGTTCCTCAGTATCCAGGTCTACGCGGCCTGGAGCTGCTGCATTGGCGCGCTGTTTAGCCACCGTGCAACCTCCTCTTCGCGGGTCGCCAGCGTGGTCGCCACGTTATCGTTACCGGTGACGCGTACTGGGAACTCGATGCTGTTGTGGCTCGAGTAGTACGTCAGACCGCTGACGACAGCGTAGAAGTTGAACCCGCGTTCGCGGACCTCGGTCGCGACCCGCGCCAGCAGTTTCTCGGCGCGTTGGTTAGACACGCCGGGCAGAGCGCGTACCGCATCCTCGATGTGGCTCCACTCGACCGGGGTGTCGGCCCAGTCGCGCATGTTCTCGACGACCTTCTCAAACGTCGGGATGGCTTCCTCGATCCAGCGGCGGAACATCTCAGCGTTGGATCCGCTGGTGTGCTTCCGGCTGAAGGCGTCGACGTCGGTCATCACGGCGAGGCCGTTGTTGCAGACCAGATCGATCGGGCCACAGGCGACCGTCGTGCGGGTGTTGCCGTCGTAGCCGGTCTTGAGCCGCATCTCGGCCGCGACCGTGGTCCCTACTTCCAGGGTCCTGGCGGTCGTGTTGCCGTACGTGAGGGCTTCCTCGAACGCCTTGATGGTATACCGGCGCTCGACGTAGGCGCCCCTGAACGCGGAGCGGTCTTTGATCTCGATCGATTTGAGCTGCTCGTTCGTGAAGTGGGCCCGCATCTCACTCTCGGCCGCGGCAACGAGGTCCCGCATCTGCGCGATCTTATAGCCGTCGGATACCGCGCCCAGGAACTGGGGTTTGCCGTCGCGGACGGTATAGTTGCCGACCACGCCGTCGGCCGGCAGGATTTCTCCGCCGCGGCCGATGCCGGCCATCTCACGAGCTACGACCGGGCTCAGGATGCTGCTCGTCGAGTGTTGCGCGAACACGTCGGGCGTGTTGTCGTTCATTATGTAGTTCATCGTTACCTCCTAAATATCGATGAGTTGAGCTGTCACCCAAAAGGCCCCTGCGAATTTAATCGCCAGGGGCTAGTTGGGTTAGAGAGGAGGAACTAGAAACCGCTCTATTTCCCCCGCGCTTTGGCGATTTTCTTACCTCCTAAAATCCGCGGCGCTCGGCTGCGGCCCGCACGCGATCGAACTCGCCGTTGCGGAATTTGTAATTGATGTAAAAACTTTTTGAGCCGCCGGGCCAGTAGCGGACCGTGGTCCACTTCCGGCCGCGGGTGGCGACTTCGACGTGGCGGAGCCCGGAGCCGATTCTCGGGGCGCTGCCGTCCAGGATGATGGCGGTGCGTTTCACTTTTTCTACCTCCAATGTTTTATTGACTATTGTCTTTCTCCTTTCAAAAATCCTTTTATAGGATCAGCCTATAAGCGTCAACAAAAAATTTTAGGCTATGCCTATATAGGCTGACCGAGCCTTATAGACAGGGCCTGTAGAGACACGCCCAGACGGCGCGCGACGGCATCCATGTCCTGGTTCTCTTGCTCAGACACATACTCGAGCAAGTGGTCGGGCATTAGGATGCGTGCCGCGATCTGGTTCGCCTCGCGCTCGGTCTCCGAGCTGAGGGAGGACCGGTACATCATATCGTCTACGACACCGTCGCCAATCAGGTGGCGGTGTTCTATATAGTGGGCCAGCTCGTGGGCCACGGTGAACCGCTTCCGATTCGAGTGGTGTAGTTTGTTCACCCGTATAACGTAGCGGCCGTCAGTATACTGTATGGAGCCGCAGACATGGTCCGGGAAGATCTCCTCGACCAGGACAATACCGAGACGCTCGCATATATTGCCGACCTTGACCGGCGCCTCGGCCTGTTCTGAGGATATGGTTTGCCAGATAAACGTATATTCATACGCCTCGTCGTCAGCCAGCCAATGCGCCGATTGATCGGGAACTGCGGCGGCCGGTTCCTGGTAGTTCGTATAGTGCCACCGGCTTTCTGGGTCCTGGTGCGGGGCTACATATTCACCGGGCGGCCCCCCGTCGCCTAGCAACCAACCGGAGCGGACACCTAGAAATAAGGCTATCTCAGGCACGCGGCTCGTCTCAGCTAAGTTCTTCCCCCGCAGCCACGCGTTCACGCTCGGCTGACTTATACCTAAGTGCCGAGCCAGATCCGATTGCGAGTGCCCCGATTTCTTCAACGCAGTCAACAGACGAGTGCTGAAAGAGTTGTCCATAGCATATTAATATATAAGAGCTTCCTATTCCGCCGCAACAGAATACTTAATAGGCCCATTTTATAGCCGATTAAGTGGCCTTTAATTTCAGGCTTGATTTAACTATAGGCTAAGACTATAAACAGCCTATGAGACAGAACCAAGTACAGCGCGTCATCGACGCCGCCGGCGGTGTATCCGCCCTCGCCAAAGCCTTGAAAATCAAGCAGCCCAGCGTTTCGGGCTGGGTCCGGGTTCCTGCGGAACGGGTCCTGGAGATCGAGCGAATCACCGGGATAGATCGAGCTGAGATTCGCCCCGACCTATACGGAGAGGCGATATGAGGGAGGGTCCTGGGTTCCGGTTCCGGGTGCCGGGCATCCCGGTCGCGAAAGGGCGACCGCGGTTCGGCAACAAACGGACGTATACGCCGGCGAAAACAAAAGAGGCCGAGGGTGTCGTTAAAGAGCATGCCCGACGCATGATGTTCGATCAAGAGATGTATACAGGCCCGATCCTGGTCGCCTGTACCTTTTATGTCAGGACCCCCACGAGCTGGTCGAAGAAGCGACAAGCTCTCGCATGGGATGGATACCTGCTGCCGGCGACGCGGCCGGACATCGACAACTACGTCAAGCTGGTGACCGACGCTATGAACGAGATCGTCTACCAAGACGACAACCAGATCGTCGGCCTCCACGCAGCCAAATTCTACGCCGAACCGGGTGAAGAATGCACGGTCATAGATGTCTCGCAAATAGACACGACCGCGATCCTAAACACGACCCCCCAGGAGGTACACTAATGGTCAATCTAGTAGCACTCGCCGGGTATAAAGAGTCCGGCAAATCAACCGTAGCAGAACACCTGAACCGGTGGCACGGGTATAAGACAGTCAAATTCGCGCAGCCGCTGAAAGACATGCTGCGGGCCCTCGGCCTGAACGAGCGGCATATCGAGGGGGACCTCAAAGAAAAGCCGAGCATGCTCCTGGGCGGGCAGACGCCGCGCCATGCTATGCAGACGCTCGGCACCGAGTGGGGCCGGGACCTCATACACCCGGATATATGGGTCGAGGCGTGGGCCGATCGTGTCCGGTTCCTACTTGAAGATAACGAACGCATCGTCGTCGACGATTTGCGGTTCACGAACGAACTCCGCGCGGTCGAAAAGCTCGGCGGTGAGATCGTCTACATTTCACGCGACAGCGCGGATCCGATAGTTGACACGCACCCGAGCGAACACCTCGTCGAGCTGATCGCCGACACTCAATGTGTGATGCTACCGAATAACGGTACAATCGAGCAGTTGAAGACGACTGTCGACGCCTTAGCCCTTGAGTGGTCGGAGGGTGTGAGGGTCGCACTATGAGCATCGAGGATAAGATCATCATCGCCCTAACGACGGGCATCGGGATCTTCTGTGCCACGCTCTACATCATGTATGTGGCGAGGCCGTTCTCATGATCGAGCTGATGCCGCATCAAAAAGTAGGTGCAGCCCATCTCGGCCGGCGTAAGTCGACCCTGCTGAAGTGGGACATGGGTACTGGCAAGACGTTTGCCACACTTGCTGGCTGGCTGAATACAGGTGCCGGCAACATGCTCATTCTCTGCCCGGCCGTCGCACGACGAAACTGGGCGCGGGAGCTGGAGCGGTTGTTGTTGCCGGATGCTGGTTTCGAAGTCGAGGTCGTGGAAGACGGCAAGGCGCCATGCACGGCCCAGGTCGTCATCTGTTCATATGATCTCGCGCGGCGGCCGGAAATGTTCGCGGTGCTGGAAGACCGGGACTGGGACGTGATGGTCCTGGACGAGCTCCAGTATTTGAAGAGCCCGACGTCGGCGCGGGCACAGGCCGTGTTCGGCTCGCGCAGGGCTAAGAAATTCACCAGGGCCGGGCTCGCCGGCAAGGCGGAGCGTGTATGGGCACTCAGCGGTACGCCCGCTCCTAACCATGTCGGCGAGCTCTACAATTGGGTGCGGTTCTCCCGGCCGGAATTGGCGACGCGGAGAAGCGGCGCGCTGATGAACTACAACGCGTTCTTGTATCAATACTGCAAGGTGCAAGAGACGCCGTTCGGCCTAAAGGTCATCGGCAATAAGAAAGACATGGTCCAGCAGCTCTGGGCCGAGCTCGATTGCAGCGTAATCCGCAAAGAGGATGTGCTGGATCTGCCGCCGATCCGCTTCGAGCAGCTCGAGGTGTTCGGCGACCGTACAGCCGCGCAGGTGCGGGATTTGGAGAACGAATACGCGGCCGGCATTGCCGACGTGCTCGAGAGTATCCAGTCCGGCAACCCACCGCAGCACGAGCTCGCCACGCTGCGCCGCTATACCGAGATGGCGAAGGTCGGCGACGCGATAGACCTCATTACACCTGAGCTCCAGGACGGGGCGATGGAGAAGGTTGTGGTTTTTGCCAGCCACCGTGACGTGATCGAACAGCTCCTGATCGGGCTGGAAGAGTTTAACCCGGTGACCGTCCACGGCGGCATAACGGGGGAGGCCCGGCAGGAAGCGATCGAGAAATTTTCAACAGATCCATCCTGCCGGGTCTTTGTCGGACAGACCGTCGCCGCGGGCACAGCGATCACGCTGCATGCCGATGGCGCGTGCCAGGACGTCATATTCCTGTCGGCCGATTGGGTGCCGTCGAATAACGCTCAGGCCGCGGCGCGGGTCCACCGGTACGGGCAGACCGGCAGCGTCTTCTGCCGCTTCCTGCATTTGGCGAACTCTATGGACGAAATGATCACGAGGGCGCTCGTGCATAAATCACGCATGCTCGGACAAATTTACGGAGAGGATAAACAGCATCATGCAGCCTGAACAATTGAGACTCGAACTTGAACCTGAAGATGAAAAATTTAACGCGAAACTGAAAATGGAAACTGAAAGAGAAAACGATGACGAAAAAGAAAACGGAAACTGAACATAGTGAATTTGTTGGAGGATCCAACTGCCATCGCCTCATGAACTGCCTCGGTAGTCATGAGCTATCTAAGAAAGTACCGCCCAAGCCGTCGTCCAAGTACGCGGACGAGGGAACCATGCATCATTCCGTGATGGAGCAGATCCTGGGCGACGGCAAGACAGTGGAGGAGATGATCGGGTACACGGAGCTCGGTCATACCCTTACTGAAGAGCTTGCAGACGAGATGATCCGGCCGGCGCTGGCGTGCTGGGAAGACATCGTCGGGTTTTTCGACATCAAGGAATACGAGACCGAAACCCGTGTCGCGTACAACAAACACCCCGAGGCGTTCGGCACGGTCGACGCGCTGGCGAACGGAGACGACGTGACGGTCCTAGTGGACTGGAAGTTCGGCCGCGGTGTGCCGGTCTCGGCGACCAAGAACAGCCAGCTCTTATTCTACGCCGGCGCTGCCCGCGAGACCGAAGAGGTCGCTGATATGTTCTCACCGGACAAAGAGATCGTCGTCTGCATCGTGCAGCCGGCGATGGATGAGCCTTGGACATCGTACCGGTTCGAGCATGAAGAGCTGGATCTGTTCGTAGAAGGCGTCGACGAAGTGATGACCGCTCTCAAGGCTGGAGAAGGGGGCGACATCCTGGTTCCTGGGTCCTGGTGTAAATGGTGCCCGGCCAAGCCGATCTGCCCGGAGAAGAAGACCCAGGCACAAGAGCTGTTAGAGACGACCAAGGAACAGATGCAGACGATGTTCCCGGACGAGCTCGGCCGCCTTGTGAAGATGGCGGAAGAGGTCTCCGACTGGTCGAAGCAGGTCATGGGGTTCGCCCATGAAGAGCTGGAGAGGGGTCACGAAGTCACCGGCTATAAGCTGGTGAAGAAGCGGGCCACGCGTAAATGGAAGGATGAGGCGACCGCCGAATCCGTCCTTCGCAAGTTCGGCATCAATGACCTGCACGACGTCAAACTCATATCCCCGGCTCAAGCCGAGAAGAAATTGAAGGGGTCGGCTCTCGACCTCTCAGAGTTCGTGGTAGCGCAATCAAGCGGGACCACGATGGCCGACGAGGGTGATCCTCGCCCGGCAGTATCCGGCAAGTTCGACAGCTCAGGCTTAGGACTTCCGACACTCGAAACTGAAACTGAATAAGGATTACGGAAAATGGAAAACGCGATCACAGCATTTTACGGTTCAGCGACCTCTCTCGACGCGCTCGACGAGATGGTCAAGCAAAGCGCACCCAACGTGCCCCAGCCGACGAACGGGATGAAGTTCATTCGTCTCAGTGCGGATAATGGGGAGTGGGTGTACGGCGCCGACAATACGGAGGTTGAGGAAGGCAGCCTCTGGGCGGTGAACCCGTTCTCCTTCAGGACCGGATGGGTATGCTGGGCGGACCCGAAGAAGAACGGCGGCAAGCGGGAGAAGTTGGGCGAGGTCATGGCTTCGATCAACACCCCGCCGCCGCTGCCCGAGGCTGATCACTCGGCCAAGGGTGGGGAATGGCAGGAGCAGTTAGGCTTCGATCTGATCTGCATCAACGGTGAAGATGAAGGCACCGAATGTCAGTACAACGTCAACTCGTATGGCGGTAAGGCGGCGTTCGGCGACTTGTTCGCCGAGGTCGGTCTGCGGCCGGTGCGGGAATACTGCTTCCCGGTCATCAAGTTGGGGTCGGATTCGTACTTCAACAAAACGTACGCCCGCAACGTGTACACCCCGATCTTCGACGTGATGGATTGGGCCGACATGGAGCAGAACCTGCTAAGTGACGGCGCGGTGGAGAAGTTGGAAGCCCCCGAGGCAGCGGAAGTTGACAGCTCCGAAGCCGCCCCGGAGGCCGATGACGCCACGGCCGAAACCGAAGCACCGAAGCGGCGCCAACGCCGGCGCGTTAACGCGTAGCAATGGCAGGGCGGGTGTTAGGAGCACCCGCCCTCGCTTCGCTGGCGAGCATACAATGCTTCACATAGATTATGAAACCCGTTCAGAGGTGGACCTGTTCAAGGAAGGTGCGTTCAAGTACGCGGCGCACCCGTCCACCGACATCATCTGTATGGCATACGCATTCGGCGATGAGCCGGTCGAGCTGTGGCATCCTGGTCTTCCTTTCCCACAGGATGTGGAGGAGGCGTTACGGTTCCCAGACGTAGCAAGTCTCCATGCTCACAACGCTCAGTTCGAGCGGCTCATCACCCAATACGTGTTGACGCGATACGTAGAGATCGACCCGCCCCCCATAGAGGCTTGGTACTGCACGGCCGCTCAGGCGCGGGCCCGGTCCCTGCCGGGCGGTCTCGATGACCTAGGCGCGTGCCTGGGGCTGAACATCCAGAAAGACAAGCGCGGCAAAGAGCTGATCAAGCTGCTGTCGATCCCTCAGATGACGGAATACGGCGACAAGAGGCTGAACCTGGATCCTGATCCTGATCTCTTACAAGAGATGTATGACTATTGCGTCCGGGACGTCGAGGTCGAGCGGTTCGCAGAACAGGCGACGCCACCGCTGTCTGAAGAGGAACACTTGGACTGGGTCATCAACGAGCGCGTGAACGATCGAGGTCTGATGGTGGACGTCGAGTTTGCGCAAGCGGCGACGGAGTACGCTGACGCAGAACTGGAAGAGATAAATATAAAGATCAGCGAGGCCACGGCCGGCGAGATCACCTCCCCCAGGCAGTTCCAACGCATCAAGGAATACATGACGCCGTACATCGACCAGGCTCAGGTAGCGGCCGCGATGTTGCGTAAAGAGAAAGACCGCAAGACGGGCGAGGATAAGGTCCGCACGGTGATGGATAAAGCCGCCCGTATGAAACTGCTGAGGTTGGTCGAGGACGACGAGACGGTTCTCCCCGAGAATGTGGTCGAGATGATCAAGCTGATGGACGAGGCCGGCAAGTCATCGGTCTCCAAATACCAGGCGATGGTCAACCGAGCGAACGATGCTGATCGGGTTCAAGGCGCGTACATCTTCTCGGGCGCCGGCCAGACCGGGCGCTTCTCGAGCACGGGGCTACAGCTCCACAATTTCCCCCGCGGCACGGCGCCGCAGCCAAAGACGGTGAGGTCGACCGTGGTGAACGGCTGGGAGCTCGACGAGGTCATGTCGTCCCTATCCACGATGTTGCGGCCGTCGATCCTGGCGCCCGAGGGGCGGGTACTGGTTGGTGGGGATTGGTCATCGATTGAGGCGCGGATCCTGCCGTGGCTGTCAGGGACGCAGAGAGCCAACAAGGTGCTGGACGTGTTTCGCGACAATGACAAGAACCCCGAGGCCCCTGACGTCTATATGCACGCTGCTGCGGGTCTCTATCAGATAGACCCGACCGAGGTTACGAAGGAACAACGTGCCGTCGGCAAGGTGATTATCCTGAGCTCTGGATATCAAGGAGGCTATCGAGCGTTCCAGGCGATGGCCCGCGCGTACCGGGTGACGGTTTCTGATGACAAGGCCGCCGACATCATCCGGGGTTGGCGGGCTAAAAACCCGTGGTGCGTCGAGTTCTGGGCTGGGGTTGAATCGGCAGCCATTGCAGCTATGGGGCACCCAGGTGCGAACTACGGGGCCGGCCGGCTGACGTATTGCCGCCCGACGGACACGTCCCCGCTGTACTGTCAGCTCCCGAGCGGCCGGATATTGAGCTACCCGGATCCGAAGGTCGAGGTATGGGAAAGCAAACAGGGCACCAAGATGGATCTGAGCTGCGTGAAAGCGGCGTGGAAACCGGCAGCGGGGGAGACAGACTGGGGGCGCGTTGGCTTATACGGCGGGCTCTTGGCAGAGAACGCGACCCAGGCCGTCGCGGCCGACATCCTACGGTACGCGATGCGGCTCTGCGACGAGGATGGATGGCCGCAAGTCGGTCACACCCACGATGAATTGATTCTTGAAGTAACTGAACCCGAGAGAGCCGAAGCCCTGGAGGCTCTCGAGGCAATAATGCTGGATGTGCCGGCGTGGGCGGAGGGTCTACCTCTCGCCTGTGAGACTTGGTCAGGGCGAAGGTATGGAAAATGAGTACAGAGAGGTGGTTATCGGTACGCGAGGATGGCGTGTACCTCGTCGAGGAGTTAGACGGCGCGGCCTTCCTGCGTGCTATCAGTGATGAGAGACGAACAGAGAGGTGGTTATCGGTACGCGAGGATGGCGTGTACCTCTGGGAAACAAAGCTGGACCTGAACGACCCCGCTGACTTGGCGGTATACCAAGAGATGATGTCGAGGAAGGGGCGCGCGGCCAAATGAACATCACCCCTAAAACATTTCTCGACACCATATTCGACGGCAAACAAGCCGACGAGCATGTTCTATTAACCAAGAAGCGCGGCGAGAGTTGGAGCAGCAGCGCGGCCGACGACAAGGGCATGCGCTATCTAAGGTCCAAGACGCCTGTCGTTTACTTCTGCGTGTCGACCGTCAAGGAAACGGGCGAGACGTTCCAAGACGGGGACAGGATCTGGCGCCGGCGGCGGCAAGACTTGATCGCGTCATACGTCATCGTCCTGGACGACATCGGCACCAAGGTAGAAGAACACCCGCCTGTAGAGCCGTCATACAAGCTCGAAAGCAGCGAAGGTAATTTCCAGTGGGGCTATCTGATCGAGCCGACCGAGAACATCGATCGCTACGAGGCGATCGTCGCAGCACTGGGTGAGAAGGGCTGGACGGACAAAGGCGCTGGCGGATCGTACCGGGTGATGCGGGTGCCGGGCTCGTTGAATGACAAACCGGGTAAAAAGAATTTCATTTCGAGGATCACTGACTGGCACCCGGAGCGGTCCTGGGACATGGATGAGCTGGCGCTCAAGATGGGTGTCGATGTTGAGAATATGACCGTGACCAGGAAAAAAGGCGTAGGTACGCCACGCGCCGGCGGAGCCGCAGCTCATGACATCGACATTGATATTGATGATCCGATGCTGACATGGCTCGCAGATGAGGGGCATATCATATCGGATAACGGCGGCGAGTGGGTGGAGATCGTCTGCCCCTGGCACGAGGAACACACCGACGGGCGCAATATGGCGAGCTACTCCCCACTAGGGAGGGGTAGCGGTGAGTGGCCCGAGAGACGCGCGTTTAACTGTCTGCACGAACATTGTAAGGACCGCGCCTATAAAGATTTTAAAGGCTGGGCGGTGAACAACGGCGGGCCGGGTGTGGTCGGCTATGACCCGCTACCCTGGATCCAGGCCCAGTGGGTGTATCTGGAGGTCGGTCGGCAATTCGCCGATATGTTTCAACGGCCGCGTGGCGGGACCTGGGTCTACAGTGAACAGAGCTGGTCGAACAAATATCTCGAGCACATCGAGACGCGGCACCGCGACCAGTCAGTCCTGATCAAGACCGCGATGCTGGACCGTCGTGAGCACAATACGCGCAGGGCTACGGACCTGCGGTATCTTCCTGGGCAAGGGGAGCTGGCTACGGATTGCGGCCAGGATTATGTGAACTCGTACGTACCTCCCCAGCACACGCCCACAGAGGCCGCTCCAGAGGTCTTCCTGAAGCATATGGACTTTATCCTGCCTGACGAGGATGAGCGCGAGTGCTTCATCAACTGGCTGGCATGGAAGGTCCAGAACCCCGACAAACGATCGTATGCGGTTGTTATGGTCGCGGAGGATTCTTTCGGCGTCGGCCGGACGTGGATTGGCAAACTTCTGAGTAAGATGTGGTGGGGGCAGGTGAACCACGCCAACCTCAAACAGCTCATAGGTAAAGGCACCAGCGCCGAGAACACGTACAACGACTGGGCCGTCGGCTGTCAGCTCCTGATCGTGAACGAGGCCAAGGACCTAAGCCGCGAGGATTTTTGGAACTCGTACGACACATTCAAGGAACGGATCTCGAACGAGCTGGTCGAATGGCGGGTGAACCCGAAGTTCGGGCATACCCGTGACGAGTTTTTATATTTTAACGCCCTCATATTTTCCAACCACGCCGATGCCATGCACATCCCGGAGGATGACCGCCGGCTGGCTGTGCTGACAAACCCTCGAGAGAAGCGCGACGACGCATACTACCAGGCGCTATGGGACGCCTACCACGAGGGTTCTGAGGCTGCGCGGCTGTGGTGGTTCTTGAAGCGGCGCGACCTGAGCGGCTACGACGCCGTCAAGCCGCCCGTCACCGAGGGCAAAAACCTGATGATCGAGGCGTCTCGTTCGCCGGCCGAGCAGATCCTCGCCTATATCCAGGGTGACGCGGCCGGGGAGCTGGTCACGTATCAGATCCTGGAGAATCAGGTGCGTACTGCGGCACGGATCCTGGGGTTGTCGGCCATACAGCACACCCCTGCAAACACCGCCCGATTCATATGGAAGAAACTAGGCAGTTTACGCCCTGGAGTTAACAACGGGGCTCGCTACAGCATCGGCGGAGAGCAGCAAGAGGTGCGAGCTCTTCTAGGTAAAACTAGGTGGAAAGCTGCTGACGAGGTGCGGGACCGTGACTCCATTGTGATCGAGGTCACAAAAAATGACGCACCTCTAGGTGAAAACGGCGCTGACAACGTAATCCACCTAGAAACCACCTAGCTGTCGGCGGCAATGATATCAACAAGTTATGGATACCACTAGTTAACTAGGTGAATAGGTGAACTACTATACAGTATATTCTTATAATAGGTCATATATACAGTATAGGTATATACCCTCTATAGGGGCCGCCACCTATCACCTAGACCCACTAACCAGGTCTAGGAGCACTATATGGCTGAACCAACATCAATTGTGATCGAGGAGACAAATCGGGCTGGCGTGTACCGGTCGCGACGTTTGACGCTGGTCCAGCAGTGGGTGGCTGATGAGAAGATCCCGGCCGACTACCAGGACGCCGCTACTGCATACGCCGAGGCGTTCGATCGAGCGCAGCTCAATGGCGATTACCAGACCGTGAAACTGGAGGGTGCAGGACTGGGTGCTGGGGGACGGGAGGCGATCCTGGAGGCGTCGATTCGTGCCAAGCGTTTCATACACCGCTGCAACGACGCTGTCGGCCGTGAGGCGGCCGCTGTGCTGTGGGATGTGATCGGCTTGGATCTTAGCCTATCCGAGCACGCGACACGGCAATCCTGGAACGGCAAAGCCTTATCAGTTCACGAGGTCCGCGGCCGGCTGATTGCGGCGTTGGGCATGCTGAATAAATTTGTAAAGGGGGGATAGCACAATATCTAGTTTTGTTGTTGACAGCATGGCACAAGATGTAGTAGTTTTAGGCAAGATCTGGTAGCTGCGTCTTGAGGACGCATTCGTATCAGCTACACCCCTCTTTGCAGATCTTACTTACCTCCCTGTTAAACTAGCCCCGCTCGCAACAGCCACATCATCAGCCTCCTCGAGCGGGGTCCTTTTTTTATGCATTAGCTTAGGAGAATAAAATGCCAAGCGTCGGCGGTAAAAAATATTCTTACAGTGCCAAAGGAATGGCAGCGGCTAAAAAGGCTGCGAAGAAAAGCGGCAAAAAGATGACCATGAAACGGCCGGCCAAGAGGAAATAATGGCCAAGCCAGGATTGTACGCCAACATCAACAAACGTCGCAAAGCTGGCACGTCGAGATCCAAGAAGAAATCAACGATCTCCGCCAAGGCCTACGCGAACATGAAGGCGGGATTTCCCAAAAAGAAAAAGAGGAAAGTTTGATTTTATTCAAACGAAATCAAACCTGATCAAATGGAATTAAAGCCGATTGAATGTGGATGGTGCGGCTCTTTTGAGCGCCCCTACTATCAAAACGCCAAACCAATTTGTGGCCGGTGCGGCAAGCCGTTCGCAGATTGTTGTGATGGCGAGCAAGCACAGCCAGAGCCAACAACCCATGACTGAAAAGAAAGCTAAAACACGCGGCGGTAAACGCGCCGGGGCCGGTCGAAAGAAAGGCTCCATCGACCGCGCAAGCCCGGCTGAAAAGGTCGAGTTTGCTGAGATCGCCAAACAGTTTGCGCCGCGGGCATTGCAGAACCTGATCGACATTGCCACCAACCCGGAGAGTGTGGATTCGGCCAGGGTCGCTGCATCAAAAGAATTGATCGATCGAGCCTACGGCCGCGCGCCCCAGGCAGTGGATGTGGAAGGGGATCTTGCCATCACGATCGTGAGCTCGGTGCCGAGGGCCGATGACTGAACTCAATTTCGAGTACACTCCAAGATCGGCTTTTGTCCCGTTCCATATGAGAACACAGAAACGCGCTGTTCTGGTCTGTCATCGCCGGGCCGGAAAGACAGTGGCATTGATTGCCGATCACATCGATGCAGCATTGAAATGCGAACAACCCAATGGCCGGTTCCAGATCATCGCGCCATTGTTCAAGCAAGCCAAAGACATCGCCTGGACATATCTCCAGGACATGACCCGGTTCTTAGGCAAGTATCGCACTGTGAACCAGTCAGAGCTCTGGGTAGAGGTGCCCAGCAAAGCTGGGACGACTGCCAGGATCCGATTGTATGGTGCCGATGACCCGGATCGGCTTAGAGGCATTTACAGCGACGGGATGAGCATTGACGAAACAAAAGACGTCAACCCGGCGCTGCTGCAAGAAGTGGTGTTGCCGGCTCTTGCAGATCGCAATGGCTCATTGACCCTGAGCGGAACGCCAGGTGGTTACGACGAATTCTATAACCGCTACCAGGCAGCACTCCGGGATCCGGACTGGTTTGTCCTCATGCTAAAGGCGAGCCAGAGCGGGATCCTGCCGGACGAGACATTGAAGGAACTGGCCGTCGAGATGCCAGGGCCCAAGTACGCCCAGGAGCTCGAGTGTGACTTCTCCTCGGCCGCTGAGGCGCAGTTTATCGCAACAGAGATATTCGAAGATGCCGAGGCTCGACGAGAGCCACCAGATGCATCTATGCCAGTGGTCATCGGTGTTGATGTGGCTCGGTTTGGAGATGATCAATCGGTCATCCTGACCCGCCGCGGCCGCATCATCGAGGACATCAAACGGTTCAATAAGATCGATACCATTGCGCTGGCCAACGAGGTTATGCGATGGGCCGATGCAGTCAACCCGGCGATGATCTATGTGGATGGCGTGGGCGTCGGTGGTGGTGTCGTGGACTACATCGCCTCAGCAGGCTACAGCGTCCGGGATGTCCAAGTGGGCGCCAAGGCCGATGACAAGATCCGATACGCCAATAAGCGTGTGGAGCTCTGGGGTGAGATGAGGGAGTGGCTCAAGAATGCCGCCTTCCGGATCCCACCTGAAGAGATCGCCATCCTCAAAGCAGATCTACTGGGGCCAACCTACAAGTACTCGATCACAGGATCCTGCCAGCTAGAGAAGAAGGAAGACATGAAGAGACGCGGCCTATCGAGCCCGGACGTTGGTGACGCATTGGCATTGACGTTCTTCGAGCGCCTGGCTGCACACGCCGGCGACAAGCTGGTGATGCGGACCCCGGTGCCCGTCACCGGTTACGATGAAATGAGACTATGACCCTGGTCATACGAAGCGTCGAAGACACAGAGCTCGATGCCGTTGTGGACATATGCGAGGCCGGGGTGGAAGAGACCAACCTCGATGTTTCATTCGATCGTGAGACAGCCCGCAACTGGCTTTGGACGTATATGCAGTCGGTTGAGGCTGACATCCTTGTGGCCGATATGGACGGCGACCTGGTGGGTGGCGTCATGCTGGCCGAGAGCGCCGAGATCTTCAAGAAGCCCATGTGCTACATGGCAAAGTTTTGGGTGTTGCCCGAGGGACGCCGCACGTCGGCGGCTCGGGAGCTCCTGAAAGCATCAGTCGCTTGGGCGAAGGAGCGCGACTGTTCACACCTTTACGTAACCGCGACCGCTGACCTCGATGAACGGGAGCAGCGGTTATTCATCAACCTCATGAAACGCGCCGGCTTTACCGACAAAGGGCCGGTCCTCTGCTTAGGATTGGATTGATCAACATGGGAAAAGTAGCCAAGATCTTCGCCCCCACCCCCCCGCCCCCGCCCCCGCCTCCGCGGCCGCTCCCCGTCAAGGAGACCGCACCGGCCGTGGCTGAGAAGTCGAAGACGACACGGGAACAGGCCGGCCGCCGCCGCGGCGTCTCTAGCACGCGTCTGACCGGCGGCCTCGGGGTGATGGACGACCCGAACTTGGCGCGCAAGTCGCTGTTGGGCTAGCGTATGTCTATCCAGGCAAAGGAGATCATCGAGAAGTTTGAAACTCGGCAATCCGAGCGGATGGCTCTCGACCAGCTCTGGGAGGAGATCGCCGAGGTGCTCGCACCCGAACGCATTGGCTTCACCTCCAAGACGGTGAACAACCAGACCGTCCGCCGCACCACGTCGATCTACGACACGACACCGGTGTTGGCGAAGCGCGGTCTGGTCAACGCCATCGGCGCTATGCTGCGCCCTAAGAGCTCTGCGCCTGGGAAGTGGTTCGACATCGTGCCCGAGGACGAGAACCTGCTGGACAACCGAGCCGTCAAGGAATGGGTGGACTTCGCCGAGCAGCGGATGTGGACAGCTCTCTACAACCCGCGCTCTCGGTTCATCCAGGTCACCGGCGAATGTGATGACGATCTGATAACATTCGGCACTGCTGCCGGCTACGTCGGCACCAACAAGACCGAGGACGGTCTGCTGTTCCGCTCGTTCCATCTCGCCGGCGTCTACATCGACACCGACGACGAAGGCAACGTGGACGGCGTGTTCCTGCTCGAGAAGCTCACACCCGTCCAAGCGGCCGACCGCTGGGGCAAGGAGAACCTGGGCAAGAAGACGCTCGAGGCGATGGAAGGCCCGAGACCTGACGAGACGAAAAAGTTCGATTTTATCTGGTGCGTGAAGAAACGCGGTGTCTTCGACAAGCGCGTAGGCGGCAGCAAGAATATGCCGTATATGTCCATCGTCGTCGATCGCGAGAGCGAGCATGTCGTGAACGAAGGCGGCTACGAAGAGTTCCCGTTCTTCATCCCACGTTGGGACACGCGGTCCGGCGAGATGTACGGCCGCGGACCGGGCGTCTTGGCGCTGCCTGACGTACTCACACTTAACCAGATGGGTAAAACCATCTTACGCGGATTGCATCGCGCCGTGGCGCCGCCTTGGCTGCTGCCGGCCGATAGCACCGTCAATGCCCCACAGCTCATACCCGACGGCGTCACCTACTATGATGCAAAGGCCGTGCGGAACATCGGGCTGTCTAACCCATTTATCCAAATGGAGAGCCGGGGGAATATCCCGTGGGGGCTCAACGCCCAGGACGCATTACGCGAACAGATCCACGCACTGTTCTTCCGCAACGTCCTGAACCTGCCTGTCGACGCACCACAGATGACAGCGACCGAGGTTATCCAACGTCGTGAAGAGTTCGTGCGGGAGATCGGCGCAGTGTTTGGCCGTCTCGAGACGGACTACACCGGTCCCATCATTGAACGGACGTTCAACATCATGCTCCGCCGCGGCGCTCTCGGCCCTGTCGAGAATATCCCCGAGGAGCTGCAAGGATCCAACATCACGTTCCGTTTCGCGTCACCCGTCGAGAAGGCCAAACGCCAGATCGAGGAACAGACGATTACGCAAGGAATCGAGAAGGTATTGGCGATCGGTCAGATGCAGCCCGAGGTCATGCTGCCCTACAAGTGGGACGAGATCGGCCGCTTCATTGCCGACAGTAACGACTTCCCAATGAACCTCACCTACGCAAAAGAGGAGCTCGAGGAGGTTAAAGCACAGCACGCACAGCAGCAGCAAGCCGAGCAGATGATGCAGACGATGGAGCGCGGCGCCGGCGTAATGGGGCAACTGCCTGAAGGAGCTTTACAGCAGGCGGAGGTCGCTTAGGTGGCAGTGAAGAAATATCTGGTGTACACGGCAGTGATACCAGTGAAGGACGACGATAGGAGCATCGATTCCTATTTCAAGGGCGTACCCTACAACGCCCACCACGCGTTTATGGAGCTGCCGCACAACACGGACACGGACGCCGTCGGGCGTGCGCTGGACGACGCGGTGAACGCCCACATCAAGAAGATGAAGAAGGACGGGCTACCCGGACGAGGGACGCTATGAGGCTGAAGTTCTGGCGGCGTGACCGGTTCGAACCCGACTTCGAAGAGTTCGAACGGCTACTGATCGCAGCCGTAGGCGGCCGCGAGCACGGACCGATACAGGTCGCCCACGACTTCCGCGGGCTGTTCCTGGAGAACCCCGACATGGGGAAACGAGTTTTGTTTATGTTGCTGAAGTGGTGCGGCGAGTTCGATGCGGCGCCACCCGAAAGCAACGACGACCTGCAACGGTGGGCCGGCAAGCGTGAGGTTGCAGCACGCATTAAGACGGCGTTGTACGCCGATTTGACGAGCCCCGATCTATAGGAAGGACGATTAAAACATGGCTGAAGAAGCACTCGAAGGCGCCGAGGCTACCCCGTCAGATGACGGCGCCGCGGTCACCCCGGAGGGAGTTACTGAAGGAGCAGCACCGGAAGAGGTCACCTCTACGACTTCTGAGAACTGGAGATCCGGCATCACCGAAGAAGCTGATCTCAAGCTGGCCGAGCGTTACACGTCTCCTGCGGCGATGGCGAAAGCTCTCCGTGAGGCGAACGTAAAGATTAGCCAGGGCGCACCACAGAAACCCGGCGAAGGCGCCTCGGACGAGGACATCGCTGCGTATCGTAGAGCGAACAACATACCCGAGACGGCGGAGGGCTATGAGCTCACCAAGCCCGAGGGTATCGAGGACGTACAGTTCGAAGCGGTAAAGCAGGAGCTGGCGCCCTATCTCGAGTTCGCTCATAAGACCGGCATTCCGGCGGATATGGTCGACGCGTTCGTCCAGTTCGACATGCAGCGCGCCCAGGAGACGATGGCAGCACAGTCGAAGACGGACGAAGAGTTCGCCGCCGCGGCTGAAGCCGAGCTCCGCAAGGAATGGGGCGCCGAGTACGACGGCAACATGAACTTAGCCAAGCTCTACGCCGAGCAGAAAGGCTACAAGGACCTGTTTAACATCGAGACCAGCAACGGCACGCTGTTGGGGTCTTTCCCGCCATTCGCCAAGTTCCTGGCGGAGACGGCGCGGATGGATAGCGAACATCAAGCCCAGGTCGGCCTAGTCAATACCGAGGCCGGCGTGGACCTACAGAAACAACACGCAGATCTCTCTGATCAGATCCACGCGGCGGTCAACGCCGGCAACTCGGATCTGGCGAACCGGCTGCAAGCCGATCGCGAGAAGATCTCCGAAAAACTATATGGCACCGGCACGATCGTCGGCGCCGCCGGGCGCACTGCTTGAAGACAGTCGTCCACGTCAACCAACACGTCATTAAGGCAAACCGGAAACACGATAAGTGCGATCCGGTTCTGACGTGTAAGACGTATAAATCGAACACATACGCGCACGAGGTCGAAATCAGAGGCCCGTGCCGTATCATCTATCGACCGGACAAGCCGCTCTCTTGCGGCGCGCATGTCTGGATCGAAACGGATTCCGAAGTCCTCTTAGACCCGGAATAGGCGGAGAGCCGACACCCCGCAATTGCGGCCCGGCAGACCCGTAACACTTACCCTGAAGGCTCCGATACGGACCTGAGCAGCCCCGGCAACGGGCACCCTGCAACGGCCCCGCTCGGCTACCCCGACGGTGGTTTGTCTTTTCGTCAACTCAAAACGGAGGGACAACCAATGTCTACTTCTATCACTGCTGCATTTATTGCAGATTACAATAAGGACGTTCATCTGGTTTTCCAGCGTGAAGGTTCAATGCTCCGTCCTACGGTCATGACCAAGGACGGCGTGGTTGGTTCCACGACCAAGTTTGAAAAGCTCGGTACGGGTACTGCCACAACCAAGTCCCGGCACGGCGAAATTACGCCGATGAATGCCACGCATACCCAACCGAGCGCCACCCTCGTCGACTTCTACGCCGGCGACTACAGCGATCTGTTGGACGAGGCCAAGACCAACATCGACGCCCGGATGGCTTATGCCAAGACCGGCGCTTACGCGCTGGGCCGGAAAGTCGATGAGCAGATCACGACGCTGCTGGACGGCACCACGCAGAGCACGGTTACTTTCGCAGTGACCAGCTACGCGGCCATCCAGAGCTCGCTCCTGCAAATGGTTGAAGCTCTCGACAGTAACGACGTCCCGAACGACGGTGGTCGGTACGGTGCGCTTACGCCTCGCGCGTACGCCCAAGCCATGACCGTCGAGTCCTTCGCTTCCGCCGACTATGTCGGATCGAACGGTCTGCCCTTCACCGAAGGCGCACCCGGTCACCGGAAATGGAAAGACTGGATGGGCGTCAAATGGTGCATGCACTCGGGCTTGCCCGGCAAAGGCACCGCGACTGCCAAGGTTTTCACTTGGCACAAATCAGCCATCGGCTATGCCACTGGCAAGCATGCCGGCAACGTCGCGTCCAACGACAGCGTCGCCGCCGACATCACTTGGCAGGGCACGAAGGCTGCTCACTTCATCAACCACATGATGAGTGGTGGCGGCGTCCTCATTGATGACGCCGGCGTTATCGAGGGTAACCTCGACGACACCGCTGCCATCGCAACGTCGTAAGGGAGGGCTACGTCAATGGCTTATACTGCTGGTAACCTAGTCCTCATGGCGAACGGCAATGGCTTCAACCATTACCGTTACGACACGACCGATGGTCTGACCACCGTCGACGGCGCTGGATATTTCAACAACGACGATGACGATCTCAACCTCGCGGTTGGCGACATCATCGACGTGGTTGTCTGGTCCACCGCGGTCCGCACCGGCACCATCAGCACGGTTGGCAAAGTGATTGTCGATTCTGTGAGCTCGGGCTCCGTTGATACTTCCAACGACCTGCTCGGCGCTACTTACATCGATAGTGACTAAGGGTAACGCGAGGGGTGGTGGCGATAGCGCCACCCCTCCAACCTTTTACGCGACACCCGGCCGTGAACCTTCCGAGGTGATCGGCAAGGCTTTTTGTGAAGGATCTGGCGGAGTGTTCTCCGAAGGCCGGATCCTTGGCAAAGGGCCCGGCGCTTTTTACGGGCGCAGCAAATACACCGCAACCTGCCAGGACTATCTGGCGACCCGCGGTGAAGACTTCTACTACATCGACAACGGCTATTTTAACCCCGGCCACTACGACGGCCACTACCGCGTCACCAAGAACGCAGCACAACACGACGGCACGGGCAACGCACCGTACGACAAGTTCGCACGGCTGCACGTACCGATCGAGCCCTGGCGCAAGACCGGCCGGCATATCCTTGTGATCTGCCAGTCGAAAACGTATTTTGAACTACGCGGCATGAGCGCCGGCACATGGCTTTGGGAGACCAACGCCGAGCTGGCGCGCTATACTGATAGGCCAATATTGGTAAGACCCAAGCCGACCCGGCACACGAAGTCGAGACCCCTCGAGGAGGATCTCGAGGACTGTTGGGCCGTGGTCACTCAATCATCGAACGTCGCCGTCGAGGCGATACTGAAAGGCATACCGGCAGTCGTCACCGGCCAGTGTGCCGCCACGCTGATGTCTACCGAGCTGACCCATATAGAGACCCCTAACTACCCAGAACGCGCACAGTGGGCGTGGAACCTAGCTGCGAACCAATGGACCTTGGATGAGATGAGGGCCGGCATCTGCTGGCACGAACTGCATGTTTGAATTTGAAGGAACGTGGTTCCCCGACGGTGAAAAACATCTGCTCGAGTGGTTGCGTAAGAAGCGGCTGCCCAAGATCGACGGGCATTTGGTCTACCAATACCACAAGTACACGGAGGCGATGGAGTTCGTAGACACCACGAAAATGGCGATCGACATCGGCGCCCACATCGGTATGTGGACCCGCGCGATGGCGATGGACTTCGAACACGTACACGCCTTCGAACCGGTGAGCATGTTCCGCGAGTGTTGGGTAAAGAACATGGAAGGTTTTACTAATGCCTCGCTCTTTAGCGTTGCGTTAGGCTCGGCGTCAGGTTCTGTCTCCTTCCACAATCCGACGCCGGGTAGTTTCGGTAACACCCGCATTGGCACCGACGAGGAAGACGCCATCGAGGTCGACGTCCCGATGACGACCTTATCCACGTATAATTTCGAGGACGTGGGTTTTATCAAGATCGACTGCGAAGGATTCGAGTACCAAGTTCTGGAAGGCGCCGAGAAGACGCTGGTGGAGAACAAGCCCTGCGTCATCGTCGAGCAGAAACCTGACCGGCCGCAGACGTTCGGGCACGATCAGCTCGCTGGCGTTAAATACTTGGAGCATCTGGGCGCCAAGCTGCGGAAGAAGATTGCCGGCGACTACATACTGAGCTGGGATTGATGGGGCTCGGCGATTGGATCATGGCGACCGCGGAGGCCCGCGGGTTACAGAAGACAGATCCACGACCGGTCGTCGCCGTCAACAAACGAGGACACCCGACATGGTCAGAGGTATTTGAGAACAATCCACGGTTTGCGCCCAAGGGCACGCCGATCAGTGACGACGTTCAGGTGCTCAGTTCCCGATCTGGGAACCGTCCATATATAGACTATAAAAAGTCTACATCATCACGGTGGGCCTGGAAGAACTGCCCGCCTGAGCCGGGAGAGATCTATTTCTCACCCGAGGAACAAGAGAAGATCGACACTAAGATCACGTCGTTCATCTACGTCGAACCGACGATCAAGGATAAGGCGCCGCCGAACAAGCAGTGGCCGTTCGAGCGGTGGCAACAACTTGTGGCGATCAAAGGTCGCGACTGGATCCAGTCAGGTCCACAACGATCGGCCGAGCATATGTTAGGCGGTGTGTATCAGTGTGTATCGCACACGTTCCGGGAGGCGCTCGTTACACTCGCGAGGTGCCATATGTACGTGGGCCATGAAGGCGCCATGCACCACGCTGCCGCGGCGCTAGGTATCCCGGCTGTCGTCATATACGGCGGGTTCGTATCGCCGGCGCAGACCGGCTACGAGAGCCAGATAAATCTATGTAGTGGCGGCGAGCCTTGCGGCCGCCGCGTTGAGTGCGCGCACTGCGCGACGTCCATGCGGGCGATCACAGTGCGCGATGTGTTAGACGCCATCGAGACTTTGGAAGGACAGATACATGGCACAAGCGAAAGTAAGTGACGTTAAGGCGTACGAGACCCGCGCCTTCGCGAGCACCACAACATACATCACTGACGACCACAAACCCGAGGACGTAGAGACCGAGAACTACTTCCACACGCTGTCGAACCGCTACCTGTACGTGGGCGACCGCATCGATGTGTTCTCCATCCTCGAGGGTTCGCCCGAGGCGCCCAAGAGCTGGGCCGAAGCCGCGTTCAAGGTGGTCGGTATCGACAAGTTCAACACGTCCGTCGAGATGGTTTCGCCGTGGGTGAACTTCACCGCCGGCGTCTCCACTAAACCCAAGGCCGCCCCTAAGTTTGACCCCGAGCCGAAAGAGGCACCGAAGGCCAAGGCGCGGGCTAGTAAAAAGGAAGAGTAACCGATGGCATCAGAAGTCGGCATCGCAAACGCAGCACTTCAGCTCATCAAGAGCTCGAAGCAGATCACCTCGATCACGCAGGGCACTAAGGAAGCCAACGCGGTCGAGGTCGTCTATGACGAGCTGCGCGATGCCCTCCTCGAGATGCACGTCTGGAACTTCGCGACCAAGCGGGTGAAGCTCGCACGCCTCACCAGCACTCCTGCTTTTGGCTGGGACTATTCCTATCAGCTCCCGGCCGACAACGTACGCGTCATCAGCGTACACCCCTCCACAAACATCCACGCCACGATGCCCTATCAGATCGAAGGCGCCACACTGAGCGCCGACGCCGAGGACGTATACCTGAGATACGTCGCGCGCATCGAGGACCCCAACTCAATGCCGGCGACATTCCGCTTGGCACTCTCCAAACTCTTGGCTAGCCGACTGGCGGTAACACTCGCACAGAGCACCTCCCTATCAAAAGAAATGTACGAGCAGTTCATTGGCGAAGATATGCCGTCAGCTAAGAGTGCAGATTCCGTTCAGGAATATGTACAGATGCTGCCTGAGAGCGGGTGGGTCGGGGTCCGCGACGGCTTCTACGAATACCCAGATCCTGGTGAGGTCAGTTCGTGACGACGCAAGTCCACCCACTACAGGAGTCGTTCAACGCCGGCGAGTTCGGCGCTCGGATGCACGCCCGCGTTCAGTTCGACAAGTACCAGAACGCCGGCGCGACATACCAGAACATCCTGCCCATACCGCAAGGCGGCTGGACCTTCCGTCCAGGGTTCCGGCATATCGCGAGCGCCAAGTCCGCGAGCGTACGGCCGTGGCTCATCCCGTTCGTGTTCTCCACGACGCAAGCCTACATCCTTGAGCTGGGTGAGACGGCGATGCGGTTCTTCAGGAACCAGGGCCAGATCACCGCACCCGATACGGACGCCGCGATCACCAATGGCGCGTTCGGCTCCGACATTACCGGCTGGACGGATAACTCGAACGGCACCGGCTCGATCGCCCACGACGCCACGAACAGTGATATGAACTTGGTCGGCGTCGGCAGCGGTAACGAGGCGATCGCGACCCAGTCCGTGACGACGAGTAACACGGGTACGCAGCACGTCATAAAATTTAAAGTCGTGGGAGACGCCGGCGACGAAATAATTGTTCGTGTAGGATCCGCATCCGGCGGCGCCAGCGCCGACTACCTGTCGGACGCCAAAAAACACACCGGCTGGCACACGATCGAGTTCACACCCAGCGCGAGCCCGTTCTATTTGAGCTTCGAGAACCAGCAGAACAAGACGATCTCGATCGACGATGTCGCTGTTATCGACAACACGGCGGTGGAGATCCCGACACCCTGGTCCGAGAGCGACTTACCGAGTCTGTCATACGCCCAGTCGGCGGACGTTATCTATTTTTGTATCGGCGGCTCAATTCGTCCATACCGTCTCGAGCGGTTTGGCAACAGCTCCTGGTCCCTTGAGGATGTGTTGCTAAAGGATGGCCCCTGGCTGGATCTTAACACCAGCGCGACGACACTAACGCTTTCCGCTACATCTGGGAATAGCATCAACGTGACCGCGTCCTCGACGACCGGCATCAACGATGACCAGGGATGGCTGTCTACGGACGTAGGTAGACTCATCCGGTGGAAAGACCCCGCCGGCGACTTTACCTGGATGCAGATTACGTCACGCACCAGCTCCACTGTAGTGGTGGCTGACATCAAAGGACCGAACGCGAGTGCCACGACGGCGACAGCCAACTGGCGGCTCGGCAAATACAATGACGCAGACGGCTGGCCCAGCGTGGTCGGCTTCGTGCAGCAACGCCTCGGGTTCGCGGCGACAACGACGTACCCTCAGACGTTCTGGCTGTCTAAGTCAGCCGATATCGAGAACTTCCAGGATGAGGACGTGGACGGCAATGTCCAGGACGACAGCGCGATCGACTTCACCTTCGCGGCCCTACAGGTCAACACCATCCGATGGCTCGCCTCTCGTAAGAAGCCGATCATCGGAACACAGGGCGGTAACTGGACCCTGCGCTCCGACGGCGCCACGCTGACACCGACGGACATCAACGCCGACTTTGAAGTGTCCGGCGGTGCTGCCCGTGTGCAACCTTTAGAAGTTCGCAACCGACTGGTGTTTGCCCAGGCCCAGGCGCGTAAATTATTGGAGTTTGCGGACGTACTACAAGATAACGGTGTACAAGGTTTTGACAGTTTCGATCTGACGATTTTGAACGACCGGGTCCTGACCGGCGGCACGACGCAGCTCGCCTATCAGCAAGAGCCCGATTCCGTTATCTGGTCCGTTCGCGCGGACGGGCAAGCACCGACGCTCACATACCAGCCCGAACAATCGGTCATCGGTTGGGCCCGGCAGATCCACGGCGGGAGCTTCGAGGGTGGAGACGCCATTATTGAAAGTGTCGCCACCATCCCAGGCCAGGACGGCTCCGGGCAGTTCAAGGATTCATCCGGCCGCCATGAAGTATGGATCGCCGTCAAACAGAAGATCAACGGCTCCACGGTGCGCTACATCGAGTGCCTGGAGAAGATGTTCGACGCCGAAGAAGACCTTCAGGAAGAGGCGTTTTATGTTGACAGCGGGCTGTCTCTGGACGCACCTATCGACATCACGGCTGTGACCCAAGCCAACCCAGCGGTGGTTACTGCCGCCTCTCACGGCTTCTCTGACGGCGATCTGGTGCGTATCGTACGCGTCACCGGCATGACCGAGTTGAACACCAATACATACAAGATCGCTGAGACGACAACCAACACGATGGAGCTCGCCGCGATCGACGGCAGCGCCATAACGGCAGCGACGAAAGCTAACCCCGGCCAGCTCACCATCCCGTCACATGGGCTCAGTAACAGCGACGAGATTCACATACATGATGTCGGCGGCATGACGGAACTGAACGGGAACGGGTATACCGTGACCGTGGTTGATAGCGATAACGTCACGATCGGCGTGGATACGTCTGGTTTTACAACGTACACGTCTGGCGGCACGGCACACACGGTGACCAACAGCACGGGCTTCACGGCCTACGCTTCTAGCGGAGAGGTCCGCAAAAAGGTCTCGACCGTTTCCGGTCTAAGCCATTTAGAGGGCGAGACCGTGCAGGTATTCGCCGACGGCGCCGTGCAGAACGATAAGACCGTGAGCTCGGGCTCGATCACCCTGGACGACGCCGCGAGCGTAGTCCATGTCGGGCTGGAATACGAGCGCCGGTTTAAGTCGCTGAAGCTATCCTACGGCAGCCAGAGCGGCTCAGGGGTGGGCCAGGAGAAGAACGTAGGTGATGTTATACTGGTGTTGATGGAGACCGCTGAGGGGGCGCTCTCGGTCGCTACAGAGGACGAGGACGGAGAGGGTACGTTCACTGAATTGGACCTCCGCGACGCGACCAACGTCGACGGCGATCCCGTACCGTTCTTCACCGGTGAGAAGAAACTGGGCGTCTCCGCCGGCCATGATGAGGATCTGCGACTGGTTATCAAAGGCACCGCCCCGGTGCCCGCGACCGTGCTTGGCATATCACCGGAGCTGGACGTCGCCGGGTGATCATAGAGTTATTTAGGCGGGAGCACCTGGACACGTTAGTCCTGGGCGACACCGTCGACGACCTCATACAGAAGGTCAGCTATTACAGAATATCGGACGTGGTCGGCTGGGCCGATATGGCCGTGAGCATCCTCGATGACGACGAAACGACGATGGCGATTATGGCGACCGCCGACGTGGATGTGGATGGGCGCACGGCGCGATATGTCTCGTTTATTCTGAGTAAACACGCAAAGGAGCGGCCAATGTGGTTGTTCCGCTCAACGCTCCGCGGCATCGAGCATATGCACGAGGCGCAGGGGATAGATTTAATAGCCGCTGAGGCGGCCGACGCGAGGAGCGCGCAGTTCTTAGAGCGCCTCGGTTTCGTCGAACACAACGGAGTGTTTTTACATGCAAGCACTACTGACAGCAGCACTGACGCCGGCGGGGGCAGCAGCAGGGTCCGCCGCCGCCGCCGCAGCGGCAGCGCAAGCAGCGACGATCAGCAGCGTGATCTCGGGGATCGGGACGGCCGTTACTGCGATTGGTGCGTTGAGCAGCGGACAAGCGGAGGCTGACCGGTATAACTTCGAGGCAGAGATCCGCCGGCAGGAAGCCGAACGCGAACGCCAGCTCGGCGAGCTAAACGCCAAACGCCAACGCGAGGATAACGAGCGGCTGGCCGCTACGCAGCGGGCCCGTCTGGCTGGGTCCGGCCGCGACGTCGGCACCGGCAGCGCGCTCCTGTTGCAGGACGATCTGGCCGAGGAGGGCGAGTTCAACGCCTTACTGCTCGAGGCGGATGCGGACGCCAAGGTGAGATCCAAACTAGCGGAACGCGAACTGTCGCTCGCTGCCGGGCGTAATGCGTCAACGGCGTCGTTCTTCCGCGCAGGTTCGGCGTTACTTAAATAATATGGCTAAGATACCCACAGCCGCGGACGTCACCCGCGTAACCCCAGGATCCCTCCCCAGGATCAATGTACCATCCGGCGCGTTCGGCGAGAACGTCGGCCAAGCGATGGGGCAGCTCGGGTCCAAGCTGACCGCGTTCGGCGACAAGATGGAGAAGCGGTTCTCGGACATCGAGGCACGCGAGCTCGACACCGAGTATTCGAAGATACTACGCCAGCTAGAGTTCGGCGACGGCACGCAGCAGAACCCCGGCTATTACAGCCTACAGGGTAAGCAAGCCTTACAAGACCACGACCGCGTCGCCCAGGAAGCCGAGAAGAAACTGAACGATCTGTTGGGCAGAGCCTCTGGCGGCCTGTCGCGAGAAGCATTCAGCGTCATGGCACGGCGCCGGCTGAACTCGACACTGGACAAGATGAACCGCCATCGCGCCTCGGCGTTCCTGAAGGTGGAGAAAGATTCCTCGATCGCCCGTCAGGCGGAAGCCATGCAGGGCGCGGTCGCGAACTCGATGGACCCGGTCGAGGTCAAGAAGCACATAGACGTCGTACGTTTCGAGGCGCGCCAACGCGCCATGAAAGAAAACGGCGACGCGGCGTTCGTGAAGACCCAGACGCAAAAGGCTGTATCCTCCGCACATCTTGCGGTGATTAACGACCTGCAAAACCGCCCCGGCGGCGCCAAGCTGGCCGAAAGATACTTCGAAGTGAACAAGGGCGAGATCGACCCTAACGTCCGCCAGGACACACTACAGAAGATCCAGACGACGGGCCGCGTGCAGCTCTCCCAGGAAGAGGGTGACCGGGTTTCTGAACAGTATGATCTATCCACACCCGAGGGTGCGGAGGCCGCGCTCGATGACGTGCGTAACAAACACAGCGATAAAGACGAGACCGATGTCGTCACCGCAGTGAAAGCACGTATAGCTGAAGCGAAAGCAATCAAGACCGCCAAGGAGAGGGATCTTAGACTATCCGCCATCCAGAAGGGCGAGGAAGGAAAGTGGAACGAGATAACGGCCGAGGAAAAAGCCGCACTCCTGGCGACGCCCGGCGGCATGACGTTTTTACAGACGGGCCCGCAGAAACGTGCTGACGCGATTGCTGGCCGCGACCAGTCGGCTGACGTCGAAGAGACGGCGCGGCTCAATCGCATGGACGACGGCCAGCTCGTCGAGGTTGATCTAACCACGCCCGAAGCCGTCAGAAAGTTAGGGAAGACCCACGGCTATTGGATGCGTCAGCAGAAAGCCGCAATGGACCGGCTCCGCGCCGGCCAGAACGTCGGCCGCACACCGACGCAGATCCGCGCCGCCGTGACGAAGAAGATGAACGACGCCACGGCCGCCGAGTTCGGAGCGCGGTTCGACCAGGAGCTCGAGGCGCTGACAGCCGGCAAACCGAAAGGCTTCAAACCATCGCCGACCGAGGTGCAGAAGATCGCCGACCGATTGACCTTGCAGATGCGCCGCGAGAATAGCTCCACGTTTGGGAACCCGTTCGGCGTAGACGACACAGGCACACTGTTCCGAATGAGCCGTAAAGACGGCCGCGAGTTCGAAGTCGATGACGTTGAAGAAAACCACGACAACCTCTCGCGGATGTTTGGCATCACGATGGAGAACGCACGCGGCTTGATCGCCACGACTAAGAAACTGAAAGGGAAAGCCACGCTCGAGAACATCAGAAAGGTCGTCGAGGCCGCGCGCCGGAAAGCAGAAAAAGGTAAATAGCAGTGGCGGAGCTGGATCTTTCCACCCTGACGCTAGACGACGTCGAGGAAGAAGAGGAGCAAAAGCTAGGCGAGGCACCTAAAATAGGTGGCGGCGCCACGCCCCTGGATCTCGACGGCCTGACGCCCGAGGATGTCGACGACGACGACCGCAAGGTTATCGACTTGCATTCGAACCTAAACCCGGCCGAGCAGCGCAAGCAGGGCAACGCCGCCCGCCGTTTAGGCGTCCCGCAGCGCGTCGTCGAATCTGACCTCAACGAGGCCCTGAAGACGATCACCGTCGAGGACCTGGACGAGAAAACAAAAGACCGGCCGAAGACCCGTAAAGAAATCCTGGACAGTAATGTCGGCCCGGCCATCCAGGACGACGTTGACAGTTTTATAGAGATCGAGGATATAGCGAACCGCGCTCGCGAGTTCTCAGGCTCGATGATCGGTGACGTGTTCGGCGGGTCGCTTTTCGGTTTAGGCGAGCTGCTCAATATCAGCGACCGCGCCACGAAGAACGCGCTACGTTCACTCAACCTCGGCGTCATCGCCGACGCGTTCGATAATATCGATGGCGCCTTGCCTTGGTGGCTGAAACCGGCCGACATACTGAAAGAGCCCGGCGCGACGTTGAGGAACGTCGGTAAAGAGATCGACAGCGGCGAGGATTCCATCGCGGCGGATCTTACCCGCGGGCTCGGACAGCTCACCGGTCAAGTGGCTGTACACATATTGACGGGCGGCACGGCGTCGCTGCCGACCCTGATCGGTCAGGGTGCCAACATCATGAAGGAGAAGACCCAGGACCTTGAGGCCAAGGGAGCTGTCAGCGAGGCACTGGGAGATCAGACAGCGAAAGATACGGCCGTCGTCACTGGCGCAGCCATCACGGCGCTGACGGAAAAGTACGGCATCGACAAGCTGCTGAACCGCGTACCGCCGAAGATCAAGAATGGCTTTATGAGGTGGCTGGCTGACCTGACAGTCGCCTTTGGTATAGAGGCATCACAGGAAGTCTTAGAGGGCGTGTTGCACGATCTCACCGTGGTCGCCGTCGTCAACCCAGACGCCGAAATATTCCAGGGCCTGGACCGGGAAGCGATCGCCGCCGGCGGTTCCGCCGCTATATTCAGAGGGCTCGTGAACGCCGCGGTTAAAGGCCGGCAGATAAGCCACGAACGCCAGCAGAAACTAAGGGCTGAACAACACCACGCCCGACTGGCGAAAGTATTAGAGACGTCGGATCTGTCGACCGTCGCCGCCGAGAGCCCGGAGCTCTTCCAGGAGGTCTTGGAGCGCATCACGGCCGACACGGATCTCGAGACCGTACGCGTAAACGCCGGCGGGCTGCACGCTATGTACGAGGCGGCCGAGAACCCGAACGCCGCCTTAGAGTTCTTCCAGGAGGCGGGCATACCGCCTCGCGAGATCGAACAGGCGATCAGCCTGGGGCTCGATGTCGCGGTGCCGATCGGCAAGTTCGTGAATGGTGTGAAGGAAGCCGAATTCCGCGAGATCGTTCTCATGAACGTCCGCGACGGTATGGACGCGCCAACGCTCGCCGAGGCGCAGGTCGCTCAGGATGAGGTCAGCGCCAAGACGAGCGAGATCATAAAGCAGGTCATCGGAGATACCGACACAACAAAGACCGACACGGCTGCGGCTGACATCGGCGACGCTATTGCCGCTCAAATTGCCGAGACGGGCATCTACAGCGCCGAGGGCAGCAAGCAGTTCGGCGCTATGATTCAGAGCGCGCTTGAGAGCGAACAGCGCGAGGCCGAGCTCAGAGGAGAGGAGTTCGACGTGGCTGAGTTCTTTACGGACACCGGGCTCAACATCCGCCGGCAGAACTACGCCGACTACCAAGCCGAAAGGTTGGGCGCACCGACGCAGCAGGTTCTGACGCAGGCTGGCACGCCTATAGATGACGTGTATACGTACGATGATTTCGCTCGGGACGTTAACGGAGAGCTACCCCAGGAGATGTTCCTCGCCCGAAGCGATAGGTCCGCCTCCACATATTTAGACCTGCCGTCCGTCCCAGGTTTGAGGCTAAGGTTTTCGGACCACGGGGATGTGCATGTCGACCCGCTACGCCCCAAACTGGAGATCGGTATAGGCCGGTTAGAGGAGGTCAACGCGATAGCGGGCGCGGCGGGCGTGGCGAGTGTTTTACGAGGTATCGACAGCAGACTTGCGGCCGAACTCCCCGCCATGCAATCGGAGGCACAAGCGATAGCCGAGGACCAGGGGTATGAATTTACTGAAGACCCTGGCCCCGCTAGGTTGCAGGAGGCGTGGGAGCAGTTCTCGCAAGAGGTTCTGGAAGACCGCCTAGATAACCTGACCATTCTGGTCGAGGGCGAGTTTGATACCTTCGACCCGAACAACGCGAACATCTTACGCCAGACCACGCCGGCGCAGCGCATCGACCCACTAGACAGCATCACGGATTTTGGCAGCGCCACGGTCACGCTTCAGTTCGAGGATGGAACATCCAAGGTCGTACCAGCGGCGCGCGCCCTAGAGGATTTAAAAGCCCGCGAACAGGCGGCTCAGAGATTATTGGAGTGCGTCAGTGCGGGCTAGAAAGAAAAACTTTACGGACGTCATCGAGCAGCCGGTGCGCGTCATCACGATGTTCTTAGAGGAACAAATATGAGCCTTATCAACTGCATCTCACGTCTGGGGTTCGACGGGGCCGAAGCGGCCAAAGTCGAAGACCTAGCTGTCGCTACGGGCGGCGATATAGAAGGTGTGAGAGCCTACATCAGAAAACTCGCGGCCGACCGCGAGGCGCTGCGTAGTGAGCTGTTGGACCAAGGCGTTGACGTCGAAGTCCGCGAGGAGGCGCCCGAGCTGTACCAGTCGGCGGCGAAGCTAGGTTTCGGTCTTAGCAAGAAAAACAAACATCAGCTCGCCCCTTATCTCAGGGAGAAAGCCGACGTAAAGAAATCAGAACTGCCGGATAAACCGTCGTTCGTCCAGACCACTACGAACAAGAACGCACAGGCGCAGATAGATGCGATAGACAGCGTGCTGTCAAACCACCCTGACGCGCATGAGTCAGCAGACCTGTGGGCGCGTATGATGGCCGAGGCGTTTGCCGATAACGACGTGCCGGCCGCTCCGCATAGGTTCCTGAAAGATATACGGGACGGCGGAAGCATAGCCACGTTATCGAAGCTCACGCCAGGGCAGGTTGCCGACGCCGACCACGGTTTCGAAAACGCGGCGAGGTTCCGCGAAAAATATATCGCCGGGGAGCTAGGCGTCGAGACGACAGGCAAACTATTCCTGTGGTCTTTCCTTTCGCGAGGTGTATCACCGTACGCGCAGGAGAGCTTATTCATAGATGCCTTTGATGGTATCGAGCCTTACTTCGACGCCGCGGCGCGGGGTGACTTTAACTTGGAAGAGTATCTGGCTTGGTCGGGCGGTCTAGCCGGCGAGGGGAGCGGCCAACCTGGAGCTGGCGCTAGCCACAACCTGAACGCATTCGGTCGGGACTTTCTCACCAAGATGAGCGTCGACATTGGTGATGGTTCGGGGCGGTCGCGTTTGCAGTACCTGCATGACCTGATGTCGGATCCTAATATGACCGGTAAGGAGATACGACGCCGTTTCGCGACGTTCGGGGAAGGTGTTGGTATTGATAATAAGGTCGTCTCTTTCACGCTCCTCGTCGTTGGGTTCGACGATATTATGGTGCTCGACCGTGTTCAGATACGGCAGCTATGGGACGACGGCCGGTTCAATTCCTATAACCTTTACGACGGAGTGAAAGTCCCCAGCGCGAAAGACCCGACGAAGTCCCAGACGCAGACAGGGACATCCCTGGCGAAGCTGACGGAAGGCGTCCGCGGTATATTCGTTTATGAAGCTATAGAGCGTGCGCTGTCGGCCAAGATAAACGATATCTATACCGCGGTAGGGCGGCCCGAATCTGCCTCTATAGGCAGGTATCACTGGGAGACTTGGGTCTCAGATAGCGCCCAAGAGGCCAGCCACGGTACGCTGGACGCAATCTTACAAGACGCGGCCGGCGTTTACGACGCTATAAATCAGGTCACGGCGAAACAAGGTGAATATGGGATGTATGCTTACGGCGCCCGCTACGGCGTAGATGGCCGAGGCGTCCCCTATTTTAACTACACCGCGCCGGACGGTAAGACGTGGGTCTTCACGGTGCCTAATTTTGTTAAGTTTCTACAGAGCCTCAGCAACCCGAGTGTCGGGGTGGTGCCCGCCTCTTTAGGTAAGCGACAGAAAAAGGATAAAGCCGGCAAATTGCAGTTCCTGGAAAGCGGTGAACCTGCTATGATGAATATACCTTTTACGGTGGCTAAAAGATACGAGTTGAAAGACGGTGTCGCCGTACTAGATGAGAATAACCAACCGGTAGAATTGGAGGAGCTTAATGCCCCCTGGTACACGAGATCCGAAGTCAACGAAAAAGCGATCAACGCCGTCGCGGCGTCGTTCGCGGAAGGCGTCGCGGGAGACCGAGCGGGAACTGTTCGCGGGCCTAGCGGCGACGAGAACCTTTCCGATAGATCTCCAACCGATGTCGGCGTCTCGTCTGGCTTCGCCGCAGATCAGACGGAACTCTTCCAAGGAGCTCCCGAGCGTCAAGGTTTAGACCGCCTCTACAACCCGGTCATCCGCGCTGTTCAGGATATGGACATCCCGGAGTGGAAAGCCAAGAAGCCGAAATATGGCCGCAACGCTCAGAACGAAGACGAACAGCTAGACCCCGAGGCAAAAGGCACGGCGATCTGGGCCAAGCTGAAGAAGTGGTCGCCACCTCCGGGGTCCAGTAAGAAAGACGCGCTGAAGTGGACGGGCATTGAAGAGTTTCTGACCGTCGACCCGGATAAGAAGTTCTCCCGCCAGGAGGTCGTCGACTTCCTGAAGAACGGCGGCGTGTTCATCGATGAGGTTATCGCGTCAAACGACCCTGATCAGGCACGCGCCTCCCAGTTCAGCGATGAAGCTACCGAGGACCGCGCACCCGTAGTAAACTTCGATTTCCGTCAGGAGATGCTCGATCGCAGCCACCCGCTGTATCAGGATGAGCTTAACCGCCAAGCGGAAAACATAGAGGAGGATGTGCGCCACTACCTGGGGGACCTGGAAGGGTATGGGGACATCCTCACCGGCCTACGGACGGGCCCAAGCTGGATCGCTGAAGAGGTCAGAGACGCTTTCATCAGAGAGTTCGACCAACTCGGCCACTACCGGGAGCTGACGTTCGCCGAGGTCCAGGACCTGTACGTGGCCGAGACGGGGGACGCGGTCCCGACAGCCGAAACACAGACACTGGATATGTTCGAGCCCGACGCTGATAAGGCACTGGCCGACCTTGTATACCGACAAGGGCTGCGGTTCTCCGAATGGCTGGATACGTACCTGGAAGAGGAAGAAGGGACCACCTTCAGAAGGATGATCGATGATACCCTGTCCGAACTGGCAGACCAACGCACCGAGGAGCGGCAGCTCACGCGATGGTACGACAGCGATACGGACACGGAGATCGTCGGCTCCCAAGAAGACCCGGACATGGGGTTCCTGGTAAACGGCCGTTGGACAGCTGAGGACAGTTTCGAAGACGCCGTCGATCGGGCCCGCGAACAAGCGATCGAAAACGGCACGTTCGGCGAGGGGGCGGCAAGTATCGGGGTCGTTCCGAAATGGGAGACCTACGTCACGCCCGGTTCGTACAATAACTATCGGGAGTACAAGATCGTCCTGCCCAAGATCGAAGGCGACTTCTACTACGACACGCACTACCCGGACCGGAACATCGTCGCCTTTAACCGGGTGACGGACCGGGAAGCACTTCCGTCTCAAGAAGAAATGGAAGCCGAGGCCGCCCGCCGCGTAGAGATAGTAGAGCTGACTAGAGAAGAGTTTGAGGCGCTCGACCGTTTCGATCCTATGTACTCGGGGACGGATCTGTTCGACGATAGGTTTGTGGAACAGACACGGGAGAGATTTAATGAGCCGGGCGATGTTCCGGGTGACCGGGTATGGATCGCTGTATTGGACGGTAAACCCGTATTATGGAATATCGTCAGCGAAGCGGAGGTTAGGCGGAGAGCGACAGACATATCGCCGTCCGGCGATAGTCTACTCCGGAGCGAGCTACTCAAAAACCTATCTAAACAGGTATACGTCCTAGAGGAATCGCAGTCCGACTGGCACCAGCGAGGGCGGCAGTATGGATATAAGCCGGACCTCACGCCGGAACAGCTGACCGCTAATCAAGAGCGCGTGACGAAGCTAGAGGACGAGGCGTTTCGGCTAATCCTGGACGAAAACTTCATATCGAACGAGCAGATGACGTTTCTGACGTCTCTGATAGAGAACACAGACTATACGGGCAATATAGATCCTGACGACCCCCGCCCGGCCGTACACGCTGCGATGGAGGGGAAGGCGATATACGGCACTGTTAATTTTGAGAACGACGCCCAGAGGAAGGAGTTCTTCGAGAAGGCAAAACAGTACCGCGAAATGATAGAGCCGATAGATCAGTACTTCTCTGTACTGGAGGAGGCCGGCCGGCTCCACAGACTGATCGCCGCGGAGGAATCGCCGCTGTCGTTGCCGGACGCCCCGTTCTCCGCGGACGGGTGGATATCTCTAGGTTTGAAGCGCGCACTCATAGACGCGGCCGAGCGCGGCCACGATAAGTTCGCGTGGCCGAACTCGCAGGTGCTGGTGGAGCGGTGGAGCGAGAGTACCCGCGAATCATACGAAATACAGTACGACGACAAGATGCCGTCGCTGATCAAAAAATTGACCGGCCAGGAGATATATGAGGCAAGCCTGGATAAATTCCAGCCGATTGCCGAGGAAACTGAAGCCGTCACACTCAGCGGCGATGATATGATACCGCGACACCAGAGCCTCCTGCTTCCAAGCGTATCCCGACCAAACGTTTATATAGGGGGCACGCCCCTCGGCGACGCCACCGCAGAGTTTCACGCGGCAATAAAGGATATGGAGAATGAATCGCTGCCGGCGTCGCAGGCCGGCATCATTATGAACCGATACTATGCTGCCGACGATGCTCTGAACGATGCGTTACATGAGGCCGGCGTCCATCAGGATATATTGGTCACATACAGTGCAGGGGATCCGCGGAACCACATACACGTCATGGTGCAGAGCCGCACCCCCGACGGTAGACTTACCGGCGCCACCACAGTAGGTAAGGGGACGAGTGTCGGGGCCGCCCTGCAAACCGCTCGCCACGAACTTAACCGCAAGGCGCGCAAATCCGACAAGAGAGTGCCTCATTGGTATGTGATCGACTTACCGCCCGAACTCCGGGAGAAGATCCTGAACGAAGGGTTCAGCATGTTCCAGGAAGAAGGCACATCGGACCCGACGGACCCGCTCGGCGTGTTTAACCCCGAGACCGGCGACATCCGGCTCTTCGAGAACGCCAACATGTCAACGCTGCTGCATGAGATGGGGCACTTCTTTGTCGAGATGCTCGGGCGTATGGCCGCGCGCGAGGGCGCCTCTCAGCGGGTCCAGGACAACTACAAGGCTATGCTGGAATGGGTCGGCGCGGAATCGGCCGAGGACCTTAATGTCCGCATCAATGGACAGGCCGCGCGCGACAAGCAGGAGAAGCTGGCCGAGGCGTTCGAGGCATATCTGAAGGAAGGCAAAGCACCCAGCCTCCGCCTACAGAACGCGTTCGCCGCGTTCCGCCAATGGTTGCTGAGGACGTACCAGCGCATCCTGGGCATCGAGGGCGTGCAGATCGACGATGAGATCCGCGCGGTGTTCGATCGTATGCTGGCGACCGACCGCGAGATCGCAGAGATGAAGGCAGTCAATTCGTTCGATATGTCGAGCCCATCCATCCTGGCTCTGATGTCCGACGAGGAGCGCCCCAAATATTCGGCGCTCATGGACGATGCCGATGAGGTCGCACGCAACGAAGCTGTACAGGCGCAGAACGAGGCCGCCGCCCGCGCCGATCAGGACTGGTGGAAACAGGCCCTAAAGAAGATGAAGACGGCCGTCGAGAAAGAACTGTATACGGCGAACGCCCCGTACCGGGCTCTCTATTTCTTGACCCGCGGCAAGTTCCGCTCGGGCGAGACGCCGGCGGGCTTGATCAATAAGAAGATTTCCAAGCAGGGTCTGCTGGATATGGGCCTCACTCAGGAGCAGTTAAACGACCTGCCACGCCACGGTGCGACGCGGATCTACACGAACGGCGAGAACGGCGTCGACCCCGAGATCATGGCCGCCGCGCTGAACTTTGCCTCGGCTCAAGAGATGGTCGAGGTGATGACGAACATGCTGCCGGCGAAAGAAGCCATCGACCGTGGCGCCGAAATGCAGATGCGCGCCGACCACGGCGACCCGTTGAACGACGGCACGATCGAGAAGCTCGCGGGAGAGAAGCTCTATAACGACACTCGCCGCCGCGCGATAGAGATGGAGCTCGATGCACTTGCGACCGCCACCGGCCAGCAAAAGGTCGGCAAGGCCGTCGTCAAGGCAATGGTCGACCGCATCTTCAATGAGATGCCGGTGGGTGAGCTGCTGACGCCGATGAAGTATCAGGCCGCCAGCGTACGCGCCGCCCGTGAAGCAGAGCGCGCAGCCGCAGCCGGCGACAATATGCTGGCTTTCGAGAAGAAGCGCCAACAGCTACTGAACCACGAACTGTTCCGCCGCGGGCTCCAGGCACGCGACGAGGTCGAGAAGATCACGAAGAAACTACGCGGCTACCAGAACAAAAAGATCGACGCGAAGAAGGTCGACCCCGACCATGTCGCCCAGGTCAAGAACCTGCTGATGTTCTATGAGCTCGGCAATATGAGCTTGAAGAAATTCGAAGAAAACAGCGCGGCAACCGCGTCGAGCATCATGCAGTTCATCGAGCTGCAACGCGCAGCCGGCGAGCCGATCGTCATGCCGGGCGACCTCGTCGAGGTCGTCGGGTTCAATGAGAACGGCGAGCCAAAGTACGCGTTTAAGACGACGCACTGGCGGCAGATGACGATGGCGGAGATTAAGGGTCTCCGCGACATGGCCGATAACTTGATGAAAATCGGCCGCGATAACTCCGAGGCGGAAAGAGAAAGGCGCAGATTGGAAGCGGAAAATCTCGCCGCATCCATTGATCGAAACACGCGGCCTCGCAAAGTGCGCGATAAGAAATTGATCAAACCAGAAGAGAAAACGCAGAGACGAAAGATTAATGTCGAAAGCTGGTTTGCCGGTCACCGAAAACTGGAGTCAATGGTGCGCCAACTGGACGGTTTCCAGGAAATGGGCCCAGCCTGGCGGGAGATCTTCCAGGATCTGGCGGATGCCCAAAACGAAAAGATGCGGATGGTTCGGGAATCCCTCGATGCCTTGAGTGAAATTTTCAGAGATTACACGCTCAAAGAACGGATGATGGGCGGCACACAAAAGATCGATGCTTTAGGTGTCTCTATAACACGAGACCAAGCCATGACGCTGCTGCTAAACTGGGGGAATGAAAGCAGCCGCGAAGCCGTTCTTGAAGATAGATTTATGAAAGAACAATACGGTGATAGATGGAACGAAGAGACAATTATGTCCATCTTCGAGCAGGTCCTCACGGAGAAGGACCTAAAAGCCATCAATGAAATATGGGAGTACATTGATAGTTTCTGGCCACAGGTTGCCGCCCTCGAACGCGAGGACACAGGTGTCGTTGCGCCTAAAGTGGAGGCGGAGGCATTTTTCGTGGGTCAGACGCGTATGCGCGGCGGGTACTACCCACTTAAATACGACAACTTAAACGACAGTCGGGTTGCCATTGAAAAACAGAACGACATCAATGTGGGTGTCATGTCCGGCGGTTTTGCCCGGGCTCAGACCAGTCATGGCCACACAAATGCCCGAGTAGGGTCCGGAGGGCGACCTGTACGATTAGACTTTAGTGTGCTGTCCGAACACTTGGAGGAGGTCACCCAGGACCTGGCGTATCGTAAAGCCGTTCGGAAGGTTGACCAGATTTTTAAGCAACCATCGATCAGGGATGCCATCGTTAAGGCGATGGGCCAGGCCCATTACGATGACATGGTTAATGTCCTTACGGCAGTTGCCGGCGCCCATATTGTCGATAAACCGACCGGTCCAGTGAAAGCTCTGCAATGGGCTCGAATGAGTACGACCATTGCTGTGATGGGGTGGAACCTGAAATCAATTTTGTCCCAGCCGTTTGGCCTGACACAGTCGATCGCCCGTATTGGTGAATGGGCCACAATTGACGGCGTCATCGAATTCTACATGAACCCCATTCAGATGAGGGAGAAGATACGACAGATCCACGCAAAATCAGAATATATGCGGGACAGATCCCGGACTATGACTCGGGAGATTGAGGAGACATTGAACGCGATCAACCCGCCCAACGTATCGGATACACTTACCAAAGTGGCGTTTGCTCCTATGATCCTCACTGACGTCTATGGTGTGGCGGGACCCACTTGGCTGGGGGCATATAATAAAGCCCTGGCTGGTAAAGTTGAAAATATTGAAGCTGGTAACGAGATCGATGCCGTCCGCTTTGCGGACGCCGCCGTGCGCCAGTCGCAGGGATCAGGCGGCGCCTTGAATTTGTCGAACCTACAGCAGCAGGGTGAGATTAAAAAACTGCTGACGATGTTCTACGGGTATTTTAACACCACATACAACATGATGGCGGAGGCCGTCGAAAAGTCCCGACTGGATGGCGGCGTCAAAGGCGCTAGTCATCTGGCCGCTCAGACCATGTACCTAATTATCCTCCCCGCCATCATGGGAGGGTTGATGCTTGAGAAATGGCCGGATGAAGAAGACACAGATGAGGATCCAGAGAAGGCCTGGCTGAAATGGTCCATGATCCAAATTTTCAACTACGCGACTGGGACCCTCGTTTTGGGTCGTGATGTTGGCAGGGCTTTAACCTCCGGCTTCGACTTTTCACTGACACCCATTACCGGGTTCTTTGGGAACATGACCAAATTCGTTGTCGATGCCGGAAAGATTGCGATGGACTATTACGAGGATGGAGAGCTCGAGGACGGGATCCCGGACTCTGCCGTCAAAAATGCCGGTCGCTTTTTTGGCACCTTGATGAGGATGCCCGGCACCTTCCAGATTGTCAGAATGGTTGATACTTGGATCAAGACGGAAGAAGGCACACTTAAAAATGAACCCCGAAATGAGTTAGAGCGGGCTCAGAAACTCTTGTTTACCGGCGACCGGTAAACCCCAACCACACTTTAGACTAAGCGGAGAATCGGCATGACAGTGAATGCTGAAACCAACAAGGTTACCTACTCGGGCGACGGCAGCACGACCTCGTTCTCGACGAGCTTCACGTTCGCGGAGAACGCCGAGGTCACCGTTACCGTCGTCACGGATTCGACCGACGCCGAGGCGGTCCAGGTACTCGACACGGATTATACGATGACGGGTGCTGGGACCGGATCCGCGGGGACGGTCGTCATGACGACGGCACCGGCGACCGGAGAGACCCTGGTCATCGAGATGGACCCTGACTTCACGCAGACGACGGCTCTACCTCGAGGCGGTACGGTCTCCCCGAAAGACACCCTCGAACCCATGCACGATAAACGCGTACGCCAGCTCCTGAAGATCAAGGATCTGGCCGACCGCGCGATCAAGGTCCCTCTAGCTGAAAGCTCCGCAGCGACGCTACCGGGCGCCACGACACGCGCGAACAAATACTTAGGGTTCGACGCAAACGGCGACGTGGTCCTGGATACGACGGTCGGTAACTGGCAAGGGAACTGGGCCACATCCACAGCGTATGTATTGAATGACGTGGTGTCCGAGAGCGGGAGTTCTTATATCTGCATTGAAGCGCACACGTCAGGCGGCACGTTTGCTGGCGATAGCGCGAAATGGAACACCGTCGCCGCGAAAGGTGATACTGGCGCTACCGGCGCC
>JAAOEI010000021.1_pt1 | contig 52329 bp, 71 predicted proteins | sample 7059261 | NCBI WGS metagenome assembly JAAOEI01 (sample SAMN14008812, study PRJNA610033) | viral metagenome | isolation source: viral particles filtered from seawater | place: China: Hangzhou Bay, Yangshan Deep Water Harbour | collected 2017-10-31 | reverse complement strand
CCGCTACCGTCGCTACGCGAGACGGAACCTTGAAATCCCTGTAGCACTGTGCGGCGGTGCCGAGTGCTAGGATATTCCCGCCGTCTATTTTAGACCAAACTCCGTCTGCTTTGACGCCTACAATGAACGCTTCAACAAGGTTCTTTTCCGCCGCTGTCAACGATGTCGGCATGGCATTAAAGAATGTCAGAGCATCCGGGTCTGTACTTGGGCGCAAGATACGATGAGGCGGGAGCAGAATAAGGTTTCGCGGTGTGGGTCCAGTGTAGATGGAGGCCCTTGTAAACACCGTTAGTCTTTCCAGAAAGAAGCTGTCACAACACACGCTGCCGGGGCAATGACAGAAATAGAAGTACAGCCAGCAGGGATATAGCGCATGGCTGGGTTAAGCTCCGATGCAGTTGCATCAGCAATGGCTGTATCGCCCGGAACCGTCGCGGTTGTCGTGTAGTTTGCGTAGAAGTCACCCGTGGCCGAAAACAACACATACTTAGCGCCAGTTGGTACAGTGAATGCTTCAGCGGTACTTGCAGCAAGAGATTTTGCCAGAACACAAGTTGCGGGCCTAAGCGCGAACGATTGTTTGCTTGGCCCTGCGACAATCTCAAGATTGCCAATTGTTTGGTCAACCATCTAGCTCTCCTAAAGGTTTCGGGGGCGGATAGACTGGAAAGGAGCGAAACAGCCCACCCGCCCCCAAGGGCCACCCCGAAGGGCAGACCTAAAAGTTAGGCGTTGGTGAGGGCGCTCGACACGACGACGCGGCCATTGGGAAGACGCACACCGAGGTAAGCGGCTTCCGTGCCGGTGTCAGTCCATGTCAGGTCGATATCTCCGTCTGCTTCCGAAGTGGCCAAGAAATACTTCTTCGCAACCACAGTCAGAAGCGCGCCATCTGTACCAATGGCAATGCCTGTCGATCCGCCTGTCACAACGAACGCTGTCATGGCCGCATTCAGGAACATGATGATTTCGACAGTCTCAACATAGTTGATGTCGTTGCCGTTCGCGTCCTTCAACTGGATCGTGATGGCGCGAGCATCGCCCGCTTCAGCACCGACTGTGATCGAGCAATCTACGCAAGGCTGCGTGACAGCAAGATCACCGCGATTGGCGGCAAGATTGCCTGTGGATTTGAGACCGAGGCGACTGCCTACGAGTGACTTGAAAGACATTCCAATTCTCCTAGCTGGAAAGCCCCAGAGGGGCGGTCAAACAAAAACCCCGCCAGACTTGCGCCAGACGGGGCTCTTGAATTTCTGTAGAAAGAAAACCTTAGTCTTCTTTCACGCGATTTCATTGAAGACATCACTGAAACTGGTGGTTAGGCCGTCAAACCGGACTTCGACTGTGCCTGTAGGCCCATGGCGCTGCTTTGCTATGATAAGCTCGGCTTTGCCGTACTCCCTTTCCATGTCAGCCATCCATTCCACATGCTTTGGACTGTCTGGCGATGGCTCATTAAGGCGAAGATAATACTCTTTGCGGAACACAAAGAGAACCACATCTGCGTCTTGTTCGATGGAGCCGCTTTCCCTCAAATCAGAAAGGAGAGGTCGCTTGTCTTCCCGGCTCTCGACTTGGCGCGAAAGCTGGCTTAGGGCGATAACAGGGACGTTAAGCTCTTTTGCAAGAGACTTGAGCCCTACCGAAATTTCGGAAACCTCTTGGACCCTGTTTCCCCGATATGACGTGCCGGGGGACATCAGTTGCATATAGTCAACGATGATGCACCCCAGCCCGCGCTCCCTTTTAAGCCTGCGCGCCCTAGAACGGATTGTAGCGAGCGTCAGGCCGGGTTGGTCGTCAATGTGGAGCGGGATGCTCTTCAGGCTTGCAGCGGCTTCCTTGAGCCTCTGAGCCTCAAAATCCTTCAGGTTGCCGCGCCGGATATCCGAAGAGGGTACTCTCGCCACTTCCGAAATTACCCGAGTGGCTAGCTGGTCCTTTGACATTTCCAAAGAAAAGAACCCGACACTGACACCGGACTTTGCCAACGAATAGGCAATGTTCGTCGCCAGCGATGTCTTTCCCATACCGGGGCGGGCTGCCACGATAATAAGGTCAGACGCCTGTAGTCCACCCATTTTTTCGTCTAGGGCCTTGATCCCCGAAGAGAGACCTGAAAGCCCTGATTTGTTTTCCATTGCGCGGATGGCGTATTCAACCGCCTGTGTCAGCGCTGATGAAAATTCAGAAAAACCACCCTGTTTGGCTGATTGATTAATCGCGTAGAGTTTTTGTTCTATACGATCAACTAGAGCGTCAGCATTTTCCCCGGCTTCAGGGTTTCGTGCCGAGTACAACGCACTATTGGCGATTTCCTCGATCTGCCAGCGCGTGTAGCGCTCGCGAAGCTCCTTCGCGTAGTCCATCCCCTGTTGCCTGTAGGGGGCAATTGCCGCCATTCTGGCAAGGTATTGAGGGGTTTCGACTTCTGTGTCCGGTAGGGGGCCTATGTATTCAGGGAGTGTCCTGAAATCGGCCCTGCGCCCGTTAGAACATAGCTCAGTCAGAGCCGTGTAGATGACTTTGTGCGCCGGAACCATAAAATGTTCCACGCCAATCAAGCCAGAAAACTCGTCAACCAAGTCGTTATGCACGACAAGGGAAGCCAGAACCATTTCTTCTATGCTGGCGTAAGCCCCTATATCGGCAGGCATTTAAGGTCTCCGGGGCTAAAGACCGTCACCATTGGTTTGTTACTTGCAATAACCCCAATGGTAGCGATCTGACAATATCGGCATCAGTCTAGTTAGTAAATGTTCACTATACCTTTCACAGGAAAAAATTGTTAATTGCCTTACGCACACGCTGTAGGTTCTCTTTGGTCGCCCTAAACCCGCGTGGAAGCCCATCGACCATGTCAGATTTGACTTGCCAAGCTACCGGGTTTTCCTTGCTGCCGACGCGGGTATTCCCCGTTTCAGCTATAGGTTCAATCCAAACCCTCACATTGAAACCAAGCTTCCCCCAAAAGGTACGGATTTTATGCGCGCACCCTTCCATCTGCTGCTTCTCGATAACACTCATTCCAGCACCCTTTACTTTGGTGTTTTTAGACAAGTCGGTTGAAAGTCTTGGTCAAGGTATAACACAGCATGTTTGTCACTGTCAGACTGACCATGTCTAACCAAGCTGGAAGACATCGAAATCTCCCGGCCTATAGGGGGGAAGCCGATGCTGCCCGGTGCGCGCCCGGTTACTGTCACCCGGACAAAGCTTCCGTGATCCGCCCACACGTCAGCGAAGGCGAACAGCTTTGTTTGGCAGTCCTGAGAAATCGAACTCGACTTCGGAGCTTCCGCCTGTAGCTGGATCGAAAGCTTCGTGAAATACGGTTCGGTTATCGTGGCCCCCACCAACGCGAAGGAACATACCGCCAAAAGCACAGGCGTTTTCTCGACCATAGTAGTCTCCACTGTCGTTCTCGCCAATATAGGCAACTTCTATCGGGAAGCCTTCTTGTATAGCCCTGTCAAAAGCTAGCTCCATCCCTTTTGACATTCCATAGTCAAGAAAGAAACGTATCGCTTTTGCATACTTCCAAAAACTATATCCAGCCTCTATACCAAGTTGGCGCTCTTTTTCGTTCAAGTCGTCTAATACTTGTGGATAAATTGCGTGCGATGCAAAAGGTATTTCCCCCATTGCAAAGACAGATTTCATCGCCCTGCGAAGATACTTTTCGTTGCGCGAGATATCGCCAGCATAAGGGCTTTCAACAATGATAATATCAGCCATTGTCATCTCCTAGAGCGCGCCATGCTGCCCATTTGCTCAAACGGCGGGTTGCTTTCTTTTGTGGTCCTGCCTTCGCAAAGCCAGCGCTCTGCAATGGTCGTTTTGTTTTCGGAAACGCGCCTATATTGTTGTCCCTGATACGTTCATGCTTCCGTGTTTCCTGAACGTACTTGGTAGTCTTCGGCTGGTGACATGGCGTGCAAAGAACCTTACAGTTCGCTAGGCTATTATCACCACCATCATTAGCTTCCTTGATATGGTCGTACTGGAATTTACCCGGTACAAGACGTGCGCTGCATTCTTCACAGAACCCTTTCGAGCGTTGGAACGCGAGCACCTTTGTCTTTCGTGTAAATTCCAGACGCATATTTTATTGTTTTTCCCTGTATTCATCCCACAGGCAGTTCGTCATAGCGACGATGTTTTCATATCCGATTTTTGCGCCTTGAAGGGCGTGCTGCCGGTTGTCTCCGGCTTGTACGAGAATGTTGGCTACCACATCTGCAAGGACAGTCAGTATAAAAGCTGTTTGCTCGTTTTGGTCATTCAGTATTTCGATGATTTTCGCTGAAACTCCATATACTTTTTCAGCACGGGCAGTTTCTTGTTTTGTGAGAGTGTCAAAATCAGCCATCACCTTGCTCCTTTTGAAGGGGGAAAGTTACCATCAGTTCGTGAAAGTTTGGCTCCCCATCGACGCCAAACATACGAGGCGGGATTTCGTATAGTTCTGTGCGATCCACACGATAAGCGTTCGCTGATTTTTCGGGCTTGTAGTCCCAATAGATTACAGGGGTCCAACCTTTGAGGCTGCGTTCATAGCAGAAGAAAGCCTTGCGCAATGGCATGTGTCACCTGTCAGGACGGTGTGTAACCATAGCGGCGGTAGATACCGACACGGCGGAAGCCTTTGGTGGCGTGCAGATACACGTTGTCATAGGCTGTCGAGTAAATATGCCGGTGATTGGTGCCTTTCTTGACGCCGCGCCGCTTGGATGGCTTCTCGATGACTTCAACAACTTTGGCATCAGCCCATACAGCAATGCCTTTCTTACGGGCAATCCGGCGCAGCAAGCTACTCATGTGTTCACCTTTTGTCTTAGTGGAGCCCCCGGCAGGATTTGAACCCGCGACCTACAGTTTACAAAACTGTTGCTCTACCAACTGAGCTACAGGGGCAAACTTAATTAGTCAGCTTTCGCTTGTGTCTTCTGGCTTTCGATGATGATGCGCTTGATCTTCTCCGCATAGCGGACAAGGGCCAGCATCACTTGTGGCTCTATGGCAATCACCTTGTTTTCGTGGTGATTTGCTGCCAGCCAAATCTGATAGCCGTCATACGACGCATAGACGCCATCCCCTAGATACTCTTGAGGGAACTTTTCCATCGTTTGCTCCTTTAGGGATGGTTGCGGGTGTTGGAATTGCACCAACATATTCCGGGCATGAACCGAAACGGAGAGACTATCTCAACCCGCATAGGTAGGTTGGTGGCTACCCCACATCGCCGGGAAGGGGAGGGATTGGATATGAAGCAGCCACCTGTAGAAAGTATAGTAGTGTTTTCTTTTTTTGTAAATATCTACAGTGAAGTTTTTTTATTCTGTGAATGCGCCATCGTAGGGTTTGAAATCACCACAGAACCAACCGCCTTCACAATAAGGCCATTTCCAATGGACAGCAGTGTTGTTAACCACGACTAGGTTGGTTTGTACGGTATCTCCGCTATCAACGCCACCGACTACCGGGTATTTGTAGGGAGACGGCGCATAGCGGCGGCATTCGCCGGTCCAGTTCTCTTCACTTGGGTCTGTGTCATCGACCGCATAAAACCAAAGACACTTGTGACAGTGGTATCGTGTTTGACTTTCGGCCATCAGTTGACTTCCCCGTTCTTAGCTGCCTCGATGCAAAGCTCTAGCGCCTTGTCAGTCGTTTCAGCATTTCTGCCAATGCGCTGTTCCCTTCCGGGGGACTGGATAACCACTCTGGCCGGGAAGGTTCCATAGGAACTACCTATACACCAATCCCACCCATTGAGGCCATTGCTCTCAAGCTTTTTTGTCATGTAGTCTTCTAGGTTCATGCCTTTTGGTCCGGCGATAGCGGTACTTCATCGAAACAAGCCTCTCGGAGAAGCTTCAAAAGCTCAGGGTCTCTTGGCCATGGCATAAGTGGAATGCCATCTTCTGATTTTCCATAGGCTAGATAGTCCATAAGCCTGACAACGTCAGGATGTTCGAACAATCCAGTTATAGTAGCGAGACAGCCGACAGCCTGATAGGCTTCAGCGCAGACCATTTCCCAATCAATTTCATCGTTGGACATCTATCCTATGTCCCCATCATCGAGAGAAATGTACCCACGCTCTGAAAGCCAGTCCTTTGACAGCTTGCGGGCTTCCATAGGCAGGGATTTCGCCGCCGTTCTGGCCTTGTGCATGACAATTTCAACACCTTCCCTGCTTCTTGGAAGAGGAAAAAGGTCGCAATACTTCTTATAGAATGCAGCCACCCGGTCAATGTCGAGGGACATCAGCACTTCATCGCGTTCTATGACGAATTGCTTGACCTTTGCAATTATATCATCCTGCAAGTTTGGCTTATTTTCGGGTTTTTCGCTCATTTCTACCCCTCGATGAACAGAAGGAGCCAGTAGTGTTCGCTACCAGCCCCTTCTTAGCGCAGAACCCTATCTTTACTACCATGAATAGGGGTTTGGTCTTGCAAGGGTCTTAGGTAGGCGCTCAGCCCCTAGCGTTCTATCTGCGCAAAAAGAACGTAGTAGAGACTTTGATTTGTGTAAAGGGGGAATTTAAGGAAATTTTGTAAAAATGAATGGTGTCGGAAATACCGACATCACGCTTTAAGTTACGCAAAGGGATGGTTTTGGAGAATTTTTAACGGGGGAATGGCTCATAACTGGCCGTGGGACCCCGGCGCGGGGGTGGTGGCACCTGCGCGCATGTCATCGCGTGCCAGCGTGTCACGGGGGCGGGCGCATTATCGCGCGTCGTGCGCGTCCCGCTCGGGTGCGGCGGGCGGGCGTGTCATGCGCGTGTCAGCGTGCGCGTTCTCCCTGCTTTGGGGACTAGATCGGGGACCGGCTCACATAGCCTGTGCATCGTGCGTTGCGCATCAGGCGCTTGCGTTGCGTGTATGGGGGAAAGCTTCTCCGCCTTATTGGCTCGGTGGCGGGGGATAGGGCCACGGTTCGGCGTCTGGCATCGGGTTGCCAACACTGGCTTGTAGAGCCCTTGCAATGGCATCAGCGGCCATCGACAGGTCCGCCAAGGCGAGGTCGAGAGAAGCGAGTTCAAGGGGCTCGCAATGGGCTTGCGCTAGGTTCTGGCGATAGGTGAGGCATTGGCCATGGGCGGTTTTGACAGCCATGGCAGCACGCATCCTTAAGTCATTCAGGATCAACATTATCGTCCCTTTCATAGGGAGTTAGGACATTGCTCCTATTTTCAGGGGTGTTTTCGCCATTGTCGGGTATAGACCCCGTGTTTGGGGACACTTTCGGCTGATTTGCCTGCGACATATTGTCAATTATAGGACTCTTGTCCTGCGATAGAGCGAACGCGAGGCGACGTGCTATCTCGAAAGGCGACATATCGGACGTTGTTGTTTCCTCTATTTCCAGCCTGACGGCGTCTCCATAGACCTGTGGCAGGCGCTTGGCAGCAAGCCATTGGCGCGATTTGATCCTAACAGCGGCCATGGCAGCGTCACGACTTTCGTCAGCAATATCAATGATTTGATCCACAAACTTTTCCGCTTGGGCAATTCTGGCGGCACGATACAGCCTATCAAAGTCTTTCCTCTCCGCTCTCCACTTTGTCAGTGTAAACCAAGTCGGCGCATCTTTATGCACCTTTTGGATCGCTGGATAGCTCATACCATCTGCGATTAGCTCACATATCCTTATGGCTAGTTGTTCGTTGTAGGTAGGTGATAGGTTTGGGTGAGTGAGTTTTGTTTGTGGCTTGATAACCCTTGTTTTTTTCGCCTTGTCACGCTTGGCAATGTCACCTTGCCCGATGTCGATAACGTCTCCCACTGTTTTAATCCTGAAAGCCTTGTTTCCACTTGTGACATATTACTAAAGCCCTTTGCCCTATTGCTAGAAATATCCACCTTGTACCTTTACGAAACACCTAGACAATGACAGCGTTTCCCCGTATATTATCGCTCGGGCAATACCGCCCGTAGGGAAAAGACCATGACAAGAATCACAAAGGGTATGCGCGGCCATTGGCGCGCTGAAACTAGACTAGCATTTGCTGACGGTAGCGAACGGCTCTTGCAGATCATCACCCGCAAGTCCAATGCGCCCGGCATTTTTAGCTTTGCACAGGTCGTTAAACGTGAACATGGGGGCTTTTCCCATGTCATGTATCAGGACTATGCCGAAAAGCTTGGAAGGTCTGACAAGCGCTGCACTGAAAAGGCAGTCACAGACTTTCACGCAACCCACGACGCCGACGCAATCATGGCGCGGGCCAAGGCATTCTATGCGGAAAAGGGGCGCTAGATCATGCGCAAAGTCATCCTAGAGACCCTAGAAATCATCCTGACATTGGCAGCAGCAGCGCTCTATGTCGGTGGTTGTCTGGCTTGGGCAATAGTCGCCGCTCTCCTCTTGATGGAATGAAAGGACAAAACAATGGTTAGATCACTCTCCGCAAATCAGGCTAGGGCGAAGCTTAGATCACAGAACAATTACATGTTCTTGACGTTCGAATCGGGTTCCCCGGTCTATTCCCTCAACAATGGCGTCGGTGTCACACGAAAGGCAGCAGAGGAATTGACAGGGCAGGGGCTCTTGCCCGGTATCCCGGCAGAGGAAATCCTTAAACCGCAAGGTGACGGATTGTTCCCCGGTTTTTCACAGACTTGGAAAATGTCCTGACAATGTCCTGACATAACCTAAACTAGAGGCTCCTAAGCGGGGCCTCTTTTTTTTTCGTCTCTAGTCCACTTTTTTGCTTTGCACCCATTGTCAGTGACAGCCCTTTCCTTTATGTTCTGTAAAGGCGCTGGCATTCCGTCACGCCCATGAAAGGCGACCATACCATGTCTGACACCGCAATGAAAATGCCCGATGCCCACCCATGGGGGGATATTCCGATTACAGCCGAAGGCAGATCGGCGCTTAACAGCGCACTGACAAACAGCCCTGAATGGCCAGCGTTGCGGGATATTTATGGCGTCTCGACAGCCACAATCCTGAAAGACCAACGGCTTTGGGCTTGTCACCACCTCGCAATTGACGCGCCCGCTATTCTGGCAAAGGCGCAAGGCGAAACTACAGCAGCAGCACAGGCGACAGCGGCGGCGGCGCAGATGGCTGCTCCGGTTCCGGCTCCGGCTCCGGCTCCGGCTTTCCCTGCCATGGCCATGGACAGCAGCAATCCGATGGCGCTCTTGCAAGCGGCAATCGCTGGCATCGCTGGCCAAGCCATGAATCCCGAACAAATTGCCCTTGTGGTCGAGGCAAAAATTCAGGACGCATTGGCCAAAATCCCTTCAATCAAGATTGAGGTCAAAACAGGTGACAGCGTGCAAGCGATTGAAGGCTTGCATCATGCCCGGTTCCCCACGCTTATGAAAGCAGCAGCGGCGCGCCAGTCTGACGGCTATCATCCTAACATCTGGCTTGCCGGGCCTACAGGTTCGGGCAAGACCCATGCGGCGCGCGCCGTTGCCAAGGGGCTGGGGCTCGATTTCTCTTTCCATGGCGCAATGGGCATGGCTTTCGAACTGGTTGGCTATAAGGACGCGGGCGGCGTTTATCACCCGACAGAATTTCGGCGCATATTCGAAAATGGGGGCGTTATCCTGCTAGACGAATGCGATGCTTATGACGCGAACGCAACGCTTGCCTTGAATGCCGCCCTTGCCAATGGCATGGCATCTTTCCCTGACGGGCTTGTGAAGCGGCACCCCGATTGCGTTATTATTGCCGCTGGCAATACATGGGGCGGCGGGGGGACGGCTGAATATGTCGGGCGCGCGAAAATCGACGCGGCTTTTCTGTCTCGCTTTCCGGTCAATATCGCATGGGATTATGATCTAGCGCTTGAAGTCCAATTGTCCGGCAACGAACAATGGGCACTTAGGGTTCAAAATGCCCGTATGAAGGCACGCGAAAAGGGGCTTAAAGTCGTTATTGATCCCCGTATAACCTATGCCGGGGCGGCGCTTATCGCGTCGGGCTTTACGCCAAATGAAGCGGCAGCGGAAACCTACCTTGCCAAACTGACAACAGAACAGCGCACGATGATAGGGGAATAAAGACCATGGTAGCAATTCAAAAATCCGGCGCTTCACAGGTGCGTAAAGACAGACAAGATCATGTCATCCTGTTTGACAGCCTTTCCGATATTCGCGCCCTTGTGGAAGAAAAAAATATCCAGATCAATTCAGACGGATGGGCAGGGGGACTTAGTGCTGACAAGGCTAAAGAGTTTCTTGTCAAAGGCGATCAGTCGCAAGTGGCCAAGTCCGACAAATATATGGAACGGCTCGAAAGCCTCATAAAAATTGACACCCACGCTCTGAATTGGTGCGATAGTGTCGCAGGGGCTTTCCCTAACATTCCGGCCTACATATCAGGGCACCCGCTGGCCATGCGGCAGCGGGTTCGCAATGCGTCCGAATTTGCGCCGCTGGCAATCGTTGTTGACACGGTCATTAGCGCTGGCATCTCTAAAGAGACAATTCAAATGCGCGGCTCGGCTATTCTGGCGCTTGTCAGATTGTTGGGCTCGGTGCGGCCTCTCGAATTGTACGTTTGCGCTGGCATGGGAGCGAGCAGCGGCGGCGCGCATTGGTTCTTTGCCAAAATCAACACTAACCCGCTTGATCTTGCCAGCGCTGGCTTTGCCCTATGTCACCCGGCTTTTCCCCGTGGAATCTGCTATGAAACCGCGCGAACGCATCAAGACAAGTTTGACGGGCGCTGGCCATATCACAATGCCGGACCGGTGGCAGAGTTCCACACTGTTTGTAAACAATGGCTCCCTCATATTGAAGAGTTTTTAGCCTTGCCGGGGGCTTATTATGATGATCCAGCCGTCACGGACCCTGAGAAATGGATTAGGGAACAATTGGACATATTCGCCCCCATGGTCGCGACGGAATAGGGGTCCACATAATGGGCTCGCAATTCTGGCTAGCGCTCGGCGCTTTGGTAGTTTGGTTTCTCCTAACGGTCCTAGCAGCAAAGAAAGGTTAGGACAGGTCACAGATAGGCGGATTGAAAACGGGGGCCATAGGAGCCCCCGTTTTTCTTTTGCCGCTGGCAAGCCTTCTAATCGCGTTTTGCCCATAACCATTTAGCTAGCCTTGTCCCCCTTGGATAGCGCCACGCGAGAGCGTATCTTGAAACCATGCGGCGGCTCACACGATAAGCCCATAGAAAAGCCCTAGTAAAAACGTGGCAGGCAATGTCACAATGATGACAGCCCGGACCAAAACTTTATCCATCATAACACATCGCCTTTCTAGCCGTGCCAGCAGCGCGCGAGGCGCGCGGGCAGCAGCCACCACAAAAATATAAGATGGGCTCTGTAAAAATATAAGATGGGCTCTTGACAACTTTGCGTTTTTTAAAGTATAAGATGGGCTACGCTCAAGCGTAGAAAGGCGACACATCAATGACACAACTTGAAGCACGGCAAAACCAACTGGTTCGGGATTGCGCATTTATTTCGAATGAAGCTCTCGACTGGATGAACACCTTCACGACACCTTACGATCTGCTGTCTTCCAAGGAAGACGAAATGAACCCTTGGAAAACCATTGCACAAACATCTGCCGAGCAAGACAGGAACAAAAAAGCTTTCGACATGATGTTCAACCTTGGCGTATTCGATGATATGCCGCACAGGAACGCAGCCGAAGAGGTTAAAGCCACAAACTTGCGGGACTGTGATGTCCTGACAAAAATCATTGACAGCGTCGATACAAAGATTGGCCGGTATATCCCTCTTGCTTCCTATGTAAGCGGAACAGACGAGAAACAAGCCGAATATCTTTTCTTCCCGCCGACCGAAGATTTTCTTGGCACGAACGAACTTCGATTGATCGAAGCCCATGAACTTATCCACTGGACCGCAAAGCGGGTTGGGCGGATGAAACGGCGGATGGCTTTCTATGAAGCTGACGGCCCGCACGCTCGAAAAATTGGCCAGTCCCTTGAAGAAATAACAGCCGAGATAGGCTCTTATTTGGTTCTGGCACAGATCGCTCCTGACACGGCCCATGCAATGAAATCATTCGTTGCAAAGCGGGTGGCTTCGCACATTACAATTATGTCTGTTTGTATCGAAGCTGCAATGGTTCTCAAAGGAGCCATCGACGCAATGGGGACCGACTTTATCAAGCAAGTAGGGTTGCCGGATAAAGCAATTTCCAAGCGCGGTTGGGCATTCATGGAAACCAAAGCCATCAGCGAAGCCGTCTTGCGGGCTCAGAAGGACGCTATCATAGCGTCTGAATATCTCCTTAAGATGGGAGAATGACAATGGGAAAGAAACAGACAGATATCGCGCTTCACTTTGTCGGCTATAACTGGTTGGCAGAGAGCAAGACTAGCGAAAGCGAAAAGTTCCTTTCCAAGGTGCGTTTCGCTTATCAGGACAAGAGATTTACAAATCTCTACTCGATACCGAACAACAAAATCCGCACGTTTATGACGCTCGCGGAGCATCATTCCATGAATGTTGTTACAAGGTGATAAGATGCGAGACGACAATACACAGAAAGCCATAAAAGGGGTGCCTAAAGCTGCCCCAAGGGGACATTTCTTGTGGGAAGAATACGACAACCTACCACCGCCAATAAGAAGGGCGGCTTTTTACGGCGCTCTTCCATTTCACCCAGGCCCTTATATAAACGACTATATCCAAACTTTTGGAATAGAAAAAACAGTCAGATTAATAGCTGACACGTCAAATGTCATGACTATGCAGTCAACAAGAGAAGTTTATGGTACAGACCATCCACAAACCAATGAGGTTTGGGGACCACTTAAACCAATTCGTTCGCCAAGGCGGCGGCGGGTGTAGAAGAAGGAAAGAGAGCAATGGCAAAGGATGATATGAAAGACTTCAAGAGCATCATGCAGCAGCTTATGGAAGGTCTCGACAGCGAAGACGGCGGGATACCGCAATCTGTCAAGGACGCTAAGAAGAAGGCGCAAGACGCACACAAGAAAGAACGCGACCGGCTAGGTCTCTCCGAAGGAGACACCTTCTGCAAGATCGACAAGGACGACAAGGACGATGTGAGGGCTCTTGTCACAACGCTGTGCATACTCCTGCGCAAGAGCCTCGAAACATCGGAAATAGACGCAGAAGGGACCAGCTTGGTTATTTCGAAGCGCACTGCTCCCGATGTAGGAGAATATGATATTCCTGTTTTTGCGGGCAATATCGTCGCTCTGCTCGACAAAACCGACGAACTCTTTAGTTCGGACTACGTCAAATATGACGACGAGAAAATTCAATAAGAGCGCCTTGGTTTGGTGATATTCGCCACCTTGCTCAGGCAAGCCCTTAAGACTTTGTCGGGGATGTCTTCGTTGACATCCTCGACTGTCATTCTGACAAAGCTATTATAATAATCACCAGCGGCAGACTTCACTTCATCGACAAGCTCATTGTAGCGTTGGGCTATTCCATGCCAGCGGTCGCGCTCGGCTTTATCATCAATGCCGTCTTGATAAGATGGGCTCCCGAAATGGCGCACACGCTCCAAGTCAGAACTTGACTTAAGCTTTCCCGGCGCACCAATGGCGCGGTGATAAAGAACGCACACGCTCCTGAAATAGACAGCGGCGGCTACGTCTTCCGCGTCGATGGCTCCTAGAAGGAAGAGCCTGCCAATAGGGTTCTCGGCGTGCTGTGAAGCCCTGTAGATGTCAGGGACGAGCATCCTGTGCGGCTGGCGCATCACAACCGAAATCATTTCACGCTCGGACTTGTCGCGCTCGGACCTGTTGAGCCGTTGTTTCCGGCCATTGCGCTCTCTCTTGGCAAATGGATCGCGGCGCATAAGATGGGCTCCGTAGGGCCTAGATATCCCTAATGTTAGGGAACGAACAATCCGCATCGTTCGGGATAATACCACCCGTCAGCGGGCTCAGGAACGACACACAGAAGGTTACAGGAACTTGCCTCTTGGGCTCGGGCTCACGGGCAAACAACTTGCCGATAAGCCCTAGAAAGACGAACAGCACCAGCGCCAGAAAGATTGTCATACTGCGCACTGGCATGGCTCATCCTCAAAACGGAATGTCGTCGTCTATCGGGGCTTTGGTCTTGGCCCAATTCGGCTCCCTTGCTTTCGCCTTCTCGCTGATCGGCTCTTGAGTTTTCGTATCGCTGTCCTTCCAGCGGCAGGCCATCGAAAACCATTCGTTGCCGTTCTTCGAACGCTTGTTCCAGACGGATACCCACATTTCCTTGCCGTCCGGCCCAATCATCGTTCCTGTCAAATCGGGGTGGTTGTCGGTACTCTTTTTCTGATTACGGAACAAAGAGCCTTGGCCGGGGTTCAACTTAAAATCGCTCATCGGGTTCACGCCTCACGCAGCAAATCATTCGTGGGTGATTGAACACCCGTGACACGGTGCCTGTCAAGCCAGTCTGTAGGGTAATAAACAGTTCCGTTAACAGTCATCGGGCTCCTGCCGTACTTTTCGCGGTACAGGATCAGCAGATCGCGATAGTCCTTCTCGGTTTCCTTGACCGGAGTGCGCGCAACCTGAAGCTGTGACACGACCGCCGAAGGGCTTGAGCTAGACCCTGTCGGTTTCCCTGCATGCTCTGTCCAGCGCTCTTGGTTCAGCCAAGTCGAGGCCATCGGGATAAAACGGGCGTCTGCCGGATTGACACTGGCAGCGTAGCGCTTGGCAGCATCCAGCAGTTCAGCCGGTGAGACTTTCCCGGTCCCTGTTGCTCGCAAATAGGATTTCAGCGCTGGCGTTTTTGGGTTCGCCCCTTCGCGCTTCGGGTAGGCTTGCCAGAACTCATCAAAGAACTTGTCTGCCAAAGCCAAGCTTTTCGGCTCGCGGTGTTTTTGAGAGGGGGTGATGAGGGGGAGAGAGGGGGGTGTAGTAGTTAGGGGGGTTATAGGGGGGGAAGAAGAAGAGGGGGGAGAGAGGGGGAGAAGAGGGGGAGAACTTTTATGTTGTGACATGGTCGCGACATGGTTTGACATGGTCTCGACATGGTCAGATGTCGCGCGTTTGGCACGGTAACGAGCGCAGCGTTCTGCATTGGAAGAGCGGGCCGGTAAGATGGGCTTTGAGGCATCTTCGATGCGCTCGACGGCAGAACAAAGGTCTTCCCCTTGGAGACCAGCAGCCATAAGTTCACGGATGACAGCAGCCATGTTCATTTCAGGCAACTCCTTCGACTTGGGGTTGCTTGTGCTTCCAGCGGCCAAGCCAGAAACGCTTCTTCATGTCGGTGTCACGGGAGCGGTTTTCTACAGCAAGTTGCGTCGAGCGCCACAACCCTGTCTCTTGCATTTTTTTATAGCTCTTGCGGGCATGTGTCATGGATGAATGATCCATCCCGAGGAACTTGGCCGTGCGGGTTGTCGTCCAACCAAACCCGTCCATCATAATCCATGCGAACTCTTGCTTCGCTTGGGTTTCGTAGGGTGACTTGCTGCGGTGTTCCGGCTTCCTCGCCTTGGTAAAATACTCGAAAGAGAAGCCATGGCGGTTCTCAACTATCGAGGCGGCGTAGTGGGCTGGGGTTGTGTCAGCGGGCAAATCCCTGACAATCATTGCAAGCTCACGGTCAGACAGAAGAGACCTGAGAAAGGTTCCATCTTCACTGCGGAACTTGATGTTGCGCTCGACACAATCAGCGCGGAGCTTCAGTATTTCACGGTCTTCGTCTGTGAAATCATCGTCATCGTTGCGCAAGTGTTTGGGTGGCTTTGAGGGGAAAAGATGCTCTTTCGCATTTCCGAAGGAGCTAGGTGCATAAGGCTTGGGTTTAGCTTTTTGGGTGGCATATTCCACAGTTGATATTTGTTGAATAACCACTGGTTTTGGCCCGCCATTCAGGCGGCGGCGCACTGCCTTGTAATTTTCTATAAAGTCCAAACCACTATTGCCAGCCCCGAAAACAACGCGGTCTTCATTCATTTGGAACCCCATTTTTCTTGAGTAGTGCGGCGAGATTTGCCGCGTCATCCAGACGAAGAACGATCAAAGGTGTGGCCCTGTCAGCCTTTATAACGAGGCCGAAATTCTTGCCCAGCCAGTCATAGATTTGGCGGAAGCCGTCAGCCCGCGCTTTGACCTCAAGTGTTTGAACTCCCTGCCCAAAATCCACTTGGATATCACCAGCGAACGAGCCGCCAGCGGCACCGGATAATGGCACACGTTCGGCGGCAACGCCAGAGCTATTTATGAGCTTTACAATTTCCCGCTCGACACGGGCTCCCTTGTCACGGCTGCGCTTCCCCATTGGTGGCCCTTTTTGCTAGTTTCTCTTTTATCGCCAAGAGCTTGGCAATAGCTGCGTCAATGTTGTCCGATGCAAACCTGACGCTGATGTTGCCGAACGCCTCTTCACCTAACTCGTATGAGCTAGCCATAGCCAAGGTGAACGTAAGGTCACTGTCAAGGTCTGTTATGTCGGACAGAAGCTTCCCAGATGTCCGGCTTAGAGTGGTGGCGGCGTTCGCAAAAATGATTTCGCCATACCCGATAACTTTAGTTGACATCTTTGTCTCCTGTGATTGGATTACATGCCTTGTAGTGGGACACGCCCCGGATTTCACAGTCAACCATAGTTGCCGGGATACCGCGTGCGTGGGCTTCATCGAGGCAAATGAGAGCTATCCTTGAGGGGAGCCTGCGCGCCCATACCCAATGGTAAACTGTAGTTGCCTTGATTTTCTTGCCTAGTCGGTCTTCGATCATCTTGACGCTATGAGCGCGCCCGCCAAGTTTTTCCCAAATTGGGAACGAGAGCATTATTGACATAACGATTACTCCTGTTATGCAGTCTGTGCATAAGTATAACTTTTTTGGATTTTTTCAATCTTTATCCTTGACGTAACTGTGGAATGCTTTATTTTTAATGGTAGAGACAAGAGGGCCTTATGCAAAAACTTGCCATTCCAAAAGTGATATCGCTTCGTAGCGATGATGCAGCTTCAGTTCTGGCTCAGTTAAGCGAGCCTTTCCCTACAGACAGTATTTCATGGCGCGTAGGCGCTATGACAGCGGACCAAAGCAAAGGCATAGGTCTAGCCTATATCGACGCCCGTGATGTCATGGATCGCCTTGACAAGGTTGTCGGATGCAACAACTGGCAGTGCCGCTATACGCAGTCTCACACAGCTACAGTTTGCGAAATAGGTATCGCCTTCGATGGCGAATGGGTCTGGAAGGCTGACGGCGGCGGCGAAAGCGATATCGAGGCCGAAAAGGGAGCCCTGTCAGGGGCCTTCAAGCGGGCTGCTGTCAGGTGGGGGGTTGGCCGCTATCTCTACAGTCTTGGTAACGTATGGGTGCCTCTGGATAAAAAGCGGTTTACCGCCGATGCGGTTGACCAGCTTAACCGGCATTATCATCAATTCATAACCCGTATGGGGTGGGGCGGCGAGACTGAAGGGCCTGTCGTTGCTGACATCGTGCGCTTCTTCAAGGCTGTCATTGAAGAGACAGTCAAAGCGAAGTCAGATGCCTTGGAGTTCATCGCCAAGAATGAGGGTGTCATAAAGACACTGCCGAAGCTGGCGCAGACTGCCATCAACGATGCGTTGCGTCCTCACTTGGAAAAGTGATGATTAACTTTTATCTGAAAGTAGGCGACATGAAACTTTCTCCTGAAAAAAAAAGTGAAGCGATAGATACTGTGGCTCCAAAAGCGCGGGCTGGCAATGGTATCCCGAAACTGCCCGACACTATGCCTATCGACAAAGGGCTCGCCCGCAATCGTGACAACGTCCAAATCGAGAAGGGCGATGTTGTGTTGCTAACCGCCGCTGTTATTGGCTTTTTTGGGAGGAAAGATCAGGGCCAGAACAATGGTGTTATCCTCGAAGTGATTGGTGCTGATGGGGTAAGGGCAGAAACTGTAATGGGTTTTACACGAAGCATCTTCGCAAAACTCAACAAAGAGCAAGCCGCTATGTTCGGGATCGAGTTGAAAGATGATGACAATGAGTGATGGTCTGACATTCCACGCAAGCAAGACTGGCTATCATCCGCGTGCCTATGACATCGCAACACGCGAGAACATCGTTGCTCTTACGCTGGAAAGCCTGACGCAGCGGCCAGAAAATTGGGGGCCGTCGATCTATTGGAACGACCCTGATAAGGAGCCAAGCAGTTACCTCGAAAACAAAGTCGAGGGGTTAGTTCTTTGGCTTATGCCACATCGCAACAGGTGGGGTTATCCTAGCCCCACCTTTGTCCGCATCTGGCTTTCGCGAGACGGAACATTTTTGAGACATTCAAACCGTTATTACGGGGGAGTAACCTTTCCATCAGTATTTTTTGGTTGGTTAATTCCATGGCGGCGCAAGATTGTCATGGCTGTTAAACCTATCCTTGATAAGTTTGAGACAACAGATCGCTGGTAAAATGACTGACATCGAAGAGCCACGTTCAAACCTTCCCTTGAGTGAGCAGTACCGGCTTGTCGCACTCAAGTTTGTTGATGCAGATGCAGCAGCGAAGATACTGGAAGAGCTTAAGACCGCGCGTTTGTCAGAAATGATAGGCGATGCGATGCGGCAAGACGCCACACTTGCTTATAATAAAGCAGAAGGGCTTGTGAAAAGTTCAAGGGTATGGCAAGATTATATCACTGGAATGGTCAATGCCAGAAAGCTGGCAAACAGGCTGAAACTTCAACTTGAATACATTCGCATGAAACATAGCGAATGGATGTCTTCTGAGGCGACTACGCGAGTAGAACGGAGACTATAAAAATGAAAATCAAGATGATGGGGGCAGACTTTACTTCGACCCCGGAAGACGAAGCTGCCTTTGCCAAGGTGACAACGCCTGAACAAGCGATTGCGGCTATGGAAAAACACGCGAAAGATTGCGAACAACGCGGCGAAATCCAGAAGGCTGTCCAGCTTCGCACTTGGCTTCGGGTTTTCGATCCGATCCGTTCCATGATTGGCATGGCCGCTATTGCTGACAATGTGATGATGCGCGCTTGTGAAGAAACGCAAGATGTAGAGAGCATCACCATTGAGATAATTGACCAAGAAACTGGTAAGTCAAAGCTGCAAAATGTCACGATCAATTACACACGCGAACAAATGGAAGCTTGCCTGAGTAATGGTGGCAGCGTCCGTGGTGTCGTGCGCTCTCTTATGGACATGATAACTCAAGGTCTTGCCAATTGCACAGGTGAAGGCATTGACCAGTTTGTCTTGGACGAGTTCAAAAATTCCCTCGAAATGGCGCGCACGGCAATTGCCGCCATGAAGAGCGAAGAAACAGGCGCTTCTCAAAAACAGGGGGTGACATGGCATTGAATTGGTAGGCGACACAATCTCAATCCATAAATCCGCAAGGAGCGAAAAAGCAAATGAGCAACAGTGACAAAAACGCGATTATCGAAGCCATCCGTGAACTGGCGGAAGGCAAGAACGACACCGGCTCTAACAACAAAACCCTGAGCAAGGGCTTGAATGCTGTCCGTGTCAATTGGGACAATGTCGATACCGACATCGAGCGCAGCGGCAAGAAGATTGTTCTGCCGAACGACCCGGCTGACATGCCAATCGACAAGGCCATCAAGGCTTTGCAGCGCAAGCAGAAGGACGAGGAACAGCCGTTCAACGTCCATGAGTTTATCTCCGGTTCGCCGTCCGACGCGGCGATTGCCTTCGTCAAGGCGATGCAGCGCACCTATGGGTGGGCCTCTCCGCAGTCCACACCCGGTTTCTTCGGCCCGCGCCCGCCGCAGATGCGTTCTGTCCGCGTCGGCCCCGGCAAGGAAGACTTCATTCAGGTTCCGTTTGGGGCGTTCAGCATCCCGAATGTTACCAACAACATTCACACGATGGTTCACCCTGACAGCAAGGGGCGTCCCACGTTCCTTGTGCATGGTGAAGTCCTCAAGCGCGAGCGCCATCTTCTGCTCGACCTTGTCACCAAGGCGCGTGAAATTCTGAAAACCGAAAGCATCTATCGCGGTCAGGCCATCACGATCAATGCCAATTCGGAAGGCCAGATCGACTGGTTCGAAGACGTAGCCTTCATCGACACTTCGAAGAACACGGAATTGCTGTTCAACGACGATGTCATGCAGCAGATCGAAACGAACCTGTGGGCTCCGATCAAGCACACTGACGAATGCCGCAAGCACAGCATTCCGCTCAAGCGTGGTGTTCTTCTGGAAGGGCCTTACGGGACCGGCAAGTCGCTGACAGCGCGTGCCACGGCGAAAATCGCTTCGGAAAACGGCTGGACATTCATCAACCTGACGAATGTTTCGGCTCTCAAGGAAGCTCTCGGCTTCGCGGAAATCTATGCTCCGGCTGTTCTCTTCGGTGAAGACATCGACCGCGTGCTGGATCAGCGCAACGAGCGCGCCAACGACATCGTCAACACCATCGACGGCGTTGTATCGAAAACAAGCGAAGTGATTACGGTTCTCACGACCAATCACGTTGACCGCATCGAGAAGGTCATGCTTCGTCCGGGTCGTCTCGACGCTGTCATTTCTGTCAGCAAGCCGAACGCGAAGACGGCTGAAAAGCTTGTGCGCCTGTATGGCCGCAATCTGATCGAGAAGAACGAAGACCTGTCGAAGGCGGGTGAAGTTCTGGCCGGTCAAATCCCGGCCACAATCCGTGAAATCGTGGAGCGCTCCAAGCTCTCTATGATTGCGCTTGGCAACGAGTACCTGACAAGCGAAGCAATCCGCATTTCGGCGGAAGGCATGGCCAAGCACATGCAACTTCTGGAAGAAACCAAGGCGACGACCACCAAGGAGCAAATCTTCTACGAGGTTTTCACGGAAATGGTCGAAGGTGCCGTCAAGGCGGCGATGCACGATCCAATCAAGATGGGCGCGATTGCCCAAGACTTGATTATCCATGGCATCGATATGGAAGACCAACCCCGCTTCAAGCGTTGGGAAGAAATTGCTCGCAAGCTCGGTGTCGCCTCCGAGTAAGCGCGCATAGGCTGGCGGGGGTTGCGGGAGTGTGGCTCCCGCCAGTCCTACTACCCATCCCATCTAAGAGTGAAAGAGAAAGCCATGTCAAAAAATTCCATGGGCGGGGCGGCTCTTGCGGCCCTGCTAAAAGGTGCTTTCGAGAGCGATACGTCTGGCTCAAATAGCGCTGTCGATACATGTCAGAATACAATGAAGTCTGACAAGGTTCTGCAACTACTTAAGCAGGCAGCGAAGAACTACGCTGAACAGCCGTTCCAGATTGGCCATATCGTCACCGTGCGCCAAGGGGTCAACCTTCGCAGCCACGCAGTACCGGCAATCGTTGTTGATGTCCTGCCTATCGGCGTGTATCGCGACAACTTGACCGACTATCAAGGCTCCCAAAACAAGGATGATAAAGCCCTTGTGGACCGTGATGTCGGCAACGGATACCCTATTCGGAATGTCCGTGTTCTTTCATTACGGAATGACGTTATCATGCCGATGTGGTTCGAAGCATTCCAGCTTGAACACTGGACCGAAGAACACCAAAAGCTTTATGACGAAGCAATCGACCAAGAGAACGAATAAAACTTATGGCGCTGTCAGAGATTGGCAGCGCCATTTGTGTATCTGGCAAGCGATATGGAGATAAAAATGGCTGGGCGTCCTGATTACAGGATCACATCTGACATCACTGTCAGGGATGTGTGTAAAATAGGTAAAGGCAAAGAGTGTTGCCGCTATCTTATTGGCTCTGCACACGGGTTTGAATGTGCAAAATATAGTAAAGAGCTTAAACTTGTCCTTGACGCAAGGGTAAGGGATAATAAAATGGTAGCTCAAGGCGACAACTGTAGCGGTGTTGTACGCTTTTCAAGCGGCCCAATATAGCGGCGCGAGCGGGCTAAGTGAAGGAGTGGATCGTGTTCGATGCCGAAGCCTTTGCCGAAATGATCCGTGTGAAGATGGCGCGCGAGCGCGTCTCATGCCGGGACGTTGCGGCGCGGACTGGCACGAGCCATGCGACTGTTAGCCGGGTATCGCGCGGCAATCCGCCAGACGTTGAGACATTCCTGCGGCTATCGAAGTGGCTGGGTTGGCGTTGGCGTGCGCCGGAGTCTCAACCCAAACGGCAAAACTGAGGAGGGCCAACCATGAAGCCGGATTTTGACAAGATGAGCGCGACGGAACGCGAAGCCATCGACAAGATGAGCGCTGAGGTCGAGCAGTATAAGATCGAGAACCCCGATTATATGTCAAAGATGAAAACGCTCGACCAGTTCAAGGCAGAATTGAGCGAGTGGATGAAAACGGCACTCCCAGAAGCGAAGATCGAAAAATAGGAGGCAGACATGGCGCGCATCATCGATCCGAACCCCCAGCCGGACGTTGAGAAAGAAACCTCATGCCGGAACTGCGGTGCAAAAATCGCCTATGTCCCGCGCGATGTTGAAACATTGAAGATCAGTTGCATGGGCGAGACAGACTACGTTGACGTGGTGAAGTGCCCGAACTGCGATACCAATACTCGGGTCAAAAAATAGGAGACTGTGGTGGCTCGATACCAAACGGTTAGACGGAAACCGCTTGCAGAAGGCATGCTGCCCTGTCTTGAATGCAAGGGTGATGGCTCGGATGCCTACACCGAAGTGTCATGGGGATATACCTTCCACGACCAAAACAATCCGTTCGGGATCGTTCACATTATCAATCACTGGCACGACATAGGCCGGGAAATGAACGACCTTGAGGCGTATGTGCATGGGCATATCGCCACGAGCGGCGATGTTTATTTGAAAGGACCAACGAGAGAGAATGTCATTCGTCAATGGAACGAACGAAATCGCGTGGCCGCGCCTTCGATGCCTTCGATCTTGCGGCGACTGTGGAACCGGGTGTTTTGAAAACTAAGGAGAGCAAAGCGATGAATGACGAGCAGATCAAACACATGGTCCAGCAATTCCTCAACTGGAAATTGCCGGAGAATTTCGCCCCTGATGGCGGGATTACGTTCGACCCTATCATGAATCCCGGCTACCCGTTCGAACGGAAGCGCGAACCAGTCGGGACCAACCTTCTCGACGCGGTGCAGGCCGAAGCGATGGTTCGGCACATGCTGGAAGGTTTGCCTGCTGCGACCAAAAAATAGGAGCGATTAGCATGAGCGATACTCAAGCCTGCGAAGCAACCGACCCGAACGAACTCCGGCGGCAGCTTCTAAATGTGAACGTGCCGAAATCTGAGCGGGAGCATTGGGCTGCGAAACATATCCGGCAAATCGAACGCGAGAAGGAAGGTCTGTCCGAACTGCTGTCGCACTCGCGCGACCTCGCAGAGGAATGGCGTGTTCAAGCCGAACGCGGTCTTACGGGAGACGAAGCGCGCAGGTGTCTCGGCCTTGTGCGCGGCGGTAATGCCGCAAAGTCAACTGCCGAATTACTTGAATGGCTGGCAGACCGTCTTGTCCATCAGTACGGCGAGAACGCCGGGGTGGATTTTGTGCTGGCGTGCAAAACAAGAGCGGCGATGCTCCGTGATGCCGAGCGTTGTCTAACGCCAGTCCGCGAAAACTGAGGAGCGGAACGTGGAAGACAAATACATCTACTATCTGCGGTCTATACTGCGCCAGCTTTGTGAGTTGAGAGACGCCATGCCGGACTATTCCGGCCTTCATCTCGGCGGGCAAGTGCTTGCGGATAATATTGATTGGCTTGACTGCCACATCAATGAGATTGAAACCCGGGATCGGGAACGCGCGATTGCGCAGGCTTCAAAATAGGAGGGCCGGATGGTTGACCTTGAGGACGCCATTGTAACTGAACTTGGACACCGCATTGGCTTTGGCCGGGTTATGCAGGCGGCTGAGGCTGCGTGGAAGCGTGTTGCTGTCGAACGCGGCACGGCTGGCAGTGAGCACACGGTCGGCCCTTGCGCCGCGCTGCTGGTCAGTTGCCCGCATCTCGACCCCGAACCTCCCGCTGCCTGCTTTGATAAGCACGGACACTGCGACTGGTGCTGCGGGGCGCGGCGGGTGACAGAGCGGGTCGCGCGGGCAATACGCGAGTGCAAATAAAAGGAGGCGAAAGCGATGACTGTTGAAGAAGTCGCAAAGGAAATAACGTCTGACTATCACATAACAGCGAGCGATGTTCTCAAGTTGATTTTCCCGCTTATCTTGGCGGAACGTGAGGCGTGCGCGAAGCAGCTTGAAGGCGCGGCAGAGCGGTATCTCAAACTTGGGAACGACCAAATTGCTCAAGGGCTGGTGCTGCAAGCGGCGGCTATCCGCGAGCGCAAATAATAGGAGCGACAGAATGACGCCGGAACGCAAGCAGCAAATCGAAGAAGCAGCCGAACGGGCAGAGCGTGCGCGGGCGGCGCTTCAAGCGGCAATGGCGATGAATGTTCCGCAGGATTTTGAGAAGCGTATTCTTGCCGCGCGAGACTACGCGCTCAAGCGCGCCGAAGCCGCAGACGCGGAAAAGGCGCTGCGCGATCTCATTGGCGACTGACAACAACGGAGCATCTGACATGGCAGGCCGTTCCCCCTCTCCCGGCATCGGCTGGCTCGCCTTCCTTGGCGGGATGGGATTGTTGATTTTTGTATTGGACTGGTGGAATTGAGGGGTGGCCGTGATGACTAAAAAAGCTAGAGAATTTATCCAAACCATCGAAGATGAAGGTATAGAGATAGAGAGATTTTGCTTGTCAAACGGTGGACATAACAAGTTCTATGTCTCTTACAGAGGGGCAAAGAGAATTTTCTATAGTGCTGCTTCTGGGTCAGACAGAAGAGGCATCTTGAATTTTCGTGGTGACTTGACAAAATGGAAACGACAAGTGGAAAGAGCATTACCAATGCAGTCTTCTCCATCAACTGCCTTGGCAAGGTAATATATAGATGGGGATTTGAGAAGGAGCAATGCGATGCCTGTAAAGAAAAAAGCAACGGTGAAGAAAGCTGCTGCTGTTAAAAAATTCGATCCCAATTCTGTCAGGGAGGGTGACTATATCCTTGCCAAGATGCGTGTGGTTGACGCATCGTTGTCCAGTGTCGAAGGATACGTTGTTGGTGATGAAAATGAAGAATTCATTAGCCTAATAAAGGAACATATCGTCGGCTTTGCTGGTAAACCATCTTTCAAGCCGGGTACTAGGGTGCGTTGTACGAACTGTAATGGGGTAGGCACTGTCCGCTATGTCATTGGTGATATGGTCTGGATACAAAATGATGACCCCGACGACTTCGAAGATACAAATGGAAACCATATCGAAAAAATACACGACTTGGTTTTGGCCTAAGCCTCTCAAACAATGAAAAACCCCGGCGTGATTAGCGCCGGGGAAGTTATTTCAGGAGGGTATCAGGGAGACAGGTCCGATAATGACAATGACAGTCACAATCAGAAACCATTCCTGATAGCTAGATATTCTCACGAAACTTGGTACGTTTCAAGATTTCATCGACAACGATTAACAACTCTTCTTTTGATTTAAGGCCAAACCTCAATCCATGATTGATTGAACCGAAGATGGCCCCACCCTTGTCAAGGTGCAGGGTTATTGTCTCCATCGCCGGAAGCTCCATCTGTAGATGGCTTAGATTTTCGTGGCTTTCGGGGCTCTTGTTCAACACGTCGCAAACCGAACCGCCATGTGTGTTCTGACAGGAAGAGCGCTGTGCTTGTGACAGACTCTTCAGATAGGTGAGGTAAAGCGATGTGTAACAATTCATGGAGTAATATCTCCTGCTGTTTCTTCCCGCGTAACCTGACATCTATTTCGACGCGCGGCGGTGACATATAGGCCCAGCCATGCACGCCATCCCGCCCAAGCTTTTTCTCTATGATTGGGACTTTCTTGGGAGGCACGGCTTACCCCTGTCGTGTTATCCAGTCATCTGTAACTGGATCGGGAACATCTGCCTTTGACGCTATGATTTCCCTGTTTGGCTTCTTGCGGATGTATCCAGCGCTTATAGCCTTCATGCTATGAAGGGGCGGCGGTGATATCATCCAAGTGATTAGCTCTTCACACGCCTTTTGTAAGGGCTTGTCAGACACCTTACGGAACTCGTTTGCTAGCTCTTTTGCTAGCTCTTCTACTACGCTGCTTTCTTCTGTTGCAGTGTTACCCATGACGATGAATGTTCCGTTTGAGGTTGTTCTTCAAGGAAGACTTCACAGTGGACGACCTGCCCATACTTCTGATTGACAAACCAAAGGGGCTGGCTCGGGATAGATGGGGGAGCCCTTAAGGATTTGGCGGCGTATTCATCAAACCCTTTAAGAGAATTAGCGACAATCACCCTCGGCAACCAAAGGGATTGGTGCCAGTGTCCAAGCAGGAGACAATCATAGTCTTTTCCGAAAGCGCTTGCTTGCCTGCCCACCTTCAACTCACCACGGGAGATAGGCCCTATAGAGCCAATAATACCATCCCCACCCTTGGTGCCAAGCATGTCACCGTGCATGGCAAGATAGCGCCGCCCGAACACTTTGTAATGGACTTCGTTGCTGTCAGGATTGTCGAAAATGATCCTTTTATTTTTTTCAAAGTGTCGCCGGAGCATTTCATAGATGAGCCAGTCGAAGTTCTGAAACACAGTGCGCTTGAACTCTGGCTTGTGGGTGTTCCTGCCGTGGTTCCCAGACGTACAAGGAACGTAAACTTGGCCGAAAGCCTTGGCTATTTCTTCCAACCCCCAAGCCAGAACATCCCTGACATGAAGCGCCGCCTCGATGGAGGACTTGTCATCGGTCTTAGCAAGCTCCGGGTGGAGCGCCCCAGAAATGAAATCGCCCAAAAGGTTGACAACTATACCCGGATAGTTCCCCGGCCCGTGCATCATGCACAGGTCAATGGTCTTGTTGACCAAGACGCGGGCGCGGCGCTCCATGACTTTGGAATTGAACTCATTGGTGCCGTTGGTCTCGGCAAGGGAGACAACTTCCCCTGCGTGCCAGTCAGACCAGATGGTCATAGGGACGTGAGCTAGACCCTTTGACTTCTTCATAGGCTCTAGGAGCCATTTAGGAGGCTCTACAGGCGTATTCTGCATCCCGCCTATCAGGGACCGCATATCAGCTAGTTCCGCCGCCCTAGCAAGCGCCTCGTCGCGTTCTCGGCGGGCTTCATTCAGGGCGCTCTTTGTATCCTTTAGGATACTACGCTCTTCGCTGGTGAGAGGGGGTTTCTTTTGGGGAATGGGGATATCAGGTGGGGTGGGGGCTACTATGCTGTCCCACTTGCCAGTCTTCACCCTTTCGATGGCGGAATACAAAGTCTGCCGGGTGACATTGTGAGCCCTTGCGAAATCAGAAAGAGTAGGAGCATTGCCCCCCATTTCTATATCTACAAAGCGCCGTGCAAGAGCTACTATTTCTAGGCTTGGCTTGGCAACCATGAGTTATGATTTCCAGTTGGCGGGGATAAAATGCTGCAAGAAAACTTTAACATAATCAAAGACACCCCACGCCGTTGCACTGGCGGCGATTAGAATGCCTAAAATCCAGCGGGACACGCGCCAGAATATAAGCCCCTCACGAAGCACTTGCACAGAAGGAGCCATACCATTGACTTGATTTTCTATTTTGTCCACCTTCTTGTCACGGTTGACAGAGCGCTCAAGAATGCAGTCAACGGATTTCTTGATTTCACATAGAGCATCAGTCAGGTGTGAAACGTTCTGCTCGATGGCAATTACCCTGTCGCGAGTGTCCCGGTCTTCAGACATTGGCTACTTCCTCTTGGCCAAATACCGCCAAAGCACAAGCTTGGCGATAAGGAATAATCCGAAACGCGCTATGGAGTGCATTTCCGAGCAAGCCTGACAGTATTGTGGATGTCGATTTGCTCTTTGGTTTTGCGGGTGTCGTTCCGGTGCCAACTCTGGAAGCGGGTTGATTGGCAGTAAGTGTCGATCACCACAGGCTTGGGTTGCTCCGGGCAGACAACAACCAGCAGAAGCCAGAAACATACCCCAGCCATAGCTATTCATCCTTGCGCTCAAAGCGCCTGTCAAAGGCGTCGTCTGTAGGTGTTTTCTTGTGGCGCTCTTCGGCCTCTCGCGCTGCCGCAAGGGCTTGGTCGATGGCTTTATTGGCTTCGACCAATGCGCGGGAGACTTGGAGAGCCGCCCCGGCGTCCATCATCTTCTTATCGTGGAGATAAGTCGTGACTTGCCGGACAAGGGAGACCAGCCCAAGGATGATCTTGAGCCAGTTCATTCTTAAGGCTTCTTCTGGCCGAGGCCACCAAGAGCGCCAGCGACAAGCGACATGATGCCGGAAAACACCACTGTCATTGTCTTGGCCGTCTCGGGATCGGACAGGAAGGCCGAAAGCGCCGGGTAATTGAGAATTGTGGAGAGTGCCGCACCAAAAGCAAGCAAACCAGCCACAGTTCCCGGCGTGAAGAGGTTCTTCAGCCAGTCCATTGTGAGCCCCCTAAAGGCTAGTGTGTTGCTCCTGTCAGTGACATGACTACTGTAAAGTCACGCCAAACTCAAGTTTTTACTAAGACTGGCTGGGATTAAAAGCCGTCTTCCCAGCATATTCCAGAGGCAACCGTGGGAGTGTCGAAGCGTCTATGCCTGTCGGCAGACAGAAAGCCGTGAAGTCCTTACGCTTGAACTTGGCCACAGAGACCTTGTCGCCTTGGTTCCCGCCCAGAAGCCAGACAAAATCGCGGTTGGCGGCGACCACAAACCCGACATGCCCACCACCGTTGCGCGTCTTGACACCTATACAACCATAGAGAGGCTGCTTCAGGCGTACCCCACAGCGGGCGTAGCTCGCCGCCCAGAGCCTCATCTTGGGTTCTACTTCATTGGGGAGACCGGCGCGCTTCAGCATGGAAGCGACAAAGCCAGCGCACCATGGCACGTCATCCTTGAGCCCCTTGAACCCGGCGTCTGCAAAGAATTGCTCGACAACCGGATTGCTCCCCTTGCCGGGGAACTCTAGGACACCAATAAGCTTGCTGGCGATTTCTATATGTTTGGGGATAGGCATTACTCTTCTCCTTAGTTGGCTTCCATGATGACCCAATTGGTGCCATTGCTTACGAGCTTGGCCCACTTGCCAGCGGTCCCTGCCAGAATGGCAGTACCAGCCGTAGCGCTGTCGATAGGCACCACATTACTAGCGTCGGATATGACTGTATTTGCCGTGATGGTTTTCACTGTCAGGTGACGCCCTGCATAAGCAGAGGCGCTTGGCAGGGTTAGCGTCACTGTGCCAGCGCGATTGCAAATTAGCTGGCTTACTGTCGCTGCAACAGTGTAAGAGGCGCTTGTCGTTGTGACAGGAATACTTGTGCCGAGCGCACCGAAAGAACGGAAGAAGGCTTCATCTGTCAGCATGGCACTTGTTATCGCCTGCCCCGTCGATGAACTCCCGGTCCCAAACAAAAGAATGCCATCTGTTCCCGATGTGCCATGTACGGCGGCGATATATGCCTTGGTGCCGGGGCCGGAGCCAGAAGCATCGTTTTCGTAAAATTCCACCACACCGATAAGCTGGCCAATGCGGGCATTAATATCGGTGTCAGTAAAGCGAATGACGTTCTTTGTACTTTCAATGGCATACATGGTTGTGCTGGCAACGGTCTGCGTATTGTTGACCGTGTAAGTACCTGTCCCGCCAGTACCAGTGCCAAGTGCCGTGATGATTGTATTGAACTCGACTTCATTAAGCGTACCGCTGAAGATACGGTCGCCAACAGCAAGAGTGCCAGAAGACACCGCTGTAACTGTCAGGGTATTTGATGCAATCCCACCAGTGAAGACACGTTGTTCTGAATTGCTTGTGGAGATTTCAATTGGCGTCTGCGCTGGCGTTGTCGTTGCATCGCCAAGTTTGATCTTCTGCGTAGTCACAGGCCCATGCAGAACCGTGACATGGCCTTCTTCATCTACATTGTAGATGTCGTTACCCAAAGACCCTGTGAAGGTATTGTTATCAGGCACAACGGCAACACCGCCAGTGCCAAGATAAATGCCATCAGCGCAGCGCAGGAATGTGGCTGTGTCAGGATATACTGTGCTTTGCCCACCATAAGCGCGCATACCAATATCAAGGTCTTGGAATAAGCAGCTATTCGACGCGACAATGCCCGCATTACGGCGAACAAGGAGACCTGTACCAGAAGCGCGGGCTGTGATTGTACCACCAGCGACAAACGCGCCCGGATCACTTGTCTCCGCGACCGTGACAGTGGTTGATGTCGAGGACACAACTTCATAGGTTCCGTTATATCCTGACGGGTTCATGCCAACTACAGTGACAAAACTGCCAACGGCATAAGTATTGCCGCCGCTATGCGTGAAAACAGATTGATTACTGCCCCATGTCGCGCCGGTAATCGTGTTCGCGGCAGTATTAGGCATAGAGCAAATAAACTCTGTGCCTGTGATAATTCCAAGGCTTGTGTCGATGACAAACTGAGTAATGTCGTTTGTTGTGACAAAGCGGTTTTTCAATTGGCCAGACACAGTACCCATGACTGTCGCAACACCACCCGGATCAGCGACAGTGTATGAAACACTTCCGGCGCTTGAAGCTGTGACAGTAAACGTGCCGTTATAGCCTGACGGCGTGACACCAGCGACCGTGATCGAGCTACCAATAGAGAATGAATTTGTCCCGTTATGCGTGATTGTCGCTGTGCCGCCTGACCAACTACCGGCAGTCACAGTCTTTGAGACAACAGTATATCCGAACTTGATGGCGCTGGCGCTGTCAATATCAAAAGCCTGAGCAGTGACGCGATTGCCGAAGTTCCAGACATTATCTACCGACGACGCACGCATTTTGAAATCTGACTGCGCGGTAAAGCCAATACCTGTATTACGATTGTAGTAGGAAGAAATATCCATGCTACAATCAAAGCATTCGACGCCGCTACCATTATAGATGGCAAACAGATATGCACCATCATCAGGCGGGAGAAGATTGAAGCCCCATAGAAGAATATATTTTCCCTTCGTGACAATGCGAAGGTTCTTGAGAGTTGCCCCACCTACGTTTGAAGCGCGCAACAATACGTTCCCGTTTTCAGGGGACCAGCTTGAGGCAATACGGCCAGCAGCAGTTCCGCCACTTGACGATCCACCCGGATCAGAAACAGTGTAGGTGAATGTCGTACTTGTGCTTCCAGTGACAGTGAACGTGCCATTATATCCAGCACGCCCGACGCCAGAAACAGTGACACTCTCACCAGCGATGAAAGTACCCCCGTTGTGGGTTATCGTAGCAGTTCCACCAGACCACGATGCAGCAGAAATTGTTCCTGTCGCTGCTACAGAAAAGTCATAGGTGCCGTTCTCGAAATAAATATAGCTCCCACCCTCATGGCGCGTAATGATGTCAAGCCAGTCGTCGGTTGTTGACACAGTGATGGAGCCGGTTGTGTAGGTCGGAATATGGAACGGGCCACCTTCGACGCCAGAGGGGACAGCAACTTTAGCCTGCCCGTCATCAAAATAGATACGGAAGCGCCCAGACGCAGGGGTTCCGGGGGCAGAGCCGTTTACATCGACATATTCATCATAGGTATTCGCGGCGGTGTTTGTAGTCGCCGTGAATGCAAGTGAAGATGAGCCAATGACAGGAGACGCAGTTGTCAGTTGGTACTCGACACCCGCGCTGATAGTACCAGCGCCAACAATGACACGGGTGTATTGCACAACATCGCGCACCCCATCGAAGTCGGTTGCACGCGACCAAGAGCCTGTAGAAACTTTATAGATGCCGTTCTGAGAAGCAGTTGTCTGGTCTTTGACAAGGACACGGTCATTAGCGACGACAGCCACACCATCAATAGTCTGTTCGCCAGATAGAGTTATGTTGGCCGTTGTCGCAACACGAACAGGGGCTTTGATTGCAAGCCCGCTATTCACGCCGGAAAGGCGATCCACAGATGTCATAGATGTGTTCCTTGGTTAGCGACGGTTACGGCGCGGTTTGGCAGGGGTCAAGTCTGACAGGTCTGCATCTTCGCCATCCTGAAGGATACGGCGGCGCAGTTCCGGCCATTTTTCATAGACGTACTTTTCGCTTTGCAAATTCTTCGAAGCAATGCGCGCTTCGAACTCTTTGCGAAACTCAGGCGATATGAGGCCGATGCGGTTCATCACCTTGTCAACGTCCATGTTTTCTAGGTTGTTTGTACCCGGCGCACGAATGGCAATCATCGCATTGCGTGTTGTAGCCATGTTGTATTCAAGAAGCTCTTCTTGGAGCTTTGCGCGCTGGTGTGGCGTCAGGTTAATTGGCGTTGCATCACGGCGGGACAGGGTCAGATTACGGCGGTCCAATTCTTCTTCACGCAAGACGTTACCGGCTGTCACACTACGCGAAAGGGCGTTCCCAATCTGTACGATGTCATGCGCCCTATAGAGCGGATGAAGCCTCTTTTCGGCTGTCTCGAACCCAAACTTTGTTAGGGCCGTCCAGATTTTTTCTTCGTCCTTCATGCCTTTATAAAGCTCTGCGGCTTCGGAGCGGTTGCCATTCTGGATACGCAGAGAGAACGCAGCAGCCTTGGCTTCAAGGGTGCCAGTGCCTTGCCCGACAAGGTCATAGAAAGCAGCCGTCATCAGGTTGCCGCGCGGTAGGTTCTTATAGAAGCGGCGCGTGACAGGATAGTCGTATATCTGTGTCTCAGGACGCGAGTTGCCTGCCATCATATTTGACAAGAATTGTGCGTCACGTCCCCAGCCGCCAAACGTATTGTTGATGGCATACTCAATCTTGAGGGGGGAAACACCAGTGGCTTTGCCTACCAGCTTTGCAAGCTCGCTTGTGTAGGCGTTGTATTGCTCGGGGGCATCGACACCGCGCATGTAGTACGGGACGATAGGACGCTCACGAAAGCGGTTCCAGTTGGCTGGCAAATCATAGAAGAGAGCCACCGCTGGGTTGTGCATTGGCGGGGCAAAGGCAGTGCCAAGCATCTTGAGAGCATTGCCATTTAGCTGTGGGTCGCGGCGGTAGGCTTGGTCAATACCCATTTCCATGGCGTTGACAAGAACCTGTGTCACACCAAAGCCTTTGGGGATAACAACGGCGTTACCATTTTCATCCATCGAACCCGGCAGAATAAAGTTCAAGTCTTTTACATAACGCGGGGCAGACTGGTAGAATGGGTTTTCCGCGTTCATAAGAGCGAAAGAGCCACCGACTATAACCGCGAGTGTTATAAGGCGGAACACGCCACGGTTGGCGTCCTGAAGGCGAAGCTGCTCTTGTGCAGAGAGAGAGCCGTTTGCTTTCAGCTTCGAATTGAGAACCATCCAATCCTTGACAGCGCGAAGCTCCCTGTCAGTGCCTTGCAGATATGCGTTCAGGAACGGTATCAGCCTACGCGCAGTGTCCATCTGACGCCCGTGCTTGCGGAAGTCGATGTAGTCATTGGCTTTGAATGTCGCCCACAAGGCAGCATTGACATCGTCGTAGCCGAGTTCTTTGCCTTGGTCGAAGTAAGCTTTGTAGAGACCAACGCGCGTACCAACTTCAGAAAACTCAGCAGCCTTTGCAGTGAAACCAAGCATACCGCGCGCAATGCTCTTCATGTCATGCCCACCCTTCGGCATGAACGCTACCGAAGAATGATTAAAGCCCATTTCGTCAATGGCGTTAGTGATGGCACCGCCAGATGTTCCACCGAAAGCCGCGAAGCGCTTGGCGTGTGTGCCATCGAACCCGAGTTTCGCAAGCTCTTTTGCGAGAGCAGTATCTTTCGAACCAACCGTTTCTAGGAGGCCGGTCACAACACCGAGGAACGGAATGTATTTCTTTCCGGCAGTCAAGGACGCTGTCATTTGGTCGCGGATAAGATTGACCAATGGGAAGTCCAAAGACATTGTCACACCGTTACGGAGTACGGCTTGTGACAGTTGGAGTGTTTGCAGAATGGCGTTCGTCTCGAATGCGCTTGTCTGTGTGAAAGCATGGAACATTTCTTCCCCAAGCTTTCCATCGTGCAACCAAAGGGCCTTACGCTCGCCGTTCTCCCAGAAGAAAACAACATTGCGGTTATCGTTGCCGACCTTGATTTTCTCCTGCTTGAAAATTGTTGCAGTTGAGTTTTCACCAAGCAAGTCTTCTGCTTGGATGAGCAACATATCCATATCGGTTTTGTTTATGTTGGCTTCCTTGCCAGCCTTCTTGATGGCGTCGTACACATCGACTTCGTGCGCAGCGAGTTTGTTGCTTGGGATGATTTCAGCGATATACCCGCCATTGTATCCGGCATTCTTGCCAAGAATGGCAAGGGAACGAATGGCGTTGTTACGCCCGATGGCATATTCGATTTCAGTTACACGCTTGATGATGCTTTCGATTGGATTGATAACGATACGGTCAGAGCCTTCGAAGCGGCGAACGAAGCCATTGATAAGCTGCTTGGGGTTTTGGCTCCCGCGAAGCTGGACTTCCCTATCGACAAAAGCTGTCATGTCACGATGAAGAGGCACATAGTCCTTCATCTTCATCATGCCATCGTATTGCGCCTTGGTGACAAGGTGGTTATCAAACATATACTTCGCATGGTTTTTAAGAAATTCATGGATATCTTTGGCCGCTTCGGCAAATTCAGGATTGCTTGTCTCAGCCTCAAGCACATAGTTGTAGTAATCGTCACGCGACAGGGGGCCGGGGTTGCGCGGGATTTCGCCACGCGCTTTGCGCTCGTACTCTTCAAGCATACGGCGGGCGACGAGATAGGCGCTGAAATCTGAAAAGCGCTCTTGGTTAGCCTGTGTAATCTTTGCTTTCTCAAGAGCGCTATGGATGCTTGGCCCATAGTGATCCACACCATTAAGGTTGCCGTTTTGCAGGATGGATGCAGCCCTGCCAAAGGAATAAGGCATCATGCGTGCATGGATATAGGCATCGTCAATAGGCTTCAGGTCAACATTGACACCGTTTACCTTGCCGATTTCAACAAGCGCCTGCTGGGCTTTGTAGATTGGGTGGTTCTTGTCAACGAAACGAGCATAGAGATTGTCCATGACAGAAAACACAGGACGGCTGAACGGGTCCATGTCATGCGCCATGGCTTCCTTCACAGCAGGGGTAAACCCCTTACCGCCACCAGAGATAGTCTCTTTGACGATGTTAGCGCCGGTCGCCACAAAATCTTTGGCTCCGGTTGCAATTTTCTGGCCAGTCGTCGGCTTCTGTGTAGATATCTGGCTGGCCTGCACGCGCTCGACTGACGAAGCGTGGTTGAAGATATCGAGATTGTTGCGTGTCTTCTCGATGACAGCAATATGCTCAGGGAAATTAGAGCGCATCAGCAAATCAAAATCTTTGAAAGCGTCAGGCGCAAAACGGCGAAGATAGTTCGGCGCTGAGATATAGCCCCAGAAGAAATGAGCTACGGCTTCCTGTGCGTTCTCAGGCTTCGACAAGTCGCCAGCATTTAGGATGTCAAGCTGTTTGGCGTGGGTGTCAATGAAGTCATCGAACAGTTGCTTCTTGCCGCCATTGATATGGACATCGTGGCCAACTTCGTGAAAGAGGGCTTCAAGGTCTTGCGCGCCATAAACACGAATGACACCGGAGCGGGACTTGTAGAGACCACGATTGCCGGGGCCTGTCATACCAATACGCACTGTCAGATTGAGACCTTCTACAAGCTCCTGCGCAATCTGCTGCGCCATCATCACACGCCCCTTGGGGATAGGCGAGTGGCCAGCGGGTGTCTCTGTACCGTGGACCGGGATGCTGTCTTTGAAGTTCGGGGCAAAGTCAGGAAGCTTGTTCTTATTCAGGGCAAGAAGGTCAGCCACATCTTTCTTTGTCGGGTCAAACGCAGCACCGTGTTTTGCGCGCAGCTTTGTTGGGTCAAGAGCTATGTACTGGTCTTGCTTGCCACCAAGATCAACCATGTTCTTGACAACAAGAACATCATGCCCAGCCGCCGTAGCGGACTTGATAGCCGCGACCATCTTTGAATTGGAATAGCCAGAACCATGCCAGTCAACGACTTTGGGGTTTTCCATCTTCATCCAAAGAGGGATGATGTATTTCCCGGCAGCGTAGTTTTTGGCAATATGTTTTTCTGTTGTTAGGAAGATACCAATTTCACCGTTCTTTGCTTTCTTCAGGTCGAATTTATCGAACGCCCACTTGGCACCATGGTAGAAAGTAATCTCGGTGTTGAAGCCAAGAGCCTTGGCACGCGCAGTGCGGGAAGCGGTATCCATCGGAAGCCCGCTGTCAACGCGAGCCTCTGCATTCTTGTAGTCACCGACAAATTGTTCAAGGTCGTTAACCCATTTAATGAAGTAGTTGTCACCGCTTTGCGTGGTGTTTTGCTTTAGGGTTGTGAATGCAGTAGGCACATCTTTCTGCGGGGTGAGCGCAGATGTAGGTGTATTCAGAATAACCTTCATAGTATTGAAGGCAGCTACTTTTTGCTTTGGCTTCGCATCCACAACCGCCTTGGCTACATCCGCGATAAGCTTTGCGCGCACGTCATCACTTGTGGAAGCAGCTTTGAAAATCTTATTGATGTCAGCTTTCGTGACACTGTCTTTTTGCTGTACTGTCTCGATGATAGAGACAACCTTTGATATTGTCCCTGTAACCTCTACCGCCTTTACAGGTGCGGCCTGCATGTTAGGCAGGCCATCAGCAATGGCTTTGTCGAGTTCCTTGGAAAGTGCCTCAAGCTTTTTGGCGCTTACATCTGTCTCGGTCTTTACGGCTTTAGCCGTCATGCCTTTCTTGAGTTGTTCGGCAGACGGTGTCTGTTTCTGGGCGATGGCCACTTCGCCCTGTGCGAGTTTTACACGAATTTCGTTCTGTGTCTTTGCAAGCTGGGTGTCAATCCATTCTTCAAAATTAAAATTTTTCAAGATAAAAGATTGACCATGGGAAGGATTGTAACTTGAAATAAGTTGCATAGCTTTGTTTGTGTTTATAGAGAAACTTTCTGAATAATGCAGCTTCTTAAGCTCTAGGAGAAGACGACCTTTGTTTTCCGACGAAAGCTTACTGAAAAACTTGCCAGCCGAGTATTGAGCGTCAAGAAATGCGTCCGCATCTTTTACATCGGCTGTGTATTTCTTCGCTTCTCCTTGTGCGCGAAACTCAAAAGAACCACCAAGGTCAGTCTGCACAAGGCGACCAGTCTTGGTATTGAGCATGATGTTGTCAAAGCTGTCACCAACGATGTCACGGTTGCCTGTCATCACGGCTGAATAGTAAATCTTCGCCAAGTCTTCCATCTGCTTGGCGTCGAGTTTAGCCGGGTCGATTTGCTTTAAGTCTGTTGTCTTGGGTGTATAGACACCAAACTTGCCATTGATTTCAGCCGTCTTCGGAGAGAGTGTTTCAGCACCGAAGAGATTATAGATTTTACCCGCAAGCTCTTCGACCTTGGATTGGTTCGGATTTTTATAGAACTTCACATAAAATTCTTGGCCAGTCGCTTCGTCTTTGAAGAAACCGCCTTCGTTCGTTCCCTTCTTGCCTGTCACCTGTATCATGGTGAACTTCTGCGGGCCATCGGTCGGCAACGGTTGGGCAAGGGTAGGCTCTGGCGGCTTGGCTTCAGGGGCCTTTACTTCAGGCTGCTTGGCAGCTTCCGGCGTCTCACCCGGCTTGGGCGCGGACTGCGCAGTCTCTTCTTTGGCGAGTTTGATAGCCTCTTCTGGTGGCTTGCCTGCCAATGTGTGTTCAATGGCCCTCTCTACTTCTGCATCAGAGATATCTTCTTTGATTTTAGCAAAGGCTTCATCCAGCTTTGTGGCCAGAGTGGTCGCCTCAATGTCCTGAAGCGGGCGCGGGGGCTGGAACCCAGCATCAACATCATCTGTGACTTGGTCGATAACGCTCTTTTCCAAGCTCGGCACTTCAGGCGGCTTGGCAGATATGTCAGCGCTGTCAGGAGCGCTTTCTCCCAGCTTTGAGTAAGCCCCGATATCCACTTCTTTGAAGAGGGTCGTGTCGATCACGTCCGGGTCGTTGTTCGCCTTGTAGCGGGCATTGTCTGCCGTCATCCCGGCGATGGCGGCGCGCATCTGAGCCACCTTGTCAAAGTCCTGCCCTTCGACAAGGTTCATCATTTCCTTGCCGATGGTCCCTGTCTTCAGGTTGGTGGTTGCCAGCGGACTGAATGGCAAGTCACCGAGGAAGCGGGCTGCGGCTGTACCGGCAGCGCCAAGGACAGCGCCACCGGCCAAGCCAGTCAGGGGGCTTTCAATAAGGGTCTGGGTCCAGTCGTATTGGGACTGGATACCACTCCCTATGCGGATGCCTTGGACAAGGGGGTCGGTGAGGGTGTTGCCTATAGCCGCGTCCACGCCAGAGCGCAGCATGACGCGCCCGTAGGACGATCCAGCAAAGACCGTAGGGAAACGGGCCGCTAGAGCCCCGCCAAAGCCAAGAAAGCTTTCAGGGGCTACGATGGAGCCTAGAGCCGTTCCCGCCGCCCCAGCAACGCCCCCAGAGAATGCTTGGCTCTCTTCGTAGGCGATCTGTTCAATCACCTTGCGCTGGGCAGCTATGGTCTGCTCTTCGGCAAGCTGCGGGTTAAAGAGACCTTCATCGTCAGTACGGCCACCGCCAAGGGTGTCCAGCGTGCGGCGGCGGCGCGCTTGCGGGCTAAGCTGATACTCCGGGTTGTCACCGCCACGGCGCATGGTCTTCGTGGCTTCGGAGATATTCGCCGCCCCAATGAGCGTGTTCTGACGCGCGCCCCCCTTGAAGGAGCCTGCCAGCATATCCAGAGAACCTGTCTGGCCGGGGACAATCAGGTCTGGCGTCTCACCGGGCGGGATGTCCGGTATGCCAAGGCCGTCGATTGTTTCCCCAGCGGGGATGTCAGTCACATCTGCCATTAGTTTTTGGGTCCATTACCGACACCGTTGGCCTTGAGCCAGCGAGCCATCAGCTTGTCAGAAAGGTCATTGCCGTACTTGGCGCGGAAGCGGCGGCGGATATCGGGGTCGCGCGATGTCAGGAATAGCTCAAGCTCTGCCGGGTCAATCCTGTCCGGAGCGTCCGGCTTGGCGGATTTACTCTTTGGCGCGTTCTCTTCAGCAAGCCTTGTGACAGCCTGTGCCACGTTCTTGTCACCGGGGATTTTAGGTGAAGGGCTTTGCTGCGGCTCACCGGACATCCCGCGCTGGCGGAAAGAAGCTTCTTGGCGGGCGCGCTCTTGCTGGATCGCTTGCACTTCGTTGTCGTAGAGCCCCTTGGCTTGGCGTGTAGCATCATCACGCCTCATGGAGTTCTGCCTGTCGAGTTCCTTGATGCGCTCCTGTTGCGGGTTGGTCGCACGGCCAGCACTGAGAAGCGTACCAAGGCGAACACGCTCTTGCGCAATCTCGTAGTCGTTCATCTTGTTGGGTGACGGCATAGCGCCCGTCTCACCAACCTTCATAATCATATCGCTAGCCATCTTGGAGAGTTCGGTAGCAACATTGTTGTGACGAATGACAGAGGCTAAGACTTCATCGGCCCATTCGCCAAATGTCTCACGGAGACCGCTTGTAAATGTGTTAAGCGCGCCGGGGTCATCGACACCAATTTCACGAAGGCGGCGGGCTAGCATGGCTGTCTCTTTCTTTGACATCACCATGCGATCTTCTTCAGAGATACCAAGTTTCCCTTGGGCCTGCCAGCGTGCAGCCATCAAAGCCTGCGCTGATTTTGGGTCAACATACTTGGAACCGTCAGGACGCTCCAATACTTTCTTGTTGCGCTCTGCTTCTGCTACACCCGGATCATTCATCACTGACTGCGCCGGGTCTGCCAAGCGGAGTTCTTTGATGCGTTGGGCGCGCTGCTGGGCCTGAAGGTAAGCCTTCATGTCTTCAGCAAAGCCAGCCGAGACGTTCGGGGTGTCGCTATCGCTAGGGTCTTTTGCTCCCGGTTGTGTCTTCGGGTTGATTTCGTTGTTTGTGACAGGGCGCAACGCTTCGATACGCTTGTCAATCTCGTCGTTACTAGCACCTTCGATGCCATTGAAAGCTTCATGTACGCGCGCCGCACGCCCGCGCGTCATCTGCCAGTTGTCAGCGGCTTCGCGTCCAAGGGCTTCAGCAACGCGCTCATAAGTTAGATTGTTATTGCCAGCGCCAGTTGTCTCAATGGCTACAATGTCATCCTGTACTTCGCGCTGAACTTCAGTGCGTGAAGCTTGGTTACGGCGGTCTATTTCAGACCATGTGCTTTCACGCAAACGCTGTTGCTGTAGAGGGTCGAGGACGGCGGCTATACCAGTAGCCTGTGTGCTACCACGCGCAATAGATGCTTCGTATTGTCGGCGGGAACGATTGACGCCGCCATTATCACCAGCGCGGGCCTCAATAGCAGCGGCTACAGCTTCAGGGTCGCCAGACTTCCCAGCCTGTGCGATGTTTTCAGGAACGCGCCCGTAGTTGTAAGCAACCGATGCCATTGCAGCGCGGGCCTGCGGGGAGAGCTTATCAAATGCTTCCTTACCGATTGCATCACGCACTTGCACCATACTCAGACCAGTGCGGCGTTTTAAGTCACGCTCTGCATCTTCGCGCGTAACAATATCGCCTTGCCTGACAGTACGGACTGTACCGTCACTATCAGTAATAGTGTCAGAACCATACCCGAGACGATGATGGTTGACATCCCAATACGTTCCAGTACGGAACCCTTCGCGTTGGCGAAGAATTTGCATTGCCATATCAACATCTGTGCCTGTCAGACCAGAGCCAAGGGCCTTCATACGCTGATCTGGTTCGCGCGTCTGTAGCCATTGCAAAGCAGTTCCTTCGCGCCACTTACGCCCATTCTCTTCTGCTTGCTGCTTTGTCATAAAGCCAAGAGATACAGCTTCATCAAACTGCTTGCGTGTAAGGTTAATTATTTCATTTGCTTTTTCTGGTGATGTGTTTGGGTCGATGACAATACGGCGGTTATTGTCTATCTGTTCTTGCGTTTGAGCTATAAAACGGTCGCGATGAATGCCGCGAACCTGTGTTTCAAGCTCTGATAATGAACCTTGATTGCGCAGATTACGACCTGCCAGCCACTTGGCACGCTGGGTTTCAGGGACAAGACCTTGGGCTTCCGCTGTAATCTTCCTGAGAAATTCAGGGTTTTCTTTTCCGTAAGCCTCAAAGTTGTTTGGGTTATCACGGATTTCTTTTTGACGCTCGTAAAGCTTCTGGGCAACGTAGGCGTCTGCATTCGCACCGCCAATGGCTTCTTGCTCGCCCTGCTTTTTCGCCGCAATGGCGAACATATCCTTGCCAAAGCTTTTGAGACCAGCACCGAACGCCTGCATACCGGAGCCAAGGGCGTCCGTCTGTATAGACGCACCGGGGCGGCTACTCTCTTCAATGTTCGGCTGGCCTAGCGATTGGGCTCCGGGGAGTACAGGCATTATGGCGTACCCCCAAGTCCGAGTGGAGGCGTCCTGCTACCGCCCCTTGCAAAGGAACCGATGCCATCAAAGAGTGTGCCAGCAGCTTTGAAGTAAGAACCTGTCTGTGCCATCTTGCCCTTATAGCGCGCCGCCGCTGCTTGATCTTCAAACCCGCGACCACGGCTTTCACCCTGAGCCCAATCCAGCATGGCAATGTATTCGCCACGCTCGCCAATATCTTGGGCTTGGTTTAGAGTACCAATGTCAGTTGCTTTGCCGCTTGTGGCTGATGCAACAGCGCGAAGGCGAGACAGAGTAAGCTCTTCCTTCTTACGGCTTTCGAACATCTTGCGCTGGCCAGCGGCGCGGGCTTCGTTGGCGCGCATCTCCGCTTGCTTTGCCTCAAATTCGTAGGCTTCTTTTTGCTGTGCGCCAGACACAAGCGCACCCGCCGTGCCAATCACGGTACTGGCTGCGGTTGCTACCAGCGCCATTGTCATTGGCTCATATGCCACCGAGGCAGACAAACCAAAGCTCATAGCTCCGGTATTCGGGTTAATTTTCATAGTGGTATTCTCCACCGCTTCCTTGGCGGAAGCCTAGACGCTCAAGAAAGCGAACAGCTACTTCGCCTTTACTGTATTCTGGCATTGCGAAGATATGCGGCCTGCCAATGTCTTGGGCCAACTTGACCAAGCGCCGGAACATCTTGACAAGTGCCACTGGATATTTCTTCGCAACCTCTGGCGTTATATCCAGAAACATCATCACACCACCAATAGGCATGGACAGAAATCCGCCTGTAGCCAAATAGCCGGTCTCATCTTCAGCCACAAAGGCGTGCGTCCTGAGCGGGACATATCCAAGTATCTGGACAATGTCATCGCGTGTCGCTGGCCTTATATTAAGTGTCATTGGTTGTGATTTGAAACACTGCCGCCAACACAGTAGCGGGGCGGGGGCTGGATGCCTTCAGATAGATACGGGTATCAGGAGACCAATCGCCTTTGTGGTCGCCCGGTACGATGTCCAAGTCTTCATGGATTGTATCAGCAGCTACTTCCTTGCCGCTAATGACAAGAGGAAGATTTGTCAGGTTGTTTGCATCGCGTCCGTGACGCAGACCTTGATAGTGCGTCTTATAGAGCAAGAGCGAAATACGGGTGACGCGCTTGACTTGGCTTAGAGGCGTACCCTTTGCAGCAGCGTAAGCAAGCTTTGCGCTCTTGAATACTGCATCGTATGGGAGTCCAATGACAGCAGATGTCACCGCTTGGCTAAGAGTAATAGAACCGCCACTGACCGTGTAAGTCCCCAAGTCCTTGCCAGCGCCCCAAACGCATACTGTCTCGCCATTGAGGTAAGACAAGCCAGTCATCGTAGCCGTGGAAGCGCCAGAGTAAACCGTGTGGCAGTCTATATTCTTGCTAGTTGTTCCACCGACGCATTCATATTCTTTGGCGAAGCGTTCCCAGAAACGAACTGTGCTGCCATTGATGGTACGGCGAACAAGATAATAGACTTCGTCTTCGTCTTCTGAAGGGAGACAAAAGCCATCCTCAACAACGCCATCAAGCGTGTATGTGATCCAGCACGATACTTGCTCTGCTGGTTCTGACAGAAGGATGGCTACCGTCCCATCTTCCCTGATGCAATGAATGCGTGTGTCCGGGTTGCGCTGCACGAAGATACGTTTAATCGGGTTGCCAACATTCAAATCAGGGACAAGCTGCGCCAAGTTTGTCGCGCCAAAATCCTGTATCTGCACATTGTAAGCAAGTTCGATGAGCTTTGTCCCAGACTTGTCAACAAAGACACCGCGCGTGTCGATCTTGTGCGCCGGGATACGAGCCGAACCGTTGGTCGAGATATCCTTAAGCGCAAAGTTGACCGGCGTTAGCGGTTCATCGAATGTGGATGAACGTACAGCTATCTCGCTGCTGTCACCGCCGATGACAAGGCGTGTCAGCGGGAGAAGAAAGTTAATGTTCTGGACAGGTCCATAGCCGATGCTGCGGCTGATTGGGCCAGCATCACCAGAATAGCCGGGGTCAAACGAGACATAACTATCCGAGACAGAGCCAATGATTTTCTCGACACCCCCATGGAAAAGCCTGCCTTCATGGAAGGCCGGAGCAGATGGGTAGCCTTTAGCAGGGGACCAAACACCAAACTGGAAGATGTCGGTTGAGATATTGGATGTGAACGGGGTAAGAATTTCAGCATCAACGGATGTCGAAGACGTGAAGCTTGTAATACGGGCAATGCCATACGCCCCGCCAACAGATGTCTGTTGCGATGTTCCAAAACCACCCTCACCCCCACCGACGCCAAATGTCATGGTGACAGTAGCAGTGCCAGATGTGTAGTTACCAGATTTTATAGTGAAGCGATACCAGACGGCAGTGTTATCGGCTGTGTCTGTATTTGAAGATGTAGCTGTTGTCGTATGAGTAGCAACATCAACGAAACCACTGTCAGGCCCAATAAAGCTTTTCTGAAGAGTGAGTGTCGCTGTAAATGTACCAGCTATTGTGTAGTCAAGCCTACGCGCAGTACCTACACCATTGATACGCACCGCTGGTGTCGAGATATCAGCCTGAGCCATGTCATAGCTGAAATTGTAACCGGGTGAAAAGAAACGAACCAGAAGCCCTACGTCTGTGGATTTGAAGAGAGCTTTCGTGGATGTTATCGTACTGTTACCCATAGCAGCAGCTATGGATAGTTTGGCGTTTATGGAATTAGAATAGATAGCCTCAAATGGGCCATCAGTATGGTCATATTCTACAAGAGACCAAGAACGTGTGGTGCGGCGTTCGATCTGGCGCGGGCGATTATCAGTGCAATCAACAAAGACAATGTCAGCAGACTGGACCCAACGAACATCATCAAGTTCGCTTTCAGACCACGGACTAGCAATCTTTACTTCTGTACCGCTCTCGAATTGGATGCTGTCAACAATGACGTTGCGAGCAACGCGACTTTCAAGTTGAAGATAGAGAGGGGAAGCCGTTGGGGTCAAAGCCAGAGAATGTGTCCCTGTGCCAAGCACAGTAGAATTAAAAATATCCGTGCCACCCGAGGTAGTACCAGCCCTGAAGATGACAGGGCCACGGTCAACCACGATTGTCAGGCCATGCTCATCATTCAAATCACCAGCGCCAATTGTCACAGACTGTGTGCATGTCGCGGAAGACTTGATAGGGACGCAAGAAAAAGTGAGCTTGCCGCCAGAGATTGTCCCAGAGCCGCCGCCTGTCGTGGCAATCGTCCAAGAACCACCAGCGCTGAAATCCCCGTTTGTAACACTAGAAGAAACAGTGTTGCGCGTAATAGAAGAGCCATTAACGATAGGGCGCATATACCCATCTGTTAATTCTATAAAGGCTGTATCAGAGTTAGAATAGATGAACGGGATACCTATGCCGGTTGCATTCGCATAGGTGTTGGTAATCTTCTCAGTACCGGGACGGATACTCATAGAGCCGACTGAGCGTGGTATCCAGTTATCAACCGTCTCTGCTGACAAGCGAAGGCGCTCTTGGTCAATACGCGCGAGGGCGCGTTTACTGACAATCCCGCGATTGAAAGCATAGAGTAGTTCGTTTGTTGTCGGCATTAGCCCCAGCCACCCCTGTCATAGCGGGTTGTATTGGTGGAGCCAGAGAAACGGTTCCTGAGCCAGCTACCGGCAGTATCCATGTACCTGTTAGGCCCAGCCTGCGCGTCGAGACCACGGCAGTTTTTACGAGCGTCTTTCAGGTCTTTCTTGATCTTCTCATGTTTTGCATCGCTCTGTGTCAGGCGAATGCAGATTGCTTCAGCAAGAGAATACTCGACAAACTCAATGAACGAAGGTGGCCATAACGTCATGTCCATCCCGTAGTCTGTGTCATTTGAGACATAGCCAATATAGATTGGGTCCACATCGGCAAGCCAATAGCCCCCCTCTTCCCTATAATCGGAAAGAGAGGGGCGTAGGTTTTCGTTTCCAGAGATAGCTGTCAGACGAACAAAGTCTGAAGGCTTTTCGAAAGCGTAAGTAAAGCCAAATTCAGGTGTCACGCCAATAGCACTTGCAACTTCTGCAACGCGGTTGGCGAACTTCCATTGTCCGCTTTCAAGACAAAGTTCAAGCGTGTCATCATAGACATCATCTAGGACGTAGCGCCTTTCAGCTTCTTCCGCCAACGAAGCCAACTTATCGTGACCGAGCTTACGCAAGGCTCCGTTGTAAAGCGTCAGCTTCGATGTCATCTGATACCTCTTAGGCTACCTTGCGGACTGTCTTGCGGTACTCCTGCAAGAAAATCATCGCGTCTTCTTGGTTGTCAAAGTTTGTACGGATGACTTGCGGGCTACTTTCAACGACGAAGTCAACGACACAGAAGCGATGATGCGGGCCGCGATACTGGACACGCAACTTGTCGTTCGCGCTTTCATCGGGGATGTCCGAGAATGTCACGACATCCAGAAACTTGACGGTTGCCCAGAGACGCCCGGATGCGTACACGATGAGCGTACCAGCCCAGCGCATGTCATCTGTCAGGACTTCGATACGGTCTCCGGGGCGGAGATTGCTCGCAATGTGACGCCAGTAATCCTTTTCCAGAACATCATCTGGGAGGATACCAGCTTCAGCAACAATCGACCAAGCGTTGCGAATGACTGCCGCTTCTTTGAAGCGTGGTGCTGTCACAGCAGGACGGGATTTGGGAACAGAAGCCTTAATATCAACAGGCTTCATTTCAGGCGCTACTTTCTCTTTTACTTCAGACATATTTGCTCCTACTACAGGAAAGAAAAAGGGGGCCGAAGCCCCCTTTCATTAGGCCAGAATGGCCGGTGCGATGGTAGCCGCCCCACCCGCTGTCACCGCCGAAACGGTGTGGATAGTGGCACCTACTGTAGCTGTAGTCTTCGACACAAGGATGATGTCATTCACCTTCATGCCGAGCGCATCGCCGTTGGAGAAATAATCCGCAGCGTCAACGTCCGTGTGAACGTCAGTGTGCGAATAAATCCACAGGGCGATGCCCGACCCAATGCGCGGAGCAATGAGGATCGGGGGGTTAGTTGTAGCGTAAGCCATTTGTACGGTTCTCCTATGTCAGGGGTTAGGTGGCGACGTAGCCAGAACCGTCATGGAGCATCTGCACCACACCGCCGTTCTGAAGCAGCTTGCTGCCGAAGAACCCGGAGGCGCGAGCCCACGAATAGTCTTGCTCACCATCGTAGCCAACCGGCGTCTGAAGCCCATTACGGTCAACCGCATGGCCAATGGCCGAGCGGTGGAACATATAGCACTTCTCAGACGATGTACCCACGCCAGTTACGTTGGGGTGCATGATCCAGTTGACACCCATCCAGCGCCAGAAGCGGCGAACGGGGCCGTTGAACGGCTTCATTTCGACGTAGTCACCCGAAGAAAACTCGGTTGTCTGCATCAGATAACCACGGAACGCCGGGGAAATCAGGGCAAACATATTGTCTTCGTCTTCGACAGGGACTTCCGCGACACCCAGAATTGTCTGGGCCTTCACGACAAGGTTAACGGACGCAACAACAGCCGCGCCAGTGTCGTTTGTCGCTGTGTCAAGCTGGGCAATGATGTCGCTGTCAATCTTGCGATTGAGAACGCCCATCGTTGTTTCCTGCATGATGCGGACTTGGTCGCCCTGAGAAGCAAACACGTTGAAGCCGGTCTTGCGAACAAGATCGTGCCATTCCGCCAGTGTGGCAGATGTCTGCGTCAGGCTGTCAGCGCGAGCGGGGATGAGACCGTTCACACCACGGGTGACGGCAGTAGCACCGCCGCTGTCAGCAATGAGGAAGGTGGCAGTATTGCCCTTAATCATTGCTTCGGTAGTTACAGCCGAGCGCAGAAGCGATTGACGAAGCTCAAAGCCGTCAATGAACTGCTCACGGTACTGTGTCTGAAAGGCTGTATCAGCCATTTGTGGGTTTCCTTATTTGAGGGACATTTGGGTTTGTGCCTCAAATCCGGTTGTCCACTACGCTTGGGCATGGGTTGCCCATGACGGGGCCATGCCTGCCGCTTTGCGGGGCGGAATTGATTAGCTGTAATCGCTTGAGTGTAGTTGTGCGGGGCCTTACGGGGTGTCCGCTTACACTGTTTATCAGCGTCCTTGCGATGCCTTGAGTTGCGCGCCGATCAATTCGCGCTCACGGCTCTGCATAGACTTGTCACCCCAATACTTGTGGGGGTCTTCACGGCGAACCTTCCTGATCGTGTCAAGTTCGTCCTGAATAGATTTGGCCATTGTCTCAGGGCTGCCAGCCGGGACAATGTTGCCACCCGGCATAACCTCACGGGCGAGGTTTACCAGTGCTTTGACAACATCGGGGTTATTCCCGATCTTGCGCCCATCGGGGCCGCGAGCCAGAAGAATTTGCGAGGCAACATCGGCACCAAAAGTTCCTTCTAGGAAGGACTTGGTCATTGCCATGTTTGGCTTGTACTCACCGCCAAACTCTGTACGCAAGACTTCTTCAGCCTCAGATTTAGACATATAATCCTTTTCAAGCTGAGACGCAACCATTTCGTCTTGCTTGTCAAGGAACCACTGTGCCAGCGCAGAGCTTTTTTCGATGGGCAAATTACTCTCGAAAGCAATGCGCTTGAAATCTTCAAGGAGAGGTTTGTCATCATCGCTGGGGACAAAACCTTCGCGAAGCTTCAACCCGTATTCTTCGACCTTCTCAGGGAGCCCGTTCTCCTTGCGCCACTTGGCGACTTCTTCAGGAGAGGCGTCAGCCCGTGGGGCTGCGCGGCGGTACTCGCCAGATGAAAGCTTTTTCTCAAGCTCCCTGTTAGCCTTCCAAAGGGCTTCAGGAGAAGCCAAGCGCTCTAGGCGCTTAAGTTCCTTTTCGTCTTCCCCGGCAAAGCGCTTGCGCCAGTCTTCCGGCCATACGCCTGTCTGGTTGCCAGCGCCATTTTCGCCTTGGCTGTCAATTACGGTGTCAACTTGTTTGTTACCGCCTGTGTCACCACCACTGGTGTCACCGCCTGCGCCACCCTTGTCTTCAAGGGATGTATCGCCTGCTCCATTTTCTACGCTCATAGAGACCTCGTCGTTTGAGGTTCGCCTAGCGCTTCAATCATTTCGCCTGTCGCGAAAAGCCATTTGCGGATTTGATTGCCTACGAACCGTTTACCCCCTGCAAAGCAGGAAGCCCTGTCACCACCGAACTCTTCGGGGCGAAACTCCATATCTTCAACTGCACAGAGTTTATTGACGATGAATGCCATCGCAATTTTCTGCTGTACTTCGCTAGCCTCGCCTGTCGCCATAGCCTTGATAGCTCTGGCTTGCTCTTGTGTGGGCTCGACCGGGAACCAAGGCTGTGCCTGTGGCAGTTGAGTTTTTACTTTATTGCTGCGCGGCTTCTGCGCCATCACCCATTGCTCCATTCAACATGCTGATTAGAGAGCTACCGCCATCCCCAACCGCTTTGGCACCGGCACCCATCGACTGTATTGCATCACCCTCTTGCTGGGCCTGCATTGCAGCCATCTGCTGCTGGGCAGCTTCCGCCTTGGCTTCGCGGTTCTTCTCGGCTTCCTCTTCAGGAACAAGTGGCGCTTGCGCACCACGAAGAGCCGAACGGAACTGGCGGCGGTAATCCCATTCTTCTGTCAGGGATTGGTCAATCTGTACTGCATTCGCAAGAAGCTGAGCCGCTTCCATAAAGCGCGCTGTTTCTTCCTTGCGTTGGGCTTCCATCAGCGGGCTCTCGAATGTCCAGCGGAGATTGAGACCGCGAACTTCTTCTGGCCATTGGTTAGGGTTTCCAAAAGCACCAGCACGCATGAGCGTGTTAAAGCTCTTTTCGCACAACGGCGCATTGTATTCCGTTTCCATAGGCTCGAAGAGTGGCAGCGCATTGCGGATATACTCTTGCGTCCTGATCTGGACTTCATATGCCGTCATGTCAGCGGACATCGGCGGAAGGTTAATCTTGTTAAGAAAGAAAGCTTCCTGCACCATCAGCAAGTGGCGCTCTTGCATTTCAGCGCCAAAGCGCAAAGCGCGTGTATCTTGCGTAATCGGGCGGAGGACATCGCCCATACGTTCATCGTATTCGGCGTCAACCCAAGTTATGCCACTAGGCTTGATGTCAATGTCAGAGCGGATCATTTCGTCAACCGCAATCATCGGCGGATCGACGGCTTTTTCGCCAGCCTTCAGGAGCGTGTAACTGATAGCCTGAAGAGTGCGGGCGTCTGGCAAAGCGTAGTGGGCGGCGGGGCTATGAGCATACTGCGACCCAGAAACAGTCTGCCAGCGAGGGATAATATAAGGATGATCCTCTACGGGTTCTTCGTGCATGATGTGCTGATTTTCGACATCTACACAAAGCATCATGTACTTGTGCTTTTCGCGCATCAGGCGCTTTTTGCCTTTACCTTCTGTATAGTCATACTCGTTAATCGGCATGACAACATGGCGGCACTTGACTGTCTTCTCACCTTCTTTTTCAAGAAGCTTCTGCACGCTAGCATGAAGCTTATCCTTACCGTATTCTTGTTCTAGCTGACGTGCTGTAGGGTGCCAGTTGCGATGAATGTTGTCGATTTCACCACGCGCATTTTCCATCCACGCCGTATCGCGAAGATGCCAGTTACGGAAAAGCAAGGTGCTATCATTATAGTCCGGCTCACAGGTGATGATGCCTTGGCCAAATGTAATGAAATCGTTGTCAGCCTGTTTCGTAGCGCGGTTTAGTTTGGCGCGGGGGTCAAACATAAAATGACGCTGGCGCTTCACAAGACGCTGGGAGAACTCCAAAATCCTGTGGTCTTCCATCAATGCTTCGTCTTCTGGCACAAGCCCAAACCAAGACTTCCCACGCGGGCGTAGCATGGCTTGGATTTGCGCTGCCAAATCGCGACGGGCAATGACAGGAGCGCTCGACACAAGATGAGAAGCGTATTCTTTCCCTATGTTTTGTGTCTGCGTAAAGTCTGCGCGCTCAGGATAAAAGTTCATGGCAAGCTCTTGGCAGAGTTGCATGAAAGCGGTGCGGCCACCAAAAAGCCTGTCACCTATTTTGCAAATATCTTGAACGCGCTGTTTCATTTACATTGTACCAAGAACAGAAGAGCCGTAGCTCTTTTCTTTATCGCGGCGGGCGCTTTCTTGGTCGATGCTCAAGAGAGTGCTATCACGTCCACCAGCACCACGCATGTCATTGACACGCTTTGCCCCAGCCGCAAGAACAGCAGGGTCGTTTTCATCTGGCATGGTAACGACTGGCTTTGTGGCTGGCTTCTTGCCAAACATACCGGCTAGTGCAGACATTAGTTTTCACCCCGCGTACTGTGCAGAACTTTTGGCCTGTTATTGTGATAACCTTTGGTCGCTGCGTTGCGTGTGACCGCAAGCTTGCCACCTTCATAAAAAGCCATCACAACCGCATCGCCACGGTCGGTAGAACGACCAAGGCGTTTCTTTATTTCGTCTTTGCTTTCGATCTGGATACCGCGCGTCTCTGACTTCCAAGTCGGCGCTGACAAGTCGGCAGCTAGCCTTGGGTCTGGCGGCAGAGCAATAAGCGATCCACCATCTTGGAACGGGTCAAGAGCTTCGCGAAACTTCCACCAAGCTTCAGCACGCTTGTTCGCAAACTTCATTCCTGCGCGTTGTGACACGGCAGTAGATGTATTAGAGCTATTAAACGCCGTGAACGGTATTCCATTCTCACGAAGAATAGCGATAGTCGCCCCACCGTAGCCGCCGCCTACGTCGATAATAACGCCGCAGTTGTCACGACGATGTGCAAAAACAAGCCCCGCCGCATGTTGCGGGTCGCGGGCGCTTTCCCCACTGACAATGATTGGTTCATTGAACCAAGTGCCATGAAGACGCGCGAGAACTGTTTCGTCACGCCCAGCGCCGATATCAAGCCCTACCGCTGTCATCATGTAAGAGCGCCAGCCATCTGGCTTCCAGCGGGCTTGGGCTTCGATAATCCATTGTGTCGGGATGACTTGATAGTCAGCATCCGCGCGCGAGGCCATAAAGTTGCCGTCGCGAACCGCCGAACGAAGCGGCTCTGGCAGACCGTCGAGTTTTGCTTGATATCCTGTATTGGCAAGGAACGGGTTGTCACCGAGACGGCTTGGTATAAACGTGCGGCTCATAGGTATGAGCGGGTCACGCATACCGGGAAGTTGGACCTTCTCAGGCCCGGAGACTTCCAAGTCTTTGCCGTCCGGCGCTGTCACGAACCAACGAAGCTCACCATGTTTTGCGGGCTTCGGGTGTGTAATGTCAAGCCACGGGCGGAAGAAACCGATGATCCAATCACCACTTGCATCAAGCGGCGGGTTAGTCGCCATGATGGCGCGTGTACGCTGCCCTACCTTTGTGGTGCGGAGCCAGCCAAGCAAGAGCCTGACTTGGCTCTCAAGAAACTGTGTCGCCTCATCGAAGCCGATGAAATCGTGTGGGCGCCCCATCCACGATTGTTCATCGCCTTTGTGTTGGGCCGCGCCAAAGTCGATAATCCTGCCATCGCGCCGTTTCAATTTCGGGGGTGGCTGTTTATTGAAACCGCGCTGCCCGCCATTGAGCATTTCAGCACGTTCAATAACGCCGCCAAGGTCTGTGTATTTGCGGCGCATGATAAGAGAATTGGTTTGCTGGGTGAATGCGACACCAAGCACCAAGTCTGTCTTGCCACCGCCAGCCTGTCCACCATAAAGAAGGATGTCGGCGGGGTTATAATAGGCTTCCATCTGTGGACCGGGTGTAGGGGTCCATGGATTTTTGTGGGCTACATCTTCAGCTTGTGACAGAAGAAAAGCCCTATCTTCAGGGGTAGCACTCTCAACAAGCTTTGTAAGCTCATCAAGAGAAAGATTGCGCGCCTTTTCTAGGATATCAGACATCTATTAAAGCGCCCTTAATCCTGTTGTCAGCGTTTGGACACGGGTTGTCAGCAAAGCGACTTCGCCAGTGGTAAGCCCGCCGCCGTAGCAGGCAAATGATGCCCCTCTAGTCGAGCCAACAAAC
>JAAOEI010000020.1_pt1 | contig 53152 bp, 82 predicted proteins | sample 7059261 | NCBI WGS metagenome assembly JAAOEI01 (sample SAMN14008812, study PRJNA610033) | viral metagenome | isolation source: viral particles filtered from seawater | place: China: Hangzhou Bay, Yangshan Deep Water Harbour | collected 2017-10-31 | reverse complement strand
GGTCATGTTCTGGACCCAGATTTTATCAAAGTCCAGTTTGGCCTTCAGGGTTTCGGTGAACCCGCGCACGAACTCAGCCTTGAAAAGCTGCCCGATGTTCTTGAAGATGGATTTGACTGACGCTTCGCCGCTCAGGATGTCCCCAAACGTCTGTCCGATGCCGTCAGAAAAAGCGCCGAGGAGGTCAAGTTCTACCCGCGCCTGATTCAGTATTTCCTGTCTTGCTTGTGCCTCTTGCTGAGCTAGGCTGACGCGGTTCTGTAACGCGGACTCTTGCTCATCGAGCACGGCGCTCGTCTCACGAGCCGTGTTGTACGTGTCTCTTTGATTCTGATTGATCGACGCCGTACTGAATACTTGCTTATTCAGTAACTCAGAGCCAGCAACCAACTGCCCGTTGTACTGATTTATGAACGTCGCACGCTTGAACTGTTCGAGGGTCAGGGACTCACTCGTGTTGAGCACGTCCTTGACGGCCAAGCCGTTCTGCTTAATTACACGCAGGTCGAAAGCATTAGCCGCCGATGCTCTCTCTTTCAGTCGAGACGCCTCGATCTCGGTACGTAACGTCCGTTCAGTCGCAGTGTCGATCTCTTTAGCGAGCCGCAGTATTTCGTTTTGTTTGGCAACCTGCTTAGCGCGAGAAAGACCCTGCTGCTGCATGAGTTGTAGTTCAAACTTCATGCGCTCAAGTTGGGCTTGACCTTGTTGCTCTATCGCTTTATCGGCATTTAGGCGCGACGCGAACTGCGCTTCAATTTGCGCGTTTACCGCCGCGACCACACGTTGCCGCGCCAAGACCTCCGCGTCGGTCAACGCAACTCTGTTTTTCTGTTGCTGATTTAACAGCTCACCGTTTTCAAGTAAGAGGAGGAATTGCTCTATCTCGATTTGTTTTGCGCGTTGCTGATTCTCGTTGCTGCTGCGGTTGAACTTGTTACGTAGCAGCATCGCGCCGTTGATGCCCTCGACGATTTCTAAATTACGAAACTCCTCTACGCCCGCCTCTCGCAGTAACTCGTTCAGTTCCTCTTGGCTCTTGCCTGACATTTCAATAGCCTTGGCATTGAATATGCGGCTAGCGCCTAGCTTTTGCTCAGCGGCGTTTACCTCGATTTGCTTCTTGAGCCCAGACTCCTGAAGGCGATCAAGCCTCTCCGTGTCTCTGATAATTCTGTCGGTGACTTGTAGCCGTCTGCTGATCGGCGCGTTGATAGCCTCAAGCACCGCGAGTTCGTTGCGCGATTTAGTGAGACGTGCCTCTGTTTGCGACTGGAGGGTCTGGTTGTTGTCGAGTTGTTCGGAGAAAAAGTCGGTGACGATCTTGCGGTCGCGCTCGATCTGATCCCGAGTCTCCATGAATTGCGGACGCTGCCGCATGGCACGTTGCATATCTTCGAGCTTGGCCTGCTCTCTGTCGAGTAGGGTGATTCCCTCATTTCTACGGTTCAGTAGTTCCTGCTCGGTTGCGACCTGCCTGAGTAATTCGTTTCTTATCTCCTCGCGTGCGGAAACCTCATTCAGTGAGGTATCAAGTAGGGATTTTTGTACGCCCGCACTCAGTAGGCTTGCGCCATATTCCTTGCCCTTGATCTTGAGGTTACTAAGTCCCGCTACGCCCTGCTCTCTTAGAGCCTGCAACACCTCATCGACCGCAAGTCCTTCCTCTTTGATTTTATCCAGATTGAGGGTTTTCTGTTCCGCTATTTCTCTTGCTTTCGCGGCTTGCTCAATTTGAACATTGAGGGCTTCGTTGTCGAGTGCTGTTTGCGTTCGTGCCTCTCGTACAATCTCGCGCTGTTTTTTCAAGCGACGTTCTTGAACGGCATCAGACGCATTTAGCCTGTCGAGTTCAAACTTAAGGGCGTCCTGTATGGGCTTGCGAGCCTTGGCCTCGTCCTGTGCTAGCTTGATTCTCGTCTCGAAGTTCTTCTTGACCGCGCCCAGTAGTGTGTTCAGCGTCGAAACTTTAGTCGTTTGCGCCTCGTAGATTTTCTGTAATTTTGCCTCAGCGGTAATCCTTTGCTTTGCAAGGTCTGTTAAGCGAGCCTCGCCGCTTTCCTGTGCGGCCTGTGCGTCAGCGACAGCTTGACGCAGGAATCCGAGTTGACGTTGTTTTAGCGCGTATTCACCTGACTCATCACCGAATACCCGCACATTGATTGAGAGGTTGTTGACCTCGCGTTCAAGGGCCTTTAGCTGTGCCTTGGCATCTTCGATGGTATTTCTACTGCCATCGTCCTTGAGTCCGAGGTCAATGCCGATTGATCGTGATTCTATCTCGTCGAACAACGCATCAAGCTCAGCTTTGCTTTCAATCAGTCCTTGACTGATTGCGTCAGATAGCGTGAACGGCACATTTTCCGTCGAAGTCAGTAGCGCCTCGGCTATTCCCTCTAGGTTGCCCGAGGTGAGATTTTTCATGCGCTCGGCTTCTTCCCGTAGCGCCTGTTGTTGTTCTTGAAGTTCGAGTAACTTGTTCTTAACCCCGTCTGTCTTAGGAATGAGGTTAATGAGACTGGAACCGAACAACTGCATCGCAACTTCTGCCGCAATCATTGCGACGCCTGTCAGTGTGAAAAACTTGGCGAAACGCAATACGAACGGAATGGCGCGTGTCAGGAATGAGTATAAAAAACTGAAAGCCTTGCCCGTTTTCTGTGTGGCATCGCCAACCACTTTTGCCTTGGCCCCATATAGGCCAAGTGCGGCGGTTGTTGCAGTGACGGCTGTGCCTGCCGCCTTCGCAGATGTGCCCATTTTGGCTAGGTCTTTAGTCAGGAAGACTATAACTGAAAGGTTCGCCAGTATCTCAAACAGAGAACCGACGTTCTTGCCGATCAACGATACGCCACCGTTGATTGCTTGTATGGCCGCGTTAAGCTGCGGCGTGCTGGCAAGCACTTCGTTGACGGACTTCTTGAAGTCTCGCATCCCAGCCGTCGCTCTCTTAAACGCCGGGACCATTTCCTCAAATGTTAAGAGCAGGCTAATGAAATCCTGATTCGCCTCCGATTGCCGTAGCGCGTCAAGTTGCGTCTCGTACTCCAAGTATCGAGCCGTCAAATTCCCAGTTGAATCCCCTAGCTGGTCTTGGATTTCCTTGAAGCGGTTAGACTGAGCACCAGTGACGGCCATTGCCACGGTCAACGCCTGTATTCTGCTGAAATATTCAGCGAACAGTGTCGTGTTGCCCTGTGTCTGGTCGCGTAATGCCTGCATCACGCCCAGTAATCCGAGCTTCTGGATGGCAGCTTCGCTGCTCTCGAAACCCAACTGTGCGATAGCCTGACCCATCGCCGTCGTTGGCGATTGGAGAGAACTCAAGGCTTGGCGCAGATTGCCATAAACTGTAGCGGTAGGTAGACCAGCGGCGGTCAACCCTGCGACTATTCCCTGTAACTCCTTGAACTGCACACCCATCTCTACGGCGATAGGTAGCGTCTGACCGATTGCAGGGGCAATTTGTCCAATCGTAGTTTTACCCAGAGCAACCGTCGCGTTCAGAGTCTCAGTTATTTCATTTACTTTCAGTGTCGATTCGGCATAAGCGTTCAGGACGGATGTTGTAACATCTATCGCCTCGGCCAACGTCGAAAGTCCGACTTTCGCAAGCTGATTCGAGCGGACAAGCAAATTCGTCGCCTGTGTGGCGTCCGTGATGCCTGCCGACAAAACCTGATAGGCGGCAGCGCCTAGCTCATTCGGGTTGACGGGTAGTGTCGCAATCAGCTCTTTGAGATTCGATGTGAATTGCTGAGTTGCTTGACTACCTAAGCCACCGAGCAGTGTCGCTGCGTTTTGAACGGTCCTCTCGAAAGCAATTCCCGTTTCGGCAATGTTCGATAAATTCCGCTCGAAGCGACTGAATAATGGATTGAGCGCACTGATCGCTTGATTAAAAACGAAAAGTGTCGCACCGGCCTTGAAATATGATGCGCCGAGATTTTCTCCAGATCGGGAGAGAGTGTCTACGCTTTTAGAGGCTTTAGAGGCACTTGTACCGGCACCCTCGACTTTCTTCGAGAATGAGTCAACGACTTGTACCGCGCCTTTAGCATCGACGCGGATACCTAATACTAATTCGTTGTCTGTGCCTTTTCCGCTACCTGTCGCCACTGTCTAACGGCTCCCAGCCAAACACTTGTTCGGTCGTCAAATCTGTCGGATTATCCAATAGATTCATTATGACAAACAGAATGTTAATACCGAAACGCCTGTCTCTGACATCATAAGAGTCAAACACCACGTCAACGGCTTGCCAGTCAAGCTCGTAGCAGGTTTTGTGTTTTTCCTTGTTTTCCCAACGCTTGGTAACGGTCTGGAAAATAGACCACCATTCTTGGGCTTCAGTGGAAAAGCGTAGCCAGATACATCTGGGTTTACATGGATCGGGGTCGAACCTCACACCCATACGTCGCCACTCTTGGCACTCGTCGCAATTACGAGGCCAGCGAGTGTTTTTTACGTAGGCTGCGAGGCGTCGGAGTTTCCCAGCATGGATTCCTCCTTCAACTCCCTGATGCGCTTGAGGTCAAGCGCCACTTTTGTAACGGGGTCAATGAATAACCTCGTTGGCGTGTTGTCCACGAGCATATGTAAATCGGCCTCAGAAAACGGCACGATGCCGTCCATCTCAGACTTGATCTTCTGTTCGCTCGCTTCTGAAAGATTAACGAAGTCTTTCAGCGTCTCGACATCGAGCCCAGTCCAGCCTTTGACCATGTTGACGGTCATCAGCTTCGCCAGTACCTCGTTGTCTACCTCGTCCTCGTAAGACCTCGTGTCCTCGTTGAACTTCGGCTTCGTAGCCGCTTTCGCCAAGGACTTGATTTTACGAGGGTCGAGATATTCAACCTCGACGATGAAATTAGGGTATCCCGGAATCGGGAATCTACACCGCTGCGATTCGTTCGCAACTTCGATAATGCTCATATGACCTCTTGCCTTCTTGCACGGGGGCGTGCATAAAACACGCCCCCGTGCTTGGTTTGTGGAACATAGTGTAATACCACAAACTGTTTTGGGCAACAGGTCTGTGTGTGCCTAACCGCTACTGGGTGTGATCGACGGTGATCTTGAACTCGCCGTTCTCAGCCGCCGCATCCGTCAACTTGTAGCTAAGCACCAAGTTGCGGTTTCCGGCGTCGCCGTCCGGCGTGTCGATGTTCGTGACCTGTGCGTGGTCCGCGTCGAGCTTCCAGATTCCGCGAGCGTTCGACCCCCACTGTAACGACACGGCGTGCGTGGTCGAAGCGGTCAGGTGGCTGTAGTAGTTGCCGAGATTTGTGGTCAAATCTGGCATCTCCACGACGAGTTCGAGCGTCGGGTTGCTGTCCACAATGTCCAGCCCAGCCAGACCGTTCGTAGCGCACGCCGAAGGACGTTCTCCGATTTCCACACCACGGGTGAACGAAAAGCTCTTGAGTATGAGGCCAGCAGCGCAGTTGTAGGTGCTCCCCCCGGAAGGGGTGATGCTAGCCGTAATTCCCTTGAGAGTTTCAACCGAGGACGGACCCGCGTCGAAACTACCAAAATTGGTCGTTGCTACGGGCGCGTTGTAAACGGCCTGAAGGTCGAAGTTGATCTCGACACCCTCGGACGCTGTACCCGCCATCGTGAAAGTACCTACAGCCGGGTCGAGCTGATACTCAACGCCATTCAGGTCGATGTAAAGAGTGGACTGAGTTAAGCTCGTCGATTGAGGCGTGTACTCCAACGACTCTCCCACTTTGTTGACATCCAAGGCGCAGCACTCCAGTAAGGGGCTGTACCGAATCGACTCGCCAGCATCGTGCTGATCGCAGAATACCTTACCTGAAAAGTTGTAGAGCTGACGCCCGATCAGGCTCGGTGTCTTCGTAAACGAAGCGCGCAAGGGGTTAATGTCAGTAGTCGCTGTGTCCAAGCTGACAATATCCAGATTGTCGTAAAGGAAAAAGCCATCGGTGCTCGCGGTAGGCGGACTACCGCTCCCCGTCACGCAGGTGGCCTTAGTAATTCTACTTTTAATTGCCATTTTTACTATCCTCCAGTCCTGTTGCTAAGCCGCCAGTGGCGGCAGTTTTGTAAGTTTCGGTAGCTCATGTTCCAGTAGCTCTGAAAACTTAGCGCCCGCCGATTCCCACGAAAAGTTGCGGTGAATTGTGCGCGAACCGGCTCGTGCCATTTTGGTCGCGGCTTGATTGTTCTTAATTACCCACTCCATTGCATCTACACACTCTTGTAAGTCGGGCTGAGGCGCTGATATGGTCACCCCCCCACTGGGCAAGGTTCGTGATTGGACTTGCCTGTCAGTCATCTCGTATCCGACGTAACGAACAGTGTGCGGGCTAGTAAAATCCAGTACCCCAGAGTGTCGTGTCGTAATACACGGCAACCCTGAAGCCATTGCCTCGGCTAGTGTAAGCCCGAATCCCTCGCCTGAGTGCGGGAACACGAAGCAGTCCGCATCGTAATACAGCTTGTGTAAATCCTCTCGGTCTAAAACTCTACTGTCTAGGATCATGTTGCGGTCTGTCATCATTTCGCAGCCAGCATATGTTGTCTTGAGGTAAAGCTCGCAGCTACGAGTATTTATGAATGTTGACATCCAGAGTGTTATTAGCGATTCCCAGCCTTTTCTGGGATTGCACGCGCCGCACCAGAAAAACCTGAATGGCCTGCCTTTGGGCATTTCGCGCTTTCGGTATTGAAACGATTTCGTGTCCACGCCGAGTGGCGAAATCAGGACCGGCCTATCGGTGTATTGAGAGAATACCTTCTCGCAATACTTAGTCGGCACGATAATTAAATCCGCCTCGTGTAAATGTAGCTTAAACTGCTCGTCTATCGAGTCAGATTCCCACATTGTGTACAATACGTTGTACTTGCCGCGTTCAGGGCGAAAGCCAAGTGGCGATGTAAAATGAAACGCAAACGGTGACTCGGTATCCAGTACGTCCCACTCGTCGCGCTCAAGGCCCTCAAGCATTGTGTTGCGTGCGTATGAATAACCAAACTGATTTGTGTCTAGCGGATCTGACCTTTCGCTTATCAGGTCTATGCTTCTCATACTTGTATTTTAGTGAGATCCCCGTGTGAGTGGTAGTAGTACAACTCGAAGTTTACAACCACATAGACAATCGGGTTATTCACGTCGTCGATGACAATTTCGTTACTCATCTCGTAGATTTCTACGTCTTGATAACGAGTCGGAGCATCGGCATCGCCAACACGCACCGAGCTTCCCATAGCTCGCACTACGTCGGTCAGCATGGCGTTCGCGGTAGTCGCTGTTTCGTTATAATCCTCGGCAACGTAGACGACAGCTACAGGTAATACGCATTGCACCTGATTAGGTGTTTTGCGTAGCGGCTGTTTGTCCTCCTCGCCCTCGTAGACGAATATGCTCGGCAATGGGGGATGGTCTGGTAAGTCGGAGTTTGTCCGCATCACTTGCCGAACATCATACGAGTAGTCATCGTTGCGTGATATTTGCTCAAGGTTTTCCTTGACCTTGACCATGATTTTTTCGCGTATGCTTAGTGTAATTGCCATTGCGTGCGCCTATTGGGCGAGGATTTTTCTTGCGATCTCGCGCATGACCTCGTTCGCCTCTTTACGTATTTCGGGAATACGCGGCCTGATGAAAGGACGTGGGCGTATCTTGACAGACTCTCTGAGCTTGAACAGCGGTACGATTTTCTTGCTTTTACGTCGCCCGAAAATAATCCCCTTGCTCTGGAAAGACCCGCCAGCGTATTTCTTGCCTATGTCCCTAGCACTGAATTTCTTGATTCCACGAGAGTTCAATGCCTTGTCTAGTGGTACGGTAAGCCTCGGACCACCAGATCGTCTCTTGATGACCTTACCAAATTCTTGGACATTGGCTCGCATCACTATCTTCTTGCGACGACTCAAAACTCCTATTCGTAAGGTGCCGAGATTCTGCCTGTTGCCTTTTAACGTCCTGTAACCGATGCTTTGATACAGTCCACGGCTACGCCTACGCGGGTACAAATTAGACTGATCGCCCTTCTTGAAGTCTTCCGACAGGGTTTTCTTGATCTTCTTGCTGTATTCTTTGCCTATAGGCTCAAGAGCTTGTGCGGCAGCTCGCCTATATGTAGTAGTTTTACGTAACTCGGATAGCTTTTTGCTCAGCGGAGGCGTCATGCTGAACGACACCCCAGAGTTCTGTATTGCCACGGTCAGTACCGCCTGCCGCCCTTGATTCCGCCATCGAACGTGTAGAGCGTGTAGAGGGACACTACATCTTCGACCTCCGGTAATAGCTTGCTTGGGCTCGTCAGGGACACCGCGCCACCCGATGAGGTGCGCTGAGTCACGCCTAACTCGTTGCGCCGCTGATACCAAAAAGCACATTGCATGATTGCCGCCATGCGTAAGTCGTCTGGTACGTCATCGACAGTAGTTCCAAAACCCCCTGTCCATGTAACCCTGATTACATTACGGCCATGTTGCCAATATGAATGGTCGCGCACTAGAAGGCCGGTGTCCGTATCATAAAAATAATCGGCAGAGTTGATGAGTGTGCCGGGGGTCCATTCCCTGTCTAAGTCCTCGTATACGCTCGTGATCGTGTCTGACGTATTACCGAACGCCGGTAGTTGAATGATGGTCTGATTGATGTCCGGGCTAAAATCCTGCGTTCTCGATTCTCGGTAGAACAAGCGATTGGTCAGCATCTCGGCTCGTTTACTGAAGCCAGCGATCAGTCTTTCAACCCAGTTTTTATCCTCGTCACCAACATTCGCCATGCCGGGATAGTTCAGGACATCGTTCAAATGACAAAGTTGTAATACCGCCATCACACACTCCCGTAATTTTCGAGGATGACTCGGAACCGATGCCTGCCTGTTTTCTGTGGACCACTGCCGTAAACAAACACGTACTCGCAAATAAGACGTTCTCGTTGCTTTGTTGTGTCTGTCATCGCTGTGTCGGACGGCCCTAGAAATATTGTTATAAGTCCGTCACTGACACCGAAGGTGCAATCGTTTGCGTTGAAAATATCTCTCGCGTTCCAGCCCGAAATGATTGTATTCCCCGCCGTATCCTCTAGGTATAACGTCGCGGTAATCGTTGATACGATTGCTGACGGTATTACTGTTCCGTCAACATCCTTCAGCACCGCCGTATATCTAACAGTGGAGCTTTCTGGTGCTTCTATAGTTTCCATTAAATCCACTCTCTCCTGCTAACTAAGAAGGACTCGTCCGCGACTTGAGGGTGACGCACCGACTCATTCTCTACATACGGTGCGGCTATGACCTCGTTCAATATGCGAGGCTTTCTTAGTCTTTCAGATCCCGTCAATGGGTGGTCGGTAGACTCGCGGCTCGTGATCGGCGTTCTAGCCAACTCCTCCCAGACCCGTCCGAACGCGACCTCGATGGTGATACCGAGGAACGGTGTTCCGAACGCCTCAGCCGACGGTATTCTGGTTAAGCTGACGGATTGACGGTAGCCAATGAGCGGCGGGTCGCCAAACTGTTCAGCGCTAGGTATGCCAACCAGATCGACCGCAATCGAGAGCTTGGCTTGTGTTGAGACTACCTCTGCCGAGGTGATGCCGGGGACTGTTACGGCCTTGAATACGAAAAGGCCAGTACCTACAGATTCCTCTGAGAGAATACTAGACGGTGTAACCGTCCGCTGTATTGTCGCGCTGCCGAACGCCTCGCCCGATGGGATTGACGTAGGCTGATAGATTACGTCTACATGATAATCCCATCCTAAAAGGGGCATATGTAATCACCTCTGTTACATTTTCATGGCGCTATCAGTATGTCGTGCCCTTGGCTACAGCTTGTAGATTTTATTCGCCCCGTTATCCCACTGCACGACAATATCGCCACCGTTCGGCAATACTGGTAATCCTGTCGCTTGGTCGATATAGGCGATCAGGGGGCTCGTCGCGCTAGTTCCCGTGTCCTTGTAGATTATGATAGCCTCGATCTCGCTGTATGCCCCAGCCGGAACCGACGCGAATGTCACGTTATCGGCGTCGGCCACACCCAGCGTCACTGTTTTGCTTGTCAGGTTGCTCGACGTAGCCACGATTGCCGCTGACGGTATGTCGCTATGGAACTGGTCGCTGTCGATGGCAACTGTATATGTAGTTCCGCCACCCGAGGTGTTGACCAACAGGCACTTGATGTTATCCCCGTCCCAAGAAATATCGCCGGATAAAAAAGCCTCACGGCCCTTGCCGTATAAAGAGTTTGCCATATCGTACCACCTAGACTGTTAGTCGAATGTGCAACTGTAAAGCGAGCACTCATTGTCGTGGTGACACCTATCGCCGTCAGCGCCTTGAGTGCAGGTTCCAGTGCATTTATTACTGGAGTCACAATAAATTGGATATTCTTGAGTGCCTGTCGCGCAATCCGCGTTAGTCGTGCAATGATGTGCGCCGGTTAAATTACAATCGCCGTCCGAGGCCCCCTCGCTATTGCGTAAACATTGCTGGATTAGCACTTGCGCTACGGCGAACCCCTCCTCGTCCCAGTGAATTGTATCGTTGAAGCAATCATTATGATTTCTTCCGGGGCAACGAACATGGAACGCCCTATCGTAGTCCGCATACGAATATTCCGAGTTTGCTTTCGCGTAGTTTATCATACTAGAGCTGAAAGCATCTTGCTCATCTGAGGCGTTTCCAAAATTGCCAAAGATTAGATTGTAGTTGCAGTTGTCGTGTTCCTTGCACTCTCTATCTCTTGCCTCTATCGGGTACTGACAAGTGCCTACACATTTACTGTCGCACGTCCCGAGATTGGCTTGTTTCCCATCAGGGTACAAAAACAAGCAATCGTTGCTTGTCGTGCAAGAATAGTACGCTCCCGTTCTATCTTTATTAGTGCAGGTCAGACGGCACGGATCGGATACCGGACAATCTGAGTTCGTACTGCACGTAACATCGTCTACGCTGCACGCGCCAAATGCGATATTCCTCAAGCCTCTAGGCTGAGCAACGATAATCAAATGCACGCTACGTTCTCTAGCGACCTCAATCATTCGCATAAATCGGTTCTGCATCAGTGCCGGTGTGTTGCTTGAGAGACAAACGCCGTCTGGGCATCCTACGGGATCTAGGCACGCGGCATGGTTGAACCCGCCCAGTGGCGCGATTGCGCGCAAATTGTCTTGGCGGTTGATTAACTCACCCGCGAAAAGGTCGATCTCGCACGTCGCCGGCGTGCAATCAGAGTCAAAGAAGCACGGGCTTCCATCGTTACTACAATAGCGAGTGTTGGCCGCTAGGCTCTGCGGGTATTTACTACAGGTGTTATTCACGCCGCACTTAGAGATGCAGGTATTGGTTCCGGTGTCGCAGGTCTGCTCATACGTACCGTTGTCGTTCGTGCATTGGCCGAAATCGCTACGATCAGATCCGTTTATTCGCAGGTCTAGTACGTCACAGTCAGTGTTACTATAACAGCCAAAGATGATGCTGTCATTGCCATTGCCCCCGCAGAATCTACAATCCGCATTTGACGAGCATGGCACATCAATCGTGCAGTCTGAATCAGTTGTGCATGACAACTCGTCAGTACAATCGCTGTCGTCGATAGTGGATGATGATACGCCAAAATATTGACCCGGCACAATACACAGTTTGTCTAAGTCCTCGTCGCACTTGCATATATCGGCGTGATTCGCGCCGCCATAGCAATACCCGGAATCCAAGAACACGCACTCGCTGTCTGGGCACTCGTAATCATTATCACAAGTTCCCGTGCCGCCGTTACAGTCCGCGTTGCGATTGCATAGATCACCCGCATTGGAATCGCCTACCGCGCATCGCGGCTCGCACGTCACGCCTTTCTTGGGGCCAGCCTCGCAACGGTGCATTGCTCTTTGCCCCGGCGTTAAATCATTTACGCCGATGGGGCCGAATATCATGTAATCGCACGGACTAGCTATCCCCTTGGTCATGAAGCAATTAAATGTGCCACCAACCTCTCCGTCGAGCATACTCGGCCACTGCTGTTCAAGTTGCGCGAGAGTCTTACTTCCGCGTGTGCAGTTCATGAAATTGTCTATATCGTCACTCGACGATGTGACGAAGCTCGTGAATGTGCCTTGGTTGCCGGTACTGTCCGCTGTCATGCAAACGGTCACATCGCCATCGCCGTTTCTGTCGGTCAAGACACCGGGCGGGGTAGGTGCCTTTCGCGGAATTAACACCTCGACCACGGCGGCTGTGTAGCGGTTGCCGCAACCAGAGGCGCACGCCGCTCTATCGTATTCGACCTGTAGTTGCAGGTCGCTGATATTGCTTGGACCCGCGAGGCTGGTAAACGACCCCGAGTAGTTGACTAAAGACATTGCGGCGGCGGCGAACTCATTAGGCGATGAGCCACCGCTACCTACACCCTGTACCATGCCGTTATCGAAGTCGCTGCGGTACGTGTGGTTATTAGTGAAAATCGTATCAATCGGCTCGAATCCAGACGTTCCGTCACCAAAACCAAAACGGGTGAGTAGTGCTGTCGGTTGATTGTCTGATGGGGATGAATCTCTTGCGACTACGTAGCTAGCCGCTGAAAGGACATCGGCCCATCGGGATTGTTGACTAGCCGTATCGTATTCGAGGTCACTATGTCTTTCGTCGCTCGTCTTCGTGTCGTAATCTGTCAGCGGCCACAAGTCTTCCGCGCCGTCGCTTGACGTGTTGCGACGATCACAGTCCCCGTTGTGGACATAATCGTAGTCCGGTGCATTTTGTGCGGTTTGAAGTGAATCCGCACGGGACGTGTCATTGACACAAGCATCACGGTTTCCATTGTTGCTGTTGTTATCGCAGTCCGAAAATCCGCAATTACTTTTCGCGCTGCCAAAATCCGCCTGATAAGCCTGAGTGATCCCGTCCTCGTAGGGCCAGATTTCAGCAATCCTGACATTTTCGATTTCATCATCGGCAGAGTCCGTGAGGACAATATCGTCAATGTAGTAGGCTACGTCTGAGCGTGAATCATCAATGCCTGTTCGATCCGAGCCTATGTACGCTGACGTAATTTTAGCCGTTGGCCGCGAGGTATCACACAAGCCCCCCGAGCCAGTCGGGTTACAGTCCGCATCTATGGAACACGCATAACCTTCATACAGTGAATTACCGGCATCGCACACGCCTTGTTTTACGGTGCGGAATCCCCGGCTGAATCCTCCCTCGTCCAGCGAACATTTCACGTCACCGCCGCCGCCTACGGTATTGTCCTGAGACAGAACAATTTCATACCAGCGATTTGTGTAAAGTATGGTGCTTGAACCTATCGAACTCGAAATGCACCATTGCTCACCCTCGGTTTCCGCGATGCACTCGTCATCGCAGGCACCTTGTCCCCCAGTGCCGTTGTAGCAAGTCGCGCCGCTGCTACACGTTTCGCCGCTACATGGCGTACAGGCTGTGCCGTCGTTGATGCCACCGGAACATACAGTGCTCGGATCGCCGTAATAAAGAACAAGTTTGTACTCACCCGGAGTTCCATCACAGTAGTTAGCGGTGCAACTACCATCCATGCAGTCAGCGTCAGATGTACAGCTCTGGCCCCCGTTGCCGTTTTTAGTCGGGACTAGCCGAAGGTTGCATCCCGGCTCAGCCACGGGTGGCGACCCGACTGGTTGACGGAGAACCGCAAGTTCCCTGTCTTGTAAACCCACGAAATTGACATCGAGTTTAGGAATGTTGAGCTGAAAGTGCAGTCTAGCCGAGTCCGCGCTAGTCCCTAGATAGTCGGACCCCATGTGCAGTCTGTTCAATGCCGATGTGGAAAACGCAATCGAACAGGTATTGTCCGCGTCCCACTCACAGGTCGATTCACAATCCGCATTTTGCGTGCAGAGTTTTCCCCTGTCATCCTTACCGAAATTGCAATACTTCTTTCTTGCGTCGTAATGGATCGACTGCGTTCCATTATTATTCGAGAATATTAACGTGTTCGCGTTCTCGTCATAGTCCGCCTCGCAGCCCTCGAAACCGTGCATGAAACGCACTTTGGCATCGGCCTCATTGAGAGCGGCCAGAACCAATAACGCAATGACTAAAAATCTCGTAATCATTTCTTAATCAAATGTATCCAAGCAGGAAATTATCGTGCATTGCACGGTGCGTTCATCATTACTCGATGGCGCATTAGCAAGAGAGCTAGATGTTATTTGAATAACAAATCTATCGCCTTTATCGAGCGACAAGGTGCCTGTAGTTGATGGACATTGGTTGTCACTGGTCCCTGACGTGCCAGTGATCGTGCATGACAGACTACTAGTGGAAAAAGCACAATCAGCCACAGTCCCATCTCCACCGGACGCAGCGCACGCTCCACCGGCGCTGGCTACTGTCATGGTCATATCCCTGCCGTTTGCTATGTCACCCCTAGTAACGCACGAGAGATTGCTTAACGTCATATCTTGAGGCGCGGTCCAATTCGCTGCGACCGGCGTTGCATTGACGCCGATAGAACTCCATGCCCCTAGATATGAAGGCTGATTGCTGTTAATAGCGTTCGTCGCTTGTATGCTCGTAATCACAGAGCACGAGCGTATCGGTAGTGCGTTCGTGCCATCACCTACGGAGATCATCGGCTGCGGCGAAGCGTTTGTGTCAAAATGTATCCTGCCTGCGGTAGTGCTCACGGCACTAGCGTTATTGGGTATGTTCAGCGTCGCCGCGCTGAAATCCACACCGCCACTACCACTCATGGTGCGTGACGCATCTATGCGCAATACTCGGTCTGGTAGGTCCGAAACCAGAATCTCCCGGCCCTCACGGTATACAGTCGCACCTAGCGTCATCACGGCTTGTTTATCCGGGGTGCAAGTTCCTCCACCCGTACAATCATAATCCGCATCGCAAGTTCCCCCACTACCGCCATTACAGTCTGTATCGGTCGTGCAGGTATCTCCCGCGTTTGAGTCCCCGGTAGCGCACCTAGACCTGCAATCGCCCCCTACGGACGTACCACCGACACACGCTTTATCGTTTGCGATGCTGAAGTCATCCGAGAACTCAAGGGAATTATAGGTGTCTCTGTTGAACGTATCGAGAACAACGCGAACCCCCTCCCAGTTCATTTTATTGCTCGTGAAGTTCAGATTATCGCCGCCAATTTGACTGTCATGGCTGACAACATTGTTCGTCTCAGTGAACTCAAGCGCGTTAAAGATCGGTCGCAAGTGAGAAATGAACTGCGCGCCGATCTCCGTCCTCAAAGTCACTAGGGATAACACGACAAGCAGAACGCTGGTGGCGATTACTTTAGTTAAAAGATTCATGCCAGTTTGTACTCAATGAAGGCAATATCAACCGTGCCTGTCTGCGTGATGCCTCGTATGGCCCCGCATGACGTAACCTCGGTAAATGTCTCACCCGGATAAAGTGGAAAGCCGTTCGCTGTAGTTGCCGTGCCCCCGTCGATTGTCATGTACATCGTCTCCGAGGCCGAAAGATTCCTAATCACTAGGCGAACACGTAATTTTTTCTCTGAAATTAGTTCCGACTCTGATGTTATTGCCGTCGCCCGCCCAGACACCGTGGTCAGGTCCGCGAGGCACATCGGGTTACTCGTCTGTACTAACTGAGTCCCCTGACCATCGCCGCGATCCTGTTCAATACACTCGATAATATCATCTGTCGTTGACGGGTCTTGTCGAGGTACGCCTGATCGTGCCATAGCCTTATCCTAATTATAAAGTTGGAATATGTCGCTGATAGCACGCGCCATCGTTCGCATATTGTAGTGCTTTCTAAGTCCCTGCGATGCGTGTAAGCCTTTTTTAATCGCACGACCGTACTTGTTCATGATCGTGTTCATCGAGTTCACGCACTGACGCGAATCGCCAATCGCAATCGAGTATTTTCCGTCCGGTGCGTTCGACTTGCTGTAGTCCTCACCATCAGAACCGAACAGCTCTCGCGCTACGCGGTGTAGTTTATATGACACCGGGTAGCCGTTACTTGAGTTGAAGAAATCAACGTAGCCGGAGCGGTCGGTAGCGACGCAAGGTAATCCCGTAGACATCGCCTCGGCTAGCGTGTAGCCAAAGCCCTCGCCCCAAGAAAGATAAATAAACCCGTGAGCCGAATGATAGAGGGCGGCTATTTCCTCGGGCGGTAAGATACGCGAGTCAAATGTCACGTTGCCGTGGGTAGCGATCTGTTCTTTGACGTTCGATGTCGTCTTCATGTACAGCTCGACTGTTGGATCGTTGAAGTAATACTTCTCCCAAAGCCTAGCTAAGTGGTCGTATCCTTTACGTGGGTCCGCCGCGTTCAGCCAAAGCCACCTGAACGGTTTATTGCTTCGCGGCCTAGACCTTTTTTTGTAACTGAATAACTGGTCGTCTATCGCAAGCGGTACGAAATATACAGGGCAATCCAGTATATCCTCGAAGACCCGTTTGCAGAAGTGGGAACACGTTACAACAGCGTCCGCTTGTCGTAGATTGGCTACGTACTTTTCCGGCACTTCCTCGTGCTCCCACATCGTGAAGCACATATTGACGCGCTTGTCTGACCTAGCTCGATACTTCGCCGGATCACACAATACGAAATATATGTCGCTGTCCGGGTCAGGTACGATGCACTTTTGTAGTGACTTGAGCAGGTTGCCGTATCCGATAAAGCCGCCGTAGTTCTTGGTGGCCTGCGGGGGCCAATATGCCCTAGCTAGCGGTAAATTGCTTTGCTGTGTTGATTCAGTTTGCATTGAGGTCACGGCGCGGGGGTGATTAGCCCCCGCGCCGATTTGTTTCACCGCCTAAGTGTCAACTTAGGTGGCGGTTTTCAGGATTGCGAAAGCGGTCGGTTTGAGCGTCGCATACGCGAATCTCTCGATCACGCGCATGAACGTGTTGGCCTTGGTGAAACCGGCGTGCTCAGAGAACGCCACTTCCACTCCCATACGTTCGCCAATGACACCGTAGCTCCACTCTCCGTACATGAGCAACGGCTCAGCGGAGCCGTCCACTCCAGCGGGTGCCCGATTCGCAATGATGTAGGGGCGTCCGAGAATCGTAGCGGGCTCCCCACCGGCCAGCGGCGACCAGATCGGGTTGTCGTCCTGATCGAGCAGCTTGCGAATCCGTGCAAGCACGTTGTGATTCATCAGCCACGTTCCGTCGAACACAAGGTTCTCGTCAATGGCGTGCATCGTGTCAACGAGATCGTTGTACGCAAGAGTCGAGGCGTTCGTTCCAGAGGTCTGAACGAGGCCCATTTGAGTCTCATTCGGAGATGCCGCAGCCGCTTCTTTGAAAATACCCGTGAACGGGCTCGTGTCAACGAAGCACGCATCATCCTCTTTCTTGGCGATTGCCTCACCGAAAAGCTGCGTGAGGTAGGGCACGAGCGGACGGATGGCATCCTGCTGGATTTCCATTGTCAGCTCATCAACCGCCGCGAGCTTTTTGGCCTCTAAGTTGACTTGGCGGAACGTCGCGCTCGAAGCCGTAATCGGCGCATCCTCATCCTCGAACGTAACCGAAGGTCCAGCCGAATCGACCGGAATCTTCAGCGTCAAGGCAGTCATCGGAATACGGTCAAACACCCGCCGCGCAACGCCGTGCTTCTCGATGATGTGAACGATCTGGTTATCCAGCGGAGTCGGTACAAGGTTGCCGCCCTTGGCGGCGGTGCCTACCGTCTGATCCGCACGCGACTCGAACCCGAGACTGCGGTTGTAGAGGTCCGTCATCCAATCCGAGAACGCACGCTCGTGGCCCTCGTCGTTGTCCGGGTAATACTCGTTAAGAACCTCAAGGCCCTCTGCCGCCGGTCCCGCGTTCTCAATGGCCTCAAGGCGTCGCTTCTGCTCCTCGATGACCTCGCCAAGCTGACTGAACTCCTTCTTGGCGTCCTCAAGCTGCGATCCGTACCGCTGCTCGATCTGTGCGATGCCCTCAAGCAGCGCGTCCGCTTTCTGTTCAAAAGTTTCTGGTGCCGCCTTCGTCTCAGGCGTCTCTTTTGTTTCTTCGCTCATAACTAATCCTCCTTAGCGCGTAGCTAAATTGCTCTGGAAATCGTTAGCGCAGCGACTTGCGTCTGCCGCCGCCAGTTTTCCGAGTTCCACTCTTTTTGCTTCTACCTTTCTTTGAACCGGATTTGGCCGACTTCCTGCCTTTACCGGCTTTTCCGCCGGGGCCGGACCCGGTTAATTTCCAAGAGTCCCAATCGAAATGATTCATACTGTCCTCTCGTGTTGGTCATGAGGTGCGCTACGCGCTCCAGACCATTAGTCCTTGGGCAAACGCGCAAGAACCGAATCAATCCACGCCGTCTGATCGCCGCTAGGCGCACTAGGCGTGTTTTTATCAACTAAATTACGACCGGCGCTACGATGTGCCATTTCAGTGACTTTGCTCAACACGTCGTCGAATCGGTCCATTATCCTGTCTAAGTCGTCAGACCTTTTCTCATCATCGGGCGCGGCAACCTCTTGCTCAGGCTCCGGTGTAGCGTCCTCCGCGACTTTTTCGGCTGAGTTTACGACGCTGTTGATGAGATCAGTCGCTTGCTGTAACTTTCCACGATTAGCACGATTCAGCACCGCACCGGCTCGCTCAGTTGCGGCCTGAACATGGGAAAGGAACTCGTTGTAGTCGCCTTCCGATAGGTTGCGAATGTCGAACTCCGTCATAGCCGCGATGGTCTGAATGACCCCACGTTGCTCCGCTAATGCGGCGCGCAATGCCTCGGTTTCGTCCGAATGTTCCACTACCGCTTGCGGTTGCTCCGTAGGCGGTGCGCTCAATTCATAGGACGAAGGCACCTGCACCTGCACGGGGTCGGCGTTCTCAATCCAGTTCATGACCTCGCCGCGCAATTTGTCGATGTCCTCTACGCCGCGAATCTCATGTGCGTTCATCGCGTGATTATATGTCATCAACTCGACGTGGTTTGCGGGAACGATGCCGTCGCGCAAAGCCAGAGTCAGTGCATCGGCATTACCGGGAACCGGAACCGGCGACAGCTCAACAAGCTCATTGCTCAGTAAGTCAACCGCTTTCATCTCTTTGTTGAACTTACGCTCAGCCGGAATGAACCCAGCACTAATCCCCTTGAGGAAGCCGTCACGGGTCAGGCGATAGACAGTATCCGCGAACTCGTATGTTTCTTTTTTGGCAAACTGAATGTTTGCGCGCAGAACCTCGTCATCCTCGCGTACATTGATAGCCCGTCCGATAGGCGGCATCTGTTTGTTGTGCGCCCAAAGAACCACCGGATTCTTGGTGTAGTTATCAAGATTCCAGCCAAGCACTCGTGTTCGGTAACGGTCAACCCCGCGTGTAGACGCAACGTACTCAACAACGCGATCTTCCTCAGAAAGAGTTCGGATCTCTACGTCGAGCGAGCGCTTTTCGATCTCGCTTTTATGCTGTTCCATCTTTTCTTCTCCCTTTAGGCAACAGGCAGCGTCAAACACGCACACCTAGCGCGATAATCTTGCGCGGGATACGCAATGCCATTGCTAAAATCTGCGCCAATGTCGCGTATTTCACCGTCATTGACATGGTTACATGAACCCTTCGACCTCGAAGCGATCCACTGGTGTTTCTTTATGCCACATGAGGCCATTCCCATGAGGCGACCCGCATTGAACACATGAGCTACTTCCATGTGTGCCAGTTGTTTCAGTTTATTAGTGACGCCACGGATAATTTCCTTAGCGTCGGAGTTTCCATCTTCAATCTTGCGTAAGACGACAACAGGCGTTTTGCATAAGCGCTCTACTAGGCGGTTGTAGGCTAAGCCGTCAACTTGATCTTCTAAGTAGAACGAATCGCCTCGGCTGAGTTCATCAAAGACGCTCTGACCGCCTTTCTCCAGTATGTCGCCAACCTGAGCGGCTATTAACTTCTTGAACTCATTGACCTCGTGAGCTTCGTCGAGTTCATCGCCGCGAACGACACGTCCGCGCAGCTCAAACATATACCGCGACATTTTGCGTTCCATTTGCGCTGTCATGCGCTTGAGGATTTCGCGGTAACTGTCGATGTAGATTTCTCTATCCTCGTAGGTAGACGAATCTGTCGCGTCGTGTGAAATCGCACGGTCCTTGTCGGTCGATTCCGTGTCGTCCTCTTTCGCGTTTTTTTTCTCGGCCTGCTCTTTCTCTTTCAGGATTGAGCTGTCGTCTTTGATTTGCTGTAGGCCAGAGGCGGCGGCAACGTCGGCGGGAACCATTGAAATCGGTATCCACCACTTTTTCTGCCACTCGTGCTCGTCGAAGGGCAGGCGGAACGCTGAAATCAATTCAGCCAGCGGAACGCCTGCTTTGTTGAGTTCAATCGCCTGCGTAATTTGCTCTGAGATTGCCTCGCGTAATCCCGGTGCCTCCCGCGTCTCGAAAACAATCGTCAGTTCGGGGGCATATTTAGCGAAGAATTGAGCATCTAGCGTATCCTGTATGTACCTGACCTTGGGTAGCCAGTTCGCGTCAGCGAACAGGCGCATCTCAACCGAGGCCGTAGAGTAGTTGCTGTTATTCGGGTCGTTTATGAGAAGACCCGGAACACCATAGACAGCCGCTATCTGCTCACGGCTGAATCTGCGCTGCTCTAGGTATTCCATGTCAGCCTGACCTAAACCGACCTGCTGATAAGACCAATCACCCGCTAAGACGGCAGTGCGGTGTGATTGATTGACTCCTCCGTATTCTTCCTCGAACTGCGACTGAACCTGATCGCGCTGTATGCGGGATAGGGGTTTCTTGTGGAGCAAGATGCCGCCCGGCTGAGCATTGTTCTCGAAGAACTTTTCGTTATAAATAGCCGCGTTCACGTCCGTGCGGATTGCGTGCATCGCTGGCGTCAGCGGACTCATTCCCCAGTGTTCACTCTCCGGGTTGAAGTTCTTGAAATGAATCAGTTCGTCCGGTCGGAAAAAGATATGCCTTGCCGAATCTGTTGGCTGATACTTGTAGCTTAATAATTCCCCGGTACGGTCGCTGATGATTGGTTCGACTCGGCGCGGGTTGAGTGGCACTAAGGGAAATGGCGATGTAGCATTTTTCTTTCCGCCACCTGTTGCCCATAAGCTATTGCCTGCGAGTTCGTAGTGAGCAATCAGGGAAAACTTGAAATCGTAAGCGGATTTCCGTGGCGCTGGCCGACGGAAAAGCTCGGCAATCGGGTGCGAATCCGGCACCGCCTTACCCGTGACTCGGCTTTGCACTGTTACTGGAATCGAAGCAACGAGCCGTGCAATCGCGGTTACGCAAGCGTAAACCCACGACTGCCGCATATACGCGGTTTCCTCAGTGACCGTCGCAGCGCCACGAACCGCGTCATAGGGCAGTCCCCGTAGGAACGCCTCGGTAACTTGGTCTAGTGTTGTTCGTTCCTCAAGCTCTATCCCTTTGATCGGTCTGTCGTAAGCGTCGCGTAACATCTATGTCACCCATCAACTGAAAAACTCTACCATCATCTGCGTCTTTGCGACCTCGAACCATGCAATGCAATCTGTCGCCGGAACGCCATGAATTGAGATGTTCACGTTGCCTTCCTCATCCTCGTACATTACGAGAGCCCGTTTCCAGCTCACGCCCGCAGCAACCTTATCCCGCAACGCCTCCATATCCTCGGTGCGATGTTTGTCTATGGGGATCACGTTCGATTTCTGCATCATGTACTCCGATGAACATTGTTTCCCCACGTCGGGGTTTTTTTGTGGCATGAGAAACACAGCGTCCTGCCGTTCCTCACATCGAATCGCAACTCAGGGTGCGTTTTTTGTGGCTTGATATGGTCAACCTCTACCTTTTCGGTCGAGCCACACATGACGCATTGGTGATTGTCGCGCTCTAAAACATACCGCTTGAATCTTTTATAGCGTGGAGAGCGCGAAATATTCGACTCAGCAACGCCCCCTTTCCAAGCTGGCGCTTTCTCACCCCGTCGTCGCCCAGTTCTCTTTTGCGCTAGAAAGCACTTGCGGCAAAGGTTCTTTTTCTCAGTAGGCCGACGCTTACGGCACGACGGGCAGCGCGATCCGCGCATCGACCCACTCTTTGCGTCAATGTGCCACCGCTCATGATTTCGCGTATTGATCTTCTGGGGAGTTATCCCGCGATAACTGTAACGGCTGGCTATCCGTACCGGCTTGAACCCCAGCAGGAGCAATAGCCGTATGTTCGACCAGACTTTGTTATTGCCAGAGGACGTTACCACTTTACCTTGTCGGCCCAGTACGCGGCTGACATTTTGCCTTTTGCGATATTCTTTTTATGCCTCGCCTTGAACGACTCACGTCTGCGTCGCGCTGCATCCGATTCATTCGCTTTTTTAGGGGAACCACTAACGCCTTGCTGCCCGAAGCGAATCAGCTTTACCTTTTCGCCCTCTTTCGCCAGCACGGCGTGGCTTTTTTCCGGGTGCTTAGGCGTTCGCTTTGGCTTGTTGTAGCCCTGAAACTTTTCGCCGTGATAATCTATTGCCATCGTCTTGCCCTAGTCGGAGAAACTTTCGAGGAAATCGAACGCGATGATTTCGAGTGCGCGCCCCTCGTCCAGATCCTCTTTGGTCCATTCGCGGCACTTTTGTATAGCCGCATCAATCATGTGTCGCTGATGTCCCGTCAGAACAATCGGCTCCGTTTGCTGTTCAGCTTTCATCACACACTCATGTCCACGAACCCGATGAAACCTGCTGAATACTCGTGAAAAGCGAGTAATGCCGCATCGGTTATATCTGGTGAGTGGTCAATCTTCTTTCTCATCTCGTCTTTGGTATCGACGCGCCGTCTACCATCAGCAGTAAACGAATACTCTATGGGTAAACATTCCTTGATGAGTTGATCTGCAATCTCGTCGTCTACTTCTTTACTGAACGCAAGTTGGCGATCAGTGATACGCTCTGCGAACGTGAACCATAATTCGTCACGTAATCGAACAAATTCTTCTGCGCGTGAGGCCGATTCCGCAACATCAACTGCAATGACCTCGACGTAAGGCGAGACGACTCCTTGGCTTTGTTGGTCGTGAAGCATATCAACCAAGCCGCCACCGACACCAATCGAGTCTATGTTCACGAACTGTATCATCGGATATTCTCGTAGTAGATCCACTATGATTCCACACGTTTCTGCTACGGAATTACCGTGCCACCGTTCGAGATACTTGATGTTCTGAGCTTGCCGTATACATATGGCAGTCATGTCGCTGCCGTAGCGCGCTACGTCACATCCCAAGTGCCACGGATTATTTGTCTTTACGTCGAACTCCTCGCGTTCTCTGCAATAAATTATATCAGCACGATTGACGAGAGTGTTCTCCGAAATATCGGGAAACTCGCCATCTATTCTAACCTGTACGATGGCTGAGTCTTTGCCGTATTTCGTCTCCATTCTTTCGATATGAGCTTTGCTCACTAAGTTTGAGTCTCGTGCGCTGAATTGCAGCGTGTGCCAAACTCCGCGATCAGAATGATGAGATTCGTAAAAAGTTCCGTATGGCAACGTCGGGTTGCTTATCATCAGCGCAAGGTTGTGAGGCTCTGACAGACCACCTAGAAGCGCCTCTAGAAACCGATCCTCGACGCCGGATGCCTCGTCAATGACGACCAGCATATGCTCGGCGTGCTCGCCTTGCAGGCCCTCAACATCACGCGCCGTTTTAGCAACAGCGGCCCATTTCAATGGCCCCCCTCGCACCTGCACACGAGTTGCCCGCCACTCTAGGAATTGATTCAAGAACGCACTGCCTCGAATCTGTTTGTCGAGTTCGCCCCAGAGAACTGAATGTAGCTGTTTCTCGGTCGGTGCCGTGCAATACACGAAGGCGTTCTCGAAAACGGTGAGAAACCACAGTATGCCCATAGCGGCACCAGTGGTTTTGCCGCAACCTTGTCCGCTCGCTACCGAAACTCCAAACTTGCCGTGCCCCGGAGTGAATGACCAAAGAGCCTGTAATAGCTCTTGCTGGTGCTTGTTGGGGTTAATTCCGATAGCCTCGCGGACGAACTTGATGGGTCCGCTCTTGTCTTCACGCCATCGAACTATTCTACGACGAACCTCGGCAATGTCGTCGTAAGTCCACTCCTCGTGTATGGGCTTCGGCACTAGTGTACGGTGGGCTTACTGGCGACTGGGAAACCCTCGCCATCCTGTTTCTCAGGCGGCTCATGGAAAACACTGAGGGTCGGCCCCTCGACCTTGTGTTTGACGATCTTGTCTTTCGTCTCGTAGACGCCTAGGTCTTGCCCGACGTTGATGACGGCTTGATCTAACGCCTTCATGTTCTCAACGGCACGCATCGCTGTGTCGAGCTTGCCCTCTTTGATTGCCCTTTGCCTGATGCTCTCGAATTGACGGTAGCGCGCTTCGAGTTTAGCGAAGAACTTGGGCCAAACTTCCTTGGCGTCCCATGCTCGTTTACGCAGCATCGACATTCTGTATTTATACTGTCGAACTGTCAGTTTGAGTTCTTTGCGGATTTCAGCGGGTTGATACCCCGCCGCGAGGTAATTACCGATCAGCCTCGCCTCCTCGCGCACCTTTTCGGTTCGCGGACGGCCACGCCGTATCTCAGGCTTGTTATCGAATATTGGCATCATCGCCTCCTCGCAAAATACACCCCACACCACTGTCGCAGCGGATAGCCTTTAGGGCCGTCCTCAGTCATGCCCAGACGTGGGGTTCAAATCCTTGCGGCGTCCAGACTGCGACATCTGAGGGCATGAGGACCGCAAGGCTAAAGCCTCGCCTACGGGAACCGCTGAACGAGACTCCAGAAAAGCTATCTCGTTACTTTCCGACCTTGCCGCCGCGCTTGCCGCCGCCGATCTTCTTGTTCGCGCCTTTCTTCGTGACGGCCTTTTTGCCGCCCTTGTTCATGTACATATTACTTACCTGCCTTTTTGATTTTGGGCGTGGGACGCGGTGCGGTTACGCAGTATGCGCTTCCCTTAACCATGCCAGTACCCTCGCCTCTCGGAACCTGATTCTTGAGCCCTCGTCTGTCCATGCTCTCCTCCTATTTTACGGCTAGCCAGCCCCTAAATCCCAATGCTTGAAAGAATGACTCAGTGTAGAATCCCGCAGTTTCTAGCATTTCGACTGTTGCGTTCGACGGAAGCGGGACGAGCACGTTTTCCAGTGACGCCGCTTTCTTGTTTATCTGATCGTCGGTGTAGCCTTTGGACTTCTTGTATATTTCGTAGATGAACTTCCACGGGTTGTCGGTATGCTCGAAGCATTTCTCGACGACAATCATCGCACCGCCATCGTTCAGTGATCTGTAGGCGTTCTCTATGATGCCCCTACGGCGCTCGACTGGTATGAATTGTAACGTCAAGATGGCCCAAATCACACTGACGGTATATAAATCATTCGGGAATCCACAGCGCAGGTCATGGCGTTCGATAGATTCGACGTACTTGCCCTTGAGCTTTTTCTTTGCCGCAGTAACCATACTCCCTGACTCGTCATATCCGGCATACGTGAATCCCGCTGGCCTTGACCACGAGTCAACGTAGTGCGCCCATTGCGTGCCGGTGCTGCACCCGAGATCGACGCACAGCGAATACTTTTGCGCGTATACGCGGGTCAGTAGCGACACCATCTCGCGTAATCCAGATAAGCCCGGTATGCTGCGTGCGAGCATATCATCGAAACAATCAGTCACCGATTGATCGAACTTCCAAGCACGACCCGGTACATGGTAGCGACTATCCAAAGATGTATAGTGACTATCCGAAGACATATTCCAACAACCTCCGCGCAATAGATTCCGCCACCATCGGCGGAACGCACCTTGCTACTCTTTCGAGCTGTGCCTGTGTTCCGCCAGTCAACCGAAAATCCGCCGGTATCGTAGAAAGGGCTTTCGCCTCATCTGGTGTTATTTTCCTACGAATGTTGTCGTCGGTGAGGATGTTCAAGTTGCTGCCGAAAAAACTCTTTGCGTTCTTACCGGCGCGTATCTGCGCCACGGTAATTGTTGGAATCGGCGTCTTGTCCGCCGGTAGCCACGAGATACGGCTTGCTCTGTCTTTGCCGTGTACGTGGACTCTTTTTGCGTAGGGTATGGCATCTCGAACCGTATAAATGTAAGGCAACGGCTTGGGCCATACTGGGTTTTTGCCGAGGTCGTCGCGGACCCCAATGAAAAACAGTCGGCGTCGCTTTTGCGGAACGCCGAGGTATTGTGCGTCGAGTATTTTTGCTTCGACTTGGTAGCCGAGTTCGCGGAAAAGCCTCATGTAAGCTGAGAAGAAAACTCTGGACTTTCGTTCCGCGAGTCCGGGTACATTCTCCGCTACGAAAACTTTAGGGCGAACTTCTTTGACGATCCGTGCGTACTCAGGGAATAAATCGTCTGTGCGCTGCTTCTTCGCGCCAGAATAGTGAGACTTTACGCCCCAGCCATCCTCGCATAATCCGGCAACCGAATAGCTCTTACACGGCGGAGATCCGGTCAGAACATCTACCTCAGTCGTCGGTATCTTGCTGAGGATGTCGGTTTGTCCGTCAATCTTGCGTATGTCCCGAGTGTCGAGTATCGCTCTGCGGTCATTGCAGGCGTATGTTTCAGCGGCTAGGCGCACGAACTCATTCGCCCAAAGAATGTCGTAGCCGCAAAAGCGGAACCCAAGGTCCATGCCGCCCATACCCGAAAACAACGAGACGACCTTTGGTCCAGTCGGCTCAGGCAAGTCCGCCATCGACTTGATTGCATACGGGGGTTTCATTCAGGAATGAAACCAAAGGTAAGTAGACGACCGTCTTTGCCCCCTAGCGAACCTTGAAACCAAAGGGGTAGTTTGTTCTTTACGGCACGCAGGTAGAGCTGCATCAAGAGTGCTGGACTTTCTACGTCAGAAACTTCGGTGATTAAAAGAAACTCGATATTCTTGACCGTAGTCGGTATTTCAAATTCTTGATCGTCGGCAAGAACTGCGACTCTGCCTCGGTCGTCAACGCCCCCATGTACAGCAAATTCAAGGTCAGGATGTGCCAGTTGATCTAAGCAGGGTATGTCGGCCAGCGTTGCTGAATTTTCGTAGGAACGAAATCGCCTACCGCAAAGCCTCAGACGAAATGTCGCTTCATAGCCGATGACGCCATTTGTCATCAAGCGCATATACCAAGGCTTGTATACGCCGAGTACGCCGTGGTTCAACTCTAGGGGCACGCTAACGTCGTTCATCAAAACTCCGCAAGAGTGCTGGCGTCGTAGAAAACCCTGATTCTGGGCGACGCTACATGAACTTCATGCCTGTACGGTCCTATCTGAACAGGAAAGTAGTATTTAGCGCCGAATCTGACGCCTCGCTCTTTCGCTATTTGCTGATAGACTTTTTGAACTTGCACCCAGCCTTTCGGGTTCCATCGCGTTTTGAGTAAACGGTCGTGGAACCTCCTCAAGCCTGATGCGATTTGGTATGGTGCTGGCGCTCGATACATCGGCCTCTTTTTCCAATAGTCGAGAAAGGGTTTAACCAATCCCCACTTCGCTTTGCGTTGGTTGAAGGCAATTACCGGAATTTCCCGCACCCACCTGTATGCGTCCGTGAACGCATAAAAGTCCAAGTATTCTATCCCTGCTCGTTGATAAGTCCGCTGATACTGCAACGAGTCGTCGTCTACGGCATACCTGTCGCACCGTAGGTCGTCAGCCGCTTCTTCGCCCCCGTGGTAAATTTCAATCGACGCTTTGCGTGAGTCGAGACTCAACTTACCACCGCCTAGTCCAGCCACGATCTTGCTCTCCTCTATCGCTTTAGTTGTGTAAAGCAGTGGGTGCATCGTCTGAATCGTAACTTTCCTGACGCCTAAATAGTATTCCCAGTCCACCTCGTCGATTATTGCAAACGTGTCGCGTATGAGGTCGTCGAGTGTCGAGGGTATTCCTACTTCGATCAGTTCTAAGCCGAAGTAATCCGTGACCTTGCGGGCGGCTGCTAGATCAGCACTCTTGTATCCACTCAGGTAGAACGTATAGCAGCGAGGCTTATGTCCGCACTCTAGGGCCGCGAATAACGCCGTCATCGAGTCTACGCCGCCGCTCAGTAGCAGGGCCGTATCGGTGGTTGCTATGTCTGCCCACCTTTGCACGAACATATCGCGTCCGCGCCGTGCAACATCATCGGGGATTGTACTCAAAGTCTTTACCGCAATGCGGGCAGGTAATTATCGCGTCCTCGTCTTCCTCCGCGCTCTCGAAGTCGTCGAGGAGATCGTCGTCGTCGTCATCAGGAAGCTCCGGCATCCCGTAATCGAGCCCCGGTAAGTTGATGAAGTCGTCAATACCTATGGAGTCGATGTCTTCGATGAATCGGTCTAAGCTCTCCTGCGTAATCACCCCGTGCTGCGACGAAATCATCAGCACGATGCGCTTAGCAGACTCTTTGTTGTCCGCCTCGATGTGTATGACGGGCAATTCGGGGACAACGAAACCCTCACTCTCCAGCTCCTCAAGTGCTAGGCATCGTCCAGTCCCGTCGAGTACGTAACGATGATTGGACCAGATGAAGAATGGCGTCGTGAAGCCGTCGTTTACAATCGCGTTCTTGAGCCTCGTCACGTCGCGGTTGTTTTCTTCCTTGAGGTCGTTGCGTTCGTAGGTGCGTAATTCGCCCCACGTCATCATGTCAAACCCGCTGATCTTACTGACGATTTGCTTGTCTTGCATCATGTTATCCGCGAAGGGTGAGGGGACTAGTGCCGTGAGATGCACAAGCCCCCCACCCCGTGATCGGCAGGGGGTAGCCGATGCGTAGGAACCTGTTGCCGCCACAAGGCCGCCCAAGCCTTATGACCCACCATAAAGTATGAAAAACTTTAGCCTTTATTTCAACTACCAACACACGTCATATAACTACGAGTCTATGTTGACTGCGTTTTTTCAGCCCCACCGCGTTGCTGTTTGTACCATGTGTCTATTTCGCTGCGCGTAGAACGCCATTTGCCTTTAGAGAAAAACACGGGGAAATCCCGATCAACGATCCACTCAGTAAACTCATCCCGTGAGCAACGCGCATAAAACGTAATCTCCTCTATGCCTTTCAGCACCTCGGGAGATTGATAAGTCACGTAGACGCCTTGCTGGAAGCGGGTCGAAGCCACCCCCGAGACTCGAATTGCACCCTCAACGCCCTCATGGCCGTCACTATCTGTGAAGTGTATGATTCTAGGGTCAGTCTTTCCCCGCATAATTGACGTACTACCTCGACTTTATTCACGCCGTAAACTGCACCTGTCGTCGGCATATTGCTTAACGAAAACTCTGCCTGCACGCACGCTGCCTGCACCGAGGTCAGTGTCGCCTCTATGACTTTGCCTACGTCAGCCATTTCGAGCACGGACTCGTTTTCGCCTGTTGAGGACCCAGATACCTGTTCGTCCATACGACAAGAGGACGGCACCCCTAGTGTGCTTCGCAGATAAAAATGTCTAGTCAGCGCCGAGCCGACACTATTGTAGTGGTACAATCAATCCCCTTCCGAGTTGATTTCCAGCTCGTCGAATTGTGCGTCTACTTGTTTTCGGGCGCGAGTTTCGGCATTGCGAATGACTCCTAATGCTTTTTCGAGTCCGCTGACGCAATCCGTGATGTCGTCTGGCTCATCTTTCCAAACGCGAACCCAGTCCATCTCTACGGCGTCTTTGCAGTTTCCGACCATTCTACGCATCAGTTTGGTTGGGTGCATCGGCTGATCGTACACGTTGCGACCCGAAACGGCCTCGCGTAATTTTGTGACGCTCCAGTTGTTGTCTGATGCTTTCGCCGCCCATTCGCGTAATTCCTCTGGAGTATGCTTGCCTCGCTTCGTCAACTCTCTCCAGTGCCCGTAAGACATGAACGGAAACTCGGCACGCATCGACGGCTTGACGAGTTTGTCTACGCGAGCCGCGTCTTTTACCGTCTGATAGCCTTGTCCCAGCTCAGCGCAGAATGACTTGAACGACTTCTTGTGGCTTTCCAGGTCCGGGCTGTCGAATCTCATGTCGGCCACACGGTTCGCTAGCCGCCCAAGCATCCAGTAACTCTCAGTGCCGAGTGCGACAATCTCGATACCTGTATTGATGACATCATCCCATGTGTTCGCTGAATCAATCACATCATCAACATTGAGTTTCATTCTTAGTTCTCCATTTATCCTGCAATGTTTTTATGCACGCATCGACTCTGACTTTATAGCGTCGCTGGAACTTTATTATACCTATTGCGTGGCGCTCAGTGTGATGCCTACGGCACAGGGGCCAAGTCTTTTTATCGTCGGACCTGCCCGATCCTCGTGTCGGGTGATGGTCAGGGTCACTGGGCAAAGACCTGCAAACACTACATGGTTGTGCCCGTATAAAGTCGAGATATGCCTCATCCTCTCGTGACACGTATCACCATTTTGGCGGCATACATCGCTATCCACGCGGCATCAGCGGCGTCCTGTTCTTCGATGCCGAACTCCTGCTTAGCGACTCGTAGGCTCGTATCTTTGACTGTCTCGCCCTCTATCTTGCCTCCATGTTCGCGGGCAAGTGCTTGCCATTCCGACGGCAAAACGTCTATGCAGGTGTGCCCAAAGTCTATCGCCTTCTCCTCGATTGTGCCTTTTATCAAGGCTAGCTTTTTCGCCACGCCAATAGCTCGGGACATAGGATCTTCGATTGCTACCACTAGCTCGCCGCTATCCAGTAGCGAACCCAGTAAGTCAACGATCTGTGATCGCAGCGAGTGACGACGTTCTTGGAAGCTATCCTTTCTGCTCAGGCGTATGACTCCGTGACTGGCTACCTGTTCGTTTTTCACCAAGCACCAGCCGGTTATATGACTTCCGGGGTCAATACCGAGTACATTCACGGCAACCAGTTATACTGATTTCTCGTCTCAATATCGACTAGTTCGTAAAGTCCGCGCCTTATGGAATCGGCTGATAGCCCGAAGTCGCAAAGGGTTTGCAGGTTCTCTATTACGAACTCGAACGAAAAATACGGATATGCTGTATTGGACCTATCGTTGAAAAACCATTGCCCTGAATCCAGCCAATCGTCATCTCTCCTGCGTAGGTATGAGTGTTTGCTATTACCGTGCTGACTTATCGGAAGTCCGCGTAGAAAAGTACGAAGCGCGTCCCCAAGTATTGCCCAAAGTAGCTTTGTTTCATCCGTAGCCAGCACTGAGCGATTCTGATGATAGAAAAGCTCCTCACCGTCGAGGCAAGCGTGAATGACTAGATGAAGTGTTGTTTTTTGCTGCTTAGTCAGGGCGTGCTTGGGGTCGAGTTCGTACCCCTTCAGCATCCTGTTCGCCATTGAATACTAAAACGGTATATCCGACTCCTCGGCAGGCGGCATAGCGCTACTGGGTAGGTAGTCATCATTCATCTTGCCTGTCGGAACCAGTTTCACTTCATGAGGCCAAATGTCGCAGCGACCTTGATCGTCTACGCTCAGTCGTCCATCGACGAAAATCCAGTCCCCTTTGCGGAACCTGCGCAATGCACGCTCTGCTCGATCCCCATGCAGGAAGATGCTGAACCAAGAGGTTTCTTCTTCCCACTCCTCTGTCTCTTTGTTCTGCCGACGATGATGCGCGGCTAGACGCAATTTCAAATACTGCCGACCATCATCGGTCGAGCGCATCTCCGGCATGAAAGCCAGTCTGCCTAAGATTTGTACTCTGGCGTGCATATTAGATTGCTCCTTTCGATTTCATGTTATCGACAATGCCGTCGATTAATTCACTTATGTCGTCAGCGCCCGCTTCATCTATGCACGGCTTTGGCAGCTTGCCCTGTTGCCAAGCGATGAAGAACGAGAGAGCGATCTTTTCCGCCGCTTCGAGTAAAGCGTCCGTGCTTGCCTCTGGGTAGGTTGCGTCACACACTGACTTCGCGTGCGCCATGTAGATCGTGAAGATCGACATTGATTCTGCGAAGGATACTCGGTTCGATTTACCGGCAACGACTGGCTGCTGTTGCGCGCCGTTGGCTGCTGGGCTTGTCATGGGTTCTGACTGCGACCCATTACGTTCGACCGCTGTAGGATTGATCCAGAACTGTCGAGTTCCGTTGTACTCACCCTTTTCCATCATCTTAGCGGTGATTACGTCCCCGACGTTTATGTCGCCATCTGTGGGGCCGTAAGATCCGCCCCAAATAGTACACATGATGGCCTCGCCATCTTCTTTCTGCGCCTTGAAGTTCAGGCCGGATTTGCCAGTCTTCGTCTGAAATTCATTCGCGCTCGATGTAGCAGTTACTTTGCCTATGTTCTCAGCCACTACCTCTACCTCTCCACTCGACGATTCAGTCGTCGGGTCTTTCTGCCACGATAAGAATACTTGACGTTCGTGCCGGGCACGATACCGAACGAGTTATCGCCTATCGCATCTTTCAAGAAATTCTCAGCGGTCTGCTTAACTTCTTGCCAGTGCGCTAGTTGATTCTTCGCCTCGGCCAATAACTCATCATGCTTAATAGCCTCATGGGGTAATTCAACAGTCTGTTCGTCGTCCTTCTGCTTATATCGTGCTTTTATCGCCTCCTTGGTCGTCTCATGTCCGTCTACGGCTACAGGTATTCTTTCTGTTACGTGTTTCCAGAATTTTTCCTCTGCTGCTCGCAGTCGATCTATGAAGTCCTCGTTTCTAGGAACGAAAATTTGACGATAGTTTTGACCACCTAGCAATACTGCGAAATACGCATATCGAGCGTCGGTGATCGCCATGTAGTGATACACTTGCACGAGGTAGTGCTGAGGAATCGCTCCGTCGTCCCACCAATGCGACGTGTAAGCTCCTCCGGTTTTGACCTCAAGTATTCCCAGCTCCCCTTTGTCGTTGAGTACGTAACCGTCGGGCGTGCCGAGCATAAATTCCATGTGCTCATCGCGCCGTAACGACCATTGTGGGTCTTGCCATACCTCGAAGCCGGTGTTGTCTCGGAAAACGTCTATGACGTGCGGCTCTAGTGTACGACCCCAATATGCTGGCCCATAGTCATCGTGCGGTATTGGTTCATCGTAGATTTCTCCGGTCAGTATGCACCAGAAGTAATACCGCGACGTGTAGGGGTTTACGCCAATGGCCTTCGATGCGCCCGTGCCTGTAATGCCATCCTCTCTAGCGACGAGCCACGCTTCTTCGCTTCCGCAAGGTATCAGCTCACCGCCGACTTTCGGTTTCGTTTTCATACGATCTGAAGGAGCGACTGGTTTGCTTTACTGGACTCGTCGCTGGGTACAACCTGTTTGCCCACAGGCGCACAGATTATCAATATGTTCGCGTGCAATTATCTCCACCTATCTCACCACTTCCCAAGAAAATGCCGCGTGATTACGAGCGTGCGTCAGTCTATGACTGGGAACATGAAAACTTCTCTGACACAGCGATTCCGAGCAGGGATTTTGTCCACAGGCTAGTGTATAAGATGTGCGCTGATTACTGCGTGCCGATACCCGAGGTGAAATTCATCTCACGACCTGATTCCGTCAGGAGTTTCGGCGGACCAGCGCAAATAAAGCTCTCCCCCTCGGCAGGAGTCCACACCTTAATACATGAGTGCTGTCATGTGATAGCCCCATATTACTGTTATGCACATGGAGATATGGAGCCGTGGCATGGACCGACATTCAGGCGTTTGCTCTTGACCAACATGAGCACATACGATCAGTGGCCGATCAAACGGGCTGTATTGTCTGCTCGTGAGTATGGCTTAGTCATAGCTCGTGCGATGTCCTGTCCGATGCCGCCAGCAGACATACGTAGACGTACCGCAGCTAGATTCGCTCTATATCTCGATAGCGTTGGTGGCATAACCAAGGTCACATTTAGAGAACAGGTCACTTTACGATGTTGGCAAGAAGCATCGCAGTGGCGTACAACACTACCTAAAAGCACAATTTAAGCATTGACAGATTACTGGCTTGCTGTATCTTGTTTGTGGCACTGGAGGTTCGCAATGGAGAAAATGGAAGATCATGTCTGTAACCCGGCTGAGGCTTGGGATGAGTATGATGCTCGTGGACTCTATCTCTGTCGAGTCTGTGACAAGTGCGAGAAGGTCAAGCTCAGCGGCTATAGATCGGACGTACTGACTAATCCTCAGTATTGGCACGATGAACCGATAGATGAGGACTGAAAGCCAGAGTGGCGGAACTGGCATACGCAGGGGACTTAAAATCCCCCGGCTTCGGCCTTGCGGGTTCGAGTCCCGCCTCTGGCACCAACGAGGGCAGTCGTGAAAGACGAACGCTTCGATAAGTGGGATACACTGGTCCGAGAGGTCCGTAGCCACGCGCTTGATGCGCTGCGTTCACTCGATGGCTCATCGGTGTATTTGAGGCTGATCCAAGAGGGGAAAACTTCCTCAAGCAAGATAGAGCAAAACATGGCGCACCGCAGGTTTCACCGCGACCGCGATGAGATCCCGCACGCCATTGCAAGAATTTCCAATTACGAGAGACTGTGGTCAATCGCGGGTAGAGAGGTCGTTAGGCGTCTCGGCGCGGACGGACTTATGGACGATCTGACTCAAGCGCAAGACCGCGTTTGCCCTGTTTGTGGAGAATGAGATGAAAAAAGCTGACTCCAGCACTATCGAATACTACCTGACTTCAGCTAAGCAACTCGCCTCTATAGGCGACTATCAAGGGGCTTCGTCTATGGCCTTGACTGGCCTCTACGAGATGATGCCCCACGTAGAATCCGATGGCCTTCGTTTCATCGTGCAACGAATGATGAACGCCAGTGACCTGTTCGGCGTCGCTATCGACGATAAATAGCCCCATAGCTCAGTTGGTTAGAGCTGCGGACTCATAATCCGTAGGTCGCGGGTTCGAGTCCTGCTGGGGCTATTTTCTTTCTTTACACACTTGTCAATCCAGATGGCGTGCTTATTATTTGAGCATGGAGGCAAGGAAATGAATTACGAAGAAAAGTCTTTCGACGAAGAAAAGTGCGATTCATGGTTCGAGTACAAAAACCACGAGCGCGGACAGTTCAAGAATCTCTACACGGTTGTAGGCACTGATCTATCAAGCACGACATATGCTCAGGTCGGCAACCTCCGCTGGTATCGCTACTGCGAGAAAGAGAAAGCGTGGGTTTTCTGTCACAACACGGAATTGTGGGAGTTGCGTCAGTCCTTGATGTACGCCAAGGCGAATGGCTACTACACCGTAGTGACTGACTAGCCGCAAGGAGGAAATCATGGACGAGGTAGTTAGCCCTAGCCGAACGGCTAGGGCTCATGACGCTTATCGGGTTCTTTTTGAGGCGTGTCGAAAATTCGCGGTCGTTCATGGACTGATACGCAAGCACGCCAAGTTGAACACCGGATTACTGCAAAGACAGGTCGTTTCTCAAGTCACGGAAATCGTAGAGGAACGGAACTTATCCGACAGGCTGTCGAAGGCCGTTCGAGACGCGCACGCCGTTTATTGTGAAACGCTCCGTTCACTCTGATCTCGCACCCACTTTACGCACGTATTCTATGAATCCTTGATTGGGGTCGGGCAGTGGCAGGATTCCACGCTGATCCCATTTGTCCGTCGCAGGAATGTGATCGAGGTTATCTCGGATGTCCTGAAGTGTCAGGTCGTAGGGGATTTCTACCTCCGCATCACGAAGCGCCTGTGACCATTCGCAGGTACAGACTACTGGAACTCTCCAGACATTCGGGTTTACGGTCGGCCATTCGGCACAAAACACAGCTTGAGAATAGAGCTGGTCGTCTCTCGGTTCGACAGGATTCCTCAAGGCTGTGACCATTCCGACATTCTTGCAGACTGAGCACAGAGTTTTTGGCTTTTTGTGACGAGCGATCTCGTCAACGAGTGCTTCCTCGAACTCGCGTTTTCCGACTCTCCAGTTGCTCGGCAGTTCGGATAGCTTTTCTATTGCAGCTAGAACAACAGCTTGTTCTTTTCCGCCGTCCCGTGCGTGTTTCTGACAGACCCTCCAGAAAACAAAGTGTGCTTCTGAGCAGTCGTTTCTGCCGAAGGCCCAGTCACGTACTGCGTTGTAGAACCACCCCGGTGATTTATTGCCACTGTCCGTGTCAATAGATTCGGGTTCGTCGTCAAAGCCATCCCAGTCCATAAAACTGCTCCGTGGATTTCGGACAGACCTCCAGCCTAACAGCCTTTATTATAAATTTAATTAAATTAAAGACTGTCTGTAGTAGGTCTTGAAAATAAAATTTGTTTTCCAGATAAACGGCGCTACGCGCCTATTAGTTATATAAATAAACTAAAGAAATATGTGAATGAATAAAGTCTATCTGTCAAGACCTCTACGCACAGTGCTTGATTTCATTACGTTTTTTCGATTTTGACTTGGCGTTGTCAAAAAGCCCGAATCCGCACGATTCTGCTGTCTTTTGGTTGCGAAAGTCTTGACATTATGGCGCGGGTTACTACTTTATGCACACATAAAAACTCAGGAGGTAAGTGAGATGCCAAGAGTCAAGAAACCCGGTGCCGACGAAAAGATGCTGGTGCAGATTCCGTTGACCGAATGTATGTTCAACCGGCTTGACGAGAAATGCCGTGAGGACGTGCGATCACGAACGAAAATGCTTGAGGCTCTGGTCCGAACAGGTGTGCGACAGTATGAATCAGGCTCCGAATTGAACATTCCCAAAAGAGATAGCGGGGAAAAAGTGCTCGGTGTCTGGACTCGACTGGACCCAGAGACAGTCAACCGCGTCAACGAGCTTGCCGCCAATGACGACAGGCCGAGAACGGCGTTTCTGTCACGTCTGGTTAGTGCGATGCTCACAGCATGAAAAATACGGGCGGGGGGTTGACTTGTGCGTAACAATCTATAGTTTGTTTGTCGCTACGAACAAATCGAATTACTGCCGAGGTTTTGTATGTCAGATACAGAGACAATGATTACGCCCGATGAGTTCTTTTGCCAGAGGTTTGCTGACCTCTACGAATCACTCACCAAAAACCACAACCTCTCCCGCAAAGACGTGTGCTCGCTGATCGGCGTGTCGCACGGCACGCTGGACAACTGGCGCTACGGACGGACGTGCCCTAGTGGCGAAGACAACGAGTTTCGGAAAAAGTCCGAAAGTCTTTTCGCCCAGCATCAGATCGAGCTTCCGACTGAGCACCGTAAGCTGGCGGCCTCGTCTGGACGTAAGCCGAAGAAGGTTAAGCGCAAGTCCGACGACCAGCCAAGACAGTCCGCCAAGACAATCCGGCTCAAGATCGGCGGTGCGAAATCGTCCTCTGTCGGTACGCTAGAGGGCACCTTCGGCGGTAAGGACGGGTTTGAGGGGGTGCTGACCCTGAACAAGACGCAGGCGATGGCACTGATGCAGGAATTACTGAGGAAGTGCGTCTAGGATAGGTGGCGGTGAGGGCGGGTTATCCAAGAGGGGGTTCGCCACGGTCCTTCCAGTCGGTCCTCACCGTCACCTTTTGTAACAACTCCGTGAGAGGTGGCTTAGACACCCACTGCCGTCGTCTCTCACGCCGAGGCCCCTCGGCTCAGCACCCGCGAAGCGCATGAGCCGAGGGGCAGTCTCCCACTACGTAGTCACTCGCTACGGCCCCGACCGGGGACAAGTGACAATCACCCGCCGCCCGAGCAACTTATCCTCACTACCTGTCGCACGTATCGGTGTCTGCGATTGGTTTTTGCCGTCTGACTCGTTAAATCTAGCATATTCGGTTCTGTCAGACTTTACAGGCAATTCCCCGACAGAGCCTAACTGCTTATGGCTGGCAAGAAACGCATTGATCTCATCGAGACGCCCGTTCCTGACGATCACGAGGGACCAGTTGTCGATGGCCTTGACGCGGACATAGATATTTTCCTCGATGCCGTCGAGGACGACGAACTAGACCTTGAGTTGATTGTTGAGGATGACGAGGACGTGCGGCAGATACCAATTCGAGACTACTTACTTTTTGATACGAACTGGCAGTTGCGTCGTTGGCGCAGCTTTCTAGCGGAACTCAGGCAACGCTACCCGGATCTGTCACACAACGGCGAACGAGTCGTCAAGTACCTCAACGACACCTACGGCACGATCAACCAAAACTCACGGACGGGTAAGAATAAAGATCAAGACTGATGACTGTGCGTTTCCTCATCGTCGAAGTGCTTTTGTCCGTGCAAAATATTCTGGGTCTGTTACAAGACCAACTGGCTGAGGGGCGCACCGAACTCGATACGCTGGTATGTGACCACGTATGGAACACGCGATGCCCCAACTGCCCGCCGGTTCATGCGCGTTGCACGAATTGCGACACGTTTTGGCCGGTGTTTGTTTTTCGCTACCTGAAAGAAATAAAGAATAGGACGACCTTATGTCCGAGGTGTAGGAGGTTTAGTGATGGGGAAACGATATAGGGGTAAGTGGAATAACTCGCTCGCGTACACGATGGAAGAAACTGACATCACTTGTAGCGAGATCGCCCGACGTAGCGAGGGCAAGATTCATCATTCGTCGGTCGTCCGTATCCGTGACGGCAAGTGGATGCCGAACGTGCAGGACGCTATGACAATCGCAAACGCTATTGGAAAGTCTATCGAGGAAACTTTCTTCAACCCCGATGGCATCCTTGACCTCGAAGACGAACGAGGTGAGTAGAGTGAGGCTAAAGGCACGGGTCGCGGACCTTGAAGAACAACTGAACACGTTGCGCGGGCGCGTCTCGCAGAACGAAATGTTCGATGCACGAAACATGGCTCAGTCGCAGTCCAACGAGGACCAGATCAAAGAAATCAGAACTCGGATGTGGCCGTTGTTTGCTCTCGGTGAACAGGGCAATAACGAGTTGCTGAGGACTATACGTGACTTACAGGACGCTGTTGCTAATTTCCCCAACAATCTCGTAGAGATCAACGGTGTCGTCGATTCGCTGAGGGCCGCTGTAGTGGAGCTGAAGGACGAGGTTTCCGTTATCAATCGAACGCTCAAGTCGAAGCCCACTGGACAAAAGAAGTGAAAAAGCCAGAGCCCGCAAAGTTCTGTAATGTCTGCGGCATCGACAGAAATAAGGGCTTTTGCGCGACCTGCCGGAAATGCTCGGCCCAGATGCCCAAGAAAAAAAAGCACGGCTGACGTGCTAATATAATTGGTAGGATTTGTAGGAGGTTACACAAATGTCTAACATCACTAGAGAGGGTATCGAGCACTGCCTTGCTTACGGCAATGAGGGTTCGTTGCGTAAGTTGTTGCGGGAGTTGCTGGAGATTCACTATCCGGCGCAAGCCCCCGCTCCGCGTTTCGCTATTCCTCAGTCCGATACAGAACCCGAAAACGATTAATGCCTGATACGCTGGACGAGATACGGAATTGGCAACACGAGCGTTTACCCATGTCCGAGATCGTGCAGTATTTTATCCGACGGGCTCAGACAGTGCGCCGCAGGCAAGATGCGACGATCACGGCCATAGCGTCACGCTATCGCACGATGATCTCCTGTCAGTCCTGCGGCGCACTGGGATACGACTGGCAATTTCGCTGTTTCAGTTGCCACACCCCCACCAGATACTCACACGAGGAACAGTTCGATGCCGGAGAATCAGAAACATCGGACTAGCTTCTTCAGGCATTTCGTAGAATCTACAATCGAGCTGTTCGCAGCCTTTTGTACCGCCTTCATCTACCTCATAATCTTTCTGTGGTTCCTTTGGGCGTTCTTGCTCTCCTCCCCTGATGCTGCTCTTATCACGTCATGAAAAGAGCATACGAAAAAGTAATCAGTAAGACCGCCGAGGGTGCTCACGCGACATTCTCGCAGGCCGAGATACAAAACCTGTTCTGGCTAAGGTCGCTGATGCAGCAGTCTATGCTCGATTTTGCCGCCGCGCTAGACGGTTACGAGCTGAGTAATGACCAAGCGTGTGCCTTGCGCCTCAATCAGATCGCTAAAGAAATGAGGATACGGCTGCCGGAAAACTTACGCACATGGATCTCAGAAAAAATTGACTAGTGCGTTCCGCGCATGATAAGCATATCGTGCTTTCCGGGTACGTGAATTGTTTAGGGATTTGGGTTCACGTACTCGTGTACGGCGTTGTTGTTCTTGCCCAAGGCAGTCGGGTAAGAACACCATGCGTTGCAACGTCGTACAGTCTCCTCCAGAGCACAATATCCCCGAGTGGGTGAGAGGCCCACATAATTAAAGTGCAAGACGAAACTGAGATCAGAGAATGTGCGGGCAAAGCCGAGTTACAAGGCGGCACGCTCGCATCGAGTTATACAGGTCTTACTTACGAGGACGGCGTAGTTGCCGCGCTCAGGTGGGTGTTAGGTGACACGCAAGAGTACCCTGTCGAAGAAGACTAGCTACAGGCGCGATATGCTTGTCCTTGCCGCGTCCTTGGTCGTGTTCTTTGCGACTCTCGCATATATTGTCGAACGCATAAGTAATCACTAGACTGTAGGTGTGCGAAACATTATCGTGTGTGGCGGTTCTAACTATAGAGATCGCAAAACGCTTTACCGCGTTTTAGATAGGATTCACAACGATGAGCCTATCAATAAGATTTTCTGTGGTGATGATTTCGGCGTTGACCGCATCGCTCGAATGTGGTGCAAGAAGAACTCAGTCGAGATACAGCAGGTTCAGTCTACGGACCTAGCTGTTTTTGCTGCCGCGTACACAGTCAAGAACTCACGCATTATCAAGGCCGCACTAGATGAGGGCCTTTCCGCCGTTGTCGCGTTTCCCGGCGACAGGGCGGTCGATGACATGATTGCTCAAGCGCGAGAGATGGACATACCGACTGTGACCATTCCTCAGTACCACTAACATCTAACTGACAACAGCAGGCCGCGCATCTGGCGGTCGGGAGGATTTTTTGAGATTCATTAAATTGGGCATGGCCGGTAGGCGAGGTAGCCCTCATCATTGCATCGCGGCTGACGACATCTGTGAATACTGGCACGAGACTTTACCGGGTGGTAACAAGGAGTACACTTGGTATCGTGACCGTTCCGGCGCACAGCATAAGGTGAACATGACAGTCGGTGAGTTCGAGGAATTACTCAACCAAGAGAACGTAAAGCGTGGGCGACCCCCGAAAAAAGATAGTAAGTCCGATTGATGTCTTAACCTCCGCGAGAGACAAACTTGACGCGGGCTGGTGCCGCAAGGATTTCGCCCGTGACCACGAGGGACATCGCGTCGATCCCGTTAAGAAAGCCGCAGCCTATTTCGACATCGAGGGCGCTATAGTTCACGCCGCTTACTGGTCAGCGCGTCCGCCGCACAGGCCAGAGGTAGCGTGGCGGCTAGAACGGCAGCTAGTGGATTTGCTGGCGTCACTTGTCTGTAGACCCGGCGAGATAGACGAGATCGGGTCAAGTTACGTTCTCGAAAAATACAACGACGCCAAGCGCCGCAAAAAGTCCGAAATCTTAAAACTGTTCGATGTAGCAATCGAACTGATCGGGGCTGAGATCCTTGCCGAACAAACAAGACTCGAAAACGGTCAAGAACCCGAAGCATGACATCGGGCAGCGCAAGCCCACCTTCCATCACATTCCACCTAGCGCGCTAGTCCATATGGGAGCCGCCTGTAAAACCGGCGGCGATAAGTATGGCATAATGAACTACCGCGAGGCGGGCGTGACCGCATCCGTGTACTACAACGCCATGATGAGGCACTTATTGCGGTACTGGGACGGCCAAGACGTTGATGAGTCGGGGTGTCTGCACCTAGCTCATGCAATGTCGTGTTGCGCTATTTTAATCGACTGTGCGGAAAAGGGTGTACTGATTGACGACCGTCCGGTACACGGAAACGTAGATTCTGTTCTCAACCGAATGACCAAAGAGGTAAAGTAAATGTCTGTATCACCACAGGTGCAAAATGCGATGAACAATCTTTCAGTCGAGCTGACAAATCTCGATGAGGTGCAGCAGCGCCTAGAGGCGTTGTCGGCACGAGTCGCACAATCGACCGAGGCCAATGCAAACGAGATTGTCGGCATGATTGACCAGTTACGCGATCATATGAACCAGCGGCTCAACTCGATCTACGCGCTCATCGAGAAAATCGAATCCATCGCTTGAAAGTCCTTGTCGTTGCAGCGTAGTGGGTTCTTGCTGAACCTGTTCACGTTGTCGATGATTGCGGGTCTTGCAATCGCATACTACTTAGCCGGTTAATTTCGCGGTGAGCGATTCACGCGAATACATGGCGGTAAAAGTGTGGAAACCGGCATGGGCGAAGTTCTTAGCGATTGACAAGCACGGGCGTGTATTTTTCTTCGAGCATGAGCCTGTCATGGACGAAGATGTAGGGACGTGGGGGTGCGACTACAACAAGAGCCGCAATGTTCACTACGCCTACCGAGTGGCACCGTGCCCGGACGACCGCTGGATGCAGACTGTTAAAAAGATTTAGGGGGAAGTATGCGTAAGGTTTATCTTGCTGGTCCTATCAACGGGCTGACTGTATCGCAGGCAACAACTTGGCGTAATCACGCAGCATTGTTACTCGAATACACCGACTTCGAGTGCATAGACCCGTTGAGGGGGAAGATTTCGATGCACGCCGATGGCGACCGCCCGATGGACGGATACGACATTCTTTTCAGTCATGAAAAGTCAGTGATCTCACGCGATCTTTACGATATTGACCGCGCTGACGTGTTCCTTCTCAACACTATCTGGGCGAACTCGGACTCCGTGGGTAGCCTTGTTGAGTTGGGTTATGCCAAGTGCCGCAATATTCCAATCGTCACGGTCATCAACGGTGAGGGTCCGTGGGCAAACTGTGCTTGGGTGCGTGAACCCTCGACATTTATTGCGGAGTCCCTAGAGGACGCTACCGACATCATCAGGACGCTGTGATTGCCGTGCCGTCAGGTAAGATCGCACGTCCGTTATGTATCTGTATTTGATATTGCGTCCAATCCTCGGGGTTGTTTTCGGAGATGAAAATTACCGATACGCCCTGCACCCACGATGTCGGCCTGCCGTCAGTGAAGTAGATTGGCTGTAGTAGCGACAACGTACCGGGGCAGAAAGCCTGTATGATCCGCCCGGTCATCGGACAGCGCTCCATCGCTAGGTCAACCCGATGACAATGGCCGTAAACTACGGATACGGACTTGGCGTAGCGCAGGTGCGTTGCGGCGGCGTTCTGAGAAAAACTCCACCCATGCACCGCCAGCAAGTTTGGTGTTATCCAATAACCATGCGACGAATCTTTGACCGACTTGATGTAGGGTATGTGCGTGAATCTCGCCTCTGGAATACCCTCGAACAACAGTTTTTCCGGCTGAGTCGCATTGTACAGCTCAACGCCGGGGATACCGTGCTTGATGCACGAGCGTTGCACTCTGTACTCGTGGTTGCCGTCGGATTGCACCCAGTGCCCGCACGTCTTCAAGCCCCGTTTAATCATTTGCCGTGCTGGCTTAATTTCCATCTCGACGAAATCGTAACTACGTACTTCGTCAATCGTATTTCCGCCGTGAGATGAGAACGGCCCACAATCGAGGAGATCGCCTAAGTGAACAACCCGTCCGGGCCGGTAGTGCTCAACGATCCTCATGGCAACCTCTACGGCCTCAGGGTCATGGAAAGGAAAGTGAGTGTCAGGCAAGACAACAACAACGTCGTCGCGCAGATCGGTTGGGGGTCTGTCGTCAACCTCCGGGCTAGGCGCTCTAGGCGTTTCGATTGCCCCGCTACTCCCGACGAGTTCGATCTCAGGCAGTGCGCCATATTTTAGTGCGTAGGCGACCTTAACCTGATCTATGTATCGTGAAAACGTGCCGAAATATTTCCGCGCCGAGGTTGCCGGAACCTCGCGGCTTTGCGGGAACCTCCCCATTTCGTGTGTCGTGTCCACTCCCCAATCAATCAATGACTGCTTGCACCATTTGTCAGGACGTTCTGCCATATGACGGATATTAACATATATAAGTTATTTTTTTCATTTCACGTTACGCACAATCGCAACGCAAAATCTTGACCCAAGATGCCTGTATGCTACTTGTACACATCGGCGGACATTCGCCGCGCATTAACTGACGTAGCTAATTACATTGACGGCCATTTGGTCAAGGGTGCATATGCGAGAGACAAGTACGGTCGTCCGGTATCAGCAAATCATTTGGCTGTTGCTGGCTTAGATGTACACGGCGCGGTCGAACGTCTGGTGCCCGGACACCTGCGTTATGAATGCTTGCGGCGTATAAGAAAAAGCGTTAAGCGCCATAAAGGCTTGTGCAGCATCAGTGAATACTCAGACCGTCCCGAAACAACAGGCTCGGATGTAGCTAAAATAGTGAGGCTAGCAGAACATGAAGAATAGCGAAGAAGCGATACAACTGAGGGCCATCTTGGACAAGCACCCAAACATGATGGATGGCATGAAGGTGACGCCTCGCGTCGAAGATGAGATGCGCAAACGGCTCGTAGAGTTTCATGACTACTTAAGTCGGATTGGGGAATGTATCGACCTGACCCCCATCGAAACGCTTGGCTTGCTAATGAAAGTATGCCCGAGCATCGCGGCGCTACTTGACGAAACACAAGAGCCCGATGACACAACTGAGTCACGCATGATGTGCGCGTTCATGAAGGCGGCGGTCTCTGCCCTGCTGATTACCTGCGTCGAGAAAGACCTTGGCGGCGTAAACTGATAGCGAATGGCTGATTCGATCAAGTGCGATGATTGTGGATCTATTCATAAGCTGGAGGGGCCGGATTACGCCCAGTTCTATGTTTGCCGAGGTGATGTGAAATACTATGCTGAACGCAAAAAACTTTAAGTTGGCGTCGAGCGTCAAGCCCGGCGATGCCTGTTGCGCCATTTGCCATCACAGAGACGAGCGTTGTGCTAGTGGATACACCGACATGGGCGAGCGCGATGGCTGGTTGATCGGTACTACTGTATGCGAGCGGTGCGTGACATTCTTCAGTGAATCAACGCCAGATATTCGAGCTGGGCTGTACGGCATCGTCTACTCGCTGCTCAGTATGATGTTAGTACACGTCTCAATCATTAACGATGAGTCTGAACAGGGGATATTGGACGAGTCTGATGGACAGAAGGGCGCGATTCTGTGCTGGTCGGAAAAGGACGAGTGCTTGTCGCTTGTTCTAGGTAATAAGGAACCCGCAAAAAGAATCTTGAACTCTTGAGGAGATCGCAATGCTACACACAGCACCGTGGTATTTACCATGCCGAGTAATGCGTGTCATCGACGGTGACACATTCGATTGTCAAATTATACTGGCCGGTAAGGCGTTCGGCTTGCCGACAGTAACCGACAGGATACGTCTTGCAGACCTCAATATCTGGGAAGTCCGAGGCGAGGAAAAGGAAAAGGGGCTCAAGGCCAAGATCGCTGTAGAGGAATGGATAGGCAACGGCTTCCCTCTTTGGCTCGCAACCGACGGCGAACGCGAACTCGCAAGAGGTAAGTACGGACGCCTGATTGCTGATCTACGCAGAGAGGACGGCTCGTCTCTAGTGAAGCACCTGCGCGAACTCGACGGCGGCGTACATATCAAGTCGAGTTTGATCTAAAGTGACTTGTACCAGTAGAGACTACGCGCCAAGGCCCACGGACGGCTCGGGTTGTATAACAAGAAGCCAGAGCGGATAAGATTGTTGCACGACGCGATGTTATCTGGTGTGCAATCAGTCAGTACATATTTATACCCACGTACACGGGCATGAGAACAACGAACGTGAATGTAGTGACGCTGTAGTCCTTTACCGCGCTCAGTCGGCAGTACGCCAGCGCGGCAAAGATAAACAGAGTCTCGGTATTGAGATGAGGGGGATAACCCGCAATATCCCTTGTTGTTGTCTATCCACCAAGTCTCATGTGCGGTTGGCTTGATGCGGTAATCGTCAGGGAAGCAGATGGCGTCATAGGCACGTAGTATCTCGTGGTCTATAATGGGGTCAACTTTCTTCACATTGTTGATTATAACACGCGAAAATTGCGTAAATTACGGTAAGTCAAACGGAGCTAAGAGATGAAACTCATCAAGGTACTGTTTTTATTGGTATTTGTCGCCCTCGCCGCAGATCAAGTCGCGGCGTCTGTGCCTGAGCCCACAGACAATATTCCAACGGCTAGTCACGACAGTGACTTAGACTCGGATAGTGACTCGGATAGTGACTCGGATTCTGATTCGGATTCTGATTCGGATTCCGACTCTGATTCGTCCCCGGAAACGCCTACCCCCACCGAACCTACTCGGCCTGTGGTGAGCAGCACAACTACTACACAGACGACGAGTACCACCGCACGGAACTCCACAACAACAACTGACGGATTCGTTAGCTCGCGTGAATGTACCGTGGCGTTCTCGTCTACTTTCGCGCCCGGCCTTGTGTCCGCTATTTCGCTGACCAGCAATCTTTCGTATCCAGACACACAGCCGCCGCAGGGTTGGGTAGAGGGGTCTTGTATCTACAACTCGGGTTGGGGCCTCAACGCGACATCTGAGGACGGAAACAACATCAACATGGGGGCTATCTCGGCAACAGGTGTTAATGTCGATGTCGGTACGGAGATCGTCCGCTGCAATTACCTGTCGTCGGGTTCCGTGACACCTCGCGTGTCTGTAGTCTTGACCGATATTGCGGACCCCAACGCCGACCCGATAGAAAGGCCAGAGACACCGATCAGTGCCCAACTGGGAATTTGTAGCGACATTCAGTTACCGCTATGTGGCGATGCGGACAACGACGGTCAGCTAACCGCCGCCGACCCGATCATTGCCTTGCGTGCCGCCGTTGGACTTTCCACCGCCCCCTGTAAGCCGAGCCAATGGCCCTGTGGCGACAGTGACGGCAATTTGATTGTCGAAATACAAGACGCCGCGTTCTCGATGTACTCGATATTGGGCATGAAAAAAAACGAAAGTTTCTGCTTGAATCGTCACTGAGTTGCTTTATGTTTGTTTCGTGAGCGCAACAACGGAGCAACAAAAGATGTTCAACATACCCAAAGAAACACTCGAACAACTTCCCAAGCTGTACGCCAACGAGGAAATCGAGGCGAAACACGTAAAAGTTCCGCTGAAGGTCTTCAACCCCTACGGAATCGGAACTTGGTACATCACCGAGTATGACCCTGAGACGGGCACAGCTTTCGGCCTCTGCGACCTTGGCTTTCCTGAGTTGGGATACGTCAATGTCAAGGAGTTGCAGTCTGTCAGCCCCGTGCCTAATATGCCTGAACTCGGGCTTGAGATCGACGCCCATTGGAACCCGAACACCAGTCTGGCCGAGGTCATGAGCACAGTCTGTCACGGTTAGCGCCCCCCGCTGCCGTGACGGCAGGGGCGGTGAGTAATCCGGCTCGCCGCCCCTGCTTATTTCACGGAAAACAGAGGATGACTTGGACGCGCTAGCATTACTACTGACTACACGACTCACTGACTACTTAGTCATTTGTCTGGCAATCATAACCAGTGGCCCTGTAGCGGTGATTATAGGACGACGAATCGACAAAAAGCTCAAGTGGAAACATCGAGCTAGGGAGAGACGACGATGAAAGACGAAGACGAATCCATCAACGCAAGCTGTGCTGTTACGTTCATCATGGACGAACGTGGCTTCCACGTCATCAGTGGGTATAAGAACGGCGCAATGGCTAACGAAGTCGCGCTCGATCTCTACGGTGCATTAGTTACGCAAGTGGGGCTCAACGGCGTCGGCAACGGTTGTCAAGATAGCGGACGAGAGTACCTGTTCCAGATGGTCGAGGAAATCATCAAGCAGGTACGGGAACAGGATGAGGACGATGTTCTACCGGATAACCCTGAAAGTGAATGACGAGACGCAGCACGTACTGTGCTTCGACTCGAACGGTAGCGGTCAACTAGTGGCCGCTACCGCCCCTTGCCGTCCGCAATTCCACGGCGGTAGCTACGACGAACTGTACCGGGAAATGGCCTCGAAGGGCGATCTTCAAGAAAGCGTCGAAGTCATGACAGCCGATGAGTTCAAGGCTAGGCTCGGTGACGCATTACGGTGAAAGTCTTGATGAAGAAACTGGCGGATTACGCCAAGATGTTCTGGCTCATGATGCAACTGTGAAAAGCCCGCCCCGATGGCGGGTTTTTTTTCGCCCGGATGAAAATAATCCGTGCGTATTCGTTGACAGGTCATAGCACTGTGTTACTTTCTTGTTGTGACAGAGAACGGAGAAAAAAACATGAACAAAACAGCCAAGAAAGTTTCCAAGCCCAAGTCAGTCAAGATCCCCAAGGCGGTAACGAATCCGCTCAACAAGTCCGACAAGGCGCGTCTCGCAGACGCACTCGGTGAGTCTCACCGTCTGCACGCCGATGTGAAGCGCGAGTTGGATGAACTCAAGTCTACCGCTCGTGAGGTCGTGTCGGACGACATCGACGTTGCCGAGACTCTGCACGGCGATCTGTGGGAAGTCACGGTAGGCGCGGTGCCTAGCGTCAAGGTAGCAAAGAAAAACTGGATTGATCTCGTCGGCCCCGAGCGCGTTCTCGAACTGCTCAAGGGCACTGAAATTCCGTCGGCTGTTGTTGCTGGACTCAGCAAGAACGAGCTGGCAAAAGTGACTCGCGTCGTGCGTCGTGGCGCACGACCTGTACGGGTCAAAGGAGTCTGAACAATGGCTAAGTATCTCATTGGTCTGGTTATCGTTGATGTCGAAGGCGACGAGTGCCCGTCAACAGTATTCGGACAACTGCACACGGGCAACGACATACGCGGTGTCTCGGAGGATCTGTGCCACGCGCTAGAGGATGAAGGCTGTCGGCCAATTCCGCCGGATGCCAACAAGGACGCAGCGTTCTGCGCTGCGGACATACTCAAGCGAACCGCTGAGGGCTTGGAGACTGAGGGCGTTGTCAGTAAGAACGAACTGCCACGCAAGCATCATCTCCACTGAAGCCATTGCGTAAGTTCTGCGTAACTGATAGGAGGGAACCGACATGATTACGGTAGTGAAAGCAGACGGCAGCTATTACCACGTAGAGAAACGTGACGCCCTCAATCAGCACGGCGATATGCTGACGTTCTGTCAGAAGTCAGTTAGCGGTTGTATTGAGTTCGCCCCAGTCGCCACGAGTCAAGATATTCAGGTTGTCGTCAATGAGTCTGGCCTGTTGCACGGCCTAGAGCAGAACGAGTTCGCCTCTATACTGTGCCAGCAGAGAATTGTGGGCGACGTGGTTGTACTGACCGACGAAGATTTGTTCGACTAGAGTTTGCATGGGCGCGGGTGCCGTGACGGTTGAATCTATTGCGTACACGGCGTCGCTTTTTGTTCTGGGCGATTCTCACCCCGCGCCCATGCAAAACAAACGGAGTATACAATGCAGACGTTTCTACCCTACGAAGATTTCGACGATTGTGCCAAGGTGCTCGACTACAGGCGGCTAGGTAAGCAACGTGTCGAGGCGTTTCAAATCCTCAAAGCACTCGACCGGGACAGTGGTGGCTGGGTTAATCATCCTGCCACTAAAATGTGGCGCGGCTACAAAGATGCCTTGAAGGCATACATGAACGCAATGATTAGCGAGTGGGAACGCCGAGGCTACAAAAACACAATGGTATACGCCGACGTGCCAGAGAACTACGAGCTGCCGCGCTGGATGGGATCTAGGATTCACGCAACACATCGGGCGGCTTTGCTTGCGAAGAACAGCGAGCACTACGCCAAGTTTGATTGGGCCGAACAGCCGCAAGTAGATTATTTCTGGCCGGTGTCTTGAACAAGCTGTGATTGTACTTAACTAGTGCTTGAGGAGGTGAACATATGATTTCAGTCACGATCACATTGACCAATGTCGAAGACCACGAGGACCAGCCGCGAGTCATAATCGCCTGTCACCCAGAGGACGCAAAGGTTGACGAGGCGACCAAATCTTTGTGGCGCGGACTGCATGAACACGGGTTCGTTCCCGCGCCACCGAGCGTGCATGAGGCGTCTATCGGCGTTGGGCATTGCCTGCTCAGCTCGCTCCGCGATCAGTACGCGGGCGTTGAGCAAGACATTAAATGGCAGAGCGCCGAACAAACACTCACACAACAAGACAAGGAGGACTCTCGATGAGAGTAGCGGCCATGACACTAGCAATGTTTCTAGCGGCAAGCGGAGCGGACGCTCAGTTGACCACCCAGTCGTGCCAGTCTCTTTCGGAATTGGCTCAGACGATCATGGGTGCGCGACAGACGGGTGTGCCGCTGAGCAACATGATTTCACTCGTCGAACAGAACGAGGAGCCGTTCAAGGGCCTGTACAGAACTCTTGTGATGGAGGCGTATAAAAAGCCGCGCTACCATACCGAGCGTATGCAGACCAGCGAGACGACGGACTACAGCAACGAGGTGCTTCTTGAGTGCCTGAAGGCAATGGACTGACCGATGAGCATACAACCTGTAACTGGCGTGTGCGTGATTGCCCTAGAGGGTGATGACGTAATCATTACCGAGGTCGCCGTGCCTCACACGGCACAGACCGCAGTACGCGGACTGATGGCGGCGCTTACCGAACTCGACGCGGCAGGCATACCGCAGGACAAAGTTCCGTGGGTGGCTAAGCAATTTCTAGTCGCTCTGCAAGCGCACGCGGACAAATCGCCCGACGAGCTTGTCGAGTGTACCGATCTGGCTGACCCCGATGACTTCGAGATGTGAGTTCGGCTGGTGCGCGTTCACCGACCATGCCGAAATGGAAGTCGATTGCTGGATCACTGTGCGCGACGATGCCGTGCATATTGACATCCGGTCTGTGAGGATGCTAAACGCCGATGGAGTAGTGCTGTCTCGCGTAGACGCGCAAAGCGAAACCGTCGAGCTGCTGGCACCGTGGGTAGCGTATAAGTGGGGACTGGAGGCCGAGGACGTACTCAACAAAGTCAGACAATCAGACAAATAAGGGGGTAGGCCATGTCCAAACAAAAAGTCGTTTACCTTACCTCAGCACCGCCTGAATACGACTACAGCCATACTCGTGAATTGAGTTCAGCCGCCGCTGTTTACAATGGACGAGTCATGCGTAAGGTAGAGATAGATGCCGATTACGCTTGGTATCAAATACAAAGATACGGTAGCGGATTGCATACAGTTCTTGGTATCGACGAACTGAACAAACATGGGGGAAAGAAAAATGGATGACAACGAAATCACCGGACTGCTAATCGCCGCGATCAACAACGATGGCTCTCGGTCTACATTGACCGAGGTCGCGGTAGGCCGAGACATCGAAACGGTCATGGAGTGCATGATGGCCGCTGTCGATGCACTCGACGCGATTCAGATTCCGCTTTCGAGTATGCAAACCGTTACTAATGCGTTCATCGACGTACTCAAAAAGCACGCCGAGAAAGACGAGGACAAGCTGCGCGAAACCGCCGCTATGTACAGACGATGAGCGTCCACATTCTCAAGCCTATCGACCCGGCCCACGAGGTGCGTGCCGGATATGACCCGCCGTTCAAGCATTTCTTCATCCTCGTCTTTGATCTCGAAAAAGAAAAGATTCACGGCGAGGAATCTGTGATCGTCAGCGAATACTACAGCGCGAGCGAACTGCACAAGCTGGTTCATTCTCTTAGCCGCTACGCCAGTGTTCCCGACAATCTTATGGGCGTACTGCTCGACGAAAGCGTACTGTCCTACCCGGAATCAAATAAAATTACGAGGTACGCAACATGATAGCCGAAAAAGTAAAAGCCGATGTCGATGAAATCCTGCTCGATTCGTGCGTCAAGAAACTCGACGACGTTCCTCTGACCGTACTCGCGTACATCAACAAGAACCGCGTCGCGCAATTCACGCCGCCGCCTCTAAGCGACCGCGATGACCGCGATGCCGCACTCGAATGTTTCGCTAACTGGGCCGCACTACACGAACCCACCGCGTTCGGCGTCGTCTCGTCATCGTGGTTCACGCGAGGAAACCCCGAGGTCGCCCCCTCTCAAAACCCAGACAGACAAGAAGCCGTAATCACCTACATCGTCACCAAAGACCGACAGTGCAGCCTCGATATTCTCGCTATCGGACGCGATAAAGACGGACTCATGAACTCGTTCTCGCCACTCGAACGTACCGTGAACGAAAAGAACGAAGGCTACCTGTCCTCTCTCGTCGAACATTCATTCATGCTCAGCGAAAACCTGCATCGCCTCGATGTCGATGAAATCAAAGACGCACGAGCCTCACTCAAAACGTGGGCCGAATACTCTCGCGCACTCGACTTTCTGTTCATCCGTAAATACGGCGAGTGAACCATCTATGCGTCAGTACGAACGACGAGTTACCAGCCAGTTCGGTGAAGACGGTATCATCGAATACCTTATCAATACCGTAGGCGTGACAAACAAAATCGCCGTCGAAATCGGCACCGGACCCAGTAGGGAAAACAATACCCATAACCTCCTCGACAAAGGATGGCGGGTGTTCTGGTTCGATCTCGTTCAAAACAACGTGCAACACGAACAACTCGTGTCTACCGTCGCAACTGTCACCAGCACCAATGTAGTTGAGCTGTTCGACCAACAAAAAATACCAGCCGATTTCGACCTGCTCTCTATCGACATCGACGGCAATGACTACCATGTCCGTCAAGCACTCGCCGCCTACAAACCCAGAATCATCGTCATGGAATACAACGGTGCCTACGACAAAGATACCGAATATATCATGCCCCTAGATGACTCCTACAGATGGCAAGGCGACGTGCGGTTCAATGCATCACTCAAGTCGCTTCAACTACTCAACGACTCGCTCGGCTATGATCTCGTCTATTGTACCTCGCAAGGTGTCAACGCTTTCTTCCTACGCAAAGATATAAACCCAATCGGACCAAAAACCTGCGATGAAGTGTACCGAAAGTTGTTCTGGTATAAAGGACAGCCTATAACAAACTCATGAACATCAACTGGCAAGCTATCCAATCCGAAATCGAACTCGCACCAATCGAAGCCGATTCCCGATCAAGGCTCGTGTTCGTCGGAACCGTCATGAACCTTACCCCCAGCGGCAAATACTACACTCCATTTGCCCACAGCAATCTCGAAGTCTGCGAGGCGTGCCAGAATCACGAACCCCCGTGCGACCCCGAATTGCCCTGCTCTACAAACCAATGCTGTGAAGCCTGCAAAGACGCCGCGTTCTGGCTCGAACTCGAAATCGAAGCCGAGAAACGCGGACTGTTCGTAACCAGCAATCCCGATTGCCCTACCGATATTCTCGTCGGGCAG